>Ga0209579_10000439_pt1 | contig 43305 bp, 33 predicted proteins | sample Coa_R1_2_FD_187152 | JGI IMG/M metagenome (GOLD analysis project Ga0209579, IMG submission 187152) | Surface soil microbial communities from Centralia Pennsylvania, which are recovering from an underground coalmine fire - Coalmine... | ecosystem: Environmental > Terrestrial > Soil >...
GACAAGGCCGCAAGACTCAATCGCCGACCGATTGCTGGCCGCGCTCGAGGCCGGAATTGCCGCGGGCGGCGAAGCCGGTCCCATGTACTCGGCGGGCATCGCCGTGCACGAACACGATCTCTGGCCCTACGTCGATCTGCGCGTCGATTGGTCGGAGCGCTCGCCGCTTGCCGATCTGCAATTGCTCTGGAAACGCTACCAGCCGCAGATGCAGGATTACGTGAATCGCGCGCGCGACCCCGAGCGGGCGCCGTCCTACGGCGTACCGGGCAATCCGTAAGCTCGGCATTCCGGGATGACCCATCCCTCGCTCGCCTGCGCGCTCGCACCCATGCCAGCTTCCCCCATGCCAGCTTCCCAAGAACAGCCTCGCAAGCTACGCTCCACACCCCAGGTGTCCGACGCGGCTGCGGCCGTGCTCACCAAGTTGCGCGACTCATCCTCGCGGCCATTCGAAGAGGCGCGCGCGATGCCGCCGGAAGTCTATACGTCGCGTGCTTTTCTCGAGCTCGAAAAGCAGAGCATCTTCTCGCGCGAGTGGCAATGCGTGGGGCGTGCCAGTGCGCTGGCCAAGCCGGGCGATTACCTGGCGGCCGACATCAATGGCCAGCCGGTCGTGGTGCTGCGCACGCCCGAAGGCACGCTGCATGCAATGTCCAACGTTTGTTTGCATCGCATGTCGGTGCTGCTCAACGGGCGAGGCAATGCGCGCGTCATCGTGTGCCCTTATCACGCGTGGAGCTACACGCTGACGGGTGAACTGCGCGGCGCGCCGCAGATGGCGAACCAGCGCAATTTCTGCAAGGAGACCTACAAGCTGCCGCAGGTACGCTGCGAGGTCTGGCAAGGGTGGGTGTACGTCACGCTCGACCCCGACGCGCGTCCGATGGCGGAGCGGATGGTCGATCTCGATGCGCTCGTTGCGCCGTACGACATGGGCAACTACATCGAGACGTTTTATGAAGAACACGTCTGGGACACCAACTGGAAGCTCCTCGCCGAGAACTTCATGGAGAGCTACCACCTGCCCGTGCTTCACCGCGCGACCGTCGGACCGCATTCGAAGCTCGAAGACATGGAATGCCCCCCCGGACACGAGACCTTCAATTACCACTGGATCACAAAAGAGGCTACGCTGCCGATCGGCAACGCACACCCGAGCAACGAACGCCTGAAGGGGCATTGGCGCAATACCACCGTGCTGATGACGATTTACCCTGCGCATCTGATCACGCTCACGCCGGGCTATTTCTGGTATCTGTCGCTGCAGCCGCAAGGCATCGACCGCGTGCATATGCGTTTCGGCGGCGGATTGGCGCCGGAGTTCATCTCCGATCCGCGAGCGCACGAGTATCTGGCCAAGCTCAAGAAGCTGCTCGACGACGTGAACGCCGAGGATCGCCGTGGCGTGGAAGCCGTGTTCCGCGGCGTGCAGGCGCCGCTGGCCCGGGCCGGGCAGCTCAATCGATTGGAGCGGCCCAATTACGACTTTGCGCGCTACATCGCGGAGTGCGCATCCGCATACGCTGCCTGAACGCACGATGCTGATGGCCGCCATGCCGGAGGCAGCACCCTTCATCGCGTTTCACGACGTCGCGAAGACCTACGACGGCACGCAGTTCGTCGTTCAGGGCCTGAGCCTCCACGTCGTGCGCGGTGAGTTCCTCTCATTGCTCGGTCCCTCCGGCTCGGGCAAGACGACGACGCTGATGATGCTCGCCGGCTTCGAGACGCCGTCGCGCGGCCACATCCTCCTCGACGGCCAGCGCCTGGACCACAAGCCGCCTCACCAGCGCGATATCGGCATGGTGTTCCAGAACTACGCACTGTTTCCGCACTTGACGGTCGCGGAGAACGTGGCCTTTCCGCTCTCGGTGCGGCATAGGTCGAAGACCGAGCAGCAGGCGCGCGTCCGCCGCGCACTCGACATGGTGCAACTCGCGCACCTTGCCGGCCGTCGGCCGGCGCAGTTGTCGGGCGGCCAGCAGCAGCGCGTGGCGCTCGCGCGGGCGTTGGTGTTCGAGCCGCGCGTGGTGTTGATGGACGAACCGCTGGGCGCGCTCGACAAGCGCCTGCGAGAAACGATGCAGTACGAGATCATCCGGCTGCACCGCGAATTGGGTCTCACGGTCGTCTACGTGACGCACGACCAGGGCGAGGCGCTCACGATGTCCGACCGCGTGGCCGTGTTTTCCGATGGCTGCGTTCAGCAGCTCGCGACGCCGACCGAGTTATACGAAAACGCCGTCAACGCGTTCGTCGCGAACTTCGTCGGCGAGAACAACAACCTGCGCGGACGCGTGACCGAGCTGACCGACCACTGGGCCACGCTCGCGTTGGACAACGGCGGCTTCGTGCGCGGCCGCCGCAGCGACGGCTTGCGCGCCGACAGCCTTGCGACGCTTGCCTTGCGCCCGGAGCGCACGCGCCTCGGCATCGACGATACGACGACGAGCAACGCGCTGTCGGCGCGTGTGCAAACGCTGATCTATTGCGGCGACCATTATCGCGTCGAAGTCAGCCTGGACGGCGGCGTCAGCATGATCGCCAAGGTGCCCAACGTGAAGCACCACGAATTGCCGTCCGTCGGCGAAGACGTCAAAGTCAGTTGGCGCCACGACGACTGTAAGGTTCTTCAACTGCCTTCCGGTGGCGCGAGAATGTGACGCGCCGGACAGCCACTATCTCTTTCCACCCCTGAAAGGAGGTTCGCCGTGTCGCCTCGTTTTCCTTCCGGCCGCCTGCTCGGCTCGACCCTCGCATGCGCATTCCTGACTGGCGCCGTTCACGCCGAAACGCTGTCGGTCGTGGACTTCGGCGGCGCCTATGAAGACGCCGCCAAGCACGCGTATTTCATGCCCTTCACCCAGAAGACCAAGACCGACTTCACGTTCGAGTCGTACGACGGTGGGATCGCCAAGCTGCAAGCGATGGTGCAGGCGAAGAACACCACGTGGGACCTGATGGACCTCGAAACCAATGACGCGATTACGGCCTGCGATGAAGGCCTGCTGCAGAGGTTCGACGCAAGCAGGATCGGCGATACGAAGGATTTCCTGCCGGGCGCCATTTCCAAGTGCGCCGTCGCCAGCATGGTGTGGTCGACGGTCTACGCATACGACAGCTCGAAGCTGAAGACCGCGCCGACGACGATCGCCGATTTCTTCGACCTGCAGAAATTCCCGGGCAAGCGCGGCCTGCGGAAGGCGCCCAAGGTCGCGATGGAATGGGCGCTGCTGGCCGACGGCGTGCCGAAGGCCGACCTCTACAAGGTGCTCGGAACGCCGGCGGGTGTCGCGCGCGCATTCAAGAAGCTCGACACGATCAAGAGCAGCATCGTCTGGTGGGAGGCCGGCTCCCAGGCGCCGCAGCTTTTGGCCGACGGCGCGGTGGCGCTGGTCATGGCCTACAACGGCCGGATCGCCGACGCAGTCAAGAAGGATGGCAAGCCGTTCAAAATCGTGTGGGACGGCCAGGTGTACGACTACGAATGGTGGGCCGTGCCGACGGGCGCGAAGCACGCGAAGACCGCGGAGGATTTCATCGTGTTCGCTTCGCAGCCAAAGCCGCTTGCCGACTTGAGCAAGTACATTCCGTACGCCCCGCCGCGCAAGGACGCGATCCCGCTCGTGGATAAGGCGCGGCTCAACGATCTGCCGACGGCGCCCGACAACTTCAGGAACGCAGTGCAGATCAACGCGGCGTTCTGGGCCGACAACGGCGACTCGATCGGCAAGCAGTTCCAGACGTGGATGGCGAAGTAAGAAGGCTGGTCTGATCGACTGCCGGGCGGCGCATGACTCCGGAACTCTCGGTCCGCACCTTCCCTGCCGATTCCATCGGCGCGAGGGGAAGCGGCGCCGAGGGTTACCGGCAGGCGAAGCGGCGCGCCGCCCGCGATGCGCTGTTGCTCGCGTTGCCTTTATTTCTGTTCCTGCTCGCGACGTTCATCACGCCTATCGGACTGCTATTGGCGCGCAGCGTCCAGAACTCCGAGATGGCGGACGCGCTGCCCAATCTGACTCGCGCCCTTGCAAGCTGGAGCGGTCAGGGCGTGCCGGACGAGCCGGTCTTTGCCGCATTGGGCGCTGACTTGAGCGCTGCGTCGCAATCAGGAGCCCTCGGTACGGTGGCGCGCCGGCTCAACTTCTACCTGCCCGAGATGCGGAGCCTTGTGATGCGCTCCGCGCGCAGCCTGCCGGACAGCACGCCCACCGCGTGGAAGGCCGCGCTGACAGGCATCGATCCTCGCTGGGGCGAGCACGAGACCTGGCGCGTCATGAAGCGCGCGGCGCAATCGCCGACGCCGGATTATCTGTTGACCGCCGTCGATGCCCAGGTGAACGACCGCGGCTCCATCACGCGGGTCGCTCCCCAGAGCGCCGTCTATCTGGCCGCCTTCGGCCGCACCGTGTCGATCAGCGTCCTCGTCACGCTGATCTGCCTGCTGCTCGGTTACGCAGTGGCGTGGCGACTGGCGGCGCTACCCGCACGCCAAAGCGCACGGCTGATGCTGCTCGTCATCATTCCGTTCTGGACCTCGCTGCTGGTGCGCATTACTGCGTGGTACGTGTTGCTCCAGCCGGGAGGCGTCGTCAACAGCCTGCTGCTCAGTTCGGGAATGATCACCCGGCCGCTGCCGCTGGTGTTCAACCGCATCGGCGTGCTCATCGGCATGACGCACGTGCTGCTGCCTTACATGATTCTCGCGATTTATTCGGTAATGAAAGGCGTACCGCCCACGTACATGCGCGCGGCGCAATCGCTCGGCGCGCACCCGGTGACCGCTTTTCTGCGCATCTATCTGCCGCAGACGCTGCCGGGCGTCGGGGCGGGTTGCTTCCTCGTTTTCCTGCTGGCACTCGGCTACTACATCACGCCCGCCCTGCTCGGCGGCCCCGGCGACGAGATGATCAGTCAGCTCATTGCCCAGCAGACGAACGAGCTCCTCAACTGGGGGCTGGCCGGCGCGTTATCGTTGTACCTGGTGGCCTTCACCGTGGTGTTCTATCTGATTTTCAACCGGCTGGTTGGCATCGACCGGTTGCGTTTCGGCTGATGACGTCCATCGCGAAGAGCGCCGACAACCGCCCGCTGTCGGCACGGCTCGCCCTCGTCTGGACGAACTGGCAGACGGGAATCGTGTTGACCTTTCTGATCGCGCCCGTGCTCGCGATCATTCCGCTGTCCTTCAACGCCGGCTCGTATTTTTCTTATCCGATGACCGGGTTTTCGCTGCGCTGGTACGAAAAGGCGCTGCTCAACCCCGACTGGCAGCGCGCCTTTCTCAACAGCCTGGGCATCGGTACGATGGCGACACTGATCGCCACCGTGCTCGGCACGCTGGCGGCGCTCGGGCTGTCACGCTCGAACTTTCCGTGGCGCTCGGTCATCATGCCGATGCTCATTTCACCGATGATCATTCCGGTGGTCGTCGTAGCCGTCGGCTTCTACATGGTGTTCGCGCCGCTGGGCCTCACCGACTCCTACGCCGGCGTCGTGCTGGCGCACGCGGCGCTGGGGACACCCTTCGTGGTGATCACCGTCACGGCTTCGCTGCTTTCGTTCGACCGCAACCTCGTGCGCGCTGCCGCCGGCTTGGGGGCGCCGCCGTGGGCGGCGTTTCGGCGCGTCACGCTGCCGCTCATTTCGCCGGCTGTCGCGACTGGGGCGATCTTCGCGTTCGCCACTTCGTTCGACGAAGTAGTCGTGATTCTGTTCATCGGCGGACCCTCGCAGCGCACCGTGCCGCGGCAGATGTGGAGCGGCATTCGCGAGGCCATCGACCCTTCGATCCTGGCCGTCGCCACGTTGCTGACACTTTTCGCGATCGCCCTGTTCGTCACTCTCAATTGGTTGCGAAGCCGCACGACCGCGCAGAGCAGCGTGAGAGTTTGATCGGACGCTGCGGCTGCATGCCGGGACACGATCCGCGGGAGACGGCTTTCGCTGGCGAGCGAGAACAAGGGTCGGAGCCTTGCTCTCGCTTCGCTGGGCGCTATCGCAGCCAGTGCCTGCTCGGGGCCTGCGCTTTCACGCGCCGCGTATGGTGTGCTTTGCCAGTCAGAGTCGTGCGGACGCCAAGCTCCAGTTCGCGGCGAATATGCTTCCACACAGTGGATTCAGTATCGTCGTAGCGGTAATCCATCGCCTTTTCGGCCAGGTCATCGATAACACGCCCTGGATTGCGTATAGAGCAATAGGTCGTGCCGAACTCCTCGAGCACGTTGCGGGTGGGCCATGATTTGCTGCCCGCCATCCCGAGTGCCAGCACGTCTTTCTTGATATAGACAGTCGTGCTGACCAAATCATAGACGGGTGCAAGCCGCGCGTCGTTTTCCGCGGTTTCCGGATTGCCATAGAGAACGCCAAAATTCTTGAGATGCGCGTCTCCGTTACGAATGAAACAACAAAGGACAACGAGTCGAAACAGTGCCTCGAGCGACGCGGTACGATTCCGCGGCGCCACGAAATCGCCTACGGCTCGGGCAACGACGCCATAAGTCCCGTCGTACTTTTCATTGGGTTGTCGACCGGTGAGCGCGGCAAGATCCTCGAATCCCAGGTAACCGCCTGGCGCCAGGTCAAACCGGCGTATCACAAAAAGACGACGATCGTCCGAGAGCCAGAATTCGGGAGTGTGCAGGCCAACGTGTTTCGCGATTGACATGCAGATGAATTCATTCTCTGCGAGACCCCGATACTCTTGTCCCGCTGATTTGATGATCAGGTCGGGCGACTTGGCGGCTGACTTCTCGACCATTCCGGATTCGGACTCGCTGCGTTCGACTACGACCACCTTCGGCTGAATTCCGGATATCGAAGCGGTGCCATGTTTCTCCAGGAGTTCGTCGAAAAGATCGTCCGTCCCCCGATAAGCGAGAATCTCTTTCAGTGAAACAGGGTCGCTTGCATTCGCGACCACGCTGTCCAGGGAACTTGCCCAAACACGGCCGGCGGATCGTGTGGACGTGACTGCCAGCAAATTCATTTCATCATCGATATCGAGAATCTTCCGATAGCGATCGATTACGCGGCTAAGCAAGAATCCTTCGGGCAGATTCATCGCCAACACGGGCGTCAAACGATTCGTGCTATAGCCTTGTGCCCGCGGCGGCATGGTGAGTGAGATAGCCAGCTCTGGCCGCGCCAACGCCTCATCGTTGTGGCGAACGACGAACTGTGACTCGCGCAGCAGCGTGCCGGAATGACCCTGTGTCGTATGCAGAAGAAGCGCTTTGATGCGGCCGCGTTTGCTCAGCAAAGTCATGTCCTTCGACGGGCTCTGCGTCGGTTTTTGCTTTCCTGCCTCTGATATCGATCAGCCAATTCGTCCAGTGTGGGCCTGCGCGCGGCCTCTCTCGTGGCGAGTTCCAAACCCACCGAACAAAGAAGGCGAGTGAGGTTGTTCAAGCTCGTTCGGCCCCGCCCATTCTCGAACTCGCTCACGGTCTTGCGAGTTACTCCGGCGGCGCGCGCCGCCTCTTCCTGCGTCATGCCGAGCTGAATGCGCTTATCCCGAAAATTTCGCTCGATCCACATAATGCGCAATATTATATACGTTATAGTATTGTATATCCATAACGAGTAAAATATGATACTTTACTTCGATGACCTTCCCCGGCTTGTCGACAATTATGGGTATTAAATCACTCATTATACCCGACAATTGCTACGTCGCTGAAGGCGATGCAGGTTCACGGCCGCCAAAAACTCGTGCGGTGAGCGAACAAACTGCTGAAGATCGACTCGCGCAAAACGCGACTGTGAGTGGACGGGATGGAGCCGTTACGAAGGCCGAGACGGCTCAACGTTGCGCGGCTCGATCGATAGCAACCTCGCGATTCCAGCCCGCAATCAGCGCCCCGGGGCGCGAAAATCGCAAACCATGCGCGAAGATGGAGCCGACGATCACATCGAAGCGACCGAGAAGCAACCGCGATGCGATCAACTCGGCGCCGGGTGCAGCAATCAACCGAACGGAACCCGGTATGACGCCTAAGGCGTCTTCGGCGTCTTGTATTCGACTTCCTTCTGGAACGGTTTCCAGAGGGTTTCGTAACCGACGAATCCTTTTTCGTTAGGCGCCTTCTGACGCGTCGTATAGAAGGGCGTCTTGCCGTCGGGTACCTTGGCGATCGGCTTTGGCTCGCTCATTACTCACCCTTTTTCCGTGAAGTCGGGATTGCAAAACGGTCTCGTCATCGACGCATCGACGTTCGGCGCCGCGCCGATTGCTCCACCGGCTCTCATCTCTTCATCGGTCGCGTCGCGCACCGTCAATATCTCGAGCCTGAAGACGACCTCCCTGCCACAAAGCGGATTGTTGCCGTCGACGGTCAGCGTCTTGTCGGTAATCCGCGTCACGATGAAGCTGCGGGTATGGCCCTTGTCGTTCTCCATGAGGATGGAGGTACCGACCTGCCGATACTCCTCGGGGACATTCTCGAGGTGATCGGTAAAGATCAGCGACTCGTCTCTCGGGCCGAAGATGCGCTTGCCGTCGATGGGCACCTCGATTACGTCGCCCGCGGACTTGCCCGCCAGCGCCTTATGGACGGAAGGAGCCAGGATTTCATTGTGTCCGTGAACGTAGCCCAACGGGAATTCGACGCATGTGAGGAGGTGCCCCGATTTCCTGTCGGTCACGTTGTAGGTGAGCTCGACGAACTTGCCGTCCCGGATGGCTTCACTCATGTCGCAAAAGCTCGTTGCTCAGAAGATGGACGCCGCAAAAATCCGGACCTCGCCATCCTCGTAGCCGAGGACCAGCCTGCCAAGCCATTCGCCAGGCTTTTTGGTGCTCCGTTGCCGGTAGAGCACCGTCGCGTGTTCGCCGCGGCGAATGATGCCGAGATAGTCGAAATCGTCAGACAGGTTCCTCGCCAGCTCGCTGTTGGCGAACTGGTGATTCACCACGACCTGATTCATCGCGAGTGCCAGCGATTTCGCGAACTTCTTGACGAACTCCCCGTACTTGCATTCGTTGGAATACTTGAGGAGATCGCGCCACAGGGGATCCGCCATGGCGCGTATTTCCTCGTCGGTTCTTTCGACAATCTTCACGCCGAGAGCTGCTGCGCCGGCGCTTGCGTGCTCGTTGTCACCTCGTCGTCCGTCACCAGGTGATAGCAGGGCGCCCTCTCCATCGTGTATTCACCGGTTTCAGGATCGCGACGCGAAACGGTCAACACGTGCCAGTTCTCGTCGTCCACCTTCATGGCATCGCCTCTGTAGTAGTAGCCGGGCCAGCGCGTCTCCTTGCGGAACAGCGTGTGCTGCGTAACGCACTCCGCGGCGCGATGACGATGCTTCAACTCCCACCCGCGCAGCAACTCATGGAGGTCCTTCGCGGCAAGGTTCTCGAGATCTTCCTCCATGATCCTGAGCTTCTTGAGGCAGATGTTCAGGAGCTTCTCGTTCGTCATGTAACCGACCGTATAGCCGCCGCAATACTCGTCCATGAGCTTTTGCAGGCGGTCGAGTCCCTGCTGCGGATTGTGGAAGTGCGGGTTGACGGTGCCCGCCACGACCGCATTGTGGTAAATCTTGAAATGCTCCAGCGGCTTGTAGATTTCTTTGCGACGACGCTCGATCTGCCCATTGGATATGACGATGCCTTCGGCCTTTCCGTCGTCGATGTACTTGCATGCAGCCTTCGCCGCGAGACGGCCCTCGGTGAACGAGCCGGATGAGAAGGCGTGCGGCGTGCCGCCGACCGCATCGCCCGCGCCGAACAGGCCTTCGACCGTCGTCATGCGGTTGTAGCCCCAGAAATACTCGGGCGGGGAAACGTCCTCGGGACCCGAGCACCAGGCGCCCGAGCACGTCGCGTGCGAGCCCATCACGTAAGGCTCGGACGTGGTGAGCTCCGGATTCTCGTTCTTGGGATCCACGTCGGTGGCGGCCCACAGCACCGCCTGCCCGACGGTCATGCCGAGGAAGTTTTCCCAACCGACCTCTTCCAGATGGGGATCCTGGAAGGCCTTCATCGTCACCATGTGAATGGGGCCGCGACCCGCGGCCACTTCGCTGATGATGCAATGGTTGCGCAGGCAGGTCGGAATGGGCCGATGCGTCAGGTGCGAGGCTTCCGGGTCGAGATACTCCTTGCCGACCATTTTCTGCAGCGCGGGGAACCACTTGGATTCGTATTCTTCGCCCAACGCGTTCTGCGTATACGTCTTCAGGTGCAGGAAGTAGGCGCCGACGGGCCCATAACCGTCCTTGAAGCGCGCCAGCACGATCCGGTTTTCCATCTGCGTCATCTTCGCGCCGGCATTGATCATGAGCCCGTAGGCGGACGCGGACGACCACGGCGCATACCACGTGCGACCGGCGCCTTCGCCCGTCGAACGCGGCTTGAAGATGTTCGAGGCGCCGCCCGCACCGCAGATGACGGTCTTCGACTTGAAGACGTGGTAGTTGCCGGTTCTGACATTGAAACCCACGGCACCGGCAACCCGGTTCGGCTTGCTTTCATCCATCAGCAGATGGGTGACGCAAATGCGGTTGAAGACCTTGTCCGCCGATTTCTTGGCGGCCTCGGCGACGATCGGCTTGTACGACTCGCCGTGGATCATGATCTGCCACCGCCCTTCACGCAGGTAGTGCCCGGTTTTCGGGTCCTTCATGATGGGCAGGCCCCACTCCTCGAACTGGTGCACCGTGGAGTCGACGTGACGGGCCATGTCGAACAGCAGGTCCTCCCGCACAAGCCCCATCAGGTCGATGCGAGCATAGCGGACATGGTCCTCGGGATTGTTCTCGCCCCAGCGGGTGCCCATGTAGCAGTTGATCGCGTACAGACCCTGGGCCACCGCGCCGGAACGATCGATATTGGCCTTCTCGGCAATGACGATCTTCTTGTTCTGCCCCCAGAACCTCGCTTCCCATGCGGCACCCGAGCCGCCAAGACCTGCACCGACGACCAGGATATCGATGTCGTCTTCGATGATCGTGTGGTAGGCCATCAGTAGTACACGCCTTTCTTGAGCTTGAGGCCGGCGTCCTTGAGCGTTCGCAGGCCACCGTCATCGAGGCGGATGTATTTGGGCTCGTTGTAGAGGAGCTGGCCGTCGCGCATTTCCTTGCCCGGCCCGGGAACATCCGCGAGCTTGGGGATCGCCGTCCCCCATGGCTTCGTGGTGATGGGCGACAGGAAATTCTTCTCCGTGCCATCCCGGAACTTGATCCTCCAGGCGATCGTGCCTTTGCGTTCGTCGCGATCGACACGAACGCTGTGACCGAGCGGGGCGAAATCGGCATATCCGCGCACATCGATCGCATGCTGGGGGCACGCCTTCACGCACGAATAGCACTCCCAGCACATGTTCGGCTCGATGTTGTAGGCCCGGCGATAGGTCGGGTCGATGTGCATGATGTCCGAGGGACAGATGTCGACGCAGTGTCCGCATCCGTCGCACCTCGTCATGTAGACGAAGGTAGGCATGAGTCGGCTCCTCAAGCTTTTCTGATTGAGATTGCGCTTTCTAGTAGTGGTGGGGTGCCTCGCGCTTGATGCCGAGCCCCATGTCCATGGGAGCGTCTCGCAACAGTTCCATCGAGTGTCGCTTTTGTTGCTCGGGATCGTCACGCGTCTGCGTGGGCAGATTCTCGGCCGTGCCATTCGCCCTGGAGACGCGTTTCTCGAAGGCTGCCGCCGGCTTGAAGAACATGTGGGCGAACTTCGACCATGGCACGCCGCAAAAGAGCACGATGGTCGCGACGATGTAGAGCCAGAAGAGCACGCCCACGCCGCCGCCCGTGCCCGCCCAAATGAGCCCGAGCGTCACGCTCACGACCAGCGACAGGACGAAGAGGTCGGCCTTCATGACACGTATCGCCGGATGCCCCTCCGCAGCGACGTCGACCCGAATGAAGAACCAGTACCAGTAGCCGCCGACGACGACCATGAAGCCTCCGATCCACCATAGCACTGGCCAGATCGCCGGCGTGGACGTGGCGCCGGAGGAGTAGCCGAACACCATGGCCGCCGTGGCTACCACGTAGAGAACGAACCCGTACATGCCGAGCAGATGCGCCACGCGACGTTTCTGATTGCAGAACTCTCCCGAGGCGAGCACGTCGACCGTCGCGGTCTGCGCCGCGATCGAAATCAGCTCGCCGCTCCCCAACTTGCGGCCTTTGCCCTTCGCGTTGCGCATGTTGGCGAAGAAATACCTCGCGCTGCCTTTGTGGACGATGTCGAAGAGCGTCCCGGCCAGCACAGCCAGGATCATCACCACCAGGAACCCCTGCAGAAAGCCGGCAGGCAGCGACGCGCCCGCGACGGCGAACGGATTGACGCTCGGCATGGATTTTTCCTCCTCCTGCGCCCTATTTTATGTGGGCGTTCGGGTGGCGACCGCAAAAATCTTGCTATGCGGCCATATAGCGGTTGAATGGCGCTACGGCGTGCTGGCAGGGACCACGATTGCGGAGCGTCTGCTGAAGCAGCTGTGACAATTGTGTCGGATCTCTCCTTCCGCTTCTGTTCCTTCTTCTCGTTTGGATCGAGCCGAGCACAAATCTTCCCAAGCCCGGAGCATTATCCATTTCACGAACGCCGGCACGTGATCAATTATCGGCGCGTGCTCGAAGCGGTCTTCGTTGCATCGAGCCGACTGCGGATCTCCACATGCCGAAAGAGACAAAACCCCGGTCTCGGCGTTCGCCGACATCGCGCTAGTCATCCATCACTGACATTGCGATGCCAGTCCCCGGCAGAATCAGCGTAGATCAAGAAGGGGCCCACCTGTGACCGACCAGCCGCAACACGAAGCCCGACCCGACAGCGACGACATTGCCCGTGCACGTCTGGTGCCGCAAGTCGGCATGATGCTCAGGGCGGCCTGGGCTTCCCCCGTACGCAACACGCTCCTGTGGCTCGCCGGCGTGATCTTTGTGATCATCGTAGCAACGGCCTACGGACAGATCCGACTCAACCGCTGGAATCAGCCGTTCTACGACGCGGTGGAGCGGCGCGATTTCGAAGCGTTTCTCATGCAGCTCGGCGTGTTCGGCATCATTGCGGGTGCCCTCCTCGTACTCAACGTCTTTCAGCGTTGGTTGACGGAAACGCTCAAGCTCAAATTGCGCGAAGGCTTGACGCTGGATCTCGTCGATCTTTGGATGCTGCCTCGCCGCGCTTTTCGCCTCGCGAGCGCCGGACCGATCGGCGTCAATCCAGACCAGCGCATGCACGAAGATGCGCGTCACCTGACCGAGCTTTCGGCCGATCTCGGCATCGGTCTTCTGCAGGCCACAATCCTGCTGCTCAGTTTCGTGAGTGTGCTTTGGGCGCTGTCGTCGAACTTCGCCTTCGTCGTGGACGGTCGCGTTTTTTCGGTCCCGGGTTACATGGTGTGGGCCGGCATTCTCTATGCCGGCTCCGCTTCCCTGCTGAGCTACTTCGTCGGCCGTAACCTCGTCCGGCGCAACGCCGAGCGCTATGCCCGCGAGGCCGAGCTTCGGTTCTCGCTGGTTCGCGTCAACGAACACATCGACGCCATCTCGCTCGCTGGCGGTGAGGCGGAAGAAGCGCGGCGTATCAAGGTGAATCTCGCAGCGGTGCTATCCGCGATGCGCGGTCTCGTGATCGGCCACACCAACTTGACCTGGGTCACCGCGGGGTATGGGTGGCTGACGACGGTCGCGCCGATCCTCGTCGCCGCGCCGCTCTACTTTAGCGGCAGGGTCAGCTTCGGCGGGTTGATGATGGCGGCCGGCGGGTTCCTCCAGGTCCAGTCGTCGCTGCGATGGTTCGTAGACAACTTCGATACGATCGCGGACTGGCGCGCGACGCTGCTGCGCGTTGCAACCTTTCGCCGTGCCATGCTCGTGTCCGATACGTTGCACGACGCCGCGGGTCGCATCGCCTACGAACACGGATCTTCCGATGCGATGACGCTCGAGAATCTCGAGATCGCGTCGCCGATGGGATGCACGATGCTCAACGAGCGGAAAGTCGAAATCAAGCCCGGCGAGCACGTCCTCGTCGCGGGAGACGCTGGATCCGGCAAGACCGTGCTGTTTCGAGCACTCGCAGGCCTTTGGCCCTGGGGCACGGGCCGTATCGCCCTGCCGAGAAGCGAGACTATCTTTTTCATGCCGCGCCGACCGTACCTGCCTCCCGGCACTCTGCGCGACGTCCTCGCATATCCTCGGAACGCGAAGAACGTCGAGGCACACGCGTTCAATGACGCGCTCGCGCGAGTGGGCCTGCCACGTCTGGCGCCGATGCTCGATCGCGTCTCGCGATGGGACCAGGATCTGAACTGGGATGATCAGCAAAAGCTCGTGCTCGCGCGTCTACTGATCCACCGAGCGCGCTGGATGGTGCTCGACGAAGTGCTCGACTCGATCGACGGCGAGACGCGTGCGCGCGCGTTGGAGATTCTCTCCAAGGATCTCGAAGACGCCGCGATCGTGCACATCGGCCGCAGCAGCGCAGCCGATCCTTCGTTCACGCGAGTCATCCGCGTCGTGACGGATCCCGGAAGGCGCAGGTTGGTTCGTCACAAGCCCGCCGAAACAACGGGACTGCCCCCCGCAATGCCCGCGACAGCGGCCTCGTGACTAGTCCGCCAGCGCGCACCTGGCAGGTCCCGTTGGACGCAGCGGTGTGGTCGCCTGTCGCCGCGGGCGAGGCGCAGATCGCCCTATCGCCGGCAACGGTCGGTAGACGGCCGGCGCTGCGGTTGGATTTCGATTTCAAAGGCGGGAAGGGATTCGTCGTCGCACGCTGTCCGGTGCAACACGAAATAAGCGAGGACTACACGGTCGCTTTCCGGCTGCGCGGCTTCGGCAGGAAAAACAATCTCGAGGTCAAGCTCGTCGACACGAGCGGGCAGAACGTCTGGCGGCACGTCGAGGTGAACGTGCAAGCGCCTGCGCGCTGGAAGCGCTTTCGCATCGACAGTCGCGAGTTCGAGTTTGCCTGGGGTCCGGCAAGCGGAGACATGCCCAAAGAGCTCGGAGCGATCGAGCTCGCGATCGTCGCCGGCGAAGGCGGCGCCGGTACGCTGTGGATCAGCGATCTTGCGATCGAAGATCACGGTCCTCCGACGCGCGCGCGAGCGAGCGCCTCGAGCGCGCTTCCGGGCTTCGATGCCAATCAGGCGCTCGCCGGTTCTGCCTGGATGCCCAGCCCCGACGATGCGCATCCCTGGATCATCGTCGACTTCATCGAGCCACGCGTGCTCGGCGGGCTCATCATCGATTGGCGGGACGGCGCACCGGCAAGCGGCTTTCGCGTGCGAGCGTCGTCGCGCGGTCAGCGTTGGCGGACGGTATACGCGACGACTCGTGCCGGCGGCGCACGAAGCTACGTCTACCTGCCCGATCTGAAAACGCGTTTTCTGCGGCTCGAGCTCAACGCACCGTTATCCGGTGCCGCCCTGGAACCGCAGTCATTCGAGTTTTCACGTTCGATCGGGGCCTTCTGCTACAGCATCGCTAGGCGCGAGCGGCGCGGCTCGTACCCGCGCTGGCTGCATCGCGAGCAAACGCTGTGGACGCCGATCGGGACTGCGCACGGCACGCATTGCGCTCTCATGAACGAGGAAGGCATGGTGGAAGTCGCACCCGCGTCGTTCTCGCTCGAGCCGATGGTGATGGTCGACGGCCGGCTCTTCAGCTGGGCGGATGTCGAGGAGCGACAGGCATTGCTCGAGGCCGTGCTGCCTGTTCCGTCCGCGATCTGGGAAATGGCAGCGTGGCGCATGCGTGTCCAAGGCGAGGCAACGCGAACCGGGAATGTTCGTCTTCGCTATCAAATCGAGAACCGAGCGGATCGATCCTTATCGGTGCGCCTGCTCGTGCTGGTTCGGCCGTTTCAGGTCACTCCCCCGTGGCAGCGCATTGGCAGCATTGGTGGTGTGAGCCTCGTACACGACGTGGCATGGCAGGCTGGTGCGTTGCGTGTGAACGAGACAGCCGCCATCGTGCCGGCGAGCGCACCTTCCGGCTTCGCCGCGACGACGTTCGACGAGGGGTTCGTTGCTTTGCGTCTTGTCGAAGCCGGCCGCGAGCCAGCGAACCAACAACTTCACGATCCGTTGGGCCTTGCTTCCGCCGCACTCGCCTTCGATCTGACGCTCGACGCTCACGCAACCGCGGAGCGCGTCGTGGAATGTCTGCCGGCGAATTCGTCGCTCATGATCGGGCAGCCGGCATTCGATTGGGCGAAGGAGCTTCCCGCAGCGCAGTGGTCCGCGTCCGGATGGGCAATCGACGCCATCCGCGCTGCGCTCACCGCGACGGCGCACATCCTCGTGACGCGCTCCGGCGCAGCCCTGCAACCAGGACCGCGGCGCTACTCACGGTCCTGGATTCGCGATGGCACCATCATGAGCGCAGCGCTGCTGCGAATGCGACATGCGGAGGAGGTCGTCGAGTTCATCCGTTGGTACGCTCCCTACCAGCGCGCGGACGGATTCGTCCCGTGTTGCGTCGACCGCGATGGACCCGACTGGCTGGTGGAGCACGACAGTCACGGAGAGCTGATTGTCGTGATCGCGGACTGCTACCGCTTCATGGAGGACGCGAACTTCCTCGAGGAGTGCTGGCCATTCGTCGTCAAAGCCGTCGGCTGCATCGAGGGACTGCTCGACGAGAGCGGGCTGTTGCCTGTATCCGTGAGCCACGAGGGTTACCTCGCACAACCGGTGCATTCGTATTGGGATGACTTCTGGGCGCTGCGCGGTCTGCGCGACGCGGTCGACCTCGCGCAGCAGATCGGTGACCTGGATGCCGTCGCGCGCTGGAGCCGCGTCGCGCAGCGCTTCGCCTCGACGTTGTTCGAATCGATCGAGCGCACGCGCGCTGCGCACAAGCTCGATTTCATTCCGGGCAGCGTCGAGTGGGCGGACTTCGACCCGACCGCCACCGCGATCGCGATCGCACTTCTCGATGTTGCCGAAGGTCTCGATCGCAAGGCGATCGAGCGAACCTTCGACCGATACCTTTCCGATTGGCGTCGCAAGCGCAGCGGACTGCTCGAATGGGAGAAATACTCTCCGTACGAGATACGCATCATTGGTGCTCTCGTGCGACTCGATCGACGGGGAGACGCGCTCGAGCTCTTGCGCTTCTTCCTTTCGGACCGGCGACCGCCCGCGTGGAATCAATGGCCGGAGATCGCGTGGCGGGATCATCGAGCGCCGGCGCACGTTGGAGATCTGCCGCACACGTGGGTGGCCGCAGAGTACGTGCTCGCGGTGCGCAGCCTGTTCGCCTACGAGCGGGCCGCCGATCGAACGCTCGTGGTGGCGGCGGGCATCGCTTCGGAATGGGCGAGCGGTTCGGGTGTCAGCGTGCGCGAGATGCCTACGCTCTACGGGGCCTTGAGCTTCTCCGCACGCGCTCTTGACGAGCATACGTTCCGATGCGAGATCGGTTCCAGGGTGAACGCGGGAATCGAGCTTCGGCCGCCGCTGTCGGAGCCTCTGGTCGGCGTAACCATCAACGGCAGGTCCCACGAAGACTTCGATGCCCAGTCGGTGATGATCCCGAGTACGCCGGCCGAGATCGTTTGCCACGTCGGCGCATCGGGCTGATCGAAATCGAACATACGCGGACGTGTGACTCCCACAGAGACAGTTAAGGTGGTTGCCTGAGCGGCTAAACGGCAGGATCGCCGCGCCTTCGCGGCGGCGTAAATCGATGCAGATGAGCAGCGCTTCGCGGGGAACTGCGGACCGTACACTTTGTAATCGTGCGGTGCGACTTTTGCGGTGGCTCGGTCGAAAAGATCAACGCACGCATCCATGGATGCGCGGCGCAAAATTGCGGATCCCGAACCGGCCTGGAAAAGGCGTCAGGGCGGTCCGTTACGCGCGAACGCGCGGAATGCCGCACGGTCGCTGAGCCGTTCGTAGTAGGTCTCGACTGCGGGGAGCGCCGGCCGATCCATGGGTGTCGCGAACCAGCGGTGTGTCGCAAGGCCGATGCCGATGTCGGCAAGCGTAAACGTTGTACTTGCCACGTAGGCGCCGGTGTGCCGGAGCTGTGCGTCGAGCATCGTCATGTGCCGATTCCATTGCTCGATGCTGTCAGCGATCGCCAATGGATCGCCGTGCTTCGGGCTCTTGCGCACGAGTCTCATGAATGCGTAGCGCCAGGCATCGTTCAACTCCGTCGCCTGCCAGTCCATCCACTGCTCGACGATCGCGCGCGAACCGACCTCACGCGGCAGGAGATCGTCGCGTCCATGCTTCGAAGCCAAGTAGCGACAGATCGTGTTCGATTCCCATAGCACGAACGGCCCGTCGCGAATCACGGGCACGAGGCCGTTGGGATTCAGGGCGAGGAATTCGGGTGTGTTCGTTGATCGGAAGCCGGTACCCCATTGTTCCTGCCGACAGGGTTGTTCGATCTCCGCGCAGAGCCACAGCACTTTGCGCACGTTGATCGACGAAGACCGGCCGAGGATTTCGAGCATGAACGCTTCCCGGGTCAGGCGCGCGAACCGAAACGCGCCAACGTTCTCGCACGCACGCGCTCGGCTTCCACTTCACGGTAATGCGGCTCTGCGGATGTCACGAGCGAGTCGATGAGCACCCGCGCGACGGCGGCGACTCGTCGACCGCTCGCGCAAATGCCGCCTCGTTTGCCTTTGAAGGACGATTGAATCCGCTCAACTTGCGCACGAATTGCAGCGATGCTGCGCGAATCTCCTCGTCGGTCGCAAGCGGATCGAAATTGAACAACGCTTGATGTTCCGGCGCATGATGACTCCAAGGCTTGTGACCGAAGGTGTACCACGCCAAGCGGGGTCACGAAAGTCGGCCACGAAACAGCCACACCCCGATAACGAAGCGCTCAACGCGGCTGCACGCCCTCACGGCACTATCGACAACGGGGCGCGATGACACCGGCCAGTCATCGGCAACCATCCGTCGGCACGTCTGCATGCTCCTTCCATTCTCTCTCGAGACTTCACGCGAAATTCGGCGACAGGATAGTCCCCCCGCGTCACCATTCACCGAACCGCCTGTCGGAAAGGCGCGAGGTGCGCACCTTGCTGCGGATCGCGTGAGCCTATGCGGAACGCCTCAATGCGTTTGAGCGACAGAATACGACCGTGGCGCGTCGAGCTTGCGAGCAGCAGCGCATTGTCGTTCGCGTCGATGAGGATGCCGACACAGCTTTCCGGCAGCGTACCGCGCTGCTACACGATGGCACCGGTCGGCACGACCGCGTCGGGATAGAGCCGCACGACGCCGATCGTCGCGAGAACGCCCAGCGCGAAACCAGCGCAGGAGCAGCCATGCCGGCACGCTCATTGGCACGGCGCGACCGCTGCCGCCGGTGCGCCGATCGAGCCATGAGCAAGCACCGAGCAATGCGCGCGTGGGGATCGCCTCATCGATCGAGGCAGCGCTTGAGGCGATCGATCCCGCGGCGGATCCATACCTTGACGCTGCCTATCGGCGCCGACAGTCGCTCCGCCACCTCGGCGTGCGACAGGCCGTAGTAGTAGGCGAGCGCCAGGCACTGGCGTTGCGTACTCTGGATCTCGTTCATGCAATCGCGAACCGGCTGGCGCGGCGGAGGCCCCTCGAGCAATCCGAAGGGGTCGGGTCGGTCGTCCGGAGGTTGCGCCACTCAACCGACTTCGGTAAACGCCCTTTCGATTCGCTGGCGTCTCTAACCGACTCCGCAAGCGGGTCCAGCCCCTCCGGCAGATTGACCGCGAACGACGCGCTACTCTAAAATGGTTCCATTATGGTTCGTCGAGAGAAAGCCATGCTCACGCTGACCCTCAAAAACATTCCGACTCACCTGCACGCCCTGCTCAAGGAAAGCGCCGAAAAGAATCGCCGCAGCCTCAACAGCGAAATTCTCACGAGGCTCGAGCGGGACGTTGCGGCGCCGAAGGTTGACCGCGACAAACTTGCGCGCGACCTGAAGGCGTTCACCAGGCAGCTTCCCTACGTGGATCACCGAATCGGCGACCGCTATAAACGGAAAGGGCTCAAGTGATCGTCGTGGACACCAATGTCATCCATTACTGTTGGGTACGCGGCGAGAATACGAAGATTGCTCAAGCGGTCCGTCAACAAGACCCGGAATGGCACGTACCCATTCTGTGGCGCTCAGAACTACGAAACGTGCTGACGGCGTATCTGCGGCGGGGAATGCTCACGCGCGAGCAGATCGTCGGAATACTGAGCGCGGCCGACCAGGCGCTCGCCGAGCGCGAACACATCATCCTCGACGCTCTTGTGCTCGACGTGGTCGCGAGCAGCACGCTGACGGCCTATGACGCAGAGTTCGTCGCGCTCGCTACTGCTCTCTCCGTCCCGCTGGTGACGGCAGACAAGGGAGTACTGAAGGCATTTCCAGAACGGGCGCTAACGATGGCAGCGTTTCTCAGCGCGCAGCGGTAAGCCGATAGTCCAGGTGAGCGCGAAGGCCTGGTATGCGGCGCTCAAGCGGGCCAGGATCGCGGACATTCGTTGGCACGATCTACCACACACCTGGGCGAGCTGGCACGTGCAGAACGGCACGTCGCTGTTCGCGTTGCAGGAGTCGGGGAGCTGGGCGCCGACGGACATCATGCGGCGGTACGCACATCCGCCGCCGTCATTTGGCGCCTTATGCGGAACGCCTCGGCGCGTTGCGTGTCGTCGAAAGAGCGACTAACTGCACAAACGGCACGGGCCTGCGATTCAGCAGACCGATGGCGCAAGCGCATTCAACGAACCACGGCGATGGCTGAAGGGCATCATTGCGAATCAGAACGCTTTCTTCACGATCGCTCGACCGAGCCGATTTCACTGGTCATTTTCAACAGCCTGTTAGATTAGGCTTCAACGCTTTTCGCACCTGGCCACGCGGCTAGCTCATCGAAGCATCGCGCGCGATGGTCATTGCGCGCTCGAGCGTTAGCAGGTCCACCGGCTTGATGATGTGATCGTCGAAGCCCGCCGCTTTGGACCGTTCGCGGTCCTCGGCCTGTCCATAACCAGTCACTGCAACCAGCTTCAGCCCATACAGGTCCGATCTGGCGCGCAGGTGTCTAGCGAGGTCGTACCCGTCCATTTCCGCAAGACCGATATCGAGCAGCGCCACGTCGGGTGCGAATGACGCCACGAGCTCGAGTGCGCTGCGGGCGCTGTAAACCACGCGGGTCTCGTGCCCTTTATGACTGAGGACCATGGCGAGCGCATTCGCAGCATCCTGATTGTCGTCGACGATGAGGACGCGTCGACGTGGCGCGTTGGGCACGGCGGTCCCTGCGACGGCGGAAGCCGGCGCTGCGATCCGTGGCAGGCGGATTGCAAAAGCCGCACCGTGGCCCAAGCCGGCACTGCGCGCCGTGACTTCGCCGTCGTGCATCTCGATCAGACGCTTGACGACCGACAAGCCGATGCCGAGTCCGCCCTCTGCGCGGTCGAGCGTGCGGTTGCCCTGGACGAACAAGTGGAACAGCTCCGGCAAGAGCTCGGGCGCGATCCCGGGACCGTTGTCGATGACTTCGATGACCGCGCGAGCCCCTTCGGCCCTCGTGTGCACTTCGATTCGACCGCCGCGATCGGTGTACTTCGCGGCGTTGGCCAGCAAGTTGACGACGCATTGCACGAGACGCGTCAAGTCGCCGTTCACGTACATTGCGTCATGGCTGCCTTTCACAACAGCCAGCGTCTGCTGCTTGTCCAGCATCAGAGGCGCGACCGTCTCGACCGCCTGCGCTATCACCGTGCCGAGTTCGAGCGGCGCGCGCTGTAGCTGAATGCGACCTTGCGTGATCCGCGCGACGTCGAGCAGGTCATCGACGAGACGCGCGAGTTGCGCGGCCTGGCGCCTGATCATGTCGATCGCTGTTTGGACGTTGGCGTCGCTCGACGATACGGTACGCGACAGCAACTCGCCAGCGGTGCTGATCGGAGCCAGCGGGTTGCGCAGCTCGTGCCCGAGGAGCGCGAGAAATTCGTTCTTGCGGCGATCGGCTTCGCGCAGCTCTTCCTCGCTTCGTCGCAGCTCCCCTTCGATCTTGCACCGACGAATGAAGTCGCTTGCCTGCCGTGCATAGAGCGTGACGCGGCTCAATTCGCGCTCGGTGGGGCGATGCGGCGAGCGGAAGTGCGTTGAAAGCATGCCCTGCGGAACGCCGTCTCCTGAAATGAGCGGGGTTGAAACGACAGCGCGGTAGCCGGCTGCGCGTGCGATCGGACGCAACGGCGCATACGGCTCGTCGGCTTCGACGTCTTCGATTACGATCTGCTCGCCCGATCGCAACGCGCGACCGCACGCCGAGTCGTCCTCCGCAGACACTTCGCGGAAGAAATCCAGGAAATGGCCGTCGAAGCCTCGCTGGGCCTCGATCGTGAGCACACCCTTGTCGTTCAGCAGTTGCACGTTGCCCTTGTCGGAGCCGACCAGGTCGATCACGCTTGCCAGCATCTCGTCCAGGCCTTCGTGCAGTTCGCGGCAACGCCACATGCGCGCGCTGTACTCATTGAGTTTCGAAAGCGCTCCGGCTTCACTGAACAGTTGTCGTTCACTTTCGCGCAGCTTGCCGAGCGATTCGTCGGCCAATGCGCGCGCGTGCTCGGCGTCCTCGAGAAGCGACAATGCCGCGCGGCGTTCGTCCGACGCACCCATCGACTGAAGCGCCTCGTACGCTGCAGACGCGAAACCACCCAGGCTTTCCAGCAGGCGCAAATCCTCGACGTCGAACCTTCGCTCGCGGTCGTGTGCAATTGCCCAGATCGTTCCGACCGTATGTCCTGCAACATGAAACGGGACGAGCAACCCCTCCTCGGCCAACGGGGTTGCCGTGGCGAGATACGGGTAGCGGCGCTCCCAGTGTGTGAACAACAGCGGCTCGTTCCGATCGAGCACATCGCCGCACGGACCGAAGCCGCGCGGCGTCCCGCCGCCGAGGTGCGGCGACCAAGCGCCGGCGATCGCCGCCCAATAGAACCGCTCGCCGTCGGGCGTGAGGATGCTGAGGCCTGCCGAGCCCGCGCGCAGCACCTCCAGCACCTCGTCGGCGAGGCGTTGCAGTATCGTGCGCGGCGAATCGGCGAGTGTCTTCACGAGCGCGGTAAGCGCCCGACACTCGATCTCGTAGTCGGGCGCCCGCGCTGGACGCCTGCGCAGATCGTCAGTGCGCAGGATCTGCTCGAGCGGAACGAGTCCGTCGCTTTCCGGCATGCAAGCTGGCGCGTCGGCGGCGCGCTCCTTCTCGAAGTCCAGTGGGTAACGGGCGCCTTCGCCCAGGCGTTCCCGGAGCTCGTTGTTCTCTCGCTTGAGCTCGATGATCCGCAATTCGCGCCCGACCGCGGCCCGATTGAATCGCGCCAACTCGTCCGTGCGCGTCTTCAGGACCTCATGTGCCTGGGCGAGCGCCTGCTCGCGCTCGCGCAGGCTGCACTCCGCCTGCCTGCGTGCGGTGACGTCGCTCGCCGCCCCGAACCATTCGACGATGTTCCCTTTCACGTCGAGCAACGGAATCGCGCGCGAGAAAGTCCAGCCCCAACTACCATCGATGCGACGTACGCGATGCTCGAGCTGGAAGACGCTTTTGGCGCGAATGGCATCGCCTACGACCGCCATGACGTGGGACTGATCGTCGGGATGAATGTACTTGTCGAGCCAGCTGCGACTCGAGTCCTCGGTGTCAGCGATGAAGTCGCGTCCCTCGAGGAAGCGCATCTCCGTCCAGTCCGGACTCATCCGATAGATGACTTCCGAAGTGGCGCTGACCAGCGTACGGAAACGCTTGTCGCTCGCAATGCGCATCCGCACGAGCTCGAGTCGGGTGCCGATCCGCGCGAGCAGCTCGCGCGCCGAGAACGGCTTGACCAGATAGTCGTCGGCGCCGGCATCGAGGCCCTCGACGCGCGCCTCCTCGCCGGCACGCGCGGACAGCAGCACTACCGGAATGTCCCGTAAAGCGTCATCGGCACGCGCCGCCCTCAGCAAGGCGAGCCCGTCGAGGCGCGGCATCATGACGTCGCACAGGATCAGGTCGGGCCGCGCGCGGCGTGCCGCGGCGAGCGCCTCCTCGCCGTCGACCACCGTCTCCACGTTGTACGTCGGCGCGAGCAGGTCGCGCAGGTACGCTCGCATGTCCGCGTTGTCGTCGGCGAGCAGGATGTGCGCGCCAGCGGTGGGCGCGAACCGGTCGGCGGTTGCGGGTACCGAGTTCGCATCGAGGTCGACGAGCCGGGTCGTCGTTTCGGACTCGGGTATCCAGCGCAACGCCTCCTCGACGAACGCGCGAGCGCCGATGGCGGTCGAGCTCATCGTACGCGGCATCCTGATGCGATCCGGGGGCAGATGCGCCGTGCCGAGCGGCAGGCGAACGAGGAACGTCGTACCCAATCCCAACCGGCTTTGCACGCTGATCGTCCCGCCATGGAGCTTGACCAGCTCGTGCACGAGCGCGAGACCGATGCCCGAACCTTCCTGCGTACGCCCGATCGTGCCTTCGACGCGGTGGAACCGCTCGAATACGCGCGACAGCTCCTGCTCGGGAATCCCGACGCCGGTGTCGGAAACCTCGAGCAGGGCTTCCGAGGCTTCCCGATGCAGCCGGACCGTGATGCTGCCATCGAACACGAACTTGAAGGCATTCGACAGCAAGTTCAGGACGATCTTCTCCCACATCTCGCGGTCGACGTAAGCCGGTTCGTCGAGCGCCTCGCACTCCACCTCGAGCGCAAGTCCGGCCCTCTCGATCGCTGAGCGGAAGTTGCTCGCGAGGTCCGTGGTAACGGCGGCGAGATCGGTGGGCTCGTAGGTCGCTTCCACGCGACCCGCCTCGATGCGCGCAAAGTCGAGCAGGCTGTTGACGAGCTTCAGCAGTCGCAGCGCGTTGCGATGGGCGAGTTCGAGCGATGTGCGAACGGGCTGAGGTGTGGCGGTGTTTGCTACCGCCTCCTCGATCGGACCGAGCAGGAGGCCAAGTGGCGTGCGGAACTCGTGGCTCACGTTGGAGAAGAACGCGGTCTTGGCCCTATCGATCTCCGCCAGCGCCTCCGCCCGCTTGCGCTCGTCCTCATACGCGCGCGCGTTCGCGATCGTCGTCGCGACCTGCGCGGCAACGAGCTCGTAGAAGCTCATGTACTGATCGTTGAGCGTGAGCCGCGAGCTCACGCCGGCGACTAGCACCCCGGCAAGCTGGTGCGCGGTGTTCGACCGAATGGGCACGAGCACCGCAGCATGCGGCGGATCGGCCCACGGGCCGGGTGGTACCCGTGAGAGTCGCCTGGGAAGATCTTCGATGGCGACGATCGCTTGGCGGCGTACCGCGTAAATGATCGGCCACGGACAACCGTTCACCGTCTCATCGCCCAGTTCGACGACGCGCGGACACGCTTCATCCTCGTCCGCAAATCCGGCCTTCGCGGCGAGCCTTGCGCACCTGCCATCGGGATCGAGCAGATAGATGAGCGCGAACGGAACGTCCTTCGCGCTCTTCGCGAGCATCGCGCACGCCGCACGGCACGCTTGCTCGACCGTTTTCGCCTCGGCCGATGCCGTACCGAGTTCGCGCAACGCGTAAATACGCCGCTCGCCGATCACCTTCTCGGTGATCTCATGGACGGTCGCCAACACGCCGCCAATGCCGTGCGGTGCCGTGTTGTCAGGCACCCGGCTATAAGCAATAGTGAAGTGGCTCTCTTCCTTGAAGCCGTGGCGATGGATCTCGAGCTCGAGGTCCTCGAGCCATGTCGCAGGTCCGCCCTCGAACGGCGTGTCGATGAGCGGTTTCAGCACATGCCAAATCTCGGACCAGCATTCGTTGCACGGCTTGCCAAGCGACATCCGCGGATGCTTGGTCCCGAGCACGGGCCTATACGCGTCGTTGTAGATCTGGATGTATCGGGGCCCCCACCAGAGCAGCAGCGGAAAGCGATTGGCGAGCAGGAAACCCACCATCATCCGCAGCGTCGGCGACCAGCTGTCCTCTGGCCCGATCGGAGTGTTCGCCCAGTCATGCGTGCGGATCAGCTCGACCATCTCGCCGCTCGGGGCATGCGCGAGACGCTTAGTGCTTCGACGGTCTTGCTGTCGCAACCCACCAGACATGACGATCGACATCGTGCCTCCGAACGGCTTCACGACCCCCAGTGGGAGGTTCGTCGCGGTGCAGAAACGAGGGCAGTCGTCTAGCGCTGACGATCAGCCGCGGGAAGCGCGACCTCCCGAAACGAGCCGCGTGCACGGCAACGTGCGCATCTTGCTTGCCTTGTCCGAAGTCCGCTGTCGGAGCCGAACGCTCGCGTCGGTAGGACAACGCCTACACGTGCCAACGCCTTGTGTTCTCCGAACGCGAGAATGCGTTCAACTGCGAAAGCTAAGGTACCGCCGCCTTTCGATCCATACCGGCTTGGGGTAAAGTCACGCAGGCTCGCGCTTCGGCCACGTGACGCAGCACTGGCGTCGAAATGCATTGTCGTAGCGGTGCGCGTCTCTCCGATCAAGAACACGTATGAATCAAGCGCTGACGTCCACGGAGTATCGACTGCTCGTTCAAAATTCGCCGGTCATGATCTGGCGCTCGGGACGCGATGCCAAGTGCGACTACTTCAACGAGACTTGGCTCGCGTTCACGGGACGCACGCTCGAGCAGGAAATGGGCAACGGCTGGGCGGAAGGAGTCCACCCCGACGACATGGACCGATGCGTGGCACACTACCTCGATCATTTCCATCGCCACCGTCCGTTCGAGATGGAGTATCGCCTTCGCCGATACGACGATACCTACCGCTGGATATTCGATCGCGGTGTTCCGTTCTCCGACGACACAGGGACATTCGCCGGATTCATTGGCAGCTGCGTCGACGTTCACGAGCGCCGCATGGCGCAGGAGGCGCAGCAGCAGCACAATCGCGAGCAGCTGGCACTGGCCCGCGATTTCGAGAAGTGGATTCTGGCGATCGTAAGCCATGACATCCGCAATCCGCTTCAATCCATTCAAATGGCCGCGCTTGGCCTGCAAATGGCGGTGGAGGATCCTGCCGGCATCGTTCGAAAGCAGGCGGACATCGTCACACGCGGGGTAAAACGTATTCAGGACATCGTCGGAGACCTTCTCGATCTATCGCGCGAGCGCGAAGGTGCCGGTATACCGATCAACCCGAAGCCAAGCGACTTGCGGGCAATGTGCGAGCAGATCATCGCGGAGCTCCGGGCGATCGCGCGCGATCGAGCGATCACGCTCGATTGCGAGACCGATGGCAAGGGCGCCTGGGATGAGCATCGCATGCTGCAAGCGATATCGAATCTCGGGTGCAACGCGGTCGAGCATGGCACGCCTCATTCGGCGGTGCGCATGCGCATCACGGGCGACGATGAGCACCTGGCTCTCGAGGTACGCAACGAGGGCACCATTCCAGACGAAATCCTGCCCAGCATCTTCGAGCCATTCCGCTCCGGACGCCACTCCGGCCACCGCGGTGATGGCCTTGGCCTCGGTCTTTTCATCACCAACGCCATCGCACGCGCGCACGGTGGCCAGTTGGAGGTCGACTCTTCAAAAGGTGCCACGACGTTTCGGCTGGTCGTACCCCGCTGCGCCACCGCCACGTCGAGTTCAACCACTGCTGCATGAAGTGGATGCGCAGCATCCGCTCATAGCAAGCCGCGGCCCTCCTTCTCGGCCACCGGGTAATACGGCTCGATCACCGCGAGCAGCCGCCGCCACGACACCATCTTATCCCTCTCCGCCAAGAACTGCGCACGCCGCGTCACCTTGCTTTCGAGCGCACACCGGCCGAGGGCAGCGTCATCTGTTCAGTTTCCAATTCGCCTTCGGCAGAGCCCGGTCCTCGCAGCCTCGACTTGTATAATTGCGACACTTTCTCCGGAAGGACGGACATGCTCATTCCAACCGAACCGATCGGGAGCATCCCGCGTCCCCAGGTCCTTCTTGACGCAATTGCCGCTCTCGGCGACGGCACCGATGAGCGCCTGGATGGCCTGTACCGCGAGGCGATCAAGGACACGATCGCGCGGTTCGAGGCGACCGGCTCTCCGATGATCACCGATGGCGAGCAGAGGAAGTATCACAACTTCTGGACGTACAGCGTCGAAGGGCTGCCGAACACTTCCCCCAACGGTTTCAGGATCCCGTTCTCGGCCGGGCATGCACGGCGTATGCCGATGCTCACCCGCGGGCCCTTCCGTTACAGGCGATATGCCGACCGGTACATCGAGGACGCCCTGACCTACGCACACGTGGCTTTGAAGCAAGCGATCATCTCGCCGTCGGCGCTCAGTCTCATGTATCCCGCCGAACCGATCCCCGGGTATTCGCGCGACGCGTTCATCGATGACTTGCTGAATGAGCACGTGAAGGAAATCCGAGCCTGCTTCGCCAAAGGTGCCCAGAAGGTGCAGATCGATTTCACTGAGGGACGCCTGGCACTCAAGGTCGATCCTACAGGAACACTGCTGTCCAGCTTCATCGATCTCAATAACGTTGCGCTCGGCCGGCTCGAGGACGACGAGCGCGCGCGCCTTGGCGTGCACACGTGTCCCGGGGCCGACCTTGACTCGACGCACAGTGCCGACGTCGACTACGCGGAGCTGCTGCCGAGCCTGTTTCAGCTGAACGTCGCGAGCTTCTACGTCGCCCTGGCACGCGAGCCGGATCGAAGGCGGGTGCTGCAGTTGATGCGAACTTATCTCAAACCGCACCAGCGCGCGTTCGTCGGCGTCATCGACCCGCTCGACACGCGCATCGAAACGCCCGAGGAAGTGCGCGATCGCGTGCTCGAAGCTGCGGAGTTCATTCCGCTCGATCAACTCGGGACGACCGACGACTGCGGCTTCGCGCCGTTTTGCGACGACACGTCCACGTCGCGGGAGACTGCATTCGCGAAGATACGCGCACGCGTGGAGGGGACGGCTCTCGCCGCCGAAGCATTGAAGGACCGGATGAATGGATGATGACGAAAGGCGGCTGCGAACGACCGCACTCAGAAACGTCGAGAGTATCCAGATCGCGCGGCAGCGTGCCGAGCGCGAGCTGGTCGACGCCAAGGACGCCCTCCAGCGCAGGACCGAAGAGCTGCAGCAGCAGCGCGAATGGTTCGAAGTTACGCTCGCGAGCATCGGCGATGCGGTGATCACGACCGACATCGAACGGCGCGTGACGTTCCTCAATCCGGTCGCCGAAACGATGACGGGCTGGTCGACTCAGGAGGCGCACGGCCAGCGCCTGGAACGTGTGTTCCACATCATCAGCGAGGACACGCGCGAGGCCGTCGAGAATCCTGTGGCGAGAGTTCTCGAGTCGAAGGCGATCGTCGGCCTCGCCAATCACACTTCGCTGATCGCGCGCAACGGGGCCGAAATCCCGATCGAAGACAGCGCGGCGCCGATCCGTGATCGACTGGGGAATGTAGTCGGTACCGTGATGGTGTTTCGAGACGTGACGCACCGCAGGCGCGCCGAGCGCGAGCTTCGGCGCAGCGAGCAGCTGCTGTCGGAGTTCTTCGAGAACGCCGCCGTGGGCCTGCATTGGGTCGGCCCCGACGGCATCGTCCTCCGCGTCAATCAAACCGAGCTCGATCTGCTTGGTTATACGCGGGAAGAATACGTGGGCCGGCACATCGCCGAGTTCCATGCCGACGTACCCGTCATCAACGACATTCTCGAAAGACTTAGCTGCGGCGAGTGTCTGGAGGCCTACGAAGCGCGGCTGCGATGCAAGGACGGTTCCCTGAAGCACGTTCTCATTTCGTCGAACGTGCTGTGGGAAAACGGCAAGTTCGTCCACACGCGCTGCTTTACACGCGACATTACCGCGCAGAAGCAGGCCGAGAACGCGCTGAGGGACGAGATCGCAGTCCGCGAGCGTGCCGAAGCGGCATTGCGGGAAGCGGATCGCCGCAAGGACGAGTTTCTCGCCACCCTCGCTCACGAACTGCGGAATCCGCTCGCCCCGATCCGGCAGGCGGCGTTGATCGGCAGAGCGCCGAATGCAACGGACGCGCAGAAGCGGTGGAGCAACGATGTCATCACCCGACAGGTGCACCACATGTCGGTTCTTCTCGACGATCTCCTGGACATATCCCGCGTGACGCGCGGAACGCTCGAGTTGCGTACCGAAATGACGGAGCTTTCCGCGGTCGTCGAAGCTGCGGTGGAGACGGCGCGGCCCGTGATCGAAGCGAAGAAGCACCGTTTGACAATTGATCTGCCGCAGGAATCGGTCCTGTTCGCGGCCGACCCGCTCCGCCTAGCGCAGGTGCTGTCGAATCTGCTTACGAACGCGGCCAAGTACACCGATTCGGGCGGACATATTTCGCTTCGCTGTGCCCATACGTCGGACGAGATCACGATCGCCGTTCGGGACACGGGGGTCGGTATGACCCAGGGCGCGATCGCCAATCTTTTCGTCATGTTCTCCCAAGTGCAAAACACGCGTGATCGCTCGGAAGGGGGCTTGGGAATCGGGCTCGCGCTCGCCAAAGGGCTCGTCGACTTACACGACGGCTCGATCGAAGCGGCCAGCGGGGGACTCGGCGAGGGCAGTCAATTCACGGTCCGCCTGCCGCGACGGATCATCGGCAGTACGAGGCTCGCGGGCGGGAAGAAGCGTCCGGACATTCCAGCGGTGGGGCGGCGCGTGCTGATCGCCGATGACAACCGCGACGCGGCCGAGAGTCTGGCATTACTGCTTCGACTGGAGGGGCATGACGTTACCGTGACGCATACCGGACGTGATGCGCTCCTGACATTCGAGAGCATGCTTCCCGAAGTGGCCATTTTCGACATCGGCATGCCGGGGCTCAACGGATATGAAGTAGCTCGCCGCGTTCGTCAACATTCCTTGGGCCGTGCCGTGACGCTTATCGCCGTTACCGGATGGGGCCAGGAAGCGGACAAGGCGCGCGCACTTGCCGTCGGGTTCAACCATCATTTGACGAAGCCGATAGAACCCGAGGAACTCAATGGGTTACTGCGGGCGGTGCCGTGATAAATTGAATCAGCGAACGAGCGCGCGCGACGCCGGTGCGATCGATGCGGCGGACTCACCGCGTTGCAGCGAGAACCAACCGCTCCGATAAGTGAGGTGCACCGTTTCGAGGGGTGCTGCGTGTAGCGATGGCCGACGCGTTTGAGAGCGTGAGCGATGTGCGCAATGCTCGTCAGCGAACTGCTGCAGTAGCCGACCAACCGCCGGGAACGGCTTCCGCAACAGCCGATTGCGCTCGCGATTCGCCGCTTGCTCGTCACGCCCAAATATCGACATCCGGTGCCTACAGGGTGCCTATACCACCATCCAGAAAGACAAAGCCCGGCGCGAGGCCGGCTGGCGCACCACATCGGCGTTGCCGCGATGGCGCTGCAGCCGCTCGGATAGCCACGCCTCGCGTCCGCGCAGCGTGCTGTGTCGCGTAGGCCGTCGGTACGCGACCCAGCCATCGGCTCGCAAATACCGCCGCACCGTGTTCTTGGAGCAACCCATTTTGCGCACGATCGACTTGATCCCCAGCCCAGCTGCCCTCAGCCGCAGCATCTGCGCCGCGTCCTCCGGCGTTTGCATCACTTGCCTCCCCGTCGTATCGATGGCGGGCGAAGCTTGCACGACGACTTCCATCTGCAATGTCCCTCCAGTTGCGAGGGGTCATTTCTTGGTGTCGCCTATGGGGTCAATTTACCCTGTCGCCTGACAGGATTGACCGCCCACGGTCCAGTTTCAACGCGCGCGCTTGTCATTCCGCATGGACGCTTTTAGACCGGACAGCAAGTCGATCAGATCGGACACCGCGCTGGAATTACCTTTTGCTATCACCTGGTGAAAGCCCATGCGAGATGCGACACTTTGCACGGACGTGCCGTCGTCTGCCGTGTGAGCGATAAAGGTCTTATGTTCTAGCCTGCGGTCGGACTTCAGGATTCGGGCGGCCTGCAAGCCGTCCAAGCCAAGCATATTGACGTCAAGGATCACCACGTCAGGTCGATAGTCTCCGGCCGTCGCGATTGCGCCTTCGCCGCTATACTGGACGCATACATCGTAATCGAGGACAACGCGCACGAGCGTACCCAATGAGTCAGCGACGTCGCGATCGTCGTCGACGATGAGGATCTTCATAGGCTGGACGGTTGTAAAGGCATTACCCGAACTAGCTTGCCAAGCGCGGACCAGAAATTCCATCGGCCGCACCTCGGCATGCGCGTAGGACTCGCCCGCTCGACGACTCTTACAATCGCTTCTTGGCGCGGGGAAGCCTTCTCGCCAAGCGGAGCAGTCGACTACCGTGGAGATTGCTGCCGCATACCGAGCTTTCGCTCGATCGACCCTTGAAGTTGAGCCCCGCCGAAGGGCTTCATCAGGATCGTTTTGGCTCGACGCTATGCGCTTGCATCCCTGAGCTTCTTGCCGAGCAGTGTGCGAAGCAGCGACGGGGCCGGGTCGCCATCGAATCGTTTCGGGAGAAAGTAACCGACTGCGCCGATCACGATCGCCGGGACCATCCAAAGCGCGACCCCAAGCAATGCAGCCGATAGGCTAGATGCAGCCGTATGCCCGAGCTGATGCTCAAGTTCGCCGGCATTGTTGAGCATCCAGTGCCAAGCGATGTGGCCCAGAACCGCGGATAGCACGACTATAGCGAGCAGCGGCCCGAACGCAGTAGCAAACATCAAACGCAGGGCAATAAGCGCGATTGCGAAGCTCACGAGTTCGCCGGCCGCGATACCGAGATTGAAAGAAGCGACCGACACGAGTGTGTGTGTACCCGCGAATTGCATGAGGTCGGCTAACAGATGGCCCAAGCCGAATCCACCGAGGGCACCGATTATTGCAGCAATGCACCAGCGGCGGCGCAGGCTCGGTGCAGCTAGATTGCCTATGGCGATGAGTACGGCCATGGCGGCGAGCGCACTATCAAACAGCGGCTGGAGCCAACCGGCATTGGCGGCAGAAACTGCTCCCTCTGCCGCGGCGGTCAACGTCAGCGCCTGCATTGCGCAAAGGACGATCACTACCGCCATGAGCGCGCGGAATCGGCGGAAAGGCGCGACCAAACAGACGAGGAACACGAAGCGATCGAGTGCGAATGAATCGACGAAGCCGCTCGTCAAGAAAATCCACGCCGTTTCGAACCAGCGAGGATCAAGCGGAATGCGACCGGAGGCACCGCGGATCTCGTAAGTCCGCGCGGGCTCGCCGTTCGGCAGGTATTCGAGTTTGAATCGGAGGCGGGCGCCCAGTTCAGGCGCCACGTTCACGCGAATTGAAATGTCGGGATGAGTTGTGTGCAGTGTGTAATCGAGCTGAGTATCGAAGAACCCCTGGTTCCAGAAGAGCTCCGTATCGATTGGCAAGGGGGGTGCCTGAAAGTGGGCGAGCGCGGTGGGATAACTTGCGAACGAGCGGTCTGACAAAAGTGCAACTCGGGCGTCGCGCACGGTGGGCGCAAGCGGGACGCCATCCTCCAACAACTCTATTTGCTGACCCGTGGCAAAAGCGGCCTGTTTCAGGCTATTGTTTATGCGAGCGAGGTCGAGGTAGCCCGGGCCACGCTTCGGCAGCGAGAAACTGGAAAGCAGGACCAACGGGAATCTGGCGAGCAGGTGGACGTGCCCGTCTTCTACCCTGATGAATCCTTGTACGATGATCTCGGGTGGAAGATCTGCCCCGTTCGCAACAGCCCATCGAGGGAACGCGAGTCCGCCAACCATTAGGAGAATCGAAAGAAAGCGACAGAAAGCCCAGTCGTATCCTGCCATTAGTTAGGAACTTGCGCGGTTGTAGACAATCCGCTCCGGTAGCACAGTGCACGCCGACGCCCTGCGGAATTCGGCGCGGACCAAAATAACACGGCGACCGGAAATCGATCCGGCCGCCGCGGCATCAATACCGGCTTCCCCGACTTGCACCTTGGGTGCCGGCCGCTTCGCGCTCAGTGGTCAGTGACCCTTACCAGGGCAACCGTTGGGAGCGCCGTTCCCATGACCTTGCGAATCGCCCGGGCATGTCACCCTCGTGAACTTCTGAATGCGCCGGCCCCCGATGGTCTCGCCCGCGTACAGGTTGCCCTTCGAGTCAATGGCCATCATGTGCAGGAATGTGAATTGCCCGGCTTGATGCCCTGGTTGCCCGAAGCCGCCGATCGGTGGGACATAGCTGGTGCCATTGAGAGCATCCGAGTGATTGAAGATCCACATGACTTCGTTCCCGCCGTCCGAAACATACGCGAAGGTCTGTATCGCGTCCGTCGAGAAATCAATGTCCCATGCGGAGCCGGCCGTCCCGAGCGCCGCCGTGCCCGGAATAATCGGGATCGCCTTCACGAACTGACCAGTCTTGGTGAAGACATTGATCCGATCCTGTCCGCGATCGCATGCATACACGAGCCCATCCCTGCCGATCACCACACAGTGGGGATGGCCGCCGTCGCCTGCCGTGAATTGCCCTGACCCGGTGCCGACGCCGCCCATCTGGCGCAGGAAATTGCCGGCCGCGTCGAAGACGACCACGCGGTGATTACCGTAGCCGTCTGCGATGTACACGCTCCCACGCTGACCCGTCACTGGATCCGGGTTGGGATCGACCGCGATGTCGGCCGGCAGGTCGAGCAGCTTGCCATTCACCGTGCCGGTTTGTCCGATGTTGCCGAACGCGTTGTCCGGACCAGCCGGTCCCGTGCCCGTGCACGGAATGGCGCCGCCCTGTCCGTTGTCGCATTCGAACTTCGTGCCGATCTGCAACAGCATCTTGCTGCCGTCGTGCGACCACTTTTGCACGACGCCGTCGCCGTTGCCGCCGATCCAAACGTTGTCCTGGTAATCGACGAAGCAACCGTGAATGCCGTTTGGCATGACAGCATTCTGGCCCGCGATGCTGTTACCCAAGGGGCCGACCGCTCCCGCCGGCTCGAGCGTGGGGTCGCCCCAGCTGTTCGCTACGTTACCTTCCTCATCGAACTCGATGACCGGCGGTGAAGCCTTTGACTTGTACGCGCCGCCCAGCACGCCCGTCTGATTATTGGCCCCCCCGACCCCCTCCGGCGAGGTCAGACCCCCGTTCTGGAACCCACGGGTCACAACGAACACATGATCCTGCGAGTCGACGCATGTTCCGCCAATGTCGGCAGTCACCCAGTTGAACGGCAGTGGCTTCGGCCACGACCCGTCGACCACGAACACCGGCGTAGCGGGGGTCCGTGACGGCGGCGCTGCATCCACGAGCGCACTCGACATCCCAGCACCCATTCCAAACAACCCTGCAGCGATTGCCACATATAAACTCTGTTTGCGCTCCAGCTTCATCGTTTCTCCTTCGGATACTTGGGATATGCGTCAGCCTACTCGCCAAAGTGACATCGTCGATCCGTCTCGCGTACTCGATTGCTGCGACGGATCGGCGGTGCCCCTGGGTGAATCGGGGAGCAACTGGATGGCGATAGCCATGCCACAGCTGTTGGTGAGCATCCTCCTCTGTCGTATTGCGCCCCCGGGATTACGGCCAGCGTTAGGTCGAATGCGGACGATACATTGGAAGTTAATGATGCACAAGATCGGCCATACCAGCGACTCGTGGCATGCGGTTAGCGTCCACCAAAGAACTTTCTCGGCCGATGACCGCTACACCTCGCCGTCGTGCTCCAGCCAGGCAATCGTCTCGCTCATTGCCTGCTCTGTCGTGACATTGCGACCATCTGCGTAGGCAGCTTCGTACCAATCCTTGCCGAGCATCTCGCGCGGCTTCTTTCGCAGTTCCTCGAGGACCGCATCGTCGATGAGGATATTTCGGAGCCCACCCATCCGGTCGAGCGTTGCGTCGAAGACAGACTGCAGGCGCACCGCGCGTTCCCACTCACTGTTTGCCGCAGCAAGAAGCGCGGCAAGATCGATGCTGAGTATTGCCCGGAATTGGGAATCCAATTCGCGGGAAACGCGAATTGATTCGACGAGCGGTTGTGTCGCACGATCTAATCTGCCGCGCGCAATCGATACGCGGACAATTTGTTCCAGAAGGACGTGCGACCGTTCGCGATTGTCAGAATCGTGTCCCGCTAGCGCCTCGTCGAGGTAGGCGGCGGCCGCGTCGAAATCGCATTGCATCCGGCAGATCAAGGCTTTGGTCTGGAGGGCAATGCTCTGATGTGCTGGGCCGAGGCGCCTGGCGACTGTCAGCTGTTTCTCGGCGTACTCCAAGGCATCGGTAAGATCTCCGCAGTATATTCGTGCCCACGCGAGATGGTTCAGGCACAAGGCGACCAGATCCTCGTCGTCATGTTCGCCAGCGATGGTGAGCGCCTCTTTCAGTGGTTCAATCGCATCGGGGACCCTGCCGGACAGGCGCTGAACTACCCCAAGCGAAAGCAGCGCGCGAGCTTTGCTTATTGAACAATCGGCGCCGGGTCGAGCAAGTGCCTCCGTGCAGACTTGGCGGCCCAGCACGAATAGTCCGCGGTTATGCCAGTACATGCAAATGTTGAATGCGAGTTGCAACCCTCGATCAGGACCATCCGGATCATGGTCACACCATGCGTGTGCAGCCAGCAGGTTCGACAGCTCACGGTCGACACGCGCTAGCCAGCTTTTCGCCTCGCGAGCGTAGAGATTGGGACGAGCACGTTCGGAGAAGGCGAGAAAATAGGCGAGATGCCGACTCCTGGCAGCATCCGTAGAACCGGATTCGACCAGGCGATCCTGCGCGTACTGCCGCACGGTTTCCAACATGCTGTAGCGCAGCTCCGCCGCTGCGCTGCGCTCGACGACCACGAGCGACAGGTCAACGAGTCGCTCGAGTCGCTCGAGGGCTTCGCCCTCGTCGCCACGTTCGCCCACAACAGCGGCGGCAGCTTCCAGCGTCCAGCCCCCGGCAAACACCGAAAGACCTTGCATCCATCGTTGCTCGTCCAGTGTGAGCTGCTCGTAACTCCACTGCAGCGTAGCAAGTAGCGTCTGATGTCGTGACATCGCCCGCGCGCGGCCGGCAAGCAGGGTAAACCGGTCTGCAAGCCTGCCGCGAATCTGATCGATCGAAAGCATCTTCAGCTTCGCAGCGGCGAGCTCGATCGCCAGCGGTATGCCGTCGAGGCGCCGGCAGATCTCGGCTACAGCCCGGACGTTTGCGTCATCGAGCCGAAACTGCGACACCACATCGGCCGCGCGCTCGACGAAGAGCTGGACCGATTCAGCGTCCCGCACAGCTTCGATGTTCTCATCTCCGTCCGCCGGCATCGCCAGCGATTGGACTGCGAACATGCGCTCGCCGGCGATGCCAAGTCCTTCGCGGCTGGTCACGAGAATGTGCAAGCGCGGTGCCGCACGGAGCAGCGGCTCCGCAAGCGCGACGCATGCATCGAGCAAGTGCTCGCAGTTGTCCAGCACGAGCAACGCACGGCGATCGGCAAAGTGTCGTACCAGTGTCTCTTCGATCGTCTTGTCCGGTTCCTCGCGAACGTCAAAGGCGGTTGCTACGGACAATGCAACACGGCCGGGTTCCGCGATCGGCGCCAAGTCAACGAAACACACGTCGCCGTCGAACGACGGTACGAACAGCTCGGCGAGGCGGATCGCAAGGCGAGTCTTGCCACAGCCGCCGATGCCAGTCAGCGTCAGCAGCCTGACACGCTCGAGAATCTGTGCGCACTCGGCGAGGGCGTCTTCGCGGCCAATGAACCTTGTCAGGGGGCGCGGCAGGTTGTGCTTTGGCGCTGCGGGCACCCTAGAAGTACCCGAAGCGTGCCCTTCGAGCTGCAGGGCGAACCGGTAGCCATGGCCCGGAACAGTAGCGATCGCGTCCTGGCCCAGGATCTTTCGCAAGGCCGAGACCTGCACCTGCAGGTTGTTCTCCTCAACGACGAGCTTCGGCCAAACACGGGCCAGCAGCTCATCCTTACTGACGAGTTCACCCGCGCGCTCGACCAGCGCCACCAGCAGGTCGAACGCTCGCGGGCCCACAGCCACGGCCTGGCCCTCGACGAATAGGCGCTGTTGTCCGGGCTGTAGTTCGCAGTGCCCAAAGCGATAGCTTGCCTGACCCGCGCCGTTGTTCATGGCACCGCCCCTTTTCCCCTGACGAATCACACGAAACAGTGTATTGCGGAGCGGCCATGCGAGATACGCAGTACATTGGAGCTCGGGCACAAACCGAAAGCGTGCTGGACTGCATGGGCGCTCGAACATCGGCAATTGGTGGGCCTATCGCCGGTCGGCGAGGCGATCGCCGTGTGCCGCAGCCACCCATTCGCGCATGCAGCGTTCACGATCTGGGACGTAGGTTTGCCCAGCACACGCGCGCTCGGCTGCCGCGAGCTCCGCCATCGGCTTTCCCCGGCTCTGAAACAGCATGGTGGTCCCGATCAGGATTCCGAGGGCGATGAGCGTTGCGGCGGCGGAAGTGATAATTGTCCCGAGGCCACTATGGCGAGGAAAGGCAGGGTTGGCGCGCATGTTGATCTCCCTTGGGTTGGGCGGCGTGACACGTTGCCGACCGCATGCGGCGAACCTTGCCTTCGACGGGAATCTTCAGTCCTTGAGCCGACCTTAAACGTTCTGAAACTCGGCGTTCGAACGCGCCCAAGTGCCCAGAGCGACGTGACGGCACCGGCCGTGGCGTCGTTCGTGTCGGGTCTGGCATTGCTGACCGCCACAACCCGACTGGGGTCGAGTCGGCGGACGAGCTGACGCTGCCGGGTGGTGCGCTGTGCGGAAGCGGAGACTCCCATCGCGTGATAGGTGCGATGACCGCTGACGTGACCGCGAGAATCGGTGACGGCCCGCTCTTGGCCGAACTCGGAAATTGGCGAACGTCCGGTTGTCGCAATGCGCAACGTGAGCTCACGCGCTCGGGGTGGGGGCGTCGCTCACCGTTGTATTACTGAGTTCTTTGGTACTCCGTGCTTCGGACGTCGAACAAGCACCCCATCCAATACTGGGTCCCGAATGCTAAGTACTCGCTGCATAGCGTGGTATCCGGGCTGCGGCTGGACCAAGGCCGGTCTGACCGGGCCCTAATACTCATCGGCGATGCCGATGAATGGACAAAAGCCGAAGTCTGCCGGCGATTTGCTGAACGCATCGCCGCGGAAGATCAGGCCGGTCAGCTCGTGCTCAGAATCTATCCGGGAGCCACCCACGCCTTCGACGCGCAGGGAAGCATGCGCACCTACGCCGGTCATCCGATCAAGCCCGATCCGGTGGCAACCGCGGATGCCTGGAACCAAGTCGTCGAGTTTCTCCACCAACACATCGGACCGTAGACGAAGTGTCGTTCGACGGCTCGACGGCAGGCGTTCTCGGGCAGGTCGACTCTATTCGAGTATGCGCTGCCCTCGACCCAGATCTCTGCGTCTTGACCGGAGGACGCAGAAACGTGATTTCCTTGTCGGTTTTCGTACGTTTCCGGAAAACGCAGGGTTCCCGCCTAGCGCAACGAATTTGTTCGTGAAGTAGGCCGTGCTGGACTCGAACCAGCGACCAACGGATTAAAAGTCCGCTGCTCTACCACCTGAGCTAACGGCCCGCGAGAAGCCTTCGATTATAGCGACCGGGTTGGCGCGACGCGGGCTTCCAAGAGCGGTCCGATCGCGCATCGAAGATCGCGCATCGATGCGCGAACGCGCAAGAATCGGCGGCCCGAACTCACGACGCGCCGTTGACCCAGGAAATCATGCCGGATGACGTCTGACTGCCGTCGGGCGGGTACGGCGGCACGCGCGACACGTATCTCGATTCCTACAACCGGGACTATGTCTGTGGGGGCGCCAACCGCATGCTGGACCAAGGGACCTCGTACGCGGACCTGGTGCGCTTTGCAGTGTTCGAATCGCAAGGCGGACCGGTGCCCGACGGCGCGACGATCACTTCGGCGAAGCTCAGCATCTACAGCAGAGCGCGGTTCCCTCTGTTTTTCGTTCTCCAAGGAGCGCCACGTTTGGACTGAAGACCTACGCCGACACGCGAAGGGACCGCAAATACGCGGCCGCAGCCGGTAATCACCTATTCGCAGTGACCGCGCCGCGCACGCGTAGCGGCGCGCACGCGAGGTAGACGAGCAAGACAACGCCTGCAACCGCAACAATGGCAACGACGGGAACGATCGCCGGCGACAATGTTTGCGCCAGCATCTGCGCGACGAGCCATGCACCGCAAGCCACGATCAACGCGGCGCCGAGCCAGGCCAGCAATCGTATCCACGAGACGCTAGCATAATCGCCCATCACCTCGCGCGATGCGGTGAAGCGAATCAGCGGCACCAGCGCGAACGGCAACTGCAGGCTCAGCACGACCTGCGTCGCGACGAGAAGCGATGCCGTTGCGCCGTCGCCTTCGATCGCAAGCAGCGCCACGGCGGGAAACACCGCGATCGCGCGCGTGACGAAGCGCACGGCAAGCGGCGAACCGCGCAGGCGAAGAAATCCCTGCATCGCGATCTGGCCCGCGAGTGTCCCGGTGATCGTCGAGCTCTGGCCCGCGGCGAGCAATGCGACCGCGAACAGCAGCCCGGCGAGCGTGGTCCCCAAAAGGGGACTCAACAAACGCTGCGCCTCGCGCAAATCGGTCACGACGATCGCCGATGCGTGGAACACGTTCGCGGCGAGTACGAGAATCGACGCGTTGATGACGAATGCGACATTCAACGCGACGAGGGTGTCGACCAGGTTGTAGCGCAGCGCACGCTGGATGGCCTTGGCGGTCGAGGGCGCCATTCGCGTTTGCACGAGGGACGAGTGCAGATAGAGATTGTGCGGCATGACCGTGGCGCCGAGGATCGCGACGCCGATGTAGAGGCTCGCCGCGTCGAGTCGCGGCGAAAGTGCGCCGCGAAGTGCGGTCCACGTGGGCTCGGCGAGCCAGCATTCGTACGCAAAACAACCACCGACGGTCAGCAGGAGCACGACGACGAGCGATTCGAGCTTGCGTATGCCGGCACGCTGCAACGCGAGCAACGTCAGAGCATCGAGTGCCGTCACCAGTGCGCCGACGACCAGCGGCAATCCGAACAGCAGATTGAGCGCGACCGCGCTGCCGAGCACTTCGGCAAGATCGCACGCGACGATCGCGAGCTCGCACGCCGCGAACAACACGTAGGCGATCGGACGCGGATAGAACGCGCGGCATGCTTGCGCGAGATCGAGCCGCGCGATCACGCCAAGCCGCGCGGCGAGCGTCTGCATCAGAAGCGCGATCGCGTTCGCCGCCACGAGCACCCACAAGAGCTCGTGTCCGAAGCGCGCACCGCCCTCGAGGTCGGTCGCCCAGTTGCCGGGATCGATGTACCCGACGCTGATCAGCGTCGCGGGACCGAGATACGCGATGAATCGCCGCAAACCGCCGCGCGCCTGCTCGGGCGCGAGCGTGCCCGCGAGCGTTTGCGGCGACATCGCGTCAAAAAGCGCTCAGCGCCTTTTGCTCGTCGTCGACGACGTGCCGCGTGTCTTCGATGTGCGCGCGCCCGGCGGATTCTCCGGAAGCTCGTCGTCGGATTCAGCCGATTCGCCCGTGATCGCGCCTGCGCCGGGCCCTGCACCGAGATCAGCTCCCGTCGTGGGATCGGAGTCGAGATCCGATGCGAGACGCTCCTTCATCTTCTCGCCAAGCGCTTCCTGGTTGGAATCCATGCTCACCGAGAAGCTGCCGTCGCCGCCGGGATCGGCGTTCGTCATCGCACCATCGCCGTCGACGAACTCCCACTGTTCGCCCTGATTCCACGGCCCGCGCATGTCGCCGGGACCGACCGACAGGTTGAAGTACTTGTTGCGAAACTCCGGAATACCCGGCAGCTTGCCGGGTGGGAAATTCGGCTCGATCGAATAGAGCGCCTTCTCGAACGCCTTCTGGTGTGCGACTTCGCGCGTCATCAGAAATCCCAGTGCTTCCGCAACGCCTTTGTCGTCGGTGACGTTGATGAGACGCTCGTAGATCATCTTCGCGCGCGCTTCCGCCGCGATGTTGGAGCGCAGATCCGCGGTCGGCTCGCCGATCGTATCGATGTATGCAGCCGTCCACGGCACGCCGCCGGAATTGGTGAGGCCCGCACCGCCCCCGTACAGAAGCGACGTCACGTGACTGTCGCCACCCTGGTTCATGCGCCGAAAGAGCTCGCCGTGCTCGGTCAACCCTTCGGCCACCGCGCCCTTGATGCCCTTGTTCAACATGCAGACAATCGTGCCGATCACTTCGAGATGCGAAAGCTCCTCGGTCGCAATGTCGAACAGCATGTCACGTCGGCCTGGATCGTCCTCCGCGATCGCCTGCGTGAAGTAGCGCATCGCCGCGGCGAGCTCGCCTTGCGGGCCGCCGAACTGTTCCAGCATGAGGTTCGCGAGCACCGGATTCGTTTCCGATACGCGCACCGTGTATTGCAATCGCTTGTTGTGAGCAAACATGGAAGCCTCCAGTCGATGATGCGAAACGGGGAGAAGCCCGCGAAGACCTGCAATGGACCGGGCCTTGCCGTCGAGCAAGGTCCATTCCGGGGTTTTTGATCGCGGAACGAGGCAACGACATCGCAGCACGGCAGGCAAGGCACGGCGCCGCATTCACCGCCGCGCGAATGCGGCGATGCGGATGCGGCGCACTCGCGCCGCGGTTGCGATTTTCAAATTCGCCGGTAAAGATGGCCGATCTGCGAGTGGATCACCGATGCACGCGCTGCACCGTGCCGGACCCGCGCCATCGCAGCGGCTTCAGTGCGTGTCGTTCGTCAGAAACGGCGGCAATGATGCGAACTCGATACCTTCATCGGTGAGCGCCTGCGCTTCGTCGCGCGACGCTTCCCCGCGAATCGCGCGCGGGGGCGCTTCGCGGTAGTGAATCCTGCGCGCCTCTTCGGGAAAGCGACGACCGACGTTCTCGGTATTGCGCACGATCTCCCGCAGCTTCGCGAGAACTTCGTGCGGCATGCCGAGTGCGACCGTTTCCGCACCTTCGCGCGGCGCGCTCGACACGGACGGCATGGCGTCGGCGTTGTCGCTCGCGGGGGCCTTGTCGGCGCTCGCGGCGTCGCGCGGCTTCACGTTGCGAGTTGCACGCGCGCTTTGCACCTTCGGGACGCTGACGCGCGCCGACGGCACGCGCTCGACCTGCGCGTCGTCGCATATCGGACAGCCCACGAGGCCCCGCCGTTGCTGATCCGCGAACGCGTCGCCCGAGGCGAACCAGCCCTCGAAGCGATGGCCCTGCGCACAGCAAAGCTCGAAAATGATCATGCGCCCTTAACGTATGCACGCGCCGACGCGACGATTGCCAGCCGCGTCATGCTACCGGCGATGGACGCTCGTCGGGAGCGCCACTCGTCGCGCGAGTCGGACGCGACGAACCTTCGAGGCGATCGATGCGCCAGCCCTGATACCGGACGGCAACGAC
>Ga0209579_10000440_pt1 | contig 43259 bp, 31 predicted proteins | sample Coa_R1_2_FD_187152 | JGI IMG/M metagenome (GOLD analysis project Ga0209579, IMG submission 187152) | Surface soil microbial communities from Centralia Pennsylvania, which are recovering from an underground coalmine fire - Coalmine... | ecosystem: Environmental > Terrestrial > Soil >...
CGAGACCCTGATCGTCCAGTCGGGCAAGCCGGTCGCGGTCTTCAAGACCCACGAGCGGGCGCCGCGCGTGCTGATCACGAACTCGATGCTCGTCCCCCGCTGGGCGACCTGGGAGGAGTTCCGCCGGCTCGAGGCGCTCGGCCTGACCATGTACGGCCAGATGACCGCCGGAAGCTGGATCTACATCGGCTCCCAGGGGATCCTCCAGGGAACCTACGAGACGTTCTCCTCCTGCGCGGCCCGGCACTTCGGGGGCTCGCTCGAGGGGCGCATCGTCCTGACTTCGGGCGCCGGAGGGATGGGGGGCGCCCAACCCCTCGCCGCGACGATGGCGGGCGGGGCCTGCCTCCTCGTCGAAGCGCAGGAGTCGCGGCTCCGGCGGCGCCTCGAGACCGGCTACCTCGACGTCCTGGCGACGACCCTCGACGACGCGCTGCTCCGGGTGACCCGGGCGGCCGCCGCGAAGCAGGCGCTCTCGGTCGGCCTCGCCGGCAACGCGGGAGACGTCCTGCCCGAGCTCGTGCGGCGCGGCTTCACGCCCGACGTCGTGACCGACCAGACGTCGGCCCACGACATGCTGAACGGCTACCTGCCGAGCGGGATGAGCGTCGAGGAGGCGCTCGAACTCCGGAAGACGACGCCCGACCTCTACCTGCGCCGCTCGAAGGAGACGGTCGCGCTCCACGTCCGCGCGATGCTGGATTTCCGCCGCCGAGGGTCGATCGTCTTCGACTACGGGAACAACATCCGCTGGGAAGCGCAGGAGGCGGGGGTCGCGGACGCCTTCGACATTCCCGGCTTCGTGCCCGAATTCATCCGGCCGCTGTTCTGCGAGGGGAGCGGGCCCTTCCGCTGGGTCGCCCTCTCGGGCGATCCCGAGGACATCGCGGCGACCGATCGGGCGGTGCTTCGGGCGCTTCCGGACAACCGCGCCCTCCACCGCTGGCTCGAGAAGGCCCGCGACAAGGTGAAGTTCCAGGGCCTCCCCGCGAGGATCTGCTGGCTCCGCTACGGGGAGCGCGCGACGATTGGCCGCCTCTTCAACGACATGGTCCGCTCCGGCGAACTCCACGCCCCGATCGTCATCGGCCGGGATCATCTGGATGCGGGCTCCGTCGCCTCGCCTCACCGGGAGACGGAGAAGATGAAGGACGGCAGCGATGCGATCGCCGACTGGCCGATCCTGAATGCCCTCCTGAACGCCGTGGGCGGCGCCGGCTGGGTCTCCGTGCACCACGGGGGCGGCGTCGGGATCGGGATGTCGATCCACGCGGGAATGGTCGTCGTCGCCGACGGCACGGAGGAGGCGGCCGCGCGGCTGGAGCGCGTGCTCACGACCGACCCGGGCCTGGGGATCGTGCGCCACGCCGATGCGGGCTACGACGAGGCGGCGGCGGCGGCCGACCGGCACGGGATCCGCCGGCCGATGGGCTGACGACGTCGGGACTCGCCGCCGGCGAGGGCCCGGATGCAGGCCGCCCGCCGCCGGTAGTCGATCCTCGCGGGCCCGGCGACCGGGAACCGGACCTCGGGACGACTTCGGTTCCCGTTCCGGCGCGTCCGGCTCAGGCGCGGGAAGCCATAGTCGGGCGCCGCATGACGGCCGTCTTCTCCCGGTGGCACCAGATGCACAGGGTTTGGATGTTGTCGACCCCACACTCCCCGCCCCCGTCGGCCACGGCGCGGATGTGATCCGCGTCCCAGAAGCTGTGGCGGTTCTTCACCTTCATCGCCTTCCGGACCGATCCGTAGACCCCGGAGGCTCCGAGGCGCGACAGGACCTGGCTCAGCAGGGTCAGGCTTTTCTCGAGGTCCTTGCAGCGGAGTCCGCAGCTCGCACAGCGGCCTCGATCGCGCTTCCAGACGAGCGATCGAAGGTAGGCGGGGTCGGTCTTGACGCGCCACCCGTCCACGCAGGCGTCGCTGCAGAACGTCCGTCTCCCCTTCGGAACTTCCTGGCCGCACTGGCGGCAGAGGCAACGGCCGCCCGGACCCCGCGGAAGCAAGGAGGGATCGACTCGCCCGGCGTCGGGGCTGATCCGGTTCGTGCTCATGAAGGCCTTTCTCTATCCCTAGTGTCTTTCGGCGTCTGGACGCCGCGAGACACAGCGCTTTCGGGACGGCGGACGAGGAAGATCTTCGGAGTCCGGGGAGGGGCCCTCCGGATTCCGGAGGGGGACCCCCGGTCGCCTCCGGACGCCAACCCGCCACGCCCGTCGCCCCCTGCCCGGGCAGACGTCGCCGACCCTCAGGAGCCTGCCGCAGGTCCCGGATCGATCCCGAGCGTCAAGCGGAGCGTGCCGCTCTTTACGCGGACGTCTTTCAGGACCAGTTTCGCGAAGGAGTGCCCGACGTCGACGGAGGAGAGGGTGTAAATCGGCCGGTTGGCGAGCAAGCCCTTCACGATCCACGTCACCGCGCCGGAGGTCTTTTCCAGCACTCCGTCGGGGTGTCCCTCGAGGGTCAAGCGCTCCACTTGAGGGTCATCGGCGTAGAAGGCTCCCTGTGCGGCGTCGTAGCGGATCTTGCACGACAGGTCGGCTTCCCCCTTCGCCGGCCTGCCGATCCCGGGGATCCCCACGTCGACCTTCACGGCCAGGGCGATCCGGTCGGAGGATTCCTGGAGGGTGACGACGGGATCGCGGAGTTGGACGCGAAGGATCCCGAGGTACGTCTTCTCGATCGGGAATCCGACGTTGACGGCCTGCTGGATTTCGAGCTGGTTGAGGGAAATGACGGTCCCCCCGTGCCAGAGGCGCCAGGCGAAGAGGAGCCCGCCCGAGATCAGCACCGCGACCGCGAATCCCAGCAGTTTTTTCACCATGCGAGCGTGATCGGAGCCGGGATTCGTCCCCGTTCCTCAGCGACCTTTCTCCTCGGCCTGGGCTTTCAATTGCGTCAGTTGCGCCCGGCTCGTGAAGGCCGCGACCACCACCCGGTCCCCGAGCTGGTTGAACTGTTTCCGGGCCTCGTCGTACTTGCCGCACCAACAGGCCAGTTTTGCGAACCGGGAGCGGTCGAAGTCCGAGTCCGGATGCTTGCCCAGATAACCGGCATAGACGGCCTGGACGTCCCGCCAGACCGCGTCGTCCCGGTAGTAGGCGCCGCGGTCCTGCTCGTAGCCCGCGAGCTTGACGTGGGCGTCGACCAGGAGGATCGGAAGCCGAGCTTCCCAGTTCCCGCCCGCGAGCAGCTGCCGGCCGAAGTCCAGCATCTCCTTCGCGTCGCCGTACCACTTCGGCTCGAGGTAGTACATCTTCGCGCGGCACGCGGCCACGTTGTCGGGATCCGCCGCCATCGCCCGGCGATACCAGGTCTCCATGACCTCGCGCCCTTTTCCCTGGCCCAGTTCGACGTCGATCATGAGCGTGGCCACCATGGGATCGTCCGGACGCTTTTCCCACGCTTGCAGGAGGGCCGTCTCCGCCTCCGCGAGGCGATCCTCCATCAGCTTCGCTTTCTCGGGACTCACCGTGTTGGCGAACCCGTTGCCCCGGGCATCCCAGGCGTAGTCGACATAGACCCGTCCCTTGAGCAGGAGAGGAAGCGTGCTCGCGGGTCTCGCCTGGCCGAGCGCGCCGGAGACCCGTTCGAACCCGACCTTGCGGTCGTTCCCGAAGACGGTCCACGCCCGGACGAGCAGTTTCCCGCAGCTGAGCAGGGCCTCTTCGGGAACGTCGGCCTCCTTGGCGGCGGCGGCAAAGCGCTCCTGAGCCAGATCCAGCCACTCCTGGGTTTCCTTGCGATCGTCCTCCGAAAGCCCGCCCGTCACCCGGGGCCGCTTCAGGGCCGCGTGGGCAAACACCAGGGCCTGCTGCAGCGCGGCGTACTTCCCGCCCTTTTCCTTCATGGAGCGGGCGGCCGCGACATGAAGCGGGATCGATCGCTGAAGGTCCTTCGTGTAGAAATTGTCGTGCATCTGCGCGTGCGCCGTCAGGATGAGGGGATCGTCGCAGCCGAGAGCCGTGAGCTCCTGGGTGAGCGCGTACGCGCGCTCCCGCTCGTCCCGGTCCGTGCTCCTCCGGTCCGACCAGATGACGCTCATCAGGTCGAGGGTCTCGCGCGCCTTCTCGTCCCAGCGCGGATCCTTCCGGCCGGCCGTCTCGTAGGCGTCCCGCGTCGTCCTCTTCGACCACTCGCGATCCTGCGCCGTCCTCGCCGAAGCCGAGGCCAGCCTCTTCTTCTCGCGCAGCTTGACGATCGCCCGGTCGAGGCGGGTCCGGAGTTCGGGATCCAGGGTGGGCTGCGACAGCGTCGATTCCACGAGCGGGATCGCGTCCACGGGAAGCCCGCTGATCTCCGCGGTGGCGGCCTCGCGCTCCTCGAAATCGTCCGATCCGAGCTTCTTGAGGGCTTCGGCAAAGCGCGTCGGGAGGTCGCGCGCCTCCTGGCAGGCATCCCCGGGGCCGGCCGCCGCCAGAAGCAGCCCGGCCAGGAGCAGCCCGACCCCCGCGGATTTCATCATGGCGTCTCCGAAGCCTCCCCGATCGCCCATTCAGTCTAAGCTCCCGGAGGGAGGACTTCAATACGGCCTGAACTCTTCGGGAGGAGGAAGGGCAGGAAGGCGGAGGGGGAGGCTCCGGAACCCTAGAATTCCATCGTAAACGCCAGGGCGAATCCGGGCTGGTCGCCCCCGAAGTCGACGCCCAAGTCGAACATCCGGCTCTTGCCCGCGTCGTTCGCCCAGCCGACCCCCAGGCCGAAGCTGCCGATCACGAAGGATCCGGACTTCGTGGTGATGGCCAGCCGCTGCAGGCCGACCGCCGGCAGATCGTTCTGGTCGCTCCAGGGAGCATTGAAGTACCGGACGCCCGCCCGCGGGTACAGCTTCACCCGCTCGGACGCGGGGATGGCGTACTCCGCTCCCGCGGAGTAGTTGGTCACGTTTCGGAAACTGCTCACTCCCGACAGGAGCGAATGGCGGACCGCGCTGCTCCACTGGATCACCTGCGCGTCCGCCGTCAGGCGCAGCGGCAGGCCGTCCAGGAGATAAAACGTCAGTCCGCCCTGGAACTGATTGGGCCAGTCGAACAGGGGCACGTCGACCGCATCGATCGAGAACGAGTAGCTGGCCTTGGACTGGTAGGCGGCGCCGAAGTTGACTTTGAAATCGCTCCGGTTGTCGTAGACGCCCAGCAGGAGCCCCGCGCCCCCTCCGAAGCCGACGTTGCGGTCGGTGAAGGTGAGCGTCGCGGTATCCGTTCCCCCGTTGATGACCTTGAATTCCGTGAACGTCCAGTCGGTGATGTTGACGTCTCCTCCGATGCCGATCGCGAGGTGCGTGAACAGCCCTTCCGGCTTGAACCGGAAGTCCCGCGCATAGGCGGCCCGGATGCGATAGAACGACTGGTCGACCGTCAGCCCGGGAGTCGTCCCGGACGCTCCGGTCGTGAAGTCGTACGGCAGATAGGCCAGACGGAGGCGGAACGGGGTCGCGAAGCAGATGCCGAGCGCCTGGGGACTCTCGGACGAGCCCAGCTGAAAGATGGCTCCCAGGTACGACGGCAGGAATGCGGGATCGCTCCAGCCCAGCTGGGAGCGCGAGGTGGGCGCTCCTCCCGAGGGGCTGGTCTTCAGATCGTAGAGGGTGTAGGTCTGGTAGTCGATCGTTCCGCCGTCCGTCTGGGTGGCGATGCCGCCGGGATTGAGCCAGATCGAGACGGGATCGTCTTCAAACGCCGTGTAACTTCCGCCCATCGCCTTCGTCCGGGCGCCCACCTGCTGGTCCTGAGCTGCCGCGGCCGAGGCCGCGCCCAGAAGGAGGGCCGCGGCCACCCCGAGGTTCCGGATTCGTCCCTTCCCCTCTCGAATGCTCATCGAGCCTGTTCCTCCGATGCTCCGGCCGGCGCGATCGCCGGCCCAGGAGAGGCCCATTAGAAATTGCCGCTGGGGGTACGTCAAGGAATTGAACCCAAAAGGAATCATTGAGGCTTCAACGGGAGGGGAGCGGCGTCTATACTACTGTCCTCCTTATGGCCGACACGATTCCGATGGGCCCCGACGACAATCCCCAAGGCGGGGATGCCACGATCTCCGACAGCACTCGAAAGTGCCTGAAGTGCGGGGAATCCTATACCGGGGCCCTCCATTTCGCCTGTCTGGCGGGCAACTCCACCATCCGCGACGCCGATCGGCCCGACGCGGGCTCGGCCTCCCCGCCCGACGATCCCGGATTCTCCAAGGGAACGCTCGACGATTTCCCCGACGAGGCGGCGGTGCACGCCGCCGACGTCAACCGCCAATTGAACCACTATGTTCTGGTCCGGCAGATCGGCCGGGGCGGCATGGGGACGGTGTGGAAGGCCTGGGACAAGAAGCTGACGCGCTGGGTGGCGATCAAGTTCCTGCTCTCGGAGGATCCGGAGGGCGTCGACCGGTTCGGACGCGAGGCGAAGCTGGCGGCCCGTCTCCGTCATCCGAACATCGCGGCGATCTACGAAGTCGGCGACGCTCCCTCGCGCGAGGCGGGCCAGGCGAGGCGTCATTACCTGGCCATGGAATATATCGACGGCCACACGCTGGCCGAGGCGAAGCTCCCGCGCGCCCAGCTGCTGGACGTCTTCATCAAAGTCGCCGGCGCCATCGACGCCGCCCACAAGGGCGGCGTGGTCCATCGGGATCTCAAGCCGCCCAACATCATGGTGACCCAGGAACACTGGCCCTATGTCATGGACTTCGGCGTCGCCAAAGGCCTCGCCCTCGACAGTTCGCTCTCGGGCTCGGGACTCGTCGTCGGCACGCCCGCCTACATGCCTCCGGAGCAGGCCGAGGGCCGCTCGTCGGCAATCGACGCCCGCAGCGACGTCTACTCGCTCGGGGCGACCATGTATGCCCTCCTGCTCGGGCGGCCTCCCTTCGACGGGGAAAGCGTCATGGAGGTCATTCGGAAGGTCTCCACCGAACCGCTCGTCCCGCCACGGCAGATCGATCCCGCGTTCCCGGCCGACCTCGAAGCCATCCTGCTCCGGGCGATGGCGAAGAGCCAGAAGGATCGCTACCCGACGGCCGCGGCGCTCGCGAACGATCTGGCCCTGCATCGGGACGGCCGGCGCCCCGAGTCTCCTTCGGCGCCCGCCGTCCTTCCGGCGCCGAGCCCGACGCGGTCCGGCGGAGGCGTCGCGATCGTCGGCGTCGCCGCGCTCCTGCTTCTAGGGGGGCTGGCTGCGGTCGTGGCGCCGCATTTCCTGTCCGGCGGGCCGAGGCCCGCTCCCCCGGTGTCCACGAACCCGGACCCTCCCAGGGTCCCGCCCCCTGCCGTGCCGGAACCCGCTCCGGACCCGACCCCTCCCGCGCCGCCGCCCAAGGAGACCCCGGTGGAAACGGGCGTCTTCACGCTCAAGATCGCGGTCCATCCGTTCGCCCAGATCGTCTCGTTGACCCGCGACGGAGAGCCGGTGACGCTCGACGGGACCACGACGCCGCGGGTGCTGACGGACCTGCGGGTCGGCACGTACGACGTGCTCCTCCGTCACCCTCAGTTTGGCGACCGCACGGTGAGCCTTCCCCGGAGCCGGATCCAGGCGGGGAAGACCTACGTCGTGTGGGGGCAGATGGGAAAGCCGGCGCTTGACGTGACGGAGCTACCGTAGGGAGTCGTACACCTTCCGGATCCGGGGGCCGAAGCGGTCCGGATCCACGGGGCCCCCGACATGACCCAGGGACTCCAGGTCGTTCCGGACGGCCCGCGCGACGTCCGCGTCGCCCTTCCCCTCGAGGAAGAGCCGGAAGGATCGCGTCGCGACCAGGAGCGAGTAGAGGGCCTGCCGGGATTCGCGCGCCAGGCCTCCCCCGGATTCGAAGGCCCGGAGTTTCCCCTCGAAGGCCAGGAGTTCCGGCTCCACCGGGAACCGGTCGAAGCAGCCCCGGAGGTCTTCCCCGTCCAGGGCCGCGAGCTCCCGGGGCTGTCGGTCCCCCAGGCTGCGCAGACTCTTCGAATGATCGTCGATCCAGGGCGCGCGCTTGCGGACGTCGGGGCCGATCCGTTCGATGAAGGCGTTCCACGTCGCGATCCGGTCCCGGACTTCGGCGGCCAAGAGGTCGCGCCTCGCCTTCGGGGCGTCGGCGAGCTCCGCGATCCGCCGATCGACCTCCGAGTGCAGGTCCTGGAACGCCAGGCCCTCGCTCGTCTTCAGCCAGGGATTCTCCCCGCCCTCTTCGAGATGCGCCGCATCTTCGGCCGCTCCGAGGAGCGCGGAGCCGGGCTTGCGGTTGGACCAGACCTCCTGGAAGATCCCCGCCTGCCGCCGGGCCCAGTCGTACGCCGGATGCGCGACGGAGACTTCGGCCGCGGGCGGGAGGTCGAACGTGACCTCGAATTCGTCCTTCGTCATGGCCCGGAGTTCCGCGACGCTCCCGATGCGCTGCAACCTGCCGCGAAACAGCCGCATCTCCTCCGTCAGGTAGTTCCGGCAGGCCCGCTCCTCCTGGGCGATGAAGTCCGCCCGGTCGGCCGGCGCCAGACCGGCGCCTTCGCGGTCGACCAGGAGCCGGGCGGACAGGAACCGATTCTCCGCCATCAGCGGGGCGAGCCGGTTCCGCAGGGAGGCGGCGACGCTGGGCGACGGCTCGACGGGCGCCGGCGCGACCGGCACGGCCGCGAGGCGCTTTAGCTCCCCCTGGGCGGTCTGGAGATAGGAGGCGCTGGATTTCACGTTCCGTTTGACCGATTCCTCGAGGTCCCGCACGGCCTCCTCGAGCTGGCGCTTCTTCTCCGCGGCGGAGGCGGACTTGCCCGCCAGGCTCATCCGGGCCCGCGCCCGGTACTGGTAGGGGAGGAACGCATACGGAGGATCGTACTGGTCGGTCTGCTGGATGAAGAGGTTGCACTCCTTCTTGGAGAGGTCCGGATCGTCGATGATCCGCGTGAGCCGCTCGATGGCCGCCGCTTCTTCCGAATCGAGCTTCCGTTCGGATTCCTTGCAGATCTTCGCGGCCAGGTTGTACTTCACCTTGTCGAGCTTCTGGACGTACTCGTTGTCCTGGCACGACAGGAAGATCAGGAGCGCGAGCGTCATCGATTCCTCTCCACGTCCGCGCCGATTATAGGCGGGAGCCGGGATGGGGGGAAGCCTCTTCCCGCGTCCGGATCCGCCCGGACGCTACAGATCCGCCAGGGGACGGGTCGCGTCGCCGAACTGGGACGCCGGGACGCCCATCCGGTTCATCAGCGAGAGGTACAGGCCGCACAGCTTCCGGTCGTCGTCGCTGCGGCCCAGGTAGTTCAGGACCCGCCCGGTCTCGAGCTGGCCCCCCAGGCCGCCCAAGAGGAGGACCGGCAGCTTGCCGGAGTCATGCCGGCTCCCGGACCACATGTTCGAGAGGAACATCAGACAGGAATGGTCCAGGACCGTCCGGTCGCCTTCCGGCATCGACGCCAGCCGGCCCGCCAGGTAGGCCAGTTGCCCGACATAATAGCGGGTCACCCGTTCGTAGGCGTCGCCCTCGTCCTCGTGGGACGTCGGATGATGGGCCGTCCGGACGTCGAGGAACGGATAGAACAGTCCCGACAGGTCCCGGCACAGGAGCAGCGTCGCGACGCGGGTCTTGTCCGTCTGGAAGGCGAGCGCGATGATGTCGCCCATCAGCCGCATATGCTCCCGGATGTCCTCGGGCAGCCCGTTGTCCGGCCGCGCCATCGCCGCGGCCGGCGTGCCCTTGGCGAGCGCCCGCTCGTCCGCTTTCCCCTTCTCCTCCCGCGTCCGCTCGACGCGCTTCTCCACGTCCCGGACGCTCGTCAGGTACTCGTCGAGCTTCGCCCGGTCCGTCGCGCTGACCTGGCGCTCCAGCGACGCGGCCTCGTCGCGGACGCGGTCGAGGATGCTCAGGGTCCGACGGCTCCCCTGGTTGTCGAAGAGGCTGTCGAACGCCAGCGACGGATAGACCTCCATCGGCACCGGAGAGGTGGCGGACTGCCAGGAGATGTTCGAGCTGTAGGCCATCGAGAAGTTCGTCTCGTGGAAGCCGGTGATCGGCTGCTCGCACCCCAGCACCAGGCTCGGCTGCACCGTCTCGTCGGCGAAGCGGGCCGCGAGCACCTGGTCGACGCTGACGCCGCCCCGAAGCACCGCGCCCTTCTGCAGCGCCGCCCCGGAGAGGATGTTGCCCGTCTGGCCCGGATGGATGCCGACGCCGACCGAGGCCCGGTTGAAGAGGCCGAAGACCACGTTCAGCTTCGTCCGGTACGGGAGCAGCGGTTCGAGGCTCTTTCCCAGCTCCATCGCCGCTCCGGAGCCCTTGGCCCACCAGTGCTTCTGGTTGATGCCGTTTCCCAGGAACAGCGCCGCGAAGCGCTGCGGGGCGGCCGCGCGGGAGTCCCGCCCCCAGACCGGGAGCGACTCCAGCCAGGGCAGCGCCATCGTGACGCCGGCGCCTCTCAGGAACATTCGTCGGTTCATGGCGTCCCCCGTCGATTCCGGAATTGGGGGCTCGTGACGATCACGTCGACGAGATCCCCGAAGCGGTCCTTCCCCTTCATCGCCTCGATCGTGTCTCGGTCCGACGCCAGGAGTCCGCGGCCGAGCGCGTAGGAGAGCGCCTTCCTGGCCAGGGTGTCCACGAAGTCGTTCTGCCGTTTCTCCCGGAGGTAGTCCCTCAGCCCGGCAAGACCGTCCCGATCCTTCCCGTCGGGAAAGGTGGCGGACGTCTCGACCGGCTTGCCCCCCAGGTCCCGCTCGCGCCGCTCGCCGACCGGGCCGAAGCCCTCGAAGACCAGGCCGACCGAATCGAAGCGGCGATGGCAGCCCGCGCAGGCCCGATCCTGGCGATGCCGGGCCAGGACCTGGGGCAGCGTCAAGTCGCCCAGGGCCGCCTCGTCCTTGGGAAGCGTGGGCACGGTCGCGGGCGGCGGCGGAATCTGTTCGCCCAGGAGCCGGCGGACGACCCAATAACCGCGCTTCACGGGGCTCGTGCGCAATCCGGGCGCATTCTTCGTCAGGAAGACCGCCATCGTGAGAAGACCGCCGCGGCCGTACGGACGGGCGTCGGCGACCGGAACCCACTCGTCGGTCGACGGCTCGGGCATCCCGTAATGCTTCGCGAGCGTGCGGTTCACGACCGTATCCTGGCCGTACAGCAGGTCGAGGACCGGCCGGTTCCGCCGGGCGAGGTCCATGAAGTACCGGACCGGCTCTTCGAACATCGCCTGCCTCAGGTCGTTGGTGAAGCCGGGAAAGCGGTCCCGGTCCACGGCGTTGTGCTCCTCGAAGCGGCGGAAGTCGAGCCAGTTGCCGGCGAACTCCGTCGCCAGCCCGCGGACCTTCGGATCTCCGAGCATCCGCCGCGCCTGGGCCGTCAGCACCGCCGGCTGGTGCAGGTCGCCCGCGGCGGCGTGCCTCAGGAGCTCGGCGTCCGGCAGACTCGACCAGAGGAAATAACTGAGCCGGCTGGCGAGCTCCAGATCGGTCAGCGGCCCGCCGGCGGACAGATCGACGCGGTAGCAGAAGGACGGCGACATCAGCACGCTCGCCAGCGCGTCGCGGAAGGCGTCTTCGTGGCTCAGCTGGTCCTTCTCGCGCAGCTCGCGATAGAACGCGAGAAGCCCGTCGCCCTCGGCGGCCGTGAGCGGACGCCTCCAGGCCCGGGCCGCAAAGTCCCGCAGCGCCTGGAGGTGGACGGGTTCCGCGCGTCGGCGGTCGTCCTCGTCCCGGCGGAGGGTGCGGTTCATGCCGGTGAAATACGCCTCGATGGCGTCCAGCGCCTGCTGGCTGGCGCCCTTCTCGGCCGCCTTCAACTCATACGCGTCCCGCAGCTGCCGGATCTTGGACGGGGAGGTCGCGTCCTTGTCCTCGGAGCGGGCGAAGTCGAAGCTCGCATCGACCATGAAGCGCGGCGGCTCGGCCCGCTCGAAGAAGATGAAGTCCCTGTACTGCCGCAGCGAGTCCTGGCAGATGAAGTGAAGCTCGTTCCACAGCGTATCGATCTCCCGCTGCCCCGCCTCGTCGAGGACCAGCTCGCAGAGGGGACCGTCGTCGCGATAATAGCCCTGCATCAAGTGGAAGCCGGCGCTGAGGAAGCGCCCTTTAGGGCTGGAGCCCTTGTCATAGTAGGGTCCCCGTTCGAGCACCACGAACGCGTCGGGGAAGACCCGGCAGAAGCGGGCGACCGAGGGGTCGGCGCCGGCTGGGGCTTTCAGGTGCTGAGCGGCGAGCTGCGCGTTCCGCCAGAGAAGGAACGGCTGGCTGCCCCTGGAGATCCCCTTCACCTCCAGCTTGTCCTCGAGCGCCGGGAATTTCAGGCGCAGACGGGCCACGGTCTCGGCCAACTTGGCGCACTCCTGGGCGGCGGAATCCGCCCGCGCGGCCTCGCCCGGCAATAGGTTCCATTGCGTCCAGAGCTCCTCGACGGGACTTCCGGACCACGGAGCCTCGTCGAGGAGGGCTCTCAGCGTCTCCAGGTACCGGTAGCTCAGTCCCGCTTGCTCGGCGATGCCGCGTAGCGAGATCTGGGGGTTGACGGTCTTCCAGCGCCAGAGCGCCTGGAAGTACGCCGCATAGTCGACTGCGTGGCGGTTATAGAAGTCGACGATCCGCTGGACGCAGTACTTGTCGCGGTCCGTATCCGTCACGACCGGATGCGGCGCGAAGACGAAGCCTTCGGGTTTCAGAACGGCGTGGTCGGCCACGGTCCGGGCCGCGGCCAGGTATTTCTTCAGGAGCGCCTCGGACATCGTCAGGGACTCGCCCGAGTTGTCGAAGCCGGCCTCATTCGCCGGATCGACGGGAAACTCCCGGGTGGGCCGGAGGTCGATGCCGGTCAGGTCGCGGATCGAGTAGTCGTACTCCGCGTTGCTGAGGCGGCGGGCGAGCACGATGCCGGGATCGCCCGCATGGCGGCGGGCCTCGCGGTCGGTCACCTCGCGGAGCCAGGCGACGGCGGCGGCACGCTCCTGGGGCTTGGGAAGGCGCGGCGCGTCTTCCGGGGGCATCTCCTGGTCCTGGAGCCGGGCTCGGACCTGATCCCATTGGCGGAGATTCCGGGAAACGGTGACGACGCTGAAGTCCTTGCTGAGATCGAGGTCCCCTTTCTGCTTCCGGGGACCATGGCATCCGAAGCAGTAGCGCTCGAAGAAGGGCTGCACCGCGGAGAATCCCCGATCGACCGGATCATCGGTATCGCTCGGGGCCGGAGGGGGAGGCGTCGAGTCGCAGGCTCCCAGGAGCCCCAGGCCCAGGGTCAGGAGGGCGACGAAGATCCGCGCGGCGATCGAGCCCGACATGGCCATCCACTCCCTTTGCGACCGTCCGCTCCAAGGTCCTCACCTCTCTTACCCCTCCCCGCCGCTCTTCGTTTCTTTTCGGGACTGGAAATGGTCAGACCACTTTTCCGCCGAAGCGGTCGACCGGGGTCCCCTCCCGGGCGGAGGAGCCTGCCCAGGCGCCGATCCCGCGGGCCCCCGGCCCCGCACGGGGCCTGGTCCCCGCGGCATCCCTCCCGGGGTGGGAGCCGGGGTGCCGGGAAGGACTCCTGGAGCCGTGGGCCGAGCAGGATCGCGTCGGACGGGTTATCCTGAGGGGGGTGGGACGACCTTGGAAGGGTGCACCATGCTGGACGCCGCCGCGCTGCTCGATTCCCTGATGGACACGCTGCCCGACGCGGTCTTCTTCAAGGACCGCCAGGGACGATTCGTCCGCGTCAACCGCGTGCTGGCCTCCTGGTACGGGCTGAAGGATCCGGCCGACGCGGTCGGCAAGTCCGAAGCCGACTTCTATCCCCAGGAATTCGCCCGCGCGACCCTCGAGAGCGAACGGACCATCCATAAGACCGGAGTCCCCATTCTGGACCAGGAGGAGAAGATCAGCAGCCCGGAGGGCCAATCCCACTGGGTCTCGACCTCCAAGATGCCGATCCGGGACGCCCAGGGGGCCATCGTGGGCATCCTGGGCCTCTCGCGGGACATCAAAGGCGTGAAGCGCGCGGAGAAAAAGGCCCGCGATTCGGACGCGCTCTACCAGTCCCTCATCGAGTGCCTGCCGCAGTGCATCTTCCGGAAGGACCTCGAGGGGCGCTACGTCTACGTGAACAACCGCCTCTGCGACCTGCTGGGCCACCGCCCGGAGCAGTTCCTGGGGAAGACGGATTTCGACGTGAATCCGGAACCGCTCGCGACGAAATATCGCCGCGATGACCAGTGGGTCATGACCCGGCAGAAGACATTCGAGGCTGTCGAGGAAGTGAAGGCGAAGCGGAAACGGATCCGGATCCGGATCTACAAGACTCCAGTCTACGATTCGAGCGGCCACGTCGTGGGCGTCCAGGGCGTGTTTTCGCCGCTGACCGAACCCAAAGCGCGCTAGTCCCGGGAGAACTTCCGGTCCAGATCCTCCACCAGCCGTCGCACGCGGTCCTGCTGATCCGGCCGGACGAGCGTCGGCAGCGTCCTCAGCAGGGGGAGGTCCCCCTCGCCTGCCAGCGCTTCGATTTGATCGAACATCTCCCGATCGATGCTGCTGACCCTGGGGACCGTCTCGCAGAGGATCGGCAGCGCCGACGGGTCGCCCGCTCTCGCCAGAAAGATCCCCTGCCAATAGCGGAACCTCTCCGGAACCAGGGTCGATCGAAGGACGTCGACCAGAAGGGCCTTGTTTCGGTCCAGGAGCGCCCGGCCCGCCCGAAGGGAGGCGTCATACTGCCAGCCGAGCAGACACTGCGCCAGAGCCTGATCCCCGTCGGTGCCGTCGAAGTCTTCCAGGCTGCGCTCCGCGGCCAGGGACCCCTGAAGGTGGCTCGACCGGGACAGCCTCACCAGTGCCGGGAGCGCCCGGCGATACCGGAGGACGCCGGCGGCCCGGGCATTCCATTCGAGGATCGGGTCGTCCTGATAGGGATCCCCCGGAGGAGCGGCCTCTAGGGCGTAATGGATGGCCGCTTCCGAGAAGGGCGACGCCAGGTCGTCCAAGAGCGCTGCCGCCCCGGGCTCCGCCTGATCCCGGAGGTCCTGGAGGATCCTCCACTGGAGCTCGACCGACGCGGGGGCATGCACCCGCATGAGGAGCACGAGGGCCGGCAGACGGAAGATCCCCGGCTCCTTGGCCAACGATTCCTCCAAGCGATCCTCGAAGGGATGGGGAGAGCGGACGCAGCCGAACTGGACGGCGGACTTCAGGCAGGGATCGTCCAGGAAGTGATGCGCGGAAACCCCGACGATGGCGGTTCGGTCGTCTTCGCTCTCCATCGGCCAGAAGAGCAGGGGAAGGGGCAGCTCCTCCGGAACGATTCCTCGAAGATACTCCGCTCCCTGCCTCCAGAGCTGAACCCCGTCGACGAGGGGATCGGGATGCGCCGGATCAAAGCGAACCGGCCCGTGGGGAGCCGACGCCGGACTCGGCGCCGGTCCGGGCGGAGGACCGCAGGATCCGAGGGATGCCAGAAGCAGCCAGAGAGGGGACACTGTTCTCATCCGGGAAGGATGAACGGACGAGCGACCAAATAGGTTCAGCCGGCCGCCCCCAGGCGCCCGCGGATCCCCCCGAGGGCCGCGGCGTTCCCGCGGGAGCCGCCCCGAATGCCGCGCTCGGGGCGGCTCCATTTACCGGCGACATTCCGGGGCGGTTCCTCTATTCTGCTCTGGTTCATCCTCGCCGAGGAGATCCCGATGAGATTGGCCGCGCTTCTTCTTTCCGTCGCCTTTTGTTCCGAAGCCTTCCCCGTGCCGCCGGACCCCGCGGGACCCGTGCCCGTCGTGTTCAACGCAACCCGGAGCGCACGGCCCGGAGATCTCGTCAGCCTCCAGGGGGAGCACTTCGGACCCAGGCCCGAGGTCTGGCTCGACCGCCCGGGCACCCCGCCCCTCCAGCTGCCCCTCGAGAACTCCGTGGGCAGCGGCTGGGTGGCGGTGAGGATTCCCCCGGATGCCCGAGGCGCCTTGATCGTCCGCGTCCGGAACGGGGAGGGCTCCAGCCCCGCCGTCCTCCTCAACCAGGCGGTACCCCTCCATCTCGACACCCTCCAGATCGCCGCCGGCGGAGCCTTCCGCGTCTTCGGATGCAACCTCCTCCTCCCCGGCTCGACCCCCGTCGTCACGGTCAACGGCAAACCCGCGGCCATCGATCTGGCGAATAGCGACGACACCATGCTGATCGCCGTCGCCCCCGCCGACCTGGTCGCCGCGCCGGCCGCGGCCCTCACCGTCGACAACGGCAACGGCAGCGGCCCGGCGGACCTCCATCGGCCGGTCACCGTGATCGCCGGCGAGGGCGGCGACCCCTTCCAGGTCGGCGTTGGCTGGACCGCCGCCCTCCCCCGCCCGGGAGAGCTCTTCTATCGCGCCGGCGTCGCGGCCGACGGCGTGAAGGACGACTCGGCGGCGATCCAGGAGGCGATCGACAAGGCGGCCCGCGATTCCGAGGGAAGCGTCGTCCAGATCCCTGAAGGCACTTGCAGGATTTCCCATCCGGTCACGCTCCGGTCCGGAGTCGTCCTTCAGGGTGCCGGCAGGGACCAAACCATTCTCCGCTACGACGTCTCCAACTATCCGGTCTGGGCATCGCACGCCGACCGGATCGGGTTGCGCAACCTGAGCCTCGTCAACGGCGGCAAGGACGTCGAAGGCCCGCTTCTCAAGGGCAATACGCGCGTGCTGATCCAGAACGTCCGGTTCGATCTCGGCGTGTCCCAGCAGATCTACCTGAGCGAGAACCGGAACATCGTCGTGACCGGCTGCGAATTTCTCCAAGGCGGCAGCCTCCACGGCCAGGGGCCGTACCAGCTGAGCAAGTCCGCGGGTCTCGTCTTCACCCACAACAAGACCGTGTGGAAGGACGGGGCGCCGAGTTTCCAGGAGAGCCACGACAGCTACATCGCGAACAACACCTGGACCCGCGATGCCAGCGTCCAGAACACTCCGATCATCACGACGCACTGCTGCGTCATCGACTTCTGTCATCGCATCGCCGTCGTGGGCAACCGCTTCGGCGTCGTCAACGGACCCGTCACGAACCGCGACCGCAACGACGGCGAGACCCTCCTCACCGAAGGCGGCGGAGGGCACCGGACGGAGAACCTGGGATCGGTGGCCCAAGCGTCGGAGCTTACCCTGACGGATCCGGCGAACACCATCGACGTCCACCCCTTCGACCGGGAATCGATCCCCGAGAATTACGGAGTGGCGATCGTCGACGGGAAAGGCGCCGGCCAGACCCGCCGCGTCACCGGGCTTGCGTCCAAGACGCTCTCGGTCGACCGTCGCTGGGACGTGATTCCCGACGCCACGAGCCGCTACGCGACCTTCGTGTGGGGCCTCGAAAAGTCCCTGCTCAAGGGCAACCGGCTGACCGGGAATTCCCGGGGCATCTGGCTCTACCAATGCGCGATCCGCGACGTCGACGTCCTCGGCAATACGCTCGAGGAAGGCGGGGGGATCTTCCTGAGGACCTGGCAGTCGGTCGCGGAAAAGCAGTTCACACCGATCTACAACGTCCGGATCGCCGGCAATACGGTCTCGAACACGACGGGCCTGTGGGCCTCGCACATCGGCTCGGTGTTCGTGACGAAGGAGGCGCGGCCGTTCGGGATCGGGCAGATCGGGCTCGAGATCCGCGACAACCGCCTGACGGCGAACCCGAAGAACCTGCAGCTCGGCGCCGAGGACTACGCGTCCATCGAGGGCATCTACGTCCTGCTGAAGCCGGAGGTGGCAACCTACGAAGCGCCGGCGCTCGCGCCGTTCCTGGGCACGATCCTCGAACGCAACACCTGCACCCACTGCGACGTGGCCTTCCGCCTGGGCACCGGGGCCGAAGGAACGATCCTGAGCGCGAACCAGACCGTCCGATGCCAGACCGTGTGGACCGATACTCCGGCTCTTACCGGCGCCCCCGGCTCGCGAAATACGGTCGTCCAATAGAAACGCTTGAATCGCCCCGTTCTCCCGACTTCGCCTGGAGCCGTTGAGGATCGCCCCCCGTACCGATCCCGCGGCCCCGGCGAGTCGCGCTCCGTCTTGGGCCGGTCCCCGGGCCCTCGGATCGGCGTACCGCGGCTTCTTCCGGGGTAGACCCGGGATTTCCAAGAGCCGGACGCTCCGGAAGGCGGGGTTCCTCTGCATCCCCCAGGGTTGCCGACTGGCACAGCGATTGCGCTTGATTCAACAGCCTGCTCTCTCGAACTCAGGATGCGATGCCCGAAGGAACCGCCGAGATTCCTTCCGGCAACCTGGACAAAGACGCGTGCCTTCGCACGAATCGTCCGCTTCTGCGGTTCCAGGCGACAGCCTCCTGGGAGAGTCTCGAAAGGGCAAGCCGGAGATGGTGCCGTGTCCATCTCTCGATGGTCCGGTTTCGGGGCGGCACGGAACGGCTCGAATGTCTTGAGCGGCCTCCAACGCCGCCTGGTTCGGCCCACCCGCCCCGAAAGTCCCCGTCCTTCACGCGAAGATTCCCGGGCCTCCGCTCCGGAACGGTGATTCTTCGCCATTCCCCGGCGAAACCGGCCCAGGGTCCGCTGGCAAATCGCTTGCTCCTTCTTCAGTGACGCATTCAGCAGGCGCGGTAGACGCGCGGAGGTGTTCCATGACCGCCTTGGCCGCCCTCCTCTCCATCCTGACCTTCACTCCGGACCTGACCAAGGAAGACGTCAAACGGCTCGTGATGGCCGGGATTTCCGATGACGTCATTGTGACGTACATTCGCAGCTACGGGCCCGTGCGACTTCTCTCGCCCCAGGACCTGGTCGACCTGCGCGAGGCGAACGCCAGCGAGAAAGTGCTCGCCGCCGTCCTGGCGTCCGATGCAGGACCGTCCCCCGGCGACGTGCCCCTGGAGCCTCCCGTGACCTACAGCTATCCCTGGTACTATCCGGAAGGGTATTACTACGACTACTACTCCGGCCCTTACGCGTGGTGGTACATCGGGCCGGGCCGGTGGCAGTATCCCCGGTATCACCACGGGTATTCTCGCCGGTATCCCTATCCCCCCTACTTCCTCCACGGGTATCGCGGAGGAGTGCAGCCGCCGTACCATCATCCCGTCAATCCGCCTCCCGCGATGCCCCAGCGTCCGATCCGGCCCCATCCCTCGCCGGTTCAGCCGGCTCCAGGGCCTCATTCCGCGCCGCATGGAGGACATCACTGACAGGATCGAGGTCGCCATGACGATGGGACTGAAGGGACTCGTGCTTCTGGCGGTGCTGTCGCCGACTGGGAGGGAAAATCCGGAATATACGTGGTGGTCGTCCTTTAACCCCGGGGCGTGGGCGAAGATCCGGATGGAAGGAATCATCGAGGATCGGCCGTTCACTCTCGAGCAGACGCAGACGCTGGTCGCCGTGTCGCCCGAGAAGGTGCAGGTGTCCCGCCGAGGCACGCTGCAGATCGGCGGCGCCCTCCTTCCGGGAACCAAGGAGCGGGACGAGGTCGCCCGCGAGGACGATCTGGCCTTGACCATCACCGCCGAAGGCGACGAGACAATCGTTGCGGCAGGGATTCCGCTCCAGAGCCATCGCATCGAAGGCACGGACCCACGAACGAAGGCCCGCGTGAAATTCTGGATCGTCAAGGACGTGCCGGGCGGCGTCGTTCGAGGGGAACTCTGCCCTGAAGGGTCGACCTCCGTCACGACCATTACCCTCGTCTCGTGGGGGCGCCGCTAGCTCCGTCCGGCCAGTTCCGGCGTCGGAGTTCGATTGGAGCCCGCGGTCGGATCCGCGAACGTAAGAGTAGTAATGCTGCTCGCGACCCTGGCGCTCTGGGCCCTGGCCGTCCAGGCCGACAAGCTTCCCCCCTTCGAACCGGGGGCGAGCGACGTGACCTTCGAGAAGTCGTCGCCGCTGGGCGAGATCGACGTGATGAAGGCCCGCTTCCATTTCAAGGTCGAGGTGAATCCGTACAACGTCGCCCAGGAGAAGTTCCGCATGGTCATCCCCAAGCCGTACACCCACGGCGACAAATGGGGACTCTTCGTCTACGTCAATCCCGGGGATGGCGCGGGTCTCCCCGACGGCTACGAGGCGATCCTCGAGAAGCACCGGCTGATCGCGGTCGCCGCCTACAAGACCGGCAACGAGCGGAACGTGGTCGAGCGGTTCCGGCTCGCCCTGGACGCGCAGTTCAACATGGTCCGCCGCTTCAACATCGATCCCGCCCGGGTCTACGTCTCCGGATTCTCCGGGGGCGGCCGCATCGCCAGCATGCTGGGGGTCGCCTACGCGGACCTCTTCCCCGGCGCCATCCCGTTTTGCGGGGTGAACTTCTACACGAGCATCCCCTCCGAGCCCGGCAAGGTCTGGCCCCCGAACTATTCGCCGGCGTCCGACACGCTCCGGACCGCCAAGTCGACCGCGCGCTACGTGCTCGTCACCGGGGAGAAGGACATGAACCTGAAGAACACCCAGGCGGTCTACGACCACGGATTCAAGAAGGAAGGCTTCAAGCACGCCCTCTTGATGGAAGTCCCCGGCATGGGCCACTCGCCCCCGCCCGCCGAGTCGTTCGACAAGGGACTCGACTTCCTCGACACCGTCAAGTAGGGGTAGGCGGTGGTGCCCCCCCCGCGCCGGGGACGTCCCGCCTACCGGCGACCCCGGGCGAGCGCCGGGCGAGGGCTCGCCGCCCGCCGGGCGGCGGAGACGGCCGCCACGGCCGCGTCGACCGACTTATAGATCCTGAAGAACTGAGCCACCCCCATGAGGTCGAAAACGACCTTCACCTTGGGCTGAGGATTGGCGAGGAGGAGGCCTCCCCCCTTCAGGTGCAGAGCGTCGGAGAGATTGACGAGAAAGGACAGCCCGGCGGAGTTGATATATCGAACGTCGCCGAGATTGAGGACCAGCGTGTGAAAGGCCTTTCCTTTCGCCGAGCCTAGCTCGGCGGCGAGAATTTCCACGCTCCGAGGGTCGATGGCGCCGCGGAGGATGACGACCGCGGTGCCCCGCAGGGCCGCCACCGGCAGGAGCTCGCAGTTCAGGGTGGGCATCTCCTCTCCCTCCAATCGATTTTCAGAAGCGCCCTATTTACGACATTCCCGCCGCAAAGCTATGCTCTTGGTCGAGAATATTTCCTTCCGGGAGGCACGGCATGTCCATGGGCGATCTCGCGCGACGCTTCGGGGTTCCGGGGGTCCTCCGGATCGACGAGGGCCGGGGCTCGCTTCCCAAGGTGACGATCACGAGCGACTTGTGCTCCGCGGAGCTCTACTTCCACGGCGCGCACCTGACGGCGTTCCAGCCGCGGGGCGCGAAACCCGTTCTCTTCATGAGCGAGGAGAGCCACTTCGACCCGGCGAAGCCCATCCGCGGCGGGATTCCGGTGATCTTCCCCTGGTTCGGACCCCGGGCCGGAGCTCCCGACTCCCCGGCTCACGGGTTCGCCCGGATCCAGTCCTGGGAGCTGGAAACCTGCGCGGTGCAAGCGGACGGCTGCGTTCGCCTCGTCTTGGGCCTTCAGGACGACGAGGCCACCCGCCGGTTCTGGCCCGATTCCTTCGGCCTTCGGCTCACCTTCACGATCGGTCGATCCCTCGGCCTGGAGCTGGAGGTGCGCGCGGGAAGGGGCCCGATCCGCATCGAAGAGGCCTTCCACACGTACTTCCAGGTCGGCGACGTCCGGCAGGTCAGCGTCCTGGGCCTCGAGAACGCGGACTATATCGACAAGGTCGACTCCTTCCGGCGGAAGACCCAGCCGGCCGAAGCGATCCGCATCACCGGGGAGACCGACCGGGTCTACCTGAAGACGCTCAGCACCTGCGTGATCCGCGACCCGGTCCTCGAACGGACGATCACGGTGGAGAAGGAGCAGTCGGACAACACCGTCGTCTGGAATCCCTGGGTCACCAAGGCCCGGGCGATGCCGGACTTCGGCGACGAGGAATGGCCGCGGATGCTGTGCGTGGAGACCGCCAACGTGGGCGACAGCGCCATTCGTCTCGAGGCCTCCCAGACGCATCTCCTGCGGACGCGGATCCACGTCGCCGGCTGAGCGGCCGGGGGCCTTCCCGGCCAGGAATTCCATTTCCCGTGAACCAATAACCCTAAAGGACGGCTCCACGAGGGCGACTGGAGGGGTGAAGGACGAACGAGGAACGGGATCGTGGAGGGGACGATGAAAAAGATCATCTTGGGACTGGCCTTGCTGCTCGGCGCGCCGTTGGCCGTGTGCGCCGACGTCACCAAAGAGGACGTCCGGAAACTCTGTGCCGCCGGGATTTCGGACTCCTTGATCGTGAACTACGTCAAGTCGAACGGGCCGCTCCAGAAGTTGAGCACAGGCGACCTGCTGGACCTCCGGCACGCGGGGGCGAGTGATTCGCTCCTGTTCTCGCTCCTCGCCCTCGAAACGCTGCCCCCGGCGCCGGCCGACGATCTCTCCTCGGCGCCCCCCGACTTGGCGGTCACCAGCATCCCCTCCACCGACCCATCGACCACGATTTATAATGAGTACTATCCGACCGTGTCCTATGTCGTGGACGGCTCGACCTACTGCCCGCCGTCCATCGGGGTCGTGGGCGATGGGGGCGGCAGCGTGGTCGTGGGCGGCACCATCGGCCGTCGCGGGTCCCCGAACACCGGCGCCACCTCCGGCGACGTCAATCACGCCGTCCGGCCCCACCCCGCCCCCCCGATCGTCGGCGCCACCTCCGGCGCCGCCAGTCAACCCGTCCGGCCCCACCCGGCTCCCCCGATCGTCGGAGCTCCCGCGCCCAGTCGTCCGGTGAGTGGCGGCTCGGTCGCCGCCCACAGCGGCGGCGGGACGACGGTCGCGAGCCATTCCTCCAGCCAGGGAAGCGGCGGAGCTTCTTCCGGGGACAGCCGCGGAGGCCACCGCTAACGCCATGTGGGGTGCGGAATGATCCAGCCACCACGGATTCCGCGAAGCGCCTCGACGATCGAGGCGCTTCGTCGTCGGCGGAGCGAGCCCGGGAGCGGGAATCGCCGCCGGAGACCCTTCTTGCCGATGGCCGTTCTGGGACTGCTGATCCCGGCCCTCGGGTGCACCGGTCCGGACGCCGAAGGAAGCCGCCCGGGGACCTCCCCGAGCATGGCGGAGCGGCGACTCTACGGGGCGACGGCCGGGATCGGACGTCCCAATACCCTGGGGACGGCTCTTTCCGAGGACCGTTCCAGGTGGGGGGCGGCCGGGGAGTGGGATCTCGTCGGCGGACTGGAGAGGCCGCAGGGAGTCGACGCGCCGGGGATTCGCCGGGAGGATGGGCTCCCGACCACGCTCCAGGAGCCTTGGTACTCCTTCCCGTCGCCGGCCCCGATGTGGTCTCAAGGACTACCGGGCCTTCCCAACACCGGGCTCTTCGGCGGCCTGCCGGCCCGGCTCCGGTAACGGGCCCGCTCGCCACCGGGACTGAAGCGGATCCGGTAGTCGGCGTCCGGCCTGGCGGCTCGAGCGTCCCCCTGGAATTTTCCACCGCCGAGTTAAAAGAAAACTGTTTTCCCGGCGACTGGAGAGGTGAGGGCCACCGAGGAGGGAGTTATGCGAGTCTGGATCGTCTTCCTGTCCTGCGCCACGTTCGCCGCTGCGGACGAACTTCAGCTCAAGGGGGGCGGAAAGGTCTCCGGAGTCGTCGAGGAATCCCCAGACAAGGTCACCGTTCGCATGCCCTATGGCACCGTGACCTTCAACCGCGATCAAGTCGAGCGGATCGACCGGACCAAGCCCTCCGTCCTTCAGGAATACCAGCAGCGGCTTCAGACGACGGACCTCACCCGGATCGACCAGGTGGAGGCCCTCCTCAAATGGGCCGACCAGTCGCGAGTGGACACCGTCGCCCAGGAGCTCCGCGAGCGCCTCGGACGCCTCCGCTGGGAGGGGCTGGATCCGACCAACGTCTCGCAGCTGGAGATCTATGGCGCCTGGGCGCAGGCCAGCGGCCTGCCGGAGATGGCGAAGGAGGCAACGCGGCGGATCCTGGCGGTCCGGCGACAGGCGATCCCCGCCGGGGGATCCCGGGCCGAAGCGCTATACCAGCTTGGGCTTTGGGCGAGGTCCAACAACCTGCCGGTCGATGCGATGGTCCTCTTTCAGGAAGCGATCCAAGCCAATCCGGACCACGAGTTCGCGAGACGCGCCCTGGGCTACCAATTCTACCTGGGCAAATGGCGGACGCCCACCGAAGTCAAAACCGCGATGGGGTTGATCGAGTTCGAAGGGGACTGGATGACGCCTCAGGCGAAGGAGGCAATTCTCGCGGCCCGCACGTTTTCCAGGGAACGGAAGTTGCTCGACGACGCGAGGAGAAAGCTGGAACAGGAGCGAGCCCGCCAGCGGGCCAATGCGGACGATCCCGGCGTGTTGATCCTCGGAATGTCGAGATCTTGATCGGGGGCGGAACTCCTCCGACATCGGCTCGGGTCCGCTTCCCCGTTCTCCCCGATCTCCTTCAACCGTCCGACGAGGCCGGCCCTCCCCCTTCGGCGGACCCCGCTTGGAACGACCCCCAGTGCAAGCCGGGCCACCGCCCGCCGGAAGACCGCTCCCCGTTCGGGGGCCTGCGGTCGCGGAGGTCCGTCACCGAGTCCCCGTCGATCGCAGTCCCGAGTGCTGGCGCCGGAAGGTGGGGCTGTCCAGGTGCGGATACGGAATGCTGAATCCCAGCATCCTCGAAACGGCATGAACCACGGCGATCTCGCTCAAGGGCTCCCGGAGCAGATCGTCCCCCCCTTTTGCGAGAACGTCGTCATAGAGCGCACTGTCCGCCTTCCGCGAGGACATGATGATGCGGGATTCCGGTGAGCCGTTCCGCAGGCGAGCGAGGAGCTCGCCTCCCTCCATCTCGGGCATCTCCCAATGGCAAAGCACGGCGCGGGGCCGGGACCGGGCGACGTACGCCAGGGCATCCCGAGCGTTGGAGGATGCGGCGACGCGGAATCCCGCCGCGCTCAACACGTCATAAAGGGCCAGAAGAACGTCCGAGTCTCCATGCACGACATAGACCAGCGGATCCTGTTCGTCCATTGACGCCTCCTCTGACGAAGTCCCTCGGCTTCTGAGCCCCTTTCGGAGGGCGGCCGATTCACTCCGCCTTCTTTTCCGCTCCCTTCCGCTGGGGACGATCCGGGCCGAACAGAGCCTTGAAGAGTCCGATCGCCGCCTCTTCCTCCAGCGCGTCATCCCCGTCGAGTCTGCCGGACCGGTGAGAGGATCGGGAGCCCGTCTGCCCCGGCCTCCCGGGCCCGGGGGGCGGAGGCTTCCCTGGACGATCCCCGCTCCTGCTCCGGCCCGCTCGATGCTTCATCCTGAGACCTGCCCCTGGGACTGCCGTGGCCGTCACTCCTTGACCTTGAAGGAGCCCGAGTTGCTCTTCCACCAGGCGCCCCACTCCTGGGCGGTCGACCACTTCTCGCCGGTGATGGCTTGCAAGGCCTTGGCGGCCGCCGCCTCGAGCTTCCGGGCCCGGTCGCGAAGCGCCTCATCGGGCGGCACGTCGAAGCTGCCGTCCCCCGAGCTGACGCCTTCCCCCGCGGTGAGCAGCTTTTTCATCAGGCGGATCAAGGGGTCGATGGAGGCTCTCGAATGCACGGCTCCGGTGATCCCGATGGCGGCTTCGGCCACCTTGGCGTTCTTGTCGTCCAGATGCCGGTAGGCGGTGGCCAAGGCGCTGTCGTCGTGCAAGGTATGCAGGGCGGAGAGGATCTCCACCTGGACGTCGGGATCCTTGACGTTGGGGTCCAAGCCTTCCGACAGGACGGCCACCGTCTGGGACTTCTTTTCCGGGAAGGCGCCCAGCGCCTTGGCGGCGGCCATCCGCACCTGTTTGTCATCCGTCACCAGGCAGGCCGCGAGAACCTTCAGGACCCGGACATTCTGGAGCCGTCCCAGGTCGGCGACGGCCGCCACCCGCAGGGACAGGTCCGGGGATTTCATCGCCGCTTTGAACTTCTGAAGGGCGTCTTCCGTCTCCTTGTCGTCCGCCAGCGCCAGCAAAAGGATCATCCCCATCGATAGCATCGGATCCCTCCTTGAAGGCCGAATCAGCTCGCCCCGCCGATTGGCACACCCTTACAGTCCACGACGGCGGATCCCCCTTTTGATAAAAGAGAAATCCGCCCCGAGCGGGGCCCGGAAGGGCGAAGGAACGCCAACCGGGGACGTCGCCCCCGACGCTCCGGATCGCGGCTGCAGGCGACGGGGACTTCAATCCCGGCGGGAACCGTTGCCGTCCCGCACCAGGGACCGTGTCCCGGCCGCCCGCGGGGACCGATGCTTATAGATGAAGACCGGGGCATCGGATCCGTGAATGACCTTTTCGGCCACGCTCCCGAGCAGGACGTGCTTCAGGCCTCCGTAGCCGTGCGTGGTCATCACGAGGAGATCCGACGGAAGAGAGTCTCGCAGGATTTCCGATGCCGGATCGCCCCGGGTCAGACGGTAGGTCGCGTCGATTCCCCTCCGCCGGAGCAGGCTGCACCAATGGGCCAGCTTCGGACTGGCCTCCCGGCGGGAGGGGGTTTTCCGGAAGCCCCGGGGATGAGGGGCTTCCACGTGCAGGATTTCCAGGGGGACGCCGTGGAACCGCGCCAGGCGCTCCGCCCACGCCAGGACTCTCCGCGCCCGCGGGGAACCGTCCTGGGGAACCAGAAGGCGCCGGGGGCAGGGTTCCTTTCCCGCCAGGACCTGGCTCCGGATGACGAGCACCGGAATCGGAGAGAGCCGAATGACCTGTTCGGTCACCCCTCCGATCAGCCAGCGAACGACCTTCGACGCTCCGCGCGTGGTCATCAGGATCAGCGTGCACTGCTCCTGCTCGGCGGTCCGGACGATCGATTCCGCAGCGGCGTTCTGCGGCAGGCGGATGCTCGCGTCGACTCCGTCGGCCTGCAGCTCCTGCCGGACCCGCTCCAGGTACTCCGAGGCGACGTGTGCCCGGGCGCCGAACGGCATCCCCTCCAGCGGGTAAACCTTGGCCAACGCCTGGACGAGAACCACCGATGTCTCGGACCGGGCGGCATAGATCCGCACCCAGGGCAGGACCCGCGCCGCGTTTTCCGAGCCGTCCAGCGGGACCAGGATCTTCTCGAACACCGCTCCTCCGGTCAGGCGTGGGCCGGCCCTTCGGGCGAATAGTCGACGCTCGCCTTGTCCTCGGGATCAAGCGACGGGGAACTCGTCTTGGCCCGCCCCTGCACGAGGACGAACACCGACGGCAGGATGAACAGGGTCGCGACGGTCGCCACCCCGAGTCCGCCGATCACGGCCCGTCCCAGGGGCGCGGCCTGAGACCCGCCCTCGCTCAGTCCCAGCGCCATCGGCATCATGCCCGCGACCATGGCGAAGCTCGTCATGAGGATCGGGCGGAGACGGCCCTTGGCCCCTTCCAGCGCCGCCTCGAGCGCCGACTTCCCTTCCTTCCGGTATCGTTCCGCGAACGTGATGAGCAGGATCGCATTGGCGACGGCGACGCCGATCGACATGATGGCCCCCATGAACGACTGGATGTTGAGCGACGTATGGGTGGCCAGGAGCGTCACCACGACCCCCGTCAGCACCGCGGGCACCGTGGAGACGACGACGAAGGCGAGTTTCCAGGACTGGAAATTCGCGGCCAGAAGGAGAAAGATCGCCACGACCGTCACGACGAGGCCGGACCCCAGGCCTTCGAACAGCTGCTCCATGGTGGACACCTGGCCGCGGACGGACACGGTCACGCCCCGCGGAGGAGTCCCCGCTTCGGCGACGGCCTTCTGCACGGATTTGGCGACGCGGCCCAGGTCCTCCCCGGAGATATTCGCCGTCAGGTAGAGCGTCCGCTGGAGATTGTAGCGGTCGTATTCCCCGAGGATGGTCCCCTTGTGGATCCTGGCCACATTCCGCATCAGGATCTGCTCGTTGCCGCGGGAGGCGACGGGGATGTTCCGGATTTCTTCCACCGAATCCATCCGCTGCTCGGGGACTTCCACCTCGACGAAGTACGTGACGCCGCTCTTGGGATCGGGCCAGAGGTTCTTATAGATGTATCGGCTGGTCGACGTGGCCGGGACGAACGCCTCGGCGATGGCCTTGACGGACAACCCCATCAAGCCCGCCTTCTCCCGATCGATATCGACCTTCACCGTCGGGTAGTCGAGCGGCTGGTTGATCTGGAGGTCGCGAAGGGCGGACACCTTCCCCAGGGCGGCCAGGAGCTTGTCCGCCATCTGCCGGGTCGCGACCAGATCCGGCCCGCTCACCGCGACCTCGACCGGGGTCGACGCCCCGAAGCTCATGACGCGGCTGACGATGTCGCTCGGCTCGAACGACAGACGCACGGAGGGAATGTCCTTCGCGATGGCCCCTCGGAGCCGCTCCTTGAAGCCCTCGATCGGAATCCCGGAGCCGCGACGGAGCTGGACCTGGAGGACGCTTTCTTCGGGACCGCTCGTCCAGAGATAGATCGCATTGATGGGGTGGTCGGCCGATTGAAGCCCCACGTACCCGAGCGTCGACTCGACGTTGTCCCGGCCGGCTTCCCGTTTGATGATTCCCAGGATGTCCTGGGCGATCTTCTCCGTCTCTTCGATCCGGGTCCCTTCCGGAGCCCGGAAGCGGAGCGTCAACTGCCCTTCGTCCGACTGGGGGAAGATTTCCCTGCCGAGCGCCCGTCCGAGCCCGAGCACGGCGAACAGGGCCAGGCCCAGATAGGCCGCCATCATCGGCCAGCGGAGGCGGGTGAAGCCCCCCAGGAGCCGGCCGTAGGCGTTCTGGAAGCGGGTGAAACTGAACAGCGTCGGCGTCGCCGCCGCTTCGGCAGCAGCAGGATGGCCGTGGGGATCGATCTTGATCCACCACGAGGCGAGAATCGGCACCACCGTCGAGGAGATGAAGTACGACGCGATCATGGAGAACCCGACGGCGAGGGCGAGGGGCACGAACATCGCGCGGGTGGCTCCCGTCATGAAGAAGGACGGCGTGAAGACCGCCAGGATGCACAACATCGCGAGCAAGCGCGGGACGATCGTCTCGCGGGACGCGTCGAGCACCGCCCTTCCCCGAGGCTTCCCGCGCGCCAGGTGCGCATGGATGTTCTCGATGTTGACGGTCGCCTCGTCCACGAGGACGCCCACCGCCAGCGCCATTCCCCCCAGGGTCATAATGTTGATCGTCTGATTCGAGAGCCACAGGCCGATGATGCAGCAGGTGATCGACAGCGGGATGCTCACCACGACCACCAGGGCGCTCCTCCAATCCTGCAAGAAGAGCAGCACCATGAGGCCCGTGAGCACCGCCCCCATCAGGCCTTCCATCGCCAGGTTGTCGATGGACCTCGTCACGAAGTAGGACTGGTCGAATTCGTAGCTGACCTTGACGTCCTCGGGGAGGACCGCCTGGAACTTCGGGAGGTACGACTTCAGGCCTTCGACGACGGCCAGGGTCGACGCGTCCGCCCGCTTCGCCACCGGGATGTAGACCGTGCGGCGTCCGTCGACCAACGCGTAGCCCGTTTCGATGGTCGCGGCGTCCTCGACCGTCGCCACGTCCCGGATGTAGACGGTGGGATTCGTGCCCATCCGGATGGGGACGTTGGCCAGCTCCTTCACGCCCGAGATCGCGGTATTGAGGGCGACCGCCGGCATCGACTTGTCGATCCACGCGTTTCCGGAGGGGCTCATGATGTTGGTGATATCGAGCGAATTGACCACCTCCATGGCCGACATGTGGTGCGCCCGAAGGCGGTCCGGGTCGAGATGGATCACGATCGAGCGCTCGCTGCCCCCGAACGGCGGGGGCGCCATGTTTCCCTTGAGCGAGGCGAACATCGGCCGGACCCGGTTCACCGCGTAGTCCTGCATTTCCGACTCGCTGCGCGTCTCGCTCGAGAAGACGAGGTTACCCACCGGGACGCTTCCGGCGTCAAAGCGGATCACGAACGGGGGCGTGGTCCCTGTCGGCATGAATCGCTGCGCGCGCTGGATCTGGTTGGTGGTCTCCGCCATCGCGTTCCCCATGTCGGTCCCGGGCTGGAACTGCAGCCGGATCAGGGCCAGCCCCTGCGCGGATTTCGACTCGATGTGCTCGATGCCGCTGACGTAGAGGAATCCGATCTCATAGCGGTAGGTGATGTAGCCCTCCATCTGGGAGGCGTCCATCCCCGCGAAGGGCTGCGCGACGTAGATCACCGGGACTTCGAGGTTCGGGAAGATGTCCCGGGGGGTGCGGAGAAGCGCCCCGGCTCCCGTCAGGAGGATGCCGAGGATGATGACCATGACGGTGACGGGTCGCCGGAGGGCCGCCTGAATGATATCCATGTGCAATCCCTACATGAGTTACTTGGATCCGGCGCCTCCGGAAAGCGAGCCGACGGAGGCCACCCCCGACTCGGCCATCAATTCCAGCTGCGCCTGGTCGTACCGGGAGACCGCTTCCAGCCTCCGTTGACGCGCCTGATCGGCCGCCAGTTGCGCCAGGAGAAGGTCGTTCTCGGGAAGCAACCCGCCCTCGAAGTTGACCCGCGCGAGCCGGAGCGCCTTCTCCGCCGCCGTGAGTTCCCGGTCGGCCGGGTCCAGACGCTGGCGCGTCAGGACGACCTCCTGAAACGCGCCGGAAACGGACGCGAGAAGCCGGTCCTGAAAGCGCTGAAGCTGCAGGTCCGCCTGCTGGAGCCGCGCATCCGCGGCCTCGATCTTTCCGGGCCCGCCGAACGACAGACTCCACCCGACTCCGACCACCCAGCTGTCACGATCGTCCACGCTGCTGGGAGAACGCCCGAGCCCGCCGTACAGGTATCCGGCCGTGACCTGGGGACCCCAGACGGACCACCGGGTGGCCTTGGACTCCTGCTCGGCCGCCTCCCGGCTTGCCCGGAAGGCCCGGGTTTCAGGTCGGTGCTCCGCGGCCCGCTGCAGCCAGTCCTGAAGCGTCTCCGCCGGGGTCACCAGAGTCGCCGCCGCGAGATCCTTGTCCACGGGGCTCAGATCGATCGACGAATCCAGCCGAAGAGCGGCCGCGAGAGTCTTCGACCGCCGCTGGCGCTCGTTCCGCGCCACCAGGAGCCGCTGCTCGGCGTCCGCCGCCTGGGTCTTGGCCCGCTCGGTGTCGAGCGCGGGCCCCAACCCCTGCGCTTCGCGGGCCTGGGTGTACCGGACGAGCCCCTGCGTTTCCAGGACGAATTGTTCGTTGATCCGGACGATCGAGTCCGCTTCCACGAGGGAGAGATACGCCTGGGACACTTCGAGCAGCGTCCTTTGAACCTGGGCCAGCTCGAACTCGGCCGATGCCGCGGCCACCCGGTGAGTCGCGAGGTCGTGGTAGATGGACTGGCCGACGTTCGAGGAGATCTGCACCGTCCCCAGAGCGGTGATCGTGCCGAAATTGACCTCGCCCAGATTGCCGAACGACGCCTGGACGTTCCCCTCCGTCCGGCCCCAGGTGCCACCGGCGGTCAGGATCGGCAGGAGATAGCCGTCGGCGGCCTGGGCGTTCCCCTGCGCCTCCCGGACGCGAGCCCGCGCCTCCAGGATGTCCAGGTGGCTCCCTGCCGCGATCCGGAGAGCCGTCCCGAGGTCGACCGGATGGGTCTCCTGGGAAAGCGGAGTCGGAGCTCCGGGCGGAGCCGCCGGTTCCCGGACGGCGCGTTCATGGACCGAGTCCGGCAGTGCCGGCTCGGCGGAGTGGCATCCCGCGGCCGCGAGAAGTCCCGTCGCGAGGAGTCTGCCGATCGTGCTCCGACACAGGATGGGGCTCATTGGTCACCTCTCTCCGCGACCTTGGTCGGCGTCGCGCTCTTGGGGCCTTCGACGATCTTGACGGCGACCCCTTCCACCAGGGGCTTGCCCTCGGGGATGAGGACGGATTCGGCGCCGGTCAATCCCTTCAGGATCTCCCAACGGCGCCCGTCCTCCATTCCGACCCGGACGGGGATCTTCTTTGCCTTGCCCTCCGCTTCCACGAAGACGAAGGCCCGGTCCTGCTGAAGGGTGACGGCTTCCGACGGGAGGACCAGCGCCATGGGATGCGGATCGACGTCGAGCGTGACCCGAGCGAACATGCCCGGGTAGATGAGAAAGGCCGGATTCTGGACGTCGATTTCCACCCTCATCGTCCGCATCGTGGTGTCGAGCGAGCCGGCCGAACGGGAAACGGCCGCCGGGAATGTCTTTCCCGGCAGCGCATCGAACTGGACTTCGGCCGGCGTGCCCGCCTGGGCCGCGCGGACCTCCGACTCGGGGATATCCACCAGCACCCGGACCTTCGAGATGTCCACCATCGACACGACCTTGCCCTGCTGGATGAAGGCCCCGGGGTCCACAAACCGTTCGGTGATCGAGCCGCTGAACGGGGCGCGGATCTCCGTGTACGCCTGGAGCGTTTCCAGTTTCTGCAGCGTCGCTTGGGACATGTCGCGCTTGGCGCGGGCCATGTCGAGATCCTGGTCGGTCACGGCGGTCTTTTCGACCTTCCGGATCGCCTCCAGACGTTTGAACGTCGATTCGTCCAGGGCGGCGGAGGCGCGGGCGTGCTCGATTTCCGAAATCATTTCCGGAATCTCGAGCTTGGCGATGAGCTCTCCGGCCTTCACCTTGTCCCCGCGGTCCTTGGTGATGTCTTTCAGGAAGCCGGTCACTTTGGAGTACAGGGTGACTTCCAGGTCCGCGCGGACGGAGCCGGGAAGAACGACCTTTCGGATGAGGTCCTGCCGGATCGGCCTGACGACCCGGACCTCGAGGGCGGTCCTCCCCGGATCCGCCGGGGGCGTCTCCCCATGGGCCCCGTCACAGCCGGTGGTCGCCCCCAGGAGCATGGAGCCCCAAAGGGCGCCCAGGAGCAGACCTCTCCTGGATTGGGACGGGGCACCCGATTCGTTCAGAGTCATGGTCGTTCCCCACGTGTTTTTCCTGGAACCCGCCTCAGCCCGCGGGAACCGCTGGAACCTTTCGTACGGACGGCGGAGACAGACTTCCGATCCGCTATACGGCCGGGGAGGCCGGAGGTGGAATCTGACCCTGGGGGGCGATCTCGCTGGGACGGAGATAATCGGGCCGGGTCGCTTGAACGCCGTCGAAGCCCGAGCTCCAGTCCCGACAGTCGGGGGTGGATCGGAGGGATTCCCCGTCCCAGCCCGAACCTCCGGCGAGGAGGGGCTTGGACGCGATCGCCACCTGGAACCGCAGGAGGGACCCGGTCGAATTCCGCTCCTGCTGACGAGTGGGTTTGGGCTTGCGGTCCATCGCACCGGCTTGGGAAGATTTGGCGGAGCTCATTCCGAAGGCGGACGACGGAGCCAGGACGAGCGTCGAGATGCTCTCCACCGTCGACCGGCTGCTCAGCACCATCAGGATGGCGGCGAGAAGTATCGCCAGCGCCTGCTGGACTCCGGCAAATCCACCTGCCCACCACCGCATAATAATGATTCTAGCCATCTCCCGGACCCGTTTGCAAGGCGGGCTTCATCGGGGGTCCAGTCGGCACCCTTCGGCCCGAAGGGTCGCCCCCCCATCCTTCGAACGCCCCCACCCCTCCTGTCGCGGACGGGGGCCGGTTCTTTCCCGGAATCCACCGGTCCACCCGGAGCTCGGCCTCCCGCCGGGAACCGGGCTCAGGGATGGCGGGGCAGGGATCGAAGCTCCGCCGCTGCGGCGCTCCGGCACCAGGATCGTCCCGGGGCGCGCTTCAGGCACTCGTTCAGCTGCTGGGCGGCCGAGTCGGCCTTCCCCTCGAGCAAGTCCTTCTCCGCGGAATAGAAGTAGGCCTCCGCCAGGGCTTGGGGGTGCCCCTGGAGCTTCCCCAGGAGATCCTGTTGCGTCAGCCGGCCGAGGAGGAATCGGCTGATCCAGGAGGACGCGCAATCGGGCCGCGCCGAGCTGCGCTCGCTGGAGACTCGGGCCAGCTCCTCCTGGGCCGACGCCAGGCTACCCGCCCGCGCACGGGCGAGCCATTGTCCGTGCCAGAACGGCTCCGGAGCCGACGGCTTCCGAGCCAGCCCGCTGCGGAAATTCGTCAGGGCTTCCGTCCACTCGTGCCGGTTCAGGGCTCCGATGCCCAGGGCGTAGTAGACGCCGGGATTTGCCGGATCGAGGGCCATCGCCTTGGCGAGATCGACGGACGCGCGATCCACCTCGCCCCGGCTGATCGCCAGCTCCCCGCGCCGGAGATAGGACTCCGCGCACCCCGGGTCGCTCATCGTCGCCGCCGAATATTCCCGCAGGGCGCCGTCGGGATCGCCGCCTTCCCAGAGGAGATCGCCCCATCCGACCAGGGCATCGGCCCGCTTCGAATCCTCCCGGAGCGCCTGTTCCAGATCTTCCCGGGCCCCGGTCAGGTCACCCCGGCCCAAGCGGGCGCGGCCCCGCAGGACTCGCGCGTCCGTCCCGGTGGCCCCGTTTTGAAACGCCAGATCGGCGTCGGCGAGTGCGCCGTCGTAGTCTTTTTCCAGGAGCCGCGCGCGGGCCCGACCCAGCAGGGACGCCACGTCGCCCGGGCGGTCCTCCAAGGCGTGAGTGAAGTGCGCGGCCGCCAGGACTCCTTCGCCGCCGTCCAGGGCGGCCTCGCCCAGGCCCCAATGCGCCCGCCAGTCCCGCGGGTCGATGTCGCGCGCCCGCTGGAAGTCCTCGATGCTCCGGACCCGCGCCGCCGCCGCCTTGTCCGGCTCCTGCTGGCGGCGATGCCAGCGTCCCAGCTGAAGGCTTGCGAACCCCCGGCAAAGCCGCAGAGAGCCCTGCCCGGGTCTGAACCGGACGGCTTCCGAAAACGCCCGAATCGCCCGCTCCTCCATTCCCGGGACACCAAGCCAGGCGCGACCGGTCCACTCCCATACCCGGGTATCGGTGATCGTGCGACCGGAGTATTCCTCCAGCACGGGGGCGGCTTTCTCGTAGTCTCCGTCGACAAAGAGAAGCGCGCCGGTGGCAAAATTGAGCTCCTGGGTATCCTTCGACCAGGCCTGGACCTCCTGAAGGTCGCTTCGGATCTCCATCGCGAGGGTCCGGGTCTCGGAGCTTTCCATCGCGTCGTTCATCCGTTCGGGCGGGTGGCGAAGGTCCTCAAAGCGAGACAGGCGAATCCTCGCCCGTTGCAAATAGGCCGTGGCGTAGCCCCGGCTGGCCTGAATCGCCTTGCCGCAGTACTCCAGGGCGGCCGCCGTCTGCTTTTCGGACTGCAGGATTCTCGCCTTCTCCAGAAGCGCATCCGGATACTCCGGGTAGAGGTCGAGCGCGCGGTCGAATTGCGCCGCGGCCTGCTGGGTGAGACTGTGGACATTGTCGGGCGTCCATTGCTCGGACGTGAGGAGCCGGTCCAGCCGGGCCGCGAGTTTCCGACCTTCATCCAGGTAGGGACGCGCGCGGTCGAGCGCCCGGACCGCCTTGTCCCGCTCCTCCTTCTCCGCCGTCAGGAGGACCCCTTTCCGGTCGGCCTTCAGGAGGCGCGGGAGGATCCAGCCGGCCACGGCGGACGCGAGGAGGATCCCCGCTCCGCCGACGGCCAGGATCGCTTTGTATTTTGCGGCTTTCTTGCGGAGCCGGTAGAAGAGCGAGGGCGGATGAGCGAGGATGGCTTCCCCTTCGTGCCATCGGCGCAGATCCTCGGCCAGGTCTCGCGCCGACGCATAGCGCCGGGAAGGCTCCTTCATCAGGCACTTGAAGATGATCGTCCGGAGGTCTCCGGCGATGCCGGGCAAGGGCCTGGCCTCTCCGTGAACGACCTGGTGCAGGATTTCCAGGGTGCTTTGGCCCTGAAACGGAGGACGGCCGGCCAAGAGCTCGTAAAGCAAGGCGCCCAGGGAGTACACGTCGCTCCGGGGGTCCACCGCCCGTCCCAGCGCCTGTTCCGGCGACATGTACGACGGGGTGCCCTGGATCTGTCCCGAGAGCGAGTCTTTCGTCGTGGTCGAGCGGGCCAATCCGAAGTCCATGATCCAGGGGCGTCCGGACGCGTCGACCATGATGTTCCCGGGCTTGAGATCGCGGTGGATGACGCCCCGCTCGTGGGCATAGTGGATCGCCTGGGCCACCGTGCGGACCATCGACACGAGCGCCCGATGGTCGGTCTTCGGGTGCTGGTCCAGGGTCTGGCCCTGGATGTATTCGAGGACCAGGAAGGTGCGGTCCTTCGCCTCGGCGATCTCATGGACGACCGAGATGTGGGGATGGGACAGGCGGGCCGCGGTTTGCGCCTCTTCCTTGAGACGCGCCAGCTCCCGAATGTCCTGGTATTTCAGGAACTTGAGGGCGACCCACCGTTCGAGCTCGAGGTCCCAGGATTTCCACACCTCCCCCGCCCCTCCTTCGCCGAGGAGTTCCGTCCGAACATACCGGCCGTAGAGGTTGGCGGGACTTTTCAGCGCTTCCAACACCGCGGGCGGCCGCTCCGTCTGCCGTCCGGAGAGGGTGGAGGAAGCAGGAGGGATCGGACGAATGCCGGCCGGAGGGGCGTCCGGCTCCGTCGGGCGGCCCGACCTTAGGAATCCCTTGCTGACCAGCAGCTCCCCGATCCTCGGGAGGGGTCGCACCCCCGCCGCGTGCAGCTCCCGTTGAATGGCGAGACATTCCTGGCTATCCCGTTCGGCGACCAGGCGCTGTTCCACCAGCTTCCCCGCGAGGGTCGCGTCCTCGGCGAGGACGGTCTCCGCCGGAGGCTGGTCGTAGAGCTGCTTGAAGAGATCCAGGCAGCGGTCCCGATCGTCGGGGGGCAGCTGGCTGAGCTGAGCCGTTTCCGGAATCGTGGCCGAGGTCAGCCGGAGGGTCTGGAGGACCGGCTCGGGAACGCTCCGCCCCAGGATGGCGGCTCGCGCCTGCTCCGGAGTGAGAAGACCCCGGACCACGGCCAGGCACACGGACATGATGTCCTGCTCGTTATTCACGTCGATACTTCCGTCGCCGTGTCGGGTCCATCCTTTCAGAGATAGCGGCGAAGAGCCGCGATTTCGTCGGCCACGTCCTCCCGCGAACTGTACTCCGCGATCAATTGCTCGATTTCGCGGCGCAGGCATTCCCGGGCCCGGTGCAATCGGTTGGTGACGTCGGTGACCCGCATTCCCAGCTTTTCCGCGATCTGATCGTAGGTCCGGCCTTCCATCTGGAGCTGGAGGGTGACCATCGCGGGTTCTCCCTGGAGCCTGGCCAGCGCCTGCTCGACCAGGTTCTTGACCCAGAGCCGATCGAATTCGGGATCCGCGGGGACTTCCTCGGGCAGATCGATCTCCCCGAGCGGAATTTCCCGGCGGCGATCCCGGATCCCCGCCTCGCGCCACCGCCAGAAGGAGGAGATCACGTGCTTGGTCACGGCGAGGAGCACCGTCCGGAACTTCCCCCGGATCTCATTGGCTTTGTTCAGGAACCGCTCGTGACACACCCGGATGAACACTTCCTGGGCGATGTCCTCGGAGTCCTCGTCCGAGAGTCCCTGTCGCCGGGCGAAGCCGACGATCGGTTCCCGGTAGCGCCTCACGATGAAGTCTTTGACGCGCTCGGGATCCTCGTGGAACTGAAGGATCGTCGTCCACATCGTCGAGGGCATCGGCACGGGGGAGAATCCTTTCCTGCTCTCTACTACTTAACAGCCCCTGAGGACAAACTCCAAGGCGAATCCGCTTTCCCCGGGACGACCCCGGACGATCGGCCGGCGGAGGACCCGGGAACTCCGTGCCGACGGTTTCCCAGAGACGGAGGGCCCCCGGGAGTGGGGATCGCCGGCTCCCCTGGCCTCTCCCGCCCAGTGAACGGCTCGATTTCCTAAAGGAAGGCGGTCCGTTCGCGACTAAAGGGGTGAGTGAAGGAATGCTTGAAAGGGATTTCTCGGGGACTACGGCGCGGGAAAAAGGGCCGACTCCAAACAGCGGCTTCTCCCTTACCGGACCTGCCGGGGATCCTGGATTTCGGTGGAACAACGGTGGACCGATGGACTTGATCGACAATCGCATCCCGAGTGGGCCCGGAATCGCCCCCCGAGCGGGGTCGTCCGTCGAAGACCTCCCGATCCGGCTCGCTGCCTCCTGCCCCCCGATCGCGAGGATTCATCTTCTGGACCACGATTCCGCCCCCCACTCCTCGATGGGCGAGCTTCTTGGCAGGGCGGGGTTCCAGGTCAGCAGCTCGTCCAACGCGATGGATGCGCTGGACTATCTCGCCCGCTCTCCGGTCGAGATCCTGATCGCGAGCCTGGAATTCCCCGATGCCTCCATTCCCCATCTCTTGCACCAATTGAGAATTCTGTCTCCCGCCACGCAGGTGATCCTGACCTCGGTCCGAAGCGACTGGTCGGCTTACGAAGAAGCGCGCCTGCACGGAGCGGTGAGCCTGGTCACCCGACCCATCCACGCGATGACACTGCTGAGGGCAGTGGAGCGGGCTTTGGAGAGCCGAGAGGCTCCCTGCAGGGACTGGGGGACGGCCGGCTAGAAGATCCGGACGACCCGTCCGAACCCGACCGGACGGCTCCCCGGACCTGCCCGCCTCCCCCATCCCTGCCTCCCTCACCGGGACGTCCTGGGTGCAGGGTCGACCCTTCGATGTACCAAAACTGAGCTCGCCCCCCGGAGGAGCCCCAAGGGAAATCCTTATTGCAGTCCCGTCAGCGTTCCCGTGCTGGACGAGAAGCGGTCGATCGGAAGGCCCAGCCTCTGGAGCATCGACACAAACAGATTGCACAAAGGAGGCGGACTCTGGGGGTCGAACGCCAGGTGCTGGCCGTGCTTGAAGCCGCCGCCGGCCAGGAGGACCGGGAGGTTCTTCACCGCGTGGCTGCTGCCGTCGCCCAGGTTGCTCCCGAGGAAGACGGTCGTCCGATCCAGCAGGGTCGTCCCCTCCTCCTTCGTCCCCTTCAGCTTGGCGAGGAGGTCCCGGAATGTCTTCATCGTCTCCAGCTCGACGATCTTGAGCTGCGCCAGCTTGGTCGGCTCTTTTCCATGATGCGAGAGGTCGTGGTGCCCCAGCGTCACTCCCGGAATCGGCGGCGCGTGGGTGGACCCTCCCATCATGATCGTGATCAGCCGCGTTGAATCGGTCTGGATCGCCAGATGGGCGAGGTCGAAGAGGAGCTTCATGCGGCCGATCAGATCGGCGACCTGGGGAATGTCCTTCGGCGGCGCCACGTCGACCTTCGGCTTGGGCTTCTTGAACCAGAGCTCGTCCTGCGCCAGGCGTTTTTCGAGGTCGCGGACGCTGGTCGCGTACTCGTCGAGCTTGCCGCGGTCGTCGCTGCCGAGGCCGGAGCCGAGTTTCTTGGCTTCAGCGGCGACGTCGTCGAGGATGGACCGGCCGTCCGCGAGCCGGCGGGCCTGGGCTTTGACTTCTTCGGGAGTATCGGGGAGGAACAGGGTGGCGAAGACCTTGAACGGCGACGTCGCCGCCGGAACGGGCGCTCCCGTCCGCGTCCAGGACAGCCCGGGGCCCTCGCCCGACAGGGAGAGGCTGGCCAGGCGCGTTTCGCCGCTCAGGGACTCCGCCGCGAGCTGGTCGAGCGAGATCTCGTTCTTGAAGCCGGGCCGGCCGGCCCCCTGGGCGCCGGTGAGGAAGCTCGCCGAGGCCTGGTGCGCGAAGCCGGGATTCATCCCCGCATGGCAAAGGCCGGAGACGATCGTGAACTCCTCCCGGAACTCCTGGAGGACCTCCAGATACGGCGTCATCGCGTAGTCCTTGCCCGCCTTCTCCGGAAAGAGATAGGCCGGGTGGAGGCCGAGGGGGGCACAGAGGCAGACCATCCGCTGGCGCGGCACCGGCTTGCCGGGGACGGCGAAGGCGTCCAGCCAGGGCAGGAGCAGCGACCCGGACGCGGCCCGGAGGAAATGCCGTCGATCCACCTTCATGGTCATCCCTCTACTTGGACTGGAAGAGCCGGCTTTGCACGACCTCGTGCACCAGGGTCCGGAAGCCGTAGTCCTTCGCCCGCACCGCGCGGACGATCGACTCGATCTCCGACTTGTCCGCCGAGGCGGGCGCTCCGCCCGTCGCATACGTGAGCAGCTTGTCCGCCAGGGCGCGGGCGAGCTGATCCGGGTCTTTCAGGAGCAGCTCCTTGAACTCGTCGATGTTCTGGAAGCGCCGGCCGTCGAGCAGGACGTCGCCGGGATCGACGGCGGGGCCTTTCTTGTACCGCTTTCCGTTGATCGCCTCGCCCTTCCCGACGCTCCGGTAATTCTCCCGCCAGCCGCCGATGACGTCGAAGGACTCGAGAGCGAACCCGGGCGGGTCGATCTTCGCATGGCAGCTGGCGCACTCGGGACGCGACCGGTGCTTGGCGAGCTGCTCGCGGATCGTCGTCGCCCCCCGGATGTCCGGCTCCACGGCCTCGACGTCCACGTTGGGCTTCGGCGGCGGCGTGCCCAGGATGCGGTCGAGCACCCAGCTGCCGCGGAGGACGGGCGACGTGGTCGTCCCGTTCGCCGTCACCTTGAGGATGCCGGCCATCGTCAGGACGCCGCCCCGGTGGCAGTCCGGGGGCAGCGCCACCTTCCGGAAGTTCCGTCCCTCGATCCCGGGGATCCCGTAGAGCTCCGCAAGCGGCGCGTTCAGCATGGAGAAGTCGGAGGAGACGAAGCGGGCCAGGCTGAGATCGCTCTTCAGGACCTCGTCGAAGAAGAGGAACGGCTCCTGGAGCATCGACTCCTTGAGGCCGTCGTTGAACTCCGGATAGAGGGAGGGATCCGGCAGCGTCGCGTCGATGTTGCGCAGGCTCAGCCACTGGCCCACGAAATTCCGGGAGAATGCCGCGGCCTTCGGATCCTTGAGGAGGCGCTCGACCTGCGCCCGGAGCGTCTCCGGCGTCCCCAGCTTCTTCTGTTCGGCCAGGGCGAGGAGTTCCTCGTCGGGCATGCTGCTCCAGAGGAAGTAGGACAGCCGGCTCGCCAGGGCGAAATCGTCGAGCTTGCCGGGTTTCTCGCGGAGGAAGAGGAATTCCGGCGAGACGAGGATGGATTTCAGGCCGACCCGGACCGCCTGTTCGAACGAATAGCCGGCCGCCAGCTTGGAGTGGACCCGGCCGAGGAAGGGTTTCAGGTCCTCGTCGGTGACCGTCCGCCGGAACGCCCGCCGGGCGAAGTCGCGCAGGATCCGTTCGGCGTCGGCGGCCGGGGTCTTGGAGACCACCTCGACCCGGTTCTTGTCCTCGGGGGTGGGGGCCTGGGGCAGGTCCCCGAAGAGACGTTTGTGGCTGACCGGCGGCCAGGAGTCCAGAAGCGGCCCCTCGACCTCGACCCACTGCACGGCCAGCCCCGGCCCCTTGTAATTCTGGGCGCCGATCTTCTGGACGGTGGGCGGGGTAACGCCCAGCCCCTCCGCGACGATGCGGATCGTATTCGCCGGCTCCAGCGTGTCGACGAATTCCACGACGGTCGGCGTGTCGTTCGGGACGTCATAGTAGCCGACCAGGTGCTGCTCGGTGACGGCCTGCATGGCGCCGGCCAGGACGTAGAACGTGGCGTGCTTTCCGGGATTCTGGTAGCCGTACGCGGAGATCTTGACGCGATACTTCCCCGGGAACTTCGAGTGGAACTGCCAGACGGTCAGGCAGATGTTGGCCGAGATCCACGAGCTGAAGATCGCGAGGCTGCCGTCGTCCAGCTTGCGATAGACGTCGCCGCTGGGATGCTCGTCCCGGACGGGGATACGCTTGTTGAAGATCCAGGGCTTCTGCCCGTTGGCGATGGCCGCGTTCAGGCCGCGGTCGGCGGCTTCCAGATAGCGGTCCATGAGGAAGGAGGAGGAATGGAGCGCCTCGGCCACGTTGTCGAAGCCGTGGTCGGACGTGTCCGCGGGGAGGAGGTCCTCCATGCTGACGTCGACGGCCAGAAGGTCGCGAAGGGTGTTCTCATACTCGACCCGGTTGAGGCGCCGCAGCACGACGCGTCCCTGGGAGACCCGCCGGGTGGTCTCGACGGAGGCGATCTTCGCGTCGACCCAGGCGGCCACGGCGTCGATCTGGGCCTTGGCGGGCCGCGGCTTCGCCTTGGGGGGCATGACGCCGGTGGTGAGCTGCTCGCGCACGGCCAGCCAGCGGTCCTGGGCGCCCTTGGCGGAGACGGTGTAATCGAGCTGATCCACGCGGAACTTGCCCTTGGTTTTTTCGGGGCCGTGGCATTCCAGGCAGGAGCGGGTGAGAAACGCCTGGAGGGGTTCGGCGGCGGGATCGGGGCGACTCTTGGGAGCGTCCTGTCCCCAGACGCCCGGCGCCAGGAGGAGGGCTGCGGCGATCGCGCGGAGGGTTTTCACGGGCTCGTTCTCGTCTCTGGCTACCCTACGCTCGGTCGCGGGCCGACGGTGCGCCAAGAGCGAAAAGTGGTCAGACCAGTTTGGGACTGAAAGCGCCCCGTGGAGGAATCCCGGGGGCGGGGGACTTTCGAGGTCCCGGCACGGCGGCCGGAGCCCGGTCGCGATCGCTTCCTTCCCCGGACATCACCCGCTAACCGCCACTTCATCACCGGTTGACACGGGACGGCTAGGCTCCCTCCCCTCAGGCCGCGGAGGATTCCTCCCGGGAGGACGCCCCTCGAAGGGCGCCACCCGAAGGATGTCCTTCTTCCGCGGGCCCGAGGGGATCCAAACTGGAGGTGCCTGATGACCACGCCGCGCTCGATCGCACTCGCCACCGCTCTGGCCGCCGCGCTGTTCGGAACGACCGAGGTCCGTGCTCAGGACCCCGATGCCTCCCGGGACACGAGGACGCCGATCAAACACGTCGTGGTGATCTTTCAGGAGAATTGCTCCTTCGATCATTATTTCGGGACTTACCCTCACGCGGCGAACCTTCCGGGGGAAACCCCCTTCCATCCCAAGCCTGGCACGCCGTCCCTGAACGGACTCTCTCCCGGACTGCTCACCCAGAACCCCAACCAAGCCAACCCCTTCCGCTTCCCCCCGTCGCATGCGTTCACCGGGGGGAACACCAACGGCATGACGCTGGAGCAGCTCGCCTACGACGGGGGCCTCATGGACAAGTTCGTCCAGTTCACCGGGACCCACGACGCGGGATTCGCGCCGACCGACGTCATGGGATATTTCGACGGGAACACCGTGACGGCGCTCTGGAACTATGCCCAGCACTTCGCCATCAGCGACAACCACTTCGGTACCGTTTCGGGCGCGACGATCCTGGGCCACATCAACCTGATCTCCGGGCAGACCCACGGGGCGCTGGGGTTCAACACCAGCGCCCCGGGCGTCCTCCTGGATACGCTGCAGAGCTCTCCGGGAACCTACGTGCTCTACCAGGGCACGATCGTCGCCAACGGCGACTCCGCCCACGACAACTGGGCCACCAAGAAGCAACGGGTCGAGATGACGGGGAAGAATGTCGGGGACCTTCTCAACGCGAAGGGGGTCACCTGGGGCTGGTTCAGCGGCAGCTTCCGGGACAAGGCCGCCACCCACCCCAACAATCTCGGCGTCCCGACGGCGGACTACGGCATCAACCGGGAGCC
>Ga0209579_10000441_pt1 | contig 43074 bp, 39 predicted proteins | sample Coa_R1_2_FD_187152 | JGI IMG/M metagenome (GOLD analysis project Ga0209579, IMG submission 187152) | Surface soil microbial communities from Centralia Pennsylvania, which are recovering from an underground coalmine fire - Coalmine... | ecosystem: Environmental > Terrestrial > Soil >...
TCTAATCCCCGGGCGATCGAAAAAAGCTCCTGCGCCAGCAGCTTGCCCAGGCCCTTGCTGCGCTGGTTAGGCGCGACCAGCAGGCGGATTTCGCCGAGGTGCCGGAACCAGCGGGTTTCGCCGTGATGCAGGCTGCCATAACCCAGCAGCTTGCCGTCATGCTCGGCGAGCACGGTGGTGTCCTCGCCGGCTTCGATCCCGCGCAGCTTGCGGGCCAGTCCTTCGGGCGTGGAGAGGTCCATCAGCATGAAGAACAGGTCGTCTTCCGGCTGTTTCTTGACGAATGCCTGAAACGCGGGCTGATCCGCGGCGGTCATCGGGCGCAGCGCGACGCTCGCGGATCCCACCTTTATCGTCAAAGGAAAAGCGCGTTTGGCGGTTGACTCTTGGGCCATTCAATCTTATGCTAGCGCGTTATCGCTTGCGGGCAGCCGGCTTGCGAACCTTGCGAGATTTGGAGGGCGCTCCGGGCGGCGGCAGGAACGGCTTGGCGGCCACTTCGAGAAGGGCCTTCTGTGCGGTGACGACGTTGAGGACACTTCGCCGGGCGACTTCTCCCAGCGAGGTGGAAGGCTCCGCGGACTTGGGACGCGCGGCTTGTACGGTAGACGCAATCTGCTCGGATGCCAGGTCCAGAAGCTGCTTCTCAGCCGCCACAAACGCGTCGATGCCGTCTTTGGCCAGTTCCGTGAGTTTCTTACCCTGCGCCGGTTTGGCGGCCTTTTTGCCGTTCCTGAAGGGTTGCGCGGAAACCTGCTCCGCCACCAGGTCGAGGAAGCGCTGCTGCGTTTCGACGAACGTCTGCAACCCTTCCTGGGCCTTCTCCGCCAGGCTTGCCGCGGCCGCCAGGGGCTCGCCGGATATAACCGAACCGATTACCGCCTGGCCTTGCTCCACCGTCAGATCCAGGAATTTCTTTTGCATCGCAACAATATGGTCCACGCCGCCGCGCACGGCTTCCGCAAAGGCGGCCGCCGGTCCGGTAAGGCCCAGTCCGTCCTTGACTCCATCCAGGACGATGGAATTTTCCCGCGCCGTCAGGTCCAGCAGAATCTTCTGCGCCGCGACAAAATTGGCGACGCCCTGGCCGGCGAACTCCACCAGGCTGCTGGCGGGCCCAAATGGCAGGTTGCTCATGCGTTCGCGGACCAATCCGATTGCCAGCGAATTCTGTTGCGCGGCCAGGTCCAGCAGGATCTTCTGGGTGGCCACGAAGCTTTCCGCGCCCTGCTTGGCCCACGCGGCCAACAGCGGGATGGATTTTGATGTGTCAGTCATGATAAATGCTCCCTAATGCTGCAATGCAGCATAAACGAGTTTAGCGGAATTCGCGCCCGGCTGTCAAGCCTCGCCGGTGCAAATTATGCGATGCTTCTGTAAAGGCCCACATGGATCCGGAAGCACATTGGGAAAGCGTCTACCGCGCCAAAGCGCCGGATGCGGTGAGTTGGTATCGCCCGCACCTGGACCTGTCCCTGCGTCTGATTGAGCGGGCGGCGACTAGCCGCGCCGCATCGATAATCGATGTCGGCGGCGGCGAATCCACTCTTGTCGATGACCTCGTTCGCTTGGGATATCAAAACCTCACCGTACTGGATATTGCGCCAACGGCCCTGGCCGTGACCAGGAGCCGGCTGGGACCCGCCGCGGAGTCGGTCCAGTGGATTGCGGCCGATGTCACCCGGGTCGCCCTCCCCCACGACTCGTTCGATGTGTGGCACGACCGCGCCGTCTTTCACTTCCTGACTACCTTGGAAGAGCGCGCCGCCTACGTTCAGAATGTCCTCATGAGCATGCGCCCCGGCGGCTCGGTGATCGTGAGCGCCTTCGGTCCGGAAGGCCCCACGCACTGCAGCGGCCTGGACGTCGTCCGGTATGACGCGCAGACGCTCCACAACCAGTTTGGCCGCGCCTTCCGGCTGGTGGACAGCGCGCAGGAATTGCATCGCACGCCGTGGGGAACCACGCAGCAGTTCGTCTATTGTTACTGCCTGGTTGACTGAGCCGGCGCGGCGCCCTGCGCCTTTAGATACTCCGCGATGTCCGTGCGCCCCGCATAAATTGCCCAACCCTCGGGAGTGCCGTGAAAGGCCGTATCCTTAGTGTCCAGGCGCGCTCCCCGCTCGAGCAGCAAACGAACAACATCCAAGTGGCCGCCCAGGGCGGCTTGATGCAGCGGCGTCGAGTGGGCATGATTTCCCTCGGGATTATACCGGTTGGGATCCTCGCCCGCGTCGAGCAGCAGCCCCACCACTTCCGTGTGCCCGTGTTGCGCCGCCAGTGCCAGCGCCCGGTGGCGCCCCTCCGCGTCGGACGCCGGGAGCAGTTCGCGCACCCGCTCGATCCGGCCCAATCCGGCCGCGGCGGCAATGTAATCCACCCGCGCGCCGTGCCTGACCAGCGCCTCCGCCGCATCCTGGAATCCGAAGGCCAGGGCCGTCATCAGGGGCGACGTCCAACTGCCGGAGCCGTGCGGTTCGACCCGCGCGCCGGCACCCAGCAGCGTCTCGACGAGCGCGACTTGCACGCCCGCCTGCGCCGGGGGACTGCTGGACACCAGCATGCTCATGGTGGTGCACTTCCCGCCATACATGTCGGCCAAAGCATCAGGCTCGGCGCCCGCTTGCAACAGGGTCTCGGCCACGTCCACCGCGTTGGCCGGCGTCTTCTGGCGGTATCCTTCCACGCCATTGGCGGCCACGTAGTGCAGCAGCGTGGCCCGGTGCACGGGCGGATCGAAGGGACACACACGCGTCGAACGAGCCACAGCCAATTCAGGATGTTCGCGCAACCATTGCCGCAAGCTCTCCACATCGCCCTCGATCACCGCTTCCACGGCCGATTCAAACCATCGAACCGGAGAATCCTCGCGGGTTACGGCCGCCGCATATTCGGCCAGAGCCTGCCAGTCGCGAAAATCATACCAGCGCGCAATGGCGAGCTGCATATCGGCCAGATCCAGGCCGGCACTCAACACTTCGGAGTCCGGCGCATCTCTCGGGAGCCAGGCAACCTGCGGGTCCCTAAAGCGCGGGTGATGCCGTTGGACCTGCCGGATCGCGGTGGGATCGCCCTCTTGGTAGCCTGCCAGCAGATCCTCAGCCTGTTTCTCGTAATCCGCGAGATCCGCGCGAAACGGGAGGCGTTTCAGGTCCACCATGTGCGCGATGTTACCACGGGCCGATGATATACTCGCTGCTGAATGGGCCGATCGATGACCGCCGCGGACTTTCGACGCATCGCCCTCAGCCTGGAAGGCGCCGAGGAGGGTTCCCACATGGGTGCTCCCGATTTCCGCGTGAGCGGCAAAATCTTCGCCACGCTCGCCTCCGAAAAACAGGGCTACGGCAACCTGATGCTGAATCTGGAGCAGCAGGCCGCCTTCGTCGAAGAGCTGCCGGACGTTTTCCTGCCCATCCCCGGCGGATGGGGCAGGATGGGGATGACACACATCCGGCTCGCCGCGGCCGGCGAGGACGTGCTGACGGGCGCGTTGCGCACCGCCTGGAAGCTGCGGCTCGAAAAGAACACCAAGCCGGTCCGCAAGAGCCGGAGCCGACGGCTCACCAGATAACTTCCGATTTCCCCTGCTATACTGACTGACCATACAGGAGGGATCTGCCATGCGGAAACCCAGCCCGCCGAGAGTTGATCGCCGGTCGTTTCTGCGCGGAGCCGGCGCCGGCGCGGCGGTGCTGGCCACGCAGAATTCCGTGGCTCAGGCGCAGCAAGCGCCCGCCGCGCGCGCCGCCGCACCCGTGCCCGCGGCGCATGAAGTAGCGGCCGAAACGTCCGCGCCAGCCAGGGTCGAAGCGCAAACCACCGAACATCCCGGCGCGGATTTCATGATCCAGGTTCTCAAGTCCCTGGGTTTCGAATACGTGTGCGCCAACCCCGGATCGAGCTTTCGCGGCCTGCATGAATCGGTGGTGAACTTCGGCGGCAACCAGGCGCCCGAGTTTATCACCTGCTGCCACGAGGAGTCTTCGGTGGCCATGGGACACGGCTATGCCAAGATCGAGGGCCGCCCGCTGGCGGTCTTCGCGCATGGCACGGTCGGCCTGCAGCACGCGTCGATGGCCATCTATAACGCATACTGCGACCGCGTCCCCGTGTACATCGTGCTCGGCAACAACTTGAACGCGGCCACCCGCCGCTCGTGGGTGGACTGGGTGCATAGCGTACAGGACGCCGCCGCCATGGTCCGCGATTACACCAAGTGGGACGATGCTCCAGCGTCCCTGCAGGCCTTCGCGGAATCCGCGGTGCGGGCGTATAAGATTGCCATGACCACGCCGGCCATGCCTGTCGTCCTGGTCGCGGATGCACAGCTTCAGGAAGATCCCATTCCGGAAGGCGCGGATCTGCGCATCCCGAAGCTGCGCCTGGCCAATCCGCCCCAGGGCGATCAGCAGGCCGTTGCCGAGATCGCCCGCATGCTGGTGGCCGCGGAGAATCCCGTCATCGTTGCGGGACGCGTGGCCCGCACGCCTGTCGGAATGGAACGGCTCATGGAGCTGGCCGAAATCCTGCAAGCGGCCGTCGTGGACACGCGTCTCCGCATGAACTTCCCCACGCGCCATCCTCTGAACCAGACCGATCGCCGCGGCCCGGCCATTCGAGATGCCGATTTGATTCTGGGCCTGGATGTGTCCGACTTCTACGGCGCCGTGAATGACATCAGCCAGCAACTGGTATATTCCTCGCGGCGGCTCACCAAGGCCAGGCTGGTGACCATCCAGTCGAGCGACCTTTATGTAAAGAGCAACTACCAGGAGTCCCAGCGTTATCAGGAAGTGGACCTGTCGGTCGCGGCGGACTCCGAAACCACGCTGCCGGCGCTCATCGAGGCCGTGCGCGCGCTGCTCACCGCTGATCGTAAGCGCGCGCTGCAGGAGCGCGGCGCGAAGCTCGCCGAGGCGCATCGCGCGATGTTCGAGCAGGCTCGTGCCGACGCGGGGTACGCCTGGGACGCCAGCCCCATCAGCACCGGACGATTGTGCGCCGAGCTTTGGGCTCAGATCAAGAATGAGGACTGGTGTCTGGCCTCCTCTCCGGGCTTTGTCAGCAACTGGCCCTTCCGCCTCTGGAAGTTCGACAAGCCCTATCATCACATCGGCAGCAGCGGCGGCGCCGGCATCGGTTACGGCGCTCCCGCGGCCGTGGGCGCAGCCCTGGCGAACCGCAAGCACGGCCGCCTGACGGTGAATATTCAGAGCGACGGAGACCTGATGTACGCGCCCGGTGTGCTTTGGACCGCCGCGCATCACCGCGTGCCGCTGCTCACCGTGATGCACAATAACCGGGCGTATCACCAGGAAGTGATGCAGGTTCAGATCATGGCCAATCAACACAATCGCGGCATCGACCGCGCCTACATCGGGACCCGCCTCGATAATCCGGAAATCAGCTACGCCAAGCTGGCACAGGCCTTTGGCATGCACGGAGAAGGCCCCATCTCCGATCCCACCGATCTCGGCCCGGCCCTGCAGCGTGCCATCGAGGTGGTGAGGCGCGGCCAACCAGCGCTGGTTGACGTGGTGACGCAGCCCAGATAGGAGCCGGCAAATGCACCGCGCTATCCCCGTATTCACCCTGCTGATCGCGGCCTTCGTCCTGAACGCGCAGCCGCCGGCCACCGGCAATCCCGAGAACGGCAAGCGGCTGTTTACCGCGGTGGGATGCTATCAATGCCATGGCCGGGGAGCGCAAGGTGGCGCCGCCGGTCCGCGGCTCGGACCCAAGGTCATGGTACTGCCGGCGTTCCTTATCTATGTTCGCCATCCGGCGGGCGCCATGCCGCCATACACCACCAAGGTAATCTCGGACGCCGCGTTGACCGACATCCACGCGTACATCCGGAGCATGCCGCCTCCCGCCAAGCCCGCGGATACGCCGCTGCTGAATCCCTAGCAGCGGCCGCGCGGTATAATTGCACCGAATGGACGTTTACGAGGAACTCCTAAGCCTGCGCAAGCTCGGCCGGAAGTGCGCCATCGCCACGATCGTCCAGGTGCGCGGATCCATCCCCAGCTATGAGAGCGCCAAGCTGTTAGTGCGGGACGACGGCTCCATGGTCGGTACCATCGGCGGCGGGTGCGTGGAGGCCGAGGTGGTGAGCGCCGCGCGCGAAGTGATCGAAACCGGGCAGCCCAGGCATCTCAGCTTTAACCTGGGGCAGGACGCGGCCTACGACAACGGTCTCATCTGCGGCGGCCAACTGGATGTCTTCGTAGAGCCGGTGTTGCCCGTGCCCGGAGCATTTATCTTCGGCGCCGGGCACATCTCCAAGAGCATCTCCAAGATCGCCGGCCTGGCCGGTTTTTCCACCACCATTATCGACAACCGGGAGAATTTCGCCAACCGCGACCGTTTTCCCGAGGCGGGCGAAATCTACGCCGAGGAATACGAAGAGGTCTTCGCGAAGCTGCCCGTCAACGACACCAGCTATCTGATCATCGTCACCCGCGGCCATCGCGACGATATGCGCGTGCTGCGCTGGGCCGTAACCACCAACGCCCGGTACATCGCCATGATAGGCAGCAAGCGCAAGGTAATTAGCGTGATCCGTGAGTTGGAGACGGAAGGTGTGGCGCGTGAAAGTTTCGAGCGGGTGTTCGCGCCCATGGGATTGGAGATCGGGGCTATCTCGCCGGAAGAGATCGCCGTTTCGGTAGTGGCCGAAATGATCGCCGTGCGGCGCAACGCGGAATCCAACTGGCGGGCCCTTTCGAAATCGGTGTTTACCGATGAATCGATGCGCACGCTGCTGCTGAAGTGACCGCCGGGCTGATACTGGCCGCCGGTGAATCGCGCCGCATGGGATCGCCGAAGGCGCTGCTGGACTATCGGGGGGAAACTTTTCTGGACAGGCTGATCGGCTTGTTTTCGCTCCATTGCCAGCCCGTGGTGGCCGTCCTGGGCGCCGGGCGGGAGAGTATTCGCGCGGGATTGCTGCGCGGCGCGGAAGCGCTGATCGTGGAGAACCCGGACTACCGCCTGGGCCAGTTGTCGTCGATGCAGTGCGGCCTGCGTGCCGTGTCCCCCGGATCGGATGGCGTGCTGTTTACGCTGGTGGATCATCCGGCCGTGGAGCCTGCCACGCTGGTCCGGCTGCTTGAACCGGCCACCATGGCTCCGCTGCGCGTCCCCCGATACGGCGGCCGGCGCGGTCATCCGATCTGGATCTGCGCTTCCCTCATACCGGAGTTTTTAGCGTTGCCTACCACCGCGGCGGCGCGCGAAGTGGTGGCGCGGCACGCACATGAGTCGGCTTACATCGACGTCGACGATCCGGGCGTGGTGATGGACATTGACGACCCGCAGTCCTATCAGCGCCTGAGCGGCAACCTCGCGTGAAGCGCCTCGTTAAAAGCGCGGCGAAGTGGCTGGCCGTCGTCCTTGGCCTGCTGATCGTCGCCGGCATCATAGCCCCGTACCTGAGCGGCAACCAGTTCGCCCCACGCATTCGCGCGGCGCTCGAAACCGGGTTGGGCCGCAAGGTGGAGTTGGGCGCGGTCCACTTCAGCCTGTTCACCGGGCCGGGCTTCACTGTCGAGAACGTAGTGATCCATGAAAAGCCGGAACTGGGCATCGAACCCATCGCCTACGTCGGCTCCCTGGCAGCCGTGCCGCGCCTCAGTTCGCTCTTCTTCGGCCGCCTGGAACTCGCTTCTATTCGTTTGGACGACGCCAGCATCAACGTGGCCAAGACCGGCGCCTCCGCCGATCCGGGACGCTGGAACTTCGAGCCGCTGCTGAACCATTCCGTGATGCGCGCCATACCGGAGCTGCACGTGCGCTCGGGACGCATCAATTTCAAATTCGGCGATACCAAGTCGGTCTTCTACCTCACCAACGCCGACCTGGACATCACGCCGCCGGCCAGCGGCGGTGGCGCTTGGAATATAGAATTCACCGGCCAGCCCGCGCGCGCCGACAAGCCCGCGCACGGCTTTGGCAACCTGGTGGCGCGCGGCCGTTGGTCGTCGGCCGGCGCCGGCAAGCTGGATCTGGACGCGCGCCTGGAAAAGAGCGCCATCAGCGAGATCGTGGAGTTGATCAACGGGCACGACGCGGGAATCCACGGCCTGGTCTCCGCGCGCATGCGGCTGGCAGGCCCTCTGGATGATATCCGCATCTCCGGCAATATCGACGCGCAGGATGTGCATCGCTGGGACCAGATGCCCCCCTACGGCAACCAGCGCTGGCCGCTGCGCCTGGCGGGCCGCCTGAATGTGCAGGCGCAGACCATCGAAATGGAATCCACCACGGCGGGCGGCGAAACGCTGCCTCTGGCGGTACGCTTCCGCTGCGCCGATTATCTCTCGCAGCCGCGCTGGGGCGTGGCCCTCAACTGGAATCGCTTTCCCGCCGGACCCGTGCTGGAGCTGGCTCGCCACATGGGCGCGCAGCTGCCACCCAGGCTGAATGTCACCGGGCTGCTCGACGGCGTGTTGGGATACTCCGGGCAGGGAAGTCTGCAGGGCGAACTGGATTTCCACGACGCCCTGCTGGCCATCCCGGATTCGCCGCCGGTGCGTTCCGGGAACGCGCGCCTGATCTTCGACCGCGGCCACGCCCGGCTGTCGCCCGCGCTGGTCCGCACCGCGCAGGATGAACAGGCGACCCTCGAAGTCGATTACGACTGGACCGCGCAATCTCTCGACCTCACGATTTCGACCGAATCCATGCGCCTGGAATCGTTGCGCGCGCAAGCCGCCATGGCCGCCATTCCGTGGCTGGACCAGGTTTCGAGCGGCGCCTGGAAAGGCCAGCTTCGCTACCGGATCGCCGGGGCAGTTACGGCCGGCAAGGGCTGGTCCGGCGCGTTCGATCTCCGGGATGCCAGCCTCCAGTTGCCCGGGGTGGCGGAGCCGGTGGCGGTCGCCTCCGCCGTTGTGCATATCGATGGAGCGCGCGTCACGCTCGACCACATGCGCGCGCAGGCGGGCCGGATCGCCTGTGAAGGCTGGTATCACTATGAGCCGCAAATGGCGCGGCCGCACCGTTTGCAGATCCGGATTGCGGAGGCCGATGCGGCGGAGCTGGAGCGGCTCCTGATGCCCGCGCTGCGCCACAGCCGCGGGTTGATTGCGCGCGCCCTCAATCTGGGCAGGCCGTCGCTGCCCGAATGGCTGGCCGGCCGCCACGTGGATGCCACGGTGCAGATCGGCGCGCTGCAATTAGGCGGCGCGGAGGCTCGCGAGATACAAGCCCACCTGATTTGGGATGAAGCCCAGGTCCAGCTCAACGACCTGCGCGCACGCGTGGATGACGGGCGCGTGACTGGTTCGCTGCTGGTCAACCTCCGAGGCAGCCGGCCCGTTTACCGGCTGGATGCGCGGGCCAAAGGCTTCGACTGGAAGTCCGGCAAAGTGGACGCGGAGACGTTGCTGGAGTCGAACGGCACGGGCGCGGAGCTGCTGGCGCATCTGCACGCCACCGGCACTTTCGCGGCCCGTGGCGCGGAGATGGAAGCGCTGCCGGATCTCGAAAGCGTGGCCGGCGCCTACGACTTGATGTGGGCGCAGTCCGGCCCGCAGTGGCGCTTCACGGATCTGCAGCTTGTCGCTGGCGACGACACCTATACCGGACAAGGCGCCTCTCAGGCCGATGGCCGGCTGCTGGTGGTGCTCTCGAGCGGCGCCAAGCAGATGCACATGAGCGGCACCCTGGCGGAGATGCGGCTTGACCAGCCGGAGACGCGGCCGCAGTGAGCCGTTCCTTATTCGTGCCGTAGCGCAGTCATGAGATCGATGTGCAGCGCGCGGCGCGCCGGGATGTAACAGGCGAGCAGCGATGTGGCCGTGAGGACCATCGCCACCACGCCGAAGGTGAGGGGATCCGTCGCGCGCACGCCGTAGAGCAACTCCGCCATCAGCCGGGTTAAGATCAACGCCGCGAGGGTGCCCGCCGCCATCCCCGCCGCCACTAACCGCACGCCGCCGCCGACTACCAGCCGCAGCACGCTCTCGGGTTGCGCGCCCAGCGCCACACGCACGCCGATCTCGCGCGTGCGCTGCGCCATGGAATACGACAGCACGCTATAGATTCCCAACGCCGCCAGAACCAGCGCCAGGCCGGCGAACGACAGAAGCAGCGCCATCACCATACGCTGCCCGGCCAGCGGCTCTTGCGCGATGTGCTCCAGCGTCGCGACCTCCGTGATCGGCTGTCCCTTATCGATGCGGTGGATTTCCTGCATCACCGCGTGGGTCAGACTCTCCGGCGCGATCATCGCCGACGTACGCAGCAACAGGTGATGCGGACCACCCAGCAGCCAGGGGAATTGTTGATAGGGAGTGTAAACCTCCGCGTGGATGCCGCCTTCGGGCCCCTGGCTCATTACGTTGCCGGCCACTCCCACTACTGTGAGCCAGGGCGACGTGGGCGGCCCGATGCGCAGCCGCTTTCCGAGCGGATCCTGGCCTGGCCAATGCAGCCTTACCAGCTCTTCGTTCACGATGGCGACTCTCTCGCCGCTCTGCGTATCGTGCTGGTTGAAGCTGCGCCCGCGCCGCAGCGGAATCCGCATCGTGCTGAAGTAATCCGGCCCGGCGATCACGTAGTTGGCATCCGGCACGTGCCCCGCCGGCGGATTCGGCTGATCTGAGGTAACGAAGAACTGTCCCGCCCACCAGTCTCCCAACGCGGCTCCCCGCGATACGCTGGCGGACTCCACGCCGGGCAGGGCCTTAACAGCCGCCACCACCCGGTCCCAGAACTCCACCGAGACCTGCGGCTCCTTGTAGCGGTCGCCCGACAACGGCACGCGCAGCGTCAGCACATGCGCCGGGTCCACGCCCAGGTTCAGGCGGCTGAGCTGGCCCAAAGTGCGGACCATCAGTCCAGCCCCCACCAGAAGCACCATGGCGAGCGCGATTTCCGAGACCGCCAGCGCATTTCGAAAACGGCGGCTGCGCGGACCTTGCAGCGAGTTGCGGCCGGTCTCCTGCAAGGCTTCCACCGTGGGCAGCCGGGCGCTCTGCAGGGCGGGCGCCAGGCCGAAGAAGAGCGTCGTCAGCAGAGCCGTGACCAGCGCGAACGCCAGCACCCGCGGGTCTGCGGCGCCGCTAGCCAGGCCCGGCGCGGATCGCAGCCATACGGGGGGAGCCAGCGCCGCCAGTCCCTGGCATCCCCAGAATGCCAGCAGGACTCCCAGCGCTCCGCCGGCCAGCGAGATCACCAGGCTCTCGGCCAGCAATTGGCGGACGATGCGGCCGCGGCTGGCCCCCAGCGCAGTCCTGACTGCGAACTCGCCCGCGCGGCCCGCGCTCCGCGCCAGCAGCAGGTTGGCGATGTTGGCGCATGCGATCAACAGGACGAAAATCACCGCGGCCGCCAGGACCATCAGGGCAGGCCGGGTATCCCCGGAAATCATGGCGCGGAGAGTCATCATTTGCGCCCGCCATCCTTTCAGGTCCGGAAGCGTCTGCTCCATGCGAACCGAGACCGCGTCCATCCGCGAAGCAGCCTGCTCGAGGCTGATTCCCGGCTTCAAGCGTCCGATGCCGAAGTAGTCGTTCCCGGCGCCCTCCGGAGAGAGCCCGATGCCGGACAGCCACATCTCCGGGATGGCGCCGTAGGGCGTTCCATACTGATGGGAGAAGCCCGCCGGCATCACACCGGCGATGCTGTAGCCGGCGCCGTTGATCTCCATGGCGCGGCCGACCACGTTGGTATCCGCTCCGAAGCGCCTGTGCCATAATCCGTAGCTCAGGATGGCGGCCCGCGGTCCTTCGGATTTGTCTTCGTCTGCGGAAAACGCGCGGCCCAGGAACGGCGCGGCGCCCAGCACCTGGAACAGGTTGCCGGACGCGATTTCGCAGGGGTCCTCTTCGGGCTCGCCCGCGCCGGTGAGCACGCAGGACGTTTGGGTGTACGCCGCCAGATCTTCGAAGACGCCGCTCTCGTCGCGCCACCCCAGGATTTCGGTTGGTGAGATGGGATTCTGGCTCCAGCCGCGCGGTGGATTCTTTTTCATGACGAACACGATGCGGTCCACATCCCGGAACGGCAGCGGCCTGAGCAGCGCCGCGTAGACTGCCGAAAAGATCGCGGTGTTGGCGCCGATGCCCAGCGCCAGGGTGAGCACCGCGGCGGTGGTGAAGCCGGGACTCCTGGCCAATACCCGCAGGCCGTAGCGCATGTCGCGCGCCAGGTGAGCAGGCCACCGCGAGCCGGATTCGGTGAAGCGTTCCTGGGCCAGCGTCCGGTTGCCGAAGGCCCTCCGCGCCGCGGCCAGGGCCTCGTCTACCGCCAGACCTTCTTCCCGCAGACGGTCGGCCTCCAATTGGATGCTGGCGTCGATTTCGGCGCGGAAGTCGATGGAGTTTCGCCTACGCCGGAACATGCGATCATCCCTCTTTCAGCCCGGGTTCCAGAACGCGCGCGATGGCTGCCGCCAGCCGGTTCCACTTGGTGGTTTCCTTGACCATCTGCGTGCGTCCCGCTTTGGTCAGGGCGTAGAACCGCGCCTTGCGGTTGTTCGTAGAGGTGCCCCACCTGGCGGAGATCCAGCCGCGGCTCTCCAGCCGCTGCAGCGCCGGATACAGCGCGCCATGCTCCACCAGTAACTCCTGTTCCGACGTCTGCTGGATGGCGCGGGCGATGCCTTGTCCGTGCTGCGGCCCGAAGAGCAACGTACGCAGGATCAGCAGGTCCAGGGTGCCTTGCAGTAACTCCAGGCGCTCCTTGGCGTCTTGGGTAGACATATAACCCGAGTATGCGGCATGTTCGGGTAAGATGTCAACCCGTCGCGCGGCGGTCAGCGGCCGTCTTTCAATATCTCGCGCGCGGCGTTGTGGCCCGGCGCACCCATGACGCCCCCGCCGGGGTGCGCGCCCGAACCGCAGAGATATAGCCCTTTCACCGGCGTGCGATAGCGCGCGTAGCCCGCCACCGGACGCATCACGAACATCTGGTCGAGCGCCATCTCTCCGTGAAAGATGTTGCCGCCCGTGATGCCGAAGCGCCGCTCCATGTCGAGCGGCGTCAGCACCTGCTTGTCGATGATGATCGAGCGTATGTTGGGAATGTACTCTTCCATCAGCTCCACCACGCGATTGTAGAACGGCTCGCGCGCTTCATCCCAGGTGGTGTCGCGCAGGGTATACGGCGCGTACTGGATGAAGATCCCCATGATGTGCTTACCCGCCGGCGCCAGCGACGGGTCGTACATGGTGGGGATAGTCAGCTCCAGCATGGGACGGTCCGAAGGCCGGCCGTACTTGGCGTCGTCCCAGGCACGCTCGATGTATTCGATGGACGGGCAGATGTGCATAGTGGCGCGATGCTGCGGTCCCGGCGCGCCCGGAATAGCGCTGAATTCCGGCAAGCCGGAGAGCGCCAGGTTCATTTTGCAGGACGTGCCCTCGGTGCGAAACCGCCGGATCGACGTCACGAAATCGGGCGGCAGATCGCGCTCGTCGGTGAGCCGCAGGAAGGTCACCCGCGGATCCAGATTCGAAGCTACCACCGCGCCCTCGATCTCCTCGCCGCCTTCGAGCACCACGCCGCGCGCGCGGCCGTCCCGCACCAGGATCTTCCGGACCGGCGCGTTGGTGCGAATCTCCGCGCCGTGGCTGCGCGCCGAGGCGGCGATGGCTTCGGAAACCGCGCCCATGCCGCCGCGCACGAATCCCCACAGCCCGCGATGGCCGGCCACGCTACCCATCACGTGATGCATCAGGATATAGGCCGTACCCTGCGAACGCGGCCCGCCGTTGGCGCCGATCACGCCATCGGTGGCCAGGGTCACTTTGAGCTCCGGCGATTCGAACCATTCGTCGAGCAGTTCGGCGGCGCTTTGCGTGAAGATTTTGACCAGCGCGGTCATATCGGCGGGCGCCAGTTTGCGTAAGCGGCCCGCGATCTTGAGGTGCTCGATCAGGTCGCCCACGCCGCGCGGCGGAAACTGTGGCGGCGTGGTCAGCAGGAGAGACTCCACCACCAGCGACAGGCGCTCGAGCTGCGCCTCGAACGCCGGGTAGACTTCCGCGTCGCGCCGCGAGAATTTTGCGATCTCGTCCAGCGTCTTGCGGCCGTCCTGCCACATGAAGAAGCAGCGGCCGTCGGGAAATGGCGAAAAGAAGGCCGGGTCTTTGGCGTCTACCTTGTAGCCGAAGCGCTCCAGCTCCAGTTCGCGGATGATGCGCTCCTGCAGCAGGCTGGTGAGATAGGAGGCCGTGGAGACGCGGAATCCGGGCCAGAGTTCCTCGGTGACGGCGCATCCGCCCACCAGTTCGCGCCGCTCGAGAACCAGAGTTTTGCGGCCGGCCCGGCCCAGGTATGCGGCGGTCACCAGGCCGTTGTGGCCGCCTCCGATAATGATTGCGTCGAAGCGTTGGGACATGTTCCAGAGGCGCCTGTGGCGCCCTACCTCTTGTGAAACGCCACTACCGCCAACGGCGGCAGCGTGATACTGATGCTGTTTGGGCGGTTGTGTTGCGCCACCGGCCGCGAGGCCACCCGTCCGGCGTTGCCCAGGTTGCTGCCGCCGAACAGGTGCGAGTCGGTGTTCAGCACCTCTTCATACACACCTTCCTGCGGCACGCCGACCGCGTATCGCTCGTGCACTACGGGCGTAAAGTTGCAGCAGAACAGCAGGAAATCGTTGGGATCTTCCGCGCGGCGCAGAAAGCAGATCACGGAGTGGTCCACGTCCTGGAAATCCACCCACTCGAAGCCCGCGTAGTGGAAATCCACCTGGTACAGCGCCGGATTGGCGCGATAGAAGCGATTCAGCGCCTCCACCAGGAATTGCAGCTTGCGGTGGTAGTCGAACACCAGCAGATCCCAGCGCCGGCCTTCGTTGTGGTTCCATTCCTCGATCTGCCCGATTTCCTGGCCCATGAACAGCAGCTTCTTGCCGGGATGCGCGTACATGTACGCCAGAAAGGCGCGCGCGTTGGCGAACTTCTGCCACTCATCGCCGGGCATCTTGCCGATCAGCGACCCCTTGCCGTGCACCACTTCGTCGTGCGATATGGGCAGCACGAAGTTCTCCGTGAAGGCGTACAGCATGCTGAACGTGATGTTGTTGTGATGATACTTGCGGTAGACCGGGTTCTCGCCGAAGTAGTGCAGCATGTCGTGCATCCAACCCATGTTCCACTTCATGGTGAAGCCCAGCCCGTTGAGATACACAGGTTTCGATACACCCGGAAACGCGGTGGATTCTTCGGCGATGGTGACCACTCCAGGCACCGTGTGCGCCAGCTCGTTGAAGCGCCGCACGAAGTCGATGGCCTCCAGGTTCTCGTTGCCGCCGTACTGGTTGGGCACCCATTCGCCGGCTTTGCGCGAATAGTCCAGGTACAGCATGGACGCCACGGCATCCACGCGCAGGCCGTCGATGTGATATTTCTTCAGCCAGAACATGGCGTTCGAGATCAGGAAGGAACGCACCTCGTTCCGGCCGTAGTTGAAGATCAGGGTGCCCCAATCTTTTTGCTCGCCCTTGCGCGGGTCGGCATGCTCGTAGAGCGCGGTGCCGTCGAAGTACACCAGGCCGTGCGCGTCGCGCGGAAAGTGCGCGGGCACCCAGTCGACAATCACGCCGATGCCTTCCTGGTGGCAGCGATCGACGAAATACATGAAGTCCTCGGGCTGGCCGAAACGCGACGTGGGCGCGAAATAGCCGATGATCTGGTAGCCCCAGGAGCCGGAAAACGGATGCTCCATGATGGGCAGCAGTTCGATGTGCGTGTAGCCCATGCGCTTGACGTACCCGACCAGGTGCACGGCCAGCTCGCGGTAGGTCAGGAACTGGCCTTGCGGACCGCGCATCCAGGATTCCACGTGCAGCTCGTACATGGATACGGGCGCTTTCAGCAGGTCCGTGCGGCCGCGCTCTTCCATCCAGGCGGCGTCCTGCCATTGATATTTTTCGATGTCCCAGACCACGCTGGCGGATTTGGGCGGAATCTCGGCGGAGAACGCGTAGGGGTCGGCCTTCTGCTGCTGGTAGGCGTTGAAGCGCGAGCGCACGTTGTACTTGTAGCAGGCGCCTTCGCCCAGTTGCGGGATGAAAAGCTCCCAGACCCCGCCATTCCGCCGGCGCATGGGATGGCGGCGCGTGTCCCACTGATTGAACTCTCCGGCCACCGCGACGGCTTCGGCGTTGGGCGCCCAGACGGCGAAGCGCGCGCCCTTGACTCCGTCAACCTCGGTCAGGTGCGCCCCGAAGGTGCGATACGCCTCGTAGTGGGTGCCCTCGGTATGCAGGTGCAGCTCGAAATCGGTGATGATGGGGCCGAAGCGGTAAGGGTCCTCGAACTCGACGGTGGGGCCGTCCCAGAGCTTGGCCTGAAGTGAATATTTGCCCGGCGCGCCGGAGAGCGTGGCGCAGAAGAATCCGCCATCGTGGATCTTCTCCATGGCTTGCACCTGGTCGCCCACGTGCACCGCGGCGGATTCGGCTTGCGGCAGGAACGCGCGCACCTCCCAGCGGGACTGGCTGCCGCGCTTGCGCACGGCGTGCGGGCCGAGGATGCGGAAGGGGTCGCCGTGGTATCCGCCGGCGATGGCTTCTATTTCTTCGGGAGTCATGCGCGCCTATTCGTCATGCAATGTGGGGCCGGGGGGTGCGGGCCATGTAATACTGTAGCGCGGCGCAGGGCGGGCGGACAGGGCCTGTGGGGCGATGGCCGGGTTGTGCAAAATTGTGCATATTTGGGCACGTTTTGCGTGTTATGGGCGACGCGCGTTTTTGGACGAACGAACTCTATTTTGCGATAAGCCATGTGGAATCATTGGCTTTGGTGTTTATGGAGAAGTTGGAAATGCATAAGATCTGGTGTTGGACCTGGGCGGAGCGCCGCTCGGGAACGGGCGGATCTTCCTGCCCGATGCGAGGATAGCACGATGGCGGTACGGGTTTGGCTTACCGATTGGCCTTGGGGGTTTGTTTTCAGCGGGGTGGTGCGCTGCGGAGTTGTGTTATCACTTTATCGGGGGACGTGCAAGGTCGCAGGCAACCTGCATTCCCAACCGCGTCTCCTCAGTTATCCTCTTTCATTTTTGGCGCGGTTGCCCGAAGAAGGCAGGGCCAAGGTTAGTGTGCCAAGCTAGTCAAGATGGAAGACGCGTCCGACTATCGCGGCTGGCCCAAGGCGGAGCTGCATCTGCATCTGGAAGGCTCCGTGGAGCCCGAGACGATGCGGGAATTGGACCCGTCGCTTTCGGCGGACAACGTGCGCGCGCGGTATCGCTTCCAGGGTTTCCAGGGTTTCATCGACACTTACAAATGGGTAGTGGAGCGTCTGCGGACGCCCGGGGATTACGCCTGCATCACGCGCGCCTTGCTGCGGCGGTTGGCGGCGGAGAATGTGCGGTATGCCGAGATCACGTTATCGGCCGGCGTAGTTCTGTGGAAGGGGCAGGAGTTCGCGCCCGTTTACGCAGCCGTGCATCAGGCGGCCGCCGGCTCCTCTATCGAGGTCCATTGGATACTGGACGCGGTGCGGCACTTTGGCGCGGAGCACGCCAGGCAGGTGGCGGAGCTGGCGGCCGAACGGGTGCACGATGGCGTGGTGGCGTTCGGGATCGGCGGGGATGAAGAGCGTGGTCCGGCGGTGTGGTTCCGCGAGGTGTACGGGTTCGCCAGGGGCGCGGGGCTGCGGCTGACGGCGCATGCCGGCGAGGGCGCGGGGCCGGAATCGGTGTGGGCGGCGCTCGAGATCGGCGCGGAGCGCATCGGGCATGGCATTCGGGCCGTGGAAGATGCGGCGCTGGTGGCGCACCTGCGCGACCGCGGGATTCCGCTCGAAGTGTGCATCACCAGCAATGTGATGACCGGCGTGGTTGGGTCGCCGGCGGCGCACCCCGTGCGCCGCCTCTATGACGCGGGCGTGCCGATTACGCTGAACACGGACGACCCGGCCATCTTCGGCGTGACCCTGTCGGGCGAGTACGCGCTGGCGGCGCGCCAGTTCGGCTTCTCGGAGGCGGAACTGCGGGGCATCGCGGAGAATGCGTCCCGCTACGCCTTCAGGGGATCTGCGGGGCGGTCACCAGCGGCAGCACCGTGGCATCCAGTTCCGCGTCCGTGAAGTTCCGCAGGCGGACGTTCTTGTGCAGCGTCCAGTGCTCCACGTGGTCGGCGGTGGCGCCGGGTTTCAGCCGCCGCATCGGGCCGAGCGTTTCCAGTTCCAGGAAATCGGCGTTGGTAAATGTCTCGAACGAGCAGCCGAAATCCGGATACTCTTTCGGCGTATCCGCGGCGGTCACCCGCTTGATGAACAGATCCGTCCCCAGTGAGTAGGCCGCCCAGGTGTGCTGGTTGAAGCTGCCCAGCTTCTGCGGCTCGGGATTGGATGGGTCCTGATGCAGCATCAGGTACTTACGGGTGAACTTCCAGCGATGATCGGAGAGGTTTGTGTAAGCGGACATCACCAGCGGATTGGTGGGAGCCAGCGCCTCGGGGTGCTTGCCGCGCGGCGGAAAACCGTGGATGCCAACGCCTCCCTGCGCCATCATGGTGAGCGCCCAGGGCGCCAGGTCCACCGCATTTTTGCCCGCGTTTCGGAGGTGGTGCACGACTTCCACGCCGGAGCCCTGCGGCGACAATTTCACTACAATCTGTTTTTCGAGGCCGGTGAGCGCTTCCACGGGCTCTGTGGCGGTGAGCACGTCGCCCTTCACCTCCACTCGCACCGGCCCGTTATCCGGGGCGTAGGTACGCACGGCATCTTCGGGAGCGGCCCACAGACGATGTCCGCCGCGCGGAACCCAGGCGGGTTCGCCGGATTTCCCCAGGGTCGCGGTGAATTCCTTGAAGACGTTCTGGCCGTTCACGAATGCGTAGCGCATGATGCGGGGGCCGATGTCGCTGGTCACGATCAGCTCCACCTCTCCGTTGGTGATGCGGTAGCAATTGGCCCAGCCTTTGTAGTTGGTCTTTTCGATCTTGACGGCGGCAGCGGCGCTCATGGTCAGCAACAGCAGGGTTGCGGCAGCTTTCAGCATAGCCCGTATTATCGCGCGCTTTCATCGCCGCCGGGCGGATGCCGGCGCGCGCCACGAACATCGATTTACCTGCTACCATCTCGAAAAGGAGGTTTCATGCGCGGCTTTACCACCAGGCGGATTACCAGGCTGTTTTCGTTGACACTCTTGATGGCGGCGCTGGCTATAGTGCAGGCCCATGCCAAGACAGACTTCAGCGGCACCTGGAAGTTGAACACCAGCAAGAGCGAGTTCGGGCAGATGCCGCCGCCCGATAGCCTCACCGAGAAAATTGCCCATCAGGATCCGGACTTGAAAGCCAACGTGGTCTCGACCGGAGGCATGATGGGCGACCAGACTTACGACGTCGCGTATAGCACCGACGGCAAGGAAACCGCCAATAAGGTCGGCGAGAATGAATTCAAGAGCACCGGCAAATGGGACGGCGATCAGATAGTGATCGACACCAAGGGATCGTTCAGTGGGACAGAGTTTACATCCAAGGACCACTGGGAGCTTTCGCGCGATGGCAAGACCCTGACCGTTTCCCGGCATCTGTCGAGCGCCATGGGCGAGATGGATATGAAAATGGTTTTCGAAAAACAATAGGAGATTACCGATGCGCAAATCTATATACCAAATTATTTGTTTGACACTATTGTTGGTGGCGGTGGCCCTGGTACAGGCGCAGGCCAAGTCCGACTTCGGCGGTACCTGGAAACTGAACGCCGGCAAGAGCGATTTCGGGCCGATGCCGCCCCCCGACAGCATCACCCAGACCATCACACACGACGAACCCACGGTTAAGATCAGCGTAGTCCAGGTGGGGGGTACGGGAGACGCGAAATATGACATGGCCTATACCACCGACGGCAAGGAAAGCGTCAATCACATGGGCGACAACGAGTTCAAGACCACGCTGAAATGGGATGGCGACGACCTGGCGGGCGACACCAAAGGTTCGTTCGATGGGAACGACTTCACGGCCAAAGACCGGTGGGCGCTTTCCGATGGCGGCAAGACCATGACGGTGACCCGGCACATCTCGACTTCCATGGGCGAGTTCGATATGAAATTTGTGTACGAGAAGCAATAGGAGATCAAACATGCGTCCTCTTACGAGCAGAATATTTTGCGCCGTGCTGGTGGCCGCGGCCTTCGCGGTATCCGCCGCCCAGGCCAAGCCCAACTTCAGCGGAACATGGAAGCTGAACGTTTCCAAAAGCGATTTCGGCCCCATGCCGGCGCCCGACAGCCGCACCGACAAGATCACGCACGACGATCCTTCCCTGCGCGACGAGATCAGCCAGAGCAGTCAGATGGGAGACATGACATCGGATATGAAATATTCGACCGATGGCAAGGAAACCACCAACTCCATCGCCGGAAATGAAATCAAGACCACCGCCAAATGGGACGGCGACGACCTCGTGATTACCGGCAAAGGCTCGTTCAACGGAGCGGATGTGACCTTCGATAGCCACTGGTCGCTGGCGGCGGACGGCAAGACCATCACCGTCAAACAGCACGTCACCAGCCCCATGGGCGAGGCGGACCTGAAGATGGTGATGGACAAACAGTAGGCGGACGATGGCGCGGAGTCAATTCGCGGGGCTTGCGGCGCTGATCCTGATCGCCGCCTGCGGGTGGTTGCAAGGTCAGATCAGGACAAGCCTGAACGGCGTCTGGAAGATGGATCCGGCCAAGAGCGATTTTGGCGGCGGGCCGGTTTCCGACAGCCGGCTGGACAGGATCGGCATCGAGGGGTCCACCTTGAAGGACACCATCACCCAGAAACTGCACGGGGCCCCCGAGAGCACCTACGACATGATCTACACGCTGGACGGTAAGGAGTGTACCAACCACGTGCGCGGCAACCTGGTGGAGAGCACCGCCCAATGGGAAGGCGAAGCGCTGTTTGTCGACAGCAAAGTACACACCCTGCGCATGGCGATCTTAAAGGATCGCTACACCGTGTCGCCGGACGGCAAGACCCTGACCTTGCTGCGGCACATGAGCGGCGCCCGGAACGCCGAGCAGAAGATCGTGTTTGATCGACAGTAGGCCGGGCGGGAGTCTATGGGTTGCCGCCTGGCGTGCGGATGAAAATATCCTTGAAGCGCATGTTGGCCTCGCCGCCCGCATGCAACTGCAGCGCGATGGCGCCGTCTTCCACCTCGTTCACAGGATCGGTGAAATCGATCACCTGCACGCCGTTTAATCGCGCGCGGTGATGATTGCCCTCCACGGTCAGCACGTAATCGTTCCATTCGGTCGGCTTGATGACAAATTCGTTCTCGGGCGATGGCCATACGATCCAGCCGCGGCGCGCCGTATAGATGCCGCCGGTGTGGTGATTGAGGTTGCGGTCGATTTCGAACTGGTATCCCTCGGCCACGTCGGCGGTTCCGGGCTTGAAGCTGGTGCGGTAGAAGACGCCGCTATTGCCGCCGGTGACGCACTGGAAGCGGATGGCCAGCTCAAAATCCTTGTAATGCTTCTCGGTCATCAGGTACCCGTAGCCCTTGGTGACGCCCGCGCCATGAATAGCGCCATCTTCCACGGTCCAATTCTCATCGCCCACCTTCACCCACCCTGTAAGGTCTTTGCCGTTGAACAGGGAAACCCACCCTTCCTGGGACTCTTTCAGGCGCGGTTGAGCGGCCGCGGCCGCGGCGAGTACTATCGCCAGAATCAAGCTGCGCATCATCATGCTCCTATCTCCTCGCGTATCGCGGCGGCGATACGGCTTGTGAATTCGTCCACGCGGGCCAGGTCGGGACCCTCCACCATCACGCGGGCCAGCGGCTCCGTGCCCGAGAACCGCACCAGCACGCGGCCGGATGCGCCGAAGGCGTTCTGGCACGCCTCGATCTCCCGGGCCACGGCCGCCAGTTCGTGCAGCTCCCGCCGTTCACGCACGCGCACGTTCTGTAATCTCTGAGGGTAGATGTCCAGGCCCGCGGTCAATTTGTCGAGACTCGCGCCCGTATCGCGCGAAATCTCCACAATGCGCAGCGCGGTGAGCAGGCCGTCGCCGGTAGTGGCGTAGCGGCGGAAGATCACGTGGCCGGATTGCTCCCCGCCCAGGGCCGCGCCGGTGCGCACCATTTCCTCCAGCACGTATTTATCGCCGACGGGCGTGCGCACTAACTGGATGCCTTCGCGCGCCAGCGCCCGTTCCAGCCCCAGATTGGACATGAAGGTGGCCACCACCAGGTCGCCATCGAGCTGGCCGGCGGCCTTCAGGGCGCGCGCCGCGATGAGCAGCACGGCGTCGCCATCCACGATGCGGCCGCTCCTTCCCACGAAGATGGCGCGATCCGCGTCCCCATCGAATGCCGCGCCCAGGTCCGCGCCGGATTCGAGCACGGCCGTGCGCAGGTTGTCGATATACAGCGCGCCGCAGTTCAGATTGATATTGCGCCCGTTGGGTTCGCGGCAGATGGCCGTAACTTCGGCGCCCAGGCGGCGAAACAATTCCGGCGCGATCTGGAAGGCCGCGCCGTTTCCGCAATCCAGCACCACCCGCACGCCTTCGAAAGAGCCGGATACCGTGGCCGCCAGGTGGTCCAGGTAACGGGCGGCCAGCGCTGCGTCAGGTTCCAGCGGCACGGGCGCGCCGGGGGCCTCCCCCGAATGCCGGAAGATCTCCTGCTCTACCGCGTGCTCTTCCTCGTCGGGCAGTTTGTAGCCCGAGTGGCCGAAGACCTTAATGCCGTTGTCCTGGTATGGATTGTGCGAGGCCGAGATCATCACGCCGGCCGTGAAGGAGTCGGTGGCCGTGAGCCAGGCGATGCCCGGCGTGGTGATGATGCCCGCGGATACAGTCCGCACACCCTGGCTCGCGAGTCCGGCGGCCACTTGCGCGGCGATCCAGGGACCCGACTCGCGTGTGTCCATGCCGATGACGATGGCGGCATCCTTCGCGCTGTGGCGCAGGTCCATTCCCAGCGCCAGGCCGAAAGCGTGGATGGTTGCCGCGTCCAGGGGATACTCTCCCGCCACGCCGCGAATGCCGTCGGTTCCGAATAGCTGTTTGGCCATCTATCTCTTTCCGATGGTAACTTTGACTGTAACGCGCGGCGGGTCCTGAAAGCGTACCCGGGCATCCTGAATGTAAGCTTCCACCCGGTAACGCGCGGTGCCCGCCACCGGCTTCAGGTGCACCGGATCGATGCGCGCTGAGATGACCCCCGCCAACCGGCTGGCCGGTCCGGCGATGGCCAGCACGGACGGCTCCGCGGTGGCCTCGACCACGCGCAGATCGGGCGGCAGATCGTCCGCAACTCTCACTTCCACCGGAACGCTGCGGGTGGCGCCCGGTTCGAAGTTCATATGGATTTGCGCCGGAATCGCGCGCACCAGTTGCACGCCGCGCGGCAGCCGCACATCGCCGCGGTCTATGGTGAAGGTATGCTGGCCGGGCTCGATGTTGGTCATATCCAGGATCACGGTGTAGTGCCGGCGATCTTCGGGCAAATTACCGAGCTCGCCGGACGGACCGCGGACTTCGAGCAACACCGTCTCCACCACGTCGGAATCGATTTCCACTTCCGGAGAGAGATTCTTGTACTCCACCCGCACGGAAACGAAGGCCGCCAGTTCGGGTTCGCCGGCCACGGATAACCACAGAAGCACGGCGGCGGCTAGCGAGAGCAGCTTCCACCCGATCCTCTCCGTGAAGAAGCTCTTCACTTGGGCTCCGTCCTTTCCGCGGGATGGTGATTCTCCATGGGAATATCGGCGGCGAATTCCTCGATCAGGTGCGGCGCGGCGCGCGCCACGCCGAAGTGCGCGCAGATTCGCTCGTCCACATCGCGCAGGCTCAACCCCGGCGTCAGCTCTCCGAAGGCGGCCACCGAGATGCGGCCGGTCTCCTCGGAAACGATCAAAGACAGGCAGTCGGTCTCTTCCGTAATGCCGATGGCGGCGCGGTGGCGCGTACCGAAAGTCGAGGAGAGCGCCGGGTTGGTGGTGAGCGGCAGAAAGCAGTTGGCGGCGGCCATGCGGTTCTTCTGCAGGATCACCGCGCCGTCGTGCAGCGCGCCGCCCGGATGAAAGATGGATACCAGCAGATCGCTCGACAGGCTGGCGTCCAGAGGCACGCCGCTTTCGATAAACGTGCGCAACCCGATGTCGCGCTCAAGAACGATCAAGGCGCCGGTCTTGTCCGCGGCCAGGCGGCGCAGGGCGATCAAAATGTCTTCGGTGAATTCGGGCCGGTGGTATCCCCGCGCGAACCACCGCTTGCGTCCCAGGCGCGCCAGAGTGCGGCGGATTTCGGACTGAAACAGGATAATCACGGCCAGCGCCAGGTAGGGCACGATGTAGGAGAGCACCGACCGCAGCGCTTCCAGTCCGGTGTACAGCGCGATTACATAGAGCGCCACCATGATCAGGATGCCGATCAGGATATGGCCGGCGCGCGTGCCGCGTACAATCATCAGCGCCTGATAAATCAGCAAGGCCACCACCAGGATATCCACGACGCTGGTGGGGGTCAGGCTGGGCAGCGGGATAACGGCCGCCGCGTTATTGAAGTAGACCGCGAATCTCAAGCCAATCCTTCAGCCGCGCGGGCCAGGTGGCCAGGACGGCATCAGAGGACGCGAGGCCCACGCCGTGGGGGCCGCGCTCGTAGATGTGCATCTCGGCGGGGACGCCCGCCTTGCGCAGCGCCAGGTAGAAGAGCACGCTGTTTTCAGGCGCTACTCCGGTGTCCTGGTTGGTGTGAAACAAAAACGTAGGCGGCGTCCGCGCGGTAACCTGCGTCTCGTTGGAGAGGCTGGCCACCAATTGGGGATCGGGGTGGTCGCCCAGCAGGTTGCGCAGCGAGCCCTGGTGAGTGTATGGCGTAGTGAAGGAGATCACCGGGTAAGCCAGGATCATGAAGTCGGGGCGCGAGCTGACCCGCTCCATAGGGTCGGCGGCGCCGGCGTCGCCGGGATCGAAGTGCGTGCCGGTGGTGGATGCCAGGTGGCCGCCCGCCGAAAAACCCCAAATGCCGATGCGGTCCGCCGCGATGCGGTAATCGGCGGCATGCGCGCGCACGAAGCGGATGGCGCGCTGCGCGTCGAGCAGTGGCGCGGGATGGTGATAGCGCGGCGCGATGCGGTATTGCAGCATGTAAGCCGAGATGCCCAGGGAATTGAGCCAGCGCGCGATCTGGTCGCCTTCGTGATCCTTGGCCAGCGCGCCGTACCCGCCACCCGGGCAGACCACCACGCCGGTCCTGGTGGCGTTCTGGGCCGGCGCCGGATAAAGGGTGAGGCTGGGCTTATCCGCGTCTTCCGTGCCGGCGGCTCCGGGTGCGCCGCCGGGCCACAGCAGTTCGATCTGGTGTGTGGGCGTCTGGGCGAGCGCGGCGGCCAGCGGGAGAAGGAGCGCCAGTGCTTTCACGGTGACTATTGTAACGTGGGGAGCCCGGCCGCCCGGTAGCTGTGGGGCAGGCCCGTCGACCTGCCGGGCGCCTTGGTGCCCGTCTCCCGGTATGACTTCGGCTGCCGCGAGGGGTTGATTGGCGGAGAGTCGGCTTTGCGCCAAGGCTCGGCTCCGCCCCGCTGGAGAGTCCTCGTTTCCCGCAAGCCGGGCCGGGCCTGCCCAAGTGGTTCCTCCACCCTCGGGCCGCCGAAGAAGCGCGGCTCCACCACCCGGCTTCGTCTCGGATCTATGGCCGCCAGGTCCTTCAGCGCATCGTCCAGCGTGCGCCGCGCGCGCACCCTTTGCGCTTTTGAATAATTCTTTTGCCCGCACTATAGTTTTCGCGCGCCGCTCGCGCCTTTATAGATCGAGGGCGGACAAAGGTTGGCCCAAACGAAAAAGGAGAAAGACGATGAACATACGCAAAAACATGACGATCAGCCTGGCGCTCGCGGCATTAGCCCTGGGCTTGACCACCACCACAGCCAGCGCACAAGGGGTACTCAAGGGTTCCTTCGAACTCCCCGGCGCGGTGTACTTCGGCGACACCCTTCTGCAACCCGGCCACTACACGATCTCGATGAGCACCGAAGTGCGCGACCTGGACTTCACGCAGCAGATTCATGTGAGCGGCGAAGGTGTGTCGAAGACCTTTCTGGCGATTTCCAAGCCCACTAAGGAATCCGGGCGCAACTGTCTGAAGCTCACGGGCATCGACGGCGCCTACGTGGTGAGCTCATTCGACACCGGCGTTCTCGGCAGATCGTACGCCTTCGGCATGACGAAGAACGTGCGGAACAAAGTGCTGCGCGCCGGCGCCGGCCCCCGCATCGCGGTTCCGGTCTCTACGGCCGCAGGTTTCTGATGTCCGGCGCATGGGACGGACGGCCTCGCTAGTCGCCGTCCGTCCCCCGGTTGCGTAGCCTCGCGTTCCAGCTTATTCCCGCCTCCACTGGCCTCACTGCAATCGTAGCTTCAATCTCCATCCACAAATCCCGCAGCCGGAGTGCGGAGGCTCAACTTCCTGTTAACCGGCCGGCTTCTAAGAGCCCGGGTATCCGCCACGCCGCGGGTGTCCGCGCTGCGGCCTTACTCCGCGCGCAGAGCCTCCATCGGCGAAATGCGGCTCGCCCTGAGCGCCGGAATCAACGAGGCCAGGAACGCCGACAAACCCAGCGCCGCGACGGCTGTCAGCACCACGAAGGGATCGTACGGATTCATTCCGTAAAGCTGATTGCCCAAAAATCGCCCCGCGACAAACGTCAACGGTAGACCGAGAACCAGCCCCACAACGATCAGCCTGAACGTCCCGCGGAGCATTAGCGCGACCGCATCCCGCCGGCTCGCGCCCAGAGCCATCCGCACGCCCATCTCGGTCACGCGCGACCCCGCATTGTAGGCCGTGACCCCGTACATTCCGATGCACGCCAACACCAGCGAAAGAATCCCGAAAAACGATGTGAGCCGTGCGATCAGACGCTGCTGCCGGAACAGATTGGCCACCTGCTCGCGCAGGGGCCGGACCCAGATCAGCGGCAGATTCGGATCTACCGAAGCCATAGCCTGCGTGAGTTGCGCAACCGACAGATTCACCCCAGGCCTGGTCACGATCACAATGTCCTGCAAATAGTGGGACCCCGGATCATTGTCCGGAACGTCGTGCTGCACACCAGGCAAAAAAAACATCGGGCTCACCGGCATGCCGAGACCGGACGTTAAATAACGCGCATCCCTGGCGACGCCTACGACCTCGTACAAACGGGATGATTGACTCTCGAGGCGCCCAAAATGTTTTCCGACCGGATTCCGACTTCCGAAAAACTTTCTCGCGAACGCTTCATTAACCACCGCCACATGCCGCGATTCCGCGGTATCCCGATCGGTGATCCCGCGCCCTTGCAGAATCGGATTTCCGATGGTGTCGAAGTATCCGGCGGTCGTACGATCCATAGACGAGGTGGTGTCCTCTTTGGGTCCGGGAGGCGGTTGCCCGTCCACCCAGATGCTACTGCCCCAATTGTTCCCATTGAGCGGCGAGTACATACAAAGCGCGACCGATTCGACCCCGGGAATTCTCGCGATCGAATCGTGAATGCGGCCAAACAGCGGTGTGAGTTGCGGGGGATGGTAGCTGCCAAGCCGTGGATCCATGTGGGCGATGATCCTGCGATCCTGAGCGAATCCGAAATCCTGAGTCTCCAGCCTGTGCAGCGCGGCGGTCAGCAGTCCTGACACCGCGAGTAAGACAAGCGACAGGGCGGCCTGGAGCACCACCAGGGTCTGGCGAGAGAAGGAACCGGTGCGCGCAGTGGAACGGCTGGCGCCCCGCAACGCTTCCAGCGGATCGGCTCGCGTGGCCATCCATGCCGGTATCATGGCGGACGCGGATCCCACGATCACCGAAATTCCCAGGGCAAACAGCAGCACTGCCAGGGATGGCGACGGGCTAATTGGTATCTCCGGCGTGCCCCGCGGGGACGGGAATGCAAAGCGCAAGATCAGGCTGGTGCCCGCGAATGCGATCCCCAGGCCCGCCGCTCCGCCGCACAAAGACAGCAGGATACTCTCGATGAGCGGCTGCCTGACGACTCGCGCGGTTCGCGCGCCCAAAGCGATACTCAACGACGTCTGCCGCCGCCGCTGCATGGCGCGAACCAGCATGAGATTGGCGACGTTGGCGCAGACGATCAGCAGCACGAATCCGGAGACCGCCATCAGGATTCGGAGCCAGTGCTCGTATTGTTCGCGCATGCTGGTGATGCCGGCGCCGCCGGGACTTAAGTACAGGGTCTGATCCGGAAGGTTCGCCCGCGCGTTCGCATTCATGTCGCCCCAATGCGAAAGCAGCCATTGTTTCAGTTCCACGCGCATTTCGGCTTCGATGGATGCCCGCGCCGCGGGCGGCTTCGTGCGCCCGATCAAATCCAACCATGCCAGCCCCTGATCCTGCAGATCGTCGGCCACCAGCGATGTGTTCAGCGGTATGAAAAAATCAGGCGGACTGTTGCGCAAAGTGTCGCCAAAGAATCCAGGCGGCGTGACCCCCACGATGGTAAATGGCTTGTTGTCGACCGTGAACGCGCCGCCGATGACCGACCGGTCCATTCCGAATTCCTGCTGCCACAACCTATAGCTCATTACGGCGACTTCCGGGGCTCCAGGCCGGTCGTCCGCCGCGGTCAATAGACGGCCCGCGTACGCGGGGATGCCGAACGTCGCGAAGTAATTTCCGGTAACGAATTCGCCCGGATAGCCTTGGGCCGGCTCCCTACCGCCTGCCCGCCGGACGCCCAAGAGGTGGGTGCCGGCTGAAAAAGCTGCCAGCCCCGTGAATTCCCTGGTATTGTCCCGGAAGTATTTATACAACTGGTAGGAGGCAAGAGAAAATTCCTTGTCCTGTTGGTAGCCGCCCCAATAACAGCAGCGTGTTTCTCTGCCCAACCGAACCAGTTCCGCGGGGTTGGCCACCGGCAACGACTTCAACAAGACCGCGTGAACCAAGGTAAAGATGGAAGTAGTCGCGCCGATCCCCAGCGCCAGCGTGAGCACCGTTGCCATGGTAAACGCCGGAGCCGCCAGCAATCGCCGCACCGCATAGCGCGTATCCAGGATCAAAGTTTCCATAAACGGCAAGCCCCTTCCCTCGCGGTAGCTCTCCTTCACCGCTTCTATCGGCCCGAATTTCCATACGGCTTGGCGGCGGGCTTCCTCGGCCGCTAAACCGGCGCGCATGTTCTCGTCGGTCTGCAGCGCGATGTGTGCTTCAATCTCCGCGCGCAGCCGTTCTTCGTCTTTCCGCGCGGTTGTCCACGAACCCAGCCGCTTGAAGCATCGCCGCAAAGTCTTCATCCGGGATCTTCCGTTTTCGCCGCGACGAATCGCGCGATAATCGACGCCGTCTGTTCCCAACTCCGCGTTTCGGCCTGCAGTTGCTTGCGTCCTGCGCGCGTCAGGCGGTAGAACCGCGCTTTGCGGTTGTTTTCGGAAACGCCCCAATCGGACGCAACCGAACCTTCCTGCTCCAGCTTCAGCAAGACGGGATATAGAGTGCCCTGATTGACGTTGAGAAGATCGCCGCTGATTTGCTCGATACGCCGCGCGATTCCATATCCGTGCAGAGGTCCCAGTACCTCGAGCGTTTTCAGAACCATCAGCGCCAGCGTGCCTTGCAGGACGTCGGTTTTATTCTTCATTGGGTTCCCAACAGGAAGCATGGCACAGTTTCACTGGGAAAGCAACAGGAGCGTTCGCCGGATGGATCTTTCGAAAAAATATTTTGACCGCGCTATAGTTTTCGCGCGCCGCTCGCGCCTTTATAGATCGAGGGCGGACAAAGGTTGGCCCAAACGAAAAAGGAGAAAGACGATGAACATTCGCAAAAACATGACGATCAGCCTGGCGCTCGCGGCATTAGCCCTGGGCTTGACCACCACCACGGCCAGCGCGCAACCGGTACTCAAGGGTTCCTTCGAACTTCCCGGTGCGGTGTACTTCGGCGACACCCTTCTGCAACCCGGCCACTACACGATCTCGATGAGCACGGAAGTGCGCGACCTGGCCTACCCGCAGCAGATTCATGTGAGCGGCGAGGGCGTGTCGAAGACGTTTCTGGCGATTTCCAGGCCCACTCCGGAATCCGGCCGCAACTGTCTGAAGATCACCGGCATCGACGGCGCCTACGTGGTGAGCTCATTCGATACCGGCATGCTCGGCAGATCGTACGCCTTCGGCATGACGAAGAACGTGCGGAACAAAGTGCTGCGCGCCGGTCCCGGCATCGCGGTTCCGGTCTCCTCGGCCGCAGGTTTCTAATGTCCGGCGCATGGGACGGGCGGCCCCGCCTGCTCGCCGTCCGTCCCCCGTCGCGCAGCGGCTTCAGGAAGTTGTGACACTATCGGGAACCCTTCGCCAAAAGCCAAAAACATCACGGCGAACCCAAAAAATGGGGGTATCGATCCCCCGCAAATGGGGGTAATCCAAACTGCTTGCCCCGGCGACCATCCAGAGTCGCCCCCCGCCCCTTCCCCACGACTCCTCGCGCTTGCATTTCCCCCCAGCCGCGCTACAATGGTTCTTGGTGTGTCGAACCCGTTAAGTGGGCGAAAGCCCACTTTTTTGTTGGGAAATCACTAAATTATGCGGCCGGCCATTACATCGCGGATTCAGGAGATCGCCGAACGCGTGGCCCTCTCCGAGGGAATCGAAGTCGTCGAAGTCGAGCTCAAGGGCGGCGGGAAAAATCAGTTTGTGCGCATTTCCATCGATAAACCCGCCGGCGTCTCCCACGCCGATTGCGAGCTGATCTCCCACCAGGTCGGTACTATCCTGGATGTCGAGGACGTGGTGCCCGGGCATTACACGCTCGAAGTCAGTTCTCCCGGCCTCGAGCGCAAGTTGCTTAAGCCCCGCGATTTCGAGCGCTTTCAGGGCAGGAAGGCCAGGGTCACGCTGCGCGCCCCGGTCGACAATCAGCGCCATTGGGAAGGAACCCTGGCGGGCTTCGCCGACGGCTTTATCAGCATGGACGCCGCCGGCCGCCAGGTCCGCTTCCCATTCGAACAGGTGGAAAAGGCGAATTTGAAGTTTGAGTGGTAACCCCTCCTCGCCACCGGGTTAAACCAACCAGCGACAACCAAGAAGAGGAACACTTTGGAAACGATTTTTCAGTCCATCGAGATCTTGAGCAAGGAAAAGGGCATCGACCCGCGTATCGTTCTCGACGCCGTCAAGGACGCCATGTTGATCGCCGCCCGCAAGCATTTCCGCACCGACGAGGATTATGTCGCCGAGTTGAACGACAAGACGGGCGCCATCCAGCTTTTCGCCGTCAAGAAGGCCGTGGAAGCCGTAGCCGACCCCGCCAAGGAAATGACCCTGGCCGAAGCGCGCCGGCTCAATCCCGAAGCCGAAGTCGGCGCGGAAATCCGCATTCCCAAGAAGACCGACCTGCTCGGCCGCATCTCCGCCCAAACCGCCAAGCAGGTCATCTTTCAGAAGGTGCGCGAGGCCGAGCGCGAAACCGTCTTCAACGAATACTCCGGCCGCACCGGCGAGCTGGTTAACTGCACCATCAAGCGGGTCGAAGGCCCCGATTACATCCTGGATCTCGGCAAGACCGAAGCTCGCCTGCCCAAAAAGGAGCAATCCAAGCTGGAAAGTTACAGCGTGGGCGACCGCGTCCGTTGCGTCATCCGCGTGGTGGATAAGTCCAGCAAGGGTCCCGGCGTGCTGGTGTCGCGCGGCGCGCCCGAGCTGGTGATGCGCCTGTTCGAGCAGGAAGTGCCCGAGATCTACGACAGCACCGTGACCATCAAGGGATGCGCGCGGGAACCCGGCGAGCGCACCAAGATCGCCGTCCAGAGCCGCGACCGCGATGTGGATAGCGTGGGCGCCTGCGTCGGCATGAAGGGCATGCGCGTCCAATCCATCATTCGCGAGCTGCGCGGCGAGAAGATCGACATCATCGAATACTCCGACGATCCCGTGGTGTTCGCCACGCACGCGCTTAGCCCCGCCAAGATCAGCCGCGTCACCATCATCGACCCCGTCGAAAAGCACATGGAGGTGATCGTCGACGATTCGCAGCTCTCACTCGCCATCGGCAAAAAAGGCCAGAATGTCCGCTTGGCCGCCAAGCTGCTCGGCTGGAAGGTGGACATCAAGAGCGAGGAAGAGAAGCGCCAGGAAGTCGAGTCCGCCATGGCTGCCCTGGTTAATCCCCCTGAGCCGGTCTCCGCGCTCATCCAGTATGGCCTGGGGGAGCCGCTTTCCGCCCGCCTGGCGGAAGCCGGCGTCGATACCATCGAGAAGCTCGGCGGCATGACGCCTGAACAGTTGCAGGAAATCCCGGGCATCGACGCGGAGATGATCGAAAACATCCGCGATTCGGTCACCGTCTACTACGCCCAGTTTGAAGAGCCGGCGCCCGCGCCGCCGGAAGAGGAAGTCCCTGTCCAGTCCGAATCCTCCGCCGTCCCGGAGGCGCGCGGGGCGGAGCCGGCGCCGTCGGCCGAAGAGCCCGCCGCCGAGCCACGGCCGGAGGAATCTGTAGCCGGGGATACAGAAAAGTCCGCCGAGTTTGATACCATGAAAGACTCGGAGCCCGCTTCTCACGACGAGTCGGAAAACCGCGGTTCGGTAAACGAGTAAGGTGCGTCTCCGCGACATAACGTTGTATTTTTTATGAACAAAATCCGAATCAATGAGCTGGCTCGGGAATTGGAGGTCAAGGCCCATGAGATCCTCGACCGCCTGCCCGGGTTGGGCGTAACGGAAAAGAAAACGCACTCCAGCTCGATCGACGAAGATGTCGCCATCAAACTGCGGCGCATCTTGGGACATGAGGTCCCTGAGGAGGTTTCCGGGCCGGGCCCACAGGCCGCTGCGGAAAGCACTCCGGCGCCCGCGTCGGATCGACAACAGCCCGCGGCTGTGGAAACGGCGACGCCCGCCGAAGTTCCCGGCGGACCCGCCAGCCAGCCGCGGGCCACCGAGCTTGCTGATGAGAAAGCTCCCGCGCCGGCCGCGGGCACAGCGGTGATGGATCGCCCGGCGGGCCGCGCCGCGCATCCCATCCGTCCGCCTCTGGCCGGAAGCGCGCCATCCGGCGCGCCCACCGCGCCAACTCCGCCGGCGGCCGCGATAGCTCCAGGACGCCCCGCGCCACCCCCCGTCCGCCCGCAGCCGCCGCAGTTGCCGATGCGTCCCGGCCAGGTGCTTTCCGGACCGCGCCAGCCTTTGCCCAGCGGTGAGACGCTGCGTCCATCCGGTCCCATCGCGCCGCGTACCCCGATCATCGGACGCGCCCCTCAGCCCACCGGCCGCCCCGCCGGTCCCGCGGCTCCGGCCGCTCCGGCACAGCCCGGAATGGCATCGTCCCCCGCGGCTCCCGGAATGCGGACCCCGGCCGCCCGGCCGCTTGCCGGCCAGCCCGCCGCGCGCCCCGTGGTGCCACCGCGTCCCGATCTGTTAGCCAAGCTGAGCCAGCCCCGTGCCGCTTCCCCCGGCATGCCGGCTCCTCCGGCGCCCAGCCGTCCGGGAGTTCCATCGCGGGCCGCCGGAGCCGCTATGCCCGGGCAGCCCATCTATCGCGGACCCCTGCGTCCCGGCCAACCCGCCGTCCCCCGTCCCGGCCCCGGCGCGCGCACCGGAGTCCCCATGCGGCCCGGTGGCCCGCGCCCCATGCACCCCACGTCCCGGCGTCCGGGCATGGAGCCCGCCGTGGCGCCCCCGCCGCCCGATCAGCAGCGCCGGCCCGGCGACAAGCGCGGCCGCCCGCAGCGCGACCGCAGCCTCGAACCGGAAGAGAAAATCCTGCGGCCGTCCACCCGCCGTCAGGCCCAGTCCGGACCGCCGCCCGTCAGCCGCGAGATTACCGTCACCGAAGGCATCACCGTCAAAGAGCTTTCTGAAAAACTGGATGTGAAGGCCAGCCTGGTCATCAAGAAACTCTTGGACCGCAACATCCTGGCCACCATCAATCAAACCCTCGACTCAAAACTTGCGACCGAGGTCGCTCGCGAGTTTGGAGCCTCCACTAGTACAATTACTTACGAGGAAGAAGCTCAACAAAAAGATGAGGTAACGGAAGAGCAGAAGGACGTGGTCAAGCGCGCCCCTGTAGTGACCATCATGGGCCACGTCGATCACGGCAAGACTTCTTTGCTCGATGCCATCCGCGAAGCCAATGTGGCCGGTAAGGAAGCCGGCGGCATCACCCAGCATATCGGCGCATATTACGTCGAAAAGGATGGCCGCAAAGTAGTCTTCATCGACACCCCCGGTCACGAAGCCTTCACCCGCATGCGCGCCCGCGGCGCCAAAGTAACCGATATCGTCGTCCTGGTTGTCGCGGCCGACGATGGCGTGATGCCGCAAACCCTCGAAGCCATCGATCACGCGCGCGCCGCCAAGGTGCCCATCATCGTGGCCATCAACAAGATCGACAAACCCGACGCGCAGCCCGAGCGCATCAAGCAGCAGCTTTCCGATCGCGGCCTGCTGGCCGAAGATTGGGGCGGCGATGTGGTCATGGTGCCCGTCTCGGCCAAGATGAAGATCAACTTGGATCTTCTGCTGGAAATGATTCTATTGGTTGCCGATCTGCAGGATCTCAAGGCCAATCCCGCGCGCCCCGCCATGGGCAACGTGCTGGAAGCCAAGCTCGATCGCGGCCGCGGTCCCGTGGCTACCGTCCTGGTCCGCAACGGTTCCCTGCGCGTGGGCGATTACTTCATCTGCGGCGCGGTCTTCGGTAAAGTGCGGGCCATGCTGAATGATCGCGGCGAACCCATTCGCGAAGCCGAACCGTCCACTCCCGTCGAAGTCCTCGGCCTCGAATCGCTCCCCGAAGCCGGCGATGATTTCCAGGTGGTCACGGACACCGCCAAGGCCAAGCAGATCGTGCTCTTCCGCGAAGCCAAGGTGCGCGAGGCCACCATGGCCAAATCCAGCCGCCTCACCCTCGAGCAGTTGCATCGCAAGCTGGAGGCCGGCGAGGTCACCGAGCTGCCTATCATCCTCAAGGCCGACGTGGGCGGCTCCGCCGAAGTGCTCAGCGACACGCTACAGAAGCTCTCCAACGAAAAGGTCCGTATCCGCGTGCTGCGCTCCGGGGTGGGCGCCATCAACGAGTCGGACGTGCTGCTGGCCTCCGCCTCCGACGCCATCATCATCGGTTTCAACGTGCGCCCCGAGCGGAATACCTCGGCCCTGGCCGAGCAGGAAAAAGTCGACATCCGGCTGCACACCATCATCTACAACCTCACCGACGAGATCAAAAAAGCCATGACGGGCCTCCTCGAGCCGGTGTTCAAGGAAGTCTACAAGGGCAAGGCTGAAGTGCGCGAAACCTTCCGCATCACCAAGGTCGGCAACGTGGCTGGCTGCCTGGTGCAGGATGGCACCATCAGCCGCGACAGCGAAGTGCGCCTGCTGCGCGACAACGTGGTGGTCTACACCGGCAAGGTCAGTTCGCTGCGCCGCTTCAAGGACGACGTCAGCGAGGTCAAGAGCGGCCAGGAATGCGGCATTACGCTCGAAAACTACGGCGATATAAAACAGAACGATATCATCGAGGCGTTCGTAACCGAGCGGGTCGCCACGGAAGTGTTTGCCTGAGGAACGGGTGGCCACCATTGGCGTTTTGACGCTCGATATTGTCCTTCGGAATTCGCAGTCCCTGAAGGACAAGCGCCACGTGGTGAAAAGCCTCAAGGACCGCTTGCGGAGCAAGTTCAACGTGGCGGTGGCCGAGATCGATTATCAGGACCTGTGGCAGCGCGCGGTGGTGGCGGCCGTGACCGTGTCCTCCGACCATACCCGCGCGCAGCAGGTATTGCAGTCGGTCGAGGATGAAGCCGCCGCGCTGCTGGGCTCGGAGCTGGCCGGCGCAACCGTGGAGTGGATGTGATAAGCCATGCAAGGCCATCGTTCCCAGAGAGTCTCCGAAGCCGTGCGGGAAGAGCTCTCCGAGATCATCGGATTTGAGCTTTCCGACCCGCGCCTGATCGCCGTGGATGTCACCGACGTGGCGGTCACCCCGGACTCGCGGCACGCCAACGTCAAGGTGAGCCTCTCGGGCGCCGAGAAGGAGCAGGCGGCCGCGCTGGCCGCGTTGGAGCATGCCCGGAATTATCTGAGGCACGAGTTGGCCAGCCGCTTGAACCTCAGGAGAATCCCGGAATTGCATTTTGAACCGGACTACTGGCCCGACGCCCCCGGCCGCGTCGAGATCCTATTAAAGAGGGCGAAAAAAAAGCGTGCGCAGCCCGAAAATCAGTCCTAAAGTCAAACAAACTGTGGTAGTTTTGTTTGTGTTGACGGTGGCGCGGGCCTCCTGGCCGGCGCAGCCAGGCCGTGGCGGTGTGGAACAGAACCGCGACCGAAAGGGAGCGGAAATGCTCCGCCTGGAGCAGAGCGCCGAGGCCATGGGCTCTGCCTATTCTATTGCCGTCTATGGATATGACCGCCAGTTGATGCAGGCGGCCGCCCAAGCGGCCTTCGACGAAGCGCGGCGGTTGGATAGCATGCTTTCTAACTATAAGCCGGATAGCGAATGGAGCGAGGTGAACCGCGAGGCCGCCCGGCGTCCCGTGCCCGTCTCGCCTGAGCTGTTCCACCTGCTGGCCGCCTGCCAGGACTATAGCCGCGAGAGCGAAGGAGCTTTCGACATTTCCGTCGGCCCGCTGATGAAGGTGTGGGGCTTCTACAAGGGAACCGGCCATTTGCCGCATCGCGCCGAAGTGCTGGCGGCCATGGAGCATGTCGGTTACCGGCACGTCCACCTGGACGCCGCCAGCCGGACAATCAGCTTCGATCGCTCCGGCGTGGAGCTCGATCCCGGCGGCATTGGCAAAGGCTACGCGGTGGATCGCATGGTCGAAGTGCTCAAGCAGAAGGCCATCACTATCGCCCTGGTGGCGGCGTCGGGCAGCAGCATCTATGGGCTGGGCGCGCCGCCGGACGAGCCGCGCGGCTGGCGCATCACTATCCGCGACCCTAAGAACGAACGCGCCAGCGTGGCCCAGGTTTTCTTGAAGAATGAATCGATGTCCACTTCCGGCAGCTACGAAAAATTTTTCCGCGCCGAAGGCCACATCTACAGCCACATCATGGACCCGCGCACGGGTTATCCGGCGCCGGGCATGCTATCGGTTTCGCTCATCACCCCGCGCACCATCGACAGCGAGGCGTGGGCCAAGCCGTTTTTCATCAATGGCCGCCAATGGGCGGCGCAACATAATCCACAAGGATTTCGCGCCTTTTTTTGCGAAGACAGGACGGAACAGCCATGCGCGTGGCTCCCATGACAAGCCGGTTTTTGGATGCGTGCAAGCGCCGACCCACCGATTATCGCCCGGTGTGGTTCATGCGCCAGGCAGGCCGCTATTTGCGCCAGTACCGGGAAATCCGGTCGAAGCACGGCATCCTGGATATCTGTAAGCGCCCGGACCTGGCCGCCGCCGTCACCCTGCAGCCCGTCGAGATTCTGGACGTGGATGCCGCCATCATCTTTGCGGATCTGCTCCTGCCCGTGGAACCCATGGGCCTGAAGCTGCGGTTCGCCACCGGCGAAGGCCCGCGCATCGATAACCCGGTCCACACCAACAGCGATGTGGATAGCCTGTCGACCGGCAATACCGACGATCTGGGCTACGTCGGCGAGGCCATTCAGACCGTGGTGCGGGCTTTGGCCGGCAAAGTCCCGGTGATCGGCTTCGTGGGCGCGCCCTTTACGCTGGCCAGCTACATGATCGAGGGCGGCGCATCCCGCAATTACATCCGCACCAAGCGCATGATGTACTCCGACGAGATCCTGTGGCGCCGCCTCATGGGCAAGATCGTGGACGTGCAAGCCCCCTTCGCCAGCCTGCAGGTAGCCGCGGGCGCCCGCTGCATCCAGGTCTTCGACAGTTGGGTGGGCGCGCTGGGTCCGGACGATTACGTGCGCTTCGTGCAGCCCTATTCGCGCGCGCTGATCGAGCGCATCCGCGCCACCGGCGTGCCGGTCATCCACTTCGGCACCGGCGCCTCGGGCTTCTTCCGCGAGTTGCACGCCGCCGGCGGCGACGTAATGGGCGTGGACTGGCGTGTCAACATCGACCAGGCTTGGATGGAGATCAGCTACCGCTCCGCGGTGCAGGGCAACCTCGACCCGGTGGCGCTGTTCGCGCCGCTGCCCGAGCTGAAGATGAAAATCGCCGAGTTGCTGAAGCGCACCGGCACCCGCCCCGGCCACATCTTCAACGTAGGCCACGGCATCCTGCCCGAGACGCCGGTGGAGAACGTGAAAGCCTGCGTCGAGATGGTGCGCGAGTTCAAGCCGTAAATGTGCCTACACGCGCCAGAACCAGCCCCGCTTGTACATGGCATACGCGACCAGCCACAATAGCAGCGTATACGTCACGGCGTACAACAGGGACGCGTTGAAAGACGAGGCCAGCGGCGTGAACAAGGCATAATACAGTCGGCCGCGCCAGTGCAGCGCCGAAAGCGCTTCATCCATCAGCTCCGAAATCATGTAGACCGTGATGGCGTTCATGCCCACAATCACCAGCGGCTTCACGGCGCGTCTGAAGCCGCAGCCATCCACCAGCCACAGGCAGATCGCGAAGACCACGTAATCCAGACCCGCCATGAACATAGAAAACGAACTGGTCCACAGCTTCTTGTTAATTGGCAGCCAGATATCGGCAATCAGGCCCAAGGCGATCAGGACATTGCCGGTAAGGAACAGCCAGGTCGTGCGCTCGGAAAGCTGGCGCTGGATGCGCAAAATATGACCGGCCATGATGCCCAACAACGTCGTAGCGATAGCGGGGATGGTGCTGACGATACCTTCCGGGTCCCAGGTCTTCGTGCCCACATAGTTGTGGCGGCCCAGTACAATCCTGTCGATGTAGTTAGCCAGGTTATGGTCTACTTCAAGATGGCCCGCGCCGAATACGGGAACCGGAACCAGCTTCATGATGAGCCAGTAACTCGCGAGCAGAGATACGATCCAAATGAGCTGTCCGCGCAACCCGCTGGTTAGATATATGACTGACGCGGCCAGGTAACAGATGGCGATGCGCTGCAGGACGCCGAGCAGCCGCTGTGTCGACAGGTCAAAGGGATAGGCGTAGACTACCAGCCCCAGCACATAGAGAATCGCGGCTCGCCGCAGCACTTGCGCGAACAGGTGGCGGCGCGCGACTCCGGCCGCCATCCGTTTGCCGAGCGAAAGCGTAATGGCCACACCCACAATCCACAGGAACGCCGGGAAAACCGTATCGGTCAGAGTCCAGCCGTTCCAATCGGCGTGTTGCAGCGGTCCGTAACTGTGCGCGCCATCGCCCGGGTTATTCACCAGCACCATGAGCGCCATGGTGGCGCCGCGAAATACATCGAGCGAAATGAGCCGTGGCGCGGCGGGGGCTGTGGGCTGCGGAGGCACTATCTTACAAACACCGAAGACTTCCCCGCGAAGTCCAGCACCCACGCGGGAAAGATGCCCAGCAGCAGCGTGCCCACCGCGGGAATCACCAGCGCCGCGCGCAGCCCGGCGGAAAGCGGTTCTAACTGCGGGGCGGCTTCGGCCGGTTCGCGGAAGTACATCACCACCAGGATGCGCAGGTAGTAATACGCGGCCACCGCGCTGTTGAGCAGCCCCAGCACGGTCAGCCAGACCAGGTGCGAATCGAGGGCTGCCTTGAAGATATAGAATTTGCCGAAGAAGCCGCCCGTCAACGGCACGCCGATCAGCGACAGCAGAAAGATCGAGAGCAGCGCGGCCGTCAGCGGCTGGCGCTCCGCCAAGCCCGCGAAATCGTCCACGGACAAAAACCGCTCGCCCTTGCCCGACAGGTGCGCGACCACCGCAAACGCGCCCAGGTTCATCAGCGCATACGCCGCCAGGTAGAACATGGCCGCGGCGGTGCCCACCTGGGAACGCGCCGCTAGCGCCACCAGCACGTATCCCGCGTGCGCGATGGAGCTGTAGGCCAGCAGCCGCTTGATGTTGGATTGCGTGAGCGCGGCGAAATTCCCGATGGTCATCGACATCAGCGCCGACGCCCAAACCAGCGGCCACCACTCGCCGCTGATGGGTTCGAAGGCCGTCATGAAGATACGCAGGAAAATGGCAAAGGCCGCCGCCTTTGCACCGGTCGCCATGAAGCCCGTCACTGGCGTGGGCGCGCCCTGATAAACATCCGGCGCCCAGATCTGGAACGGCGCGCCGGAGACTTTGAAGCCCAGGCCCACGAACATCAGCGCCGCAGCCACCCCGATGAATACCGGCGGAGGCGTCGAGGGTCCCGCGCTGAGCGCCGCCCGAATGGCCGTCAGGGAAGTGTATCCGGTCATCCCGTACACCACCGCGATACCGTAAAGGAAGAAAGCCGTGGCGAACGACCCCAGCAGGAAGTACTTCAGGGCCGCTTCATTGGCGCGCTTGTCGTCGCGCAGGTAACCGGCCAGCACGTAGCTCGAGATGGACGAGATCTCCAGGCCGATAAAGATCATGATCAGCTCGTTCGCCGAAACCATCACGCATTGGCCCGCCACCGAGAAAAGCAGCAGCGCGTGAAACTCTCCGGCCTCCGCGCCTTCGCGCTGCAGAAATCGATACGAGGAGAGCACCGTGAGCACGCCCACGCCCGTCACCAGCACGCGAAAGAACGTGGCGAAACCGTCCACTACCATGAGGTTCGAAAAGGCGGGACCCGGCGAGGAGTTGGCGATCACCGAAGCCGCCATGGCTCCCAGCAGCGCCACGATGGAGATATGGCCGTAAGCTTGGGGTGCGCGGTCGCGCAACATGACGTCGAGCACCATCAGCAGCGTGCCGGTGACGATCAGGATAATCTCCGGCAGGAAGCGGACGTACTCGATGCCCGCGGGGGCCACGTTAACGGGCACGGGCCACCTCGGTGGAAACCCCGGGCGCCCCATGCACCTGGAATTGCACGTTGACCTGGGTCTGGTCCAGAATGCGCGCAGTGGTCTTGCCCACCACCGGCAGGAACGATTGCGAGTACATGCCCATCCAGACCATCATCACGATCAAGGGCGCCACGGCCGCCCACTCGCGCGGCTTCAGGTCGAAGACATGATCCCGCACCTGGTCGTGCGTCTCGCCATAGAACACGCGCTGGTACAGCCACAACATGTAGCAGGCCGACAAAATCACCCCGATGGAAGCGAAAACGGCCCAGCGGAAATTGGCCAGTGCGGCGCCTTGCAGCACCAGAAACTCGCCCACGTAGTTGTTCAGCGTGGGCAGCCCGATGCTGGCCAGCGTAGTGACCAGGAAGATGGTGGATAGCCAGGGAGCGGCCGCCGCCACACCGCCGTAATCCGCGATGGCCAGGGAATGCCGCCGGTCGTACAAATAGCCCACCAGCAGGAACAGGGCGCCGGTGGAGATGCCGTGATTGAGCATCTGATAGACCGCGCCATCCATACCAATCTGGGTGAATGAGAAGATGCCGAGTACCACAAAACCCAGGTGGCTGACTGATGAGTACGCCACCAGCTTCTTCATGTTGGGCTGCACCATGGCAACCAGCGCGCCATAAATAATACCGATGATGGCCAGCACCGCGATCCACGGTGCGCAGGCGCGTGCGGCTCCCGGAAACATGGGCAGGCAGAAACGCACCAGCCCATAGGTGCCCATTTTCAGCATGACGGACGCCAGCATGATGGACCCCGCGGTAGGCGCCTCCACGTGCGCGTCCGGCAGCCACGTATGTAGCGGGAATAGCGGCACCTTCACGGCGAAGGCCACGAAAAACGCCAGGAACAGCAGCATCTCATTCCGGCCGAACGAGAGCCGGCCGCTCGAGATCATTGCCAGGATCTCCGAGTAGTTGAAGGTGCCCGCGTGATTGTAGATGTAGATGATGGCCGTCAGCATCAGCACGGAGGCGGCGAAAGTGTACAGGAAGAACTTGAGAGCGGCATAGATCCTCCGCTCGTGGCCCCAGATGCCGATCAGGAAGTACATGGGAACCAGCGACACTTCCCAGAACACGTAAAACAGGAACAGGTCCTGCGCCGCGAAGACTCCGGTCAGTCCGAATTCCAGCAGCAGCAGGAAGGCGAAGAATTCCTTGATGCGTTTCTGAATCGATTGCCAGGAGACCAGCACGCAGATGGGGGTCAATAACGTGGAGAGAATCACCAGCCACAGGCTCAACCCATCGAGCGCCACATGGTAGTGGATGTTGGGCGAAACGATCCAAACCAGGTCGGTGACGAATTGCTCGCCCGGAGCATTGGTCTGGAACTGAAAGGCCAGCCCCAGCGAAGCCACGAACGCCGCCAGCGAGAACCCCAGCGCCAGCCCGCGAATGGCGGCATGCGAAGCCCGTGGCGCCAGCAGCAGGACCATGAAGCCGATGAGCGGGATCGCCAGTACGATGTCCAGCAGGTTCATCGCAGGCCTCCCGCCACGCCCAGCACGAAGAGCAGGAACACGCTTCCCACCAGCACCCAGGTGGCATAACTGCGAATGTTGCCGGACTGCAGCAGCTTGAGCACGCCGCCGATGCCGCGCGCGCGGTGCGCCACGCCGTTCACCGCGCCGTCGATCACAGTGGCGTCCATGCCCTTCCAGAGCACTTCGCGGGAGCCCGAAACCAGCGGGTTCACCACCGCCGCCGCGTACAGCTCATCCACGAAGTACTTGTGGTAAATCAGCTGGTAGAGGCCGCTCAGGCGCTCGGCCATGGCCTCCGGCAGGGCAGGGCGGGCAATGTAGAACAACCACGCCAACCCGATACCCAGGAATCCCGCGGCGACCGAAATCAGCATGGGGACAACGTCGTGGCGCTCCGCGGCCAGCGGAAACAACGGGATCAGGAATTCCGGAATGTTGAAGAGCTTGCCGCCCACCAGGGAGAGGACCGCCAGCACGGCCAGCGGCACCAACATCACATTCGGCGATTCGTGCGGATGCGCGAAGCCGTGATACCGGCCGAAGAACGCCAGAAAGATCGCGCGGAAAACGTAGAACGAAGTCATGCCCGCCGTCAGCACGCCCACCCAGAACATCCAGGGCGCCTGGTGGTCCGCCGCGATCAGGATGGCGTCCTTGCTATAGAAGCCCGCAAATGGCGGAACTCCCGCAATGGCCACGGCGGCGCACAGCATGGTGGCGAAGGTCCACGGAATCTTGGTGCGCAGGCCGCCCATATTGCGGATGTCCTGCTC
>Ga0209579_10000445_pt1 | contig 42971 bp, 48 predicted proteins | sample Coa_R1_2_FD_187152 | JGI IMG/M metagenome (GOLD analysis project Ga0209579, IMG submission 187152) | Surface soil microbial communities from Centralia Pennsylvania, which are recovering from an underground coalmine fire - Coalmine... | ecosystem: Environmental > Terrestrial > Soil >...
CGAGGAGGACAGCGGCAACGAGGAGCTCTACGCAGTCGTACGAGGCAGAGCGACGTTCACCGTCGGCGACGAGAGCGCCGAAGCGCCTGCGGGGACACTCGTCTTCGTACCCCCTCGTGTCTATCGCACCGCCTCAGCGGAGGAGCCCGGGACGATCGTGCTTGCGGTCGGCGCGTCGGTCGGGCAGGCCTTCGTCTCCCACGGCTGGGACAGCTACGCGATCGCAGACGCGTACCGGCGCACCGGCCGGATCGACGAAGGTCGCGCCGTGCTTCGAACGATGCTCGAGGCCCTGCCCCGAGCCTGGTACGTGCCGTACAACGCAGCGTGCTGGGAGTCGCTCGCAGGCAACGCGGACGCGGCGCTCGACCACCTGCGCGACGCGGTCGAGCTCGACGCGGAGGAGACCCGCGGATACATGGCTCAGGACGCGGATCTCGATCCGATCCGGGACGATCCGCGCTTTCAGGAGCTGCTCGCGTGAATATCGCCCACGTCGACGAGCTCGACCGGATCGAGATGCCCGAGGGCTTTCAGTGGCGTCCGGTGCGGCGGCGGTTCGGAATCCGGGCTTTCGGCGTCAACGCCTACACCACGGGAGCGGCCGGCGGCCAGATCGTCGAGGAGCACACCGAGACGCAGCTGGAGCACGAGGAGATCTACCTCGTCCTCCGCGGGCGTGTTCGCTTCAGGATCGGAGAAGACGAGCACGAGCTCGGCCAGGGCCAGCTGGTGCACATCAGCGACCCGCAGCTGCGGCGCGGCGCGGTCGCGCTGACCGACGACGCGGCCGTGCTCGCGGTCGGCGGCAAACCCGGCGAGCCGTACGAGGTGTCCGCGTGGGAGGCGATGTTCGCCGCGGTCCCCTTCGCGCAGCAGGAGCAGTGGGACGAGGCGATCGCCGTCCACGAGGAGGCGTTGCGCGAGCGCCCCGACCATCCGGCGCTCCTCTACAACCTCGCGTGCATGGAGGCTCGCGGCGGCAGGCACCTGGACGCGCTGCTGCACCTCCGGCGAGCGATCGAGGTCGACTCGAAGTACGCGGCGTATGCGCGCAAGGACTCCGACTTCGCCGCGATCAGGAGCGAGCCGGGCTTCCCGGCAGCCTGATCCCGCCCGCCAGCCGGCGCAGCGCCGGGACCGGGTCGGCCGCCGGACGCGCGACCAGGAGCACGGCGCCGTAGCCGTCGTCCGGGCTCAACGCGTCGACCAGCAGCTGGAGGCCGACCGCGAGCGCGAAGGCCTTGTGTGCCAGCGGTCCGCCGAACGGGACGAGCTCCTCGGGGAGGGCGCGGCCGGCGAGGACGTCGCCGTGGGTGACGGCGCCCATCGAGACGTCCGCGACGACCGGGTCACCGTCCGACGACGGAATCGCGATCGCGAGCGGATTCGTCCCGGCGAGCGGCGGGCCGCCGCCCGGCGCTGCGAGGCGACGCGGCGACGTCGCCGTGAGCACGCCGACCAGCCCGGCCTCCGCGAGCTTCCGCACCCAGAACCCGAGCGCGCCCGTCGGGAACGTGCGCGAACAGACGACGAGGCGCGCCGCCTCGGGCGGCGCGGCAACCTGCGCCGCCGTGACTGCGGCGAGCGTGAGGTAGCCGAGCGCACCGCTCCCATCCCACCGCTCGTAACCGGCCTCCGCCGCGACACGCTGCGGGCGCGACTCGGTGTCGATCTCCTCCCACGTCTCGAGCCACTCGATCCGAGACAGGCCGTGCCCGAGACGCCCGCGCTGCTCGGCGTCGAGGAAATGCTCGGCGAGCACCTCGACGTCCTCCGGGCGGAAGCCGAGCGCGGCGAGCCGCGGACGAGCCTCCTCAGGCCGCACGCGGGTGCCGCTTCGAGAACTCGAGCATCGGCCAGCCGCGGTCGCGCGCCAGCCGCCTGAGGCGCCTGTCGGCGTTGACCGCCACCGCATGCCCGACCACCTCGAGGAACGGCAGATCGGTGTGGGAATCCGAGTAGGCCGTCGACGCCTCGAGATCGATGCCCTCGGCGGCCGCCAGCTCCCGGACCGCATCGGCCTTCCCCACGCCGTGTGCGGCGCGGAGCGAACGCCCGGTGTACACACCGTCGACGATCTCGCACGTCGAGCCGATCGCACCGTCGAAGTCGAGATCGGCGGCGATCCCCTCGACGATCTCCTGCAACGTCGCCGAGACGACGTAGACGCGCTCCCCCGCCTCGCGATGCCGCTGCACGAGATGCAGAGGCTCGGCGTAGACCAGAGGCCGCAGCACGAGCTCCATCGCATCGCCCACCAGCCGGCGCATCTCCTCGACCGGGAATCCCTCCAGCACGCGCATCCCGTCCTCCGCCGCACTCCGCACGGCCTCGGCGCCGACACCGCGGGCGACGAAGAGCAGCTGCCACAGCGCAGCCTTGACGAGATGCGTGCGGCTGATCAGGCCGCGCTCGCGAAAGGAGCCCGCCAGCGCGAGCGCGGACGACCGTCGGATCAGCGTGCGGTCGAGATCGAAGAACGCCGCCCCTGCCAAGTCACGAGACGAGCGGCAACGTGCGCGTGAAGCCGCCGACGCGGTTGGCGTCGACCGACTCGGCGATCGCGGTGATCGCCTTCGCGGCCGCGGCGTCCGGATCGGCGAGCACCAGCGGCAACCCTTCGTCGCCCGCCTCGCGAAGCCGCGGGTCGAGCGGGACGGTGCCGAGCAGCGGCGTACCGAGCTCTGTCGCGAGCCGCTCACCGCCTCCCGAGCCGAAGACGTCCGAGGTCATGTTCTCGACCACGCCGAGCAACCTGAGCCCGGTCTTCTGCGCCATCGTCGCCGCCCTGGCGGCGACTTCCTGGGCCAGCGGCTGCGGCGTCGTCACGACGAGCGTCTCCGCGCGCGGAAGCAGCTGGCCGAGCGAGATCGACACATCCCCGGTTCCCGGCGGCATATCGACGAGCAGGACGTCGAGATCACCCCAGTGCACGTCCTGAAGAAACTGTTCGAGCGCCCGGTGCAGCATCGGGCCGCGCCACATCACGGGTTGGTTGTCCTCGAGGAAGAAGCCGATCGACATGAGCCGGAGGCCGTGGGCGACCGGCGGCACGATCAGCTTGTCGACGACGACGGGCCGCTGCGAGATGCCGAGCATGTGCGGCACCGAATGGCCGTAGATGTCCGCGTCGAGAATGCCGACCTCGCGGCCGAGCCCCGCGAGGGCTGCGGCGAGGTTGACGGTGAGAGAAGACTTGCCGACGCCGCCCTTGCCCGAAGCGACGGCGAGCACGCGCGTCGTCGCGGGCAGCTTGATCCCCTTCTCCTCGACCGGCCCGCGGAGCTTCGCGGTCAGCGCAGTGCGCTCCTCCGGCGTCATGACCGTGAAGTGCAGCCCCACCGAGGAGACGCCCGGCAGGGAGGCGACATGCTCGCGCACCTGGTCCTCGAAGCTCGAGCGCAGCGGGCAACCGGCGACCGTCAGCGCGATCGTGACGCTCACCTCGCCGCCGTCGATCTGGACGTCCCGGACCATGTCGAGCTCGGTCACGGGCCGGCGTAGCTCCGGGTCGATCACGCGGCCCAGCGCGGCCAGAATCTCCTCGTGCGTCGCCATCAACCTGGAAGGCTAGCCGCGAGCCCCAGGCGCGCCAGCAGATAGCGCGCATTCTCGACCGCGAAGCCCTGCCAATCGTTGTTGAAGTAGGCGAACACGTCGACGTCGTCCGACCAGGCCGAGAGGCGCTCGGCCCATTCGTCGAGCTCGGCGTGCGAGTAGTTGCCGTCGCGCCCACGGCTGCCGCTGTGGAAGCGCACGTACGTGAAGGCGGCGGTCAGCTCGTGGCTCTGGAACGCCTGAATCTCGGGACGGTCGGCGATCACGAGCGCGACGCCGTGCTCGCGGAGGAGAACGTACGTCTCCTCGACGAACCACGACGGGTGGCGGAACTCGAACGCGTGGCGCTCGCCGCGCGGGAGCTGCTCGAGCGCCGTTGCAAGCCGCTCGTGATCGGCATGGAAGTTCGGCGGCAGCTGCCACAGGAGCGGTCCGAGCTTGGGCGATCGGAGCAGCGGGTCGATCCGCTCGTACAGCAGCGCCAGGTGCTCGGGGAGATCGAGCAGCCGCTTCAGGTGGGTGAGGTACCTGCTGACCTTCACCGCGAAGACGAACCCGTCCGGTGTCTCGTCGACCCAGCGCCGCACTGCCTCGACGCTCGGGAGCCGGTAGAACGTCGTGTTCAGCTCCACCGTGTCGAAGTGCTGCGCGTAGAACCGGAGCCACCCGCCGGCGGGGCACCGCGGCGGATAGAAGACGCCGTTCCGCCAGTGGGCGTAGTTCCAGCCCGAGCAGCCGATCCTCAGAGACCGAGAGCGCGTGTCAGCTTCCCGCACAGATCGTCGGTTCCCGCCGCGACGATGCGTGAACGCCTGCGGAGGTCGAGCGGCGCGGCGCCGAAGGGCGGGTCCCCGGGCAGATCGATCGCGAGCCCGCGTTCACGAACGAGCAACGCGCCTGCCGCGATGTCGACGGAGCGCACCGGCTCGGGCGAGACCACGGCATCGAGACGTCCTGCGGCGAGATGGCACAGCGACAGAGCGAGGGACCCCATGATCCGCAGCCGGTGCACCAGACCCTGCAACAGGTCGGCATCGCGCGCGACGTCGCCGACCGTGGTCGCCTCGAATGCGACCATCTCGAGCTCGTCCTTCGGAAGCTCGACGAGAGGTCGCCCGTCGAGGAACGCTCCACGACCCCGCTCGGCCGTCCACTCCTCCCGGCTGCCGAAGTCGTAGACGTAGCCGAACACGACGTCGTCCATCGTGGCGCCCTCGGCCACGGCGATCGAGAGGGAGAAGAAGCGAATGCCCCGCTTGGCGTTCAGGGAGCCGTCGATCGGGTCGATCACGACCGTGTAGCGGCCGTCGCCGACGAGACCTGCTTCCTCGCTGACGATGCGCGTGTCGTCACGGCGGAAGTGCGGGAGGATCGCAGCCTCGGCCGCGGCGTCCACGGCGGTCGTGTCGTCGCCGCCCTCGCCTTCGCCGAGCACGGGCTCGCGCGCCGCCCTGCCCTGCAGCCGCGTCAGCACCTCGTCCATGTCGTCGCGCGCCGCGCGACACAGCGACAACCAGTCCGTCATACCGGATGGAGGAGCAGCCCGGACGTCAGCTTCGGATAGAAGAACGTCGACTTCTGCGGCATCGTCTCGCCGGCGTGCGCGAACCGCGCGACTTGCTCGACGGTCACGGGCTGGAGCAGGAACGCGGCTTCCGCGTCGCCGCGGTCGACGGCGGCGACGGCCTCGTCGGCCGACGGCGTGTACGAGACGCCCTCGGGGTGGAACGACTCGACGACACGTGGGCCGAAGTCGTCGTCCGTGTCGACACGGACGTACCGGCCGCCGCGGTAGAGCGTCACGCCGTCGCCCGGACCTTCGACCTCGCTTCCCGGGACGTTCCCGACCCGCTGCACGATGCGATGGGTCGGGAAGATCTCGAGCCCCGGAGCGTGAGACGAGACGAGCACGGCGAGCAGGCGCGTGGCGGCAGGCTGCTCGCGCCGGAACGCGACGGCGGTCTCGTACCGGTGATGGCCGTCGGCGATCAGGAGCGGCGTGTCGATGCTCACGTCGCCGTCGGCCGGGATACGCCAGACGCGCGTGCGAACGCCACCCTCGTCGACGTCCATGTCGGGATCGCCGGAGGGGCGCTCGAAGGGCGGCTCACCCTCGTACAGCACGAAGATCGGCTCGAGCTGCGTGTGCGTCGCCCGCAACAGCCGAAGCCTGTCCTCTCGAGGCCCGGCGTGCGTGCGTTCGTGCGGAAGCACCTCGCCGTCCTCGTACGGCGTCGCCTCGAGCGATGCGGCAACCCCTTCGCGCGTCCGCGACACGCCGTCCGGCCCGACGTAGTCCTGCGCCACCCACCAGAGCGCAGGCGCCTCGTCCCGCAGAACGCCCTGGGCGCGCCAGGACGAGAGCGTCGTGGCAGCCGCCTCGGGCGACTCCGGCAGCGTGAGGTGCACGACATTGTGCGGATTTCTCGCGAGGTATGCGAGACGCTGCTCGGGCGTGATGACGTCGTAGGGCTGGGCGACGAGCTCCTCGAGGGGCCCGGCAACACCGGGATCGAAGCGAAGGGCGTGGAACGGCCGCACGACGGGCACGACCGCCAGCCTAATCTGCCCGTGGTGGCACGCGTCCGCACGCTCCCGCAGGCCGCGGCGTGGATCGACCGCGTCGGCCTCGCGCTGCTCTTCCCGAAGGCGGACGTCGTCCTGCCGTCGCTCTGGGAGCAGGTGAACGGCAGCCCGCTCGAGAACTGGGCCGTTCGCGACGTAGACGGCACGTTCGTCGGGTGGACACGCGAGCTTGCCTTCCTCTGGCGGACGAAGGACGAGTTGCCGGGAAGGCGCCTGGCGTGCGTCGGCAAGCATCTCGCCCGAGTCGTCGCGTGCATCTCGCCGGCGTACGTCCCGACGCTCGTCGCCGCCGCGGGGCCGCAGGAGCTCGACGGCGTCGAGGCTGCCGTGGTCGACGCGGTGCGCGAGAACGGGCCTCTGACCGCACCCCAGCTCCGACATCTGCTCGGGCTGGAGAAGAAGGACGTCGAGCGCACCCTCGCCTTGCTGCATCGCCGTCTCGTGCTCACGCACTCCCACCTCGTCGAGGACGGCGACGGCTGGGGCAAGCTGGCCCACGAGCTGCTCGAGCGGAAGTGGCAGCTGCCCAAGCGCCTGCCGGCCCAGGAGGACGCGCGGCGCACCCTTGCACGGTGCGTGCTCGCAGCGGCCGGCGAGCTGACGGCCGCCGACCTCGGCGGCGCCCTCGGCTGGCGTCGCACGGAAGCCGAGCGGGTGCTCGACGACGTCGCCGAGAGCCGTGACGCGGACGGCTACCGTATCTGGGCAGCGCCGTAGGATGGGCCGGTGACGATCGCCGAGCTTGCGGAAGACCGCGTCGTCGAAGGCGTCTATGCGGTCAAGACGAAGCGAAGGCTGCGGACGCGCAACGGCGCGCCGTACCTCGCGCTCGAGCTCGTCGATCCGACCGGTCACATCGAGGCTCGCGTCTGGAACGACGTCGAGCTGCTCGACGGCCGCTTCGCCGAAGGCGACGCGATCCGCGTGCTCGGACGGGTCGAGCGCTTCCGCGACCGCCTCCAGCTCGACGTCCGCTCGCTCGAAGCTGCCGACGTCGACCCGGCGACGCTTGTTCCCTCGCTCCGGCGGGACGGAGACGAGCTCGAAGGGTTTCTCGAGTTCCTCGTGGCGGAGATCTCGCACGCGGGACTCGCCGCGACGGCCCGGGCGGTGCTCGCCGAGTGCGACCTGCGCGGCTATCCCGCGACGCCCGACGATCACCACTCCTACGCCGGCGGCCTCCTCGAGCACACCGTCGGCGTCGCGACGCTCTGCCGCGACACTGCGCAGCTCCATCCTCGGCTCCGCGCCGATCTCGTTCTCGCCGCCGCGCTGCTCCACGACGTCGGCCGGACCCTCGAGCTCGGCACGCCGCCGACGTTCGCGCCCACGGCGGAAGGGCGGCTGCTCGGCCACGTGCATCTCGGAGTTCGGCTGATCGAGGACCGCGCGGAAGACCTGACCTCGACGCAACTCGCCGAGCTGCTCCACTGCATTGCCGTCCATCACGACGCGCGCGGCGCCCGGACGGCGGAGGCGGCCGTCCTCTACCACGCGAATCAGCTCGACGCGATCGCCGCGACGCGCCCTGTGGACTAGAGCCGCTACACGTTGAAACGGATGTTCAGGACGTCTCCGTCCTGAACGACGTACGTCTTCCCCTCGAGCCGTTGCCTGCCGCGCCGCGCCACCTCCGCGTGCGAGCCGGCGTCGACGAGGTCCTGCCAGTCGACCACCTCGCACCGGATGAACCCGCGCGCGATGTCGGAGTGGATCGACTCCGCGGCGTCGAGCGCCGACTGCCCGCGCCGCAGCGTCCAGGCGCGAGTTTCCTTCTCCCCCGCCGTGAAGAACGTGATCAGGTCCAGCGCGTCGCGAAGGCGCGCGACGACGTCGTCCAGTGCCGACGTGCCGCCGTCCCTGAACGCGGCCGCCTCGGTGTCGGACAACTCGGCGAGCTCGGCCTCCAGCTGGAGGTCGATTCCGCCCGGACCGTTCTCGAGGGCGATCAACGGCTTCGTCGTCAGCGGCTCGAGCTCCGCCGGCAGGACGCCGGGGTAATCGGCGAGCGACGTCCCGGCATCGACATGCGCGAGCACCTTCTCGAGCTCGTCGACCTCGGCACGCAGCTTCGGGTCTCCCGACTTCGCCTGCTTCGAGACGCGCTCCAGCCGGCGCTCGACGTGGTCACGATCTGCAATCAGCGACTCGAGCCGAAACGTCTCGAGATCACCGGCCGGATCCGGATCCGGCCCGAACCCGCGAAGGACGACCAGCAGCGCGTCGACCTGCCGGAGGTTTCCGAGGAGCGCGGCACCGGACCCCGGCACGTCCTGCACGCGAATCGTCGCGGGCGTCACCTTCCGCGCCGCCACGACCCCGGCGAGCGCGGCGAGCCGCTCGTCGGCGATCGGCGCCACGCCGACGTTCGTCTTGCCGTACTCGCCGCCGCCGGCCTTCGTCAGCGCGGTGAAGAGCGCCGTCTTCCCGCTGCCCGGCGGGCCGACGATGCCCACCTCCAACGCCACGCGTCGAGGTTAGCGAGTCGCGCTCTCGCGCTTCGCCATCTGCTTCTGCAGAGATGCGAGCGCGCGATGCTGGAGCGACTTGATCGCCCCTTCGGACTTGCCGAGGATCGTCGCCGCCTCGGCGTTGCCGAAGTCGAAGACGAACTTGAGCGTCAGAACCTGTTGCTGCTCGGGCGAGAGCTCGTCGATCAGGTCGAGCATCGACTTGCGCCCGATCGACTCGAGCGCACCCGCCTCCGCCGACGTCGAGTCATCGGGCGGCGGCTCGGGCACCTCCTCCTCCGGCTGCCAGCGCTTCGTCGCGCGGAAGTGGTCCATGGCGAGATTGTGCGCGATGCGGAACAGCCAGGCCGAGAACGGCGCCGACCGCCAGCGGAACTTCCCGATCGATTCGAGCATCTTGAGGAACGTCTGCGTCGTCAGGTCCTCCGCGTCGTGGCGGTTGCCGACACTGACGTGCAGATAGCTGTAGATCCGGTCGAAATGGATCAGGTAGAGCTCTTCGAGCGCGTCGCGGTCGCCCTGCTGGGCGCGCTCGACGAGGCCTCTGACGACCTGCGTCTCCTTCTCGCGGTTCGAGCTTTTCGGCACGACTAGATTGGTGCCCCGGCGGGTGCCGGTCTAACCGTCCGCGCCGAAGCCCACGCGGCTCTCGCGCGCGAACCTCTTGACGAAGACGATCTTCTTGACGGCGATCGTGTAGCGGCCGTCCTCGGCCTCGAAGCTGAGGCTCTCGCGGGCGTCGGCAAGGGCCGCGTCGATGTCCTCGGCCGTGCCGGCGGGAACCCAGACCGTGAGCCCCTGGTTGCCGTCGAAGGCGATCTCCAGGCGGATGCGGTCGCTCTCAGCCATCGCTCACCAGCTCGGCGAGCACGCCGGCGGCGGCGTGTGGATGGACGAATGCCACGGTCGTCCCGAAAGCGCCGCGCCGCGGCGAGGAGTCGACGAGCTCCGTGCCCGCGGCGGCCAGGCGCTCGAGCTCGCCGCGGACGTCGTCGACCGCGAAGGCCACGTGGTGCATCCCCGGGCCGCGATCGGCGAGAAACCTGCCGACGGGTGTCTCGGAGCCGAGAGGCCCCAGCAGCTCGATGCGGCTGTCGCCCACACGAAGCGACGCTGCGTCGACACCTTGCTCCTCGAGCAGCTCGCGCTCCTCGAGCTCGGCGCCGAACAGCCGCCGGTAGAGCTCGACCACGCCGTCGACGTCGTCGACCGCGACGCCGACGTGATGGATCCCCTTCACCGCCATCGAAGGCCAGCCTAGCCCACGCTCACGTGACCGGCTCGAGCCTGGGGTTGCGCCGGTACGCACGACCTGCCTTGGCAGCAGGCCTGCCGTCGGCCCGAACGATGTCGGCCGTGAAGTCGTTCGAGCCGCGGATCAACGACGAGCCCACGCCGTACGCGTCCACCGGAACGCCGCTCAGCTCGAAGTGCTCGATCTTCTCTCTCGTGAACCCTCCGGAGACCACGATCCTCACCGAACCGAAGCCCGCCTCGTCGAGGGCGTCGCGCACCTTCCACACCAGCTGCGGGTTCACCCCGCGCGGGTCGAAGGTGCCGAGCTCGTCCCAGAGCGACCGGTCGACGAGCGTCTCGGACGTGTCGAGCCGGACGCCCCAAAGCCGCGGCCCCAGAGCCCGTGCGACGTCGAGCGCGGTACGCACCGAGTCGTTCTCGAAGTCGACGAGCACGGTCACGTTCATGTCGGCCGGCGCCCAGTCGGCGAAGTGGCGGGCGGCGGCGACGGTGTCTCCGCCGTACGCCGCGATCAGCGAGTGCGGGACCGTGCCGATCCCCACGCCGCCCCACCACGAGGCCTGCTCGTGGGTGGTGACACCGATCGGCGCGCCGAGGATCTGACCTGCGACGTACGCCGCGTAGCCGTCACCCGTCTGTACGCGGTGGTGGTCGTGCCGCGCCGGCATGAAGATCAGCGGCTTTCCGTTCGCCGCCTCGAGGACGCGCACGACGTTCGTGGTGATCAGCGTTCGCCGGCCGAGGGTGCCGAGGTAGACGGTCTCGAGATGGGCGAAGGACGTGTAGTCGCCTTCGATCGTCAACACGGTCTCGTAGGGCTCGATCGCGTCCCCGTCGTACAGCGCGTGCACCGTCAAGCCGTCCCAGCCGTCGGCACAGAGCTTGAGGATCGCGATCGCCTCGTCCATTCCTCCGAGGTACGCGTGATTCTTCTGGAACACCTGCATGACGACGTGCGGACGGCGCCCGTCGGCAAGCAGCGTCGCACGGGCGTGGTTGAAGTAGGCGTCCGTGTACCAGCCGGCGCGCATCTTCTCGACCGGCAGGTCGAAGATGTCCGGATCGAGGCGCTTACGCGTCGTGAGCATCGGACTCGCGCCGCAAACACGCCTCGAGCGCTGCGTCGGCCACCTCGAGCTGAGCGTCCGTCGGCTCGTCGGTGCCGAGGCGGTGCTGGAGCTCGTGGCCGGGGCGCGCGAGAGCCCGCGCGAGCGGATGCGCAGGGTGCCGCGTCATCCAGCCGAAGATCTCCGTCGACGCGGCGACCGCGCCGACGACGGCTGCAGCCTTCGCCGCTTGTCGGTAGCGCTCCGGCGCCCGGTCGGCGGCGAGGCTCGCCGCCGCGGAGGTGACGAGCATCGGGCCGACGAGATGCGAGCCGCACCGCTCGTGCTCCTTCGGGCGCGCCTCACCGTGCTCGTAGCTGCCGATCGACACGTGCTCGGCGCCGTGGTACGCGGCCAGCTCACCGCCCCGCAGTGCGAGAACGGCGGGCGCAAGCGCGAGCAGGCTGCCGGCGAGCTCACGCGTCGCAGGCCGCAGCGACGAACGGCGGGCGCCTTGCGTGAGGAGCGCGCTCCCGACCATCGCCGCGGCGATCCGCGGGCGCTCGAACGGCAGCTGCGCCTCGGGAAGCGCCCGCTTCACGAGCGGAAGCAGTGCGATCGCCTCCGCGAGCCGCGCCGGACCGCGCAGGAATGGATTGCGCACGCGCGCCGCCTGCAGCCGCTTCTTCTGCGCGACGACCTTCAGCTCGCCGTCCGGCAGGCGGACCGCGCACGCCCAGGCCGTGGGCCCGTGTACGAGCACTCCGTTGGCGAGGGCCATCCCGCCGAGCCGAACACGTTCGCTCATCCCGTGGAGGGTAGACCGCACACCGCCCGCGCCGCGTGCAGGAGCCACCGTACGCCGAGGTCGAGATCCTCGACCGGCACGCGCTCGTCGGCGGAGTGGATGAGCCGCGCCGCCACTTCCGGATCGAGCGCTCGCGACGGGAAGAAGCCGTAGGCCACGGTGCCGAACGCGTCCCGGAGCCAGTGGGAATCCGTGAAACCGGCGACGCAGACCGGAGCTGCCGCCGCGCCCGGCTCCTCGGCTTCGACGAAGGAGCGTACGGCGTCCCACAACGGGCCTTCCCTGGGGGAGCGCGTCCCACCCTGTGCCTCGAGGTTGACGAGCTCGTAGTCCCCGGCGCCGAGACGCGAGCGGAGCGCTGCCTCCGCTTCCGAGGGTGTCTGTCCCGGCAGGAGCCGAACGTCGACGGTGACCTCGCAGACGGCCGGGACCACGTTCCGCTTGTCGGAGGCGTGGACTTGCGTCGGGGAAACGGTCATGCCGAGCAGCGGCTCGACGATCTCGGCGGCGAGCGGCCCGATGCCGCGCGCCGCGGCGAGCGCGCCGGAGGCCGGCGGAACGTCGGAAAGCAGCTCGGCGAGGAACGCCTCGGTCTCCGGGATCAGCTGCGGCTCGATCTCGAACGATCCGAGCAGCTCGATCAAGCGCGCGGCCTTGACCAGCGCGTTGTCGGCGATGCTCGGCATGGACGCATGCCCGCTGCGACCGAACACCCGGAGGAGGAACGGCGAGCTCATCTTCTCGGCGGTGGAGCAGAGGTACAGGGTCCGGCCGCCCAGCTCGACGCGGTCGCCGGCGCCTTCGTTGATCGAGAAGTCGGCCCTCACCGCATCGGGATGCGCCTCGACGAGCCACTGCAGACCGAAGCCCGCACCGACCTCCTCGTCGGCCGCCGCCACGAAGAGCAGGTCGCCGGCCCCGCGCCACCCCTCCCGTGCGAGCGTCGCCATCGCGACGGCAGACGCAGCGACCTGGCCCTTCATGTCGAGCGCGCCTCGACCCCAGACGAATCCGTCGACGAGGTCGCCGGCGAACGGGCCTCGCTGCCATTCGGATGGATCGGCGAGAACGACGTCGGTGTGCGAGAGCAGCGCGAGCGACGGACCGCCGCCGGTCCCGGGGATGCGCGCGACGAGGTTCGCGCGCTCGGGGACACGGGCGAGCAGCGTGCACTCGACTCCGGCCGCCTGCAGGTAGTCGCGCAACAGCTCCGCCGCGGCCGTCTCGTTGCCCGGCGGATTCGTCGTGTCGACGCGGATCAGCCGTTGCAGCAGTTCCGCAACGTCAGCCGCTCGGGCGGCGGCAAAGCCGACACCTCCGCTCTTGGGCGGCTCCGTCGAGCCTACGCCGCTGCTCACTTGCGACGGCCGAGGACCAGCAGGTAGCGCCGGGGGGCGCGGACACCGCCGCCCTCGTCGCGATAGCCCTCGTACAGCTCGACGAACGCATGGTGGAACTCCTCCGCGCGTTCGTCCTCGAGCCGCCGGACGAGCGAGATCACAGGCGGTGCCGATTGCGAGAACAGCTCCCAGATCTCCTCGCCGTGCTCGGCTTCGAGCCACAGCGTGCCGTCCTCGAAGTCCAACTCGAAGTCGTCGCCGAGCATGTCCTCGACGTGATCCTCACGCCCCCACTCGTACGCCTCGCGCCCCTCGATCGGCTCTTCCGTGAACCGCCGGTAGAGCTCGCCGAGCTTCGGGTTCGGCTTCCACGCGGTGAAGCCGACGCGCCCTCCCGGACACGCCACGCGCGCGAGCTCCGAGGCGACGTTGGCGTGATCCGGAGCGAAGACGAGCCCGAAGTTCGACGCGATCACGTCGAAGGAGGCGTCTTCGTACGGCAGGTACTCGACGTCGCCGAGATCGAAGTGGATGCTCAGCCCCTCCTCCTCGGCCCGGCGTCGCGCCTTCTCGAGCATCGGCTCCGTGACGTCGAGCGCGGTCACGATCGAGCCGGTCCTCGCGGCGCGAACGGCCACTTCGCCGGTCCCGGTCGCGAGGTCGAGGAAACGCTCCCCGGGCTGCGGCCGCAGGCGCTCGACGAGCTCGTCGTGAACCGGCGCGAAGCGCGCGGCCAGCCGCTCGTACGTCCCGACGCCCCACATCTCGCTCGCTCCGCGTTCGGGTTGCCCGGGCACCGCCGAGAGCATACTTCGCGGCCCGCCGCGGCCCGTGAGCGGCCCGGACCGTTAGTCTCCTCCGGCCACCTGGCCGCCGAGCGAGAAACGAGGGAAGCGAAATGGACGCTCACCCGGTCGATTGTCCGCGCTGCCGGACTCTCGTGGCCGAGCTCGATGCGACGCTCACCGTCGGCGCGGCGGTCATCCGGTCTGCGCGGGCCGCCTGCCGGCTGAGCCGGGACGAACGCGCCGGACGCCTGCACTCCCGGCGCGTCGGTTCGGGTGCGGATCCGGTGGCCGCCGGCCCGGCGGCGCTTGCGGCGTCGCCGTCCCTCCATCCCTGAATACTTCCGGCGTGGGTGACCTCTTCAGCGAAGCCGCCGGGCGCCGGCTCGACGCTGTCGCACCGCTCGCGCAACGACTGCGCCCGCGATCGCTCGACGAGTTCGTAGGACAGGCGCACGTCGTCGGACCCGGCCGCGCGCTGCGACTTGCGATCGAGCAGGACCGCGTGCCCTCGCTCATCCTCTTCGGCCCGCCCGGCTCCGGAAAGACGACGCTCGCACGGATCGTGGCGCAGACGACAGGCTCCGAGTTCGAGGAGCTGTCGGCCGTCTCCGCGACGGTGTCGAACGTCCGCGAGGTGCTCGCGCGCGCGCGAGAACGGCTCGGCGCGAGCGGGCAGCGGACGATCCTCTTCCTCGACGAGATCCACCGCTTCAACAAGGCGCAGCAGGATGCGCTGCTGCCGGGCGTCGAGGACGGCCTCGTCACGCTGATCGGCGCGACCACCGAGAACCCGTATTTCGAGGTGAACTCCGCGCTGCTCTCGCGCGCGCAGATCTACGAGCTCGAGCCGCTCGGCGACGAGGCGCTCGGCGAGGTCATCCGTCGCGGCGCGGCAGCACTCGAGACGGAGCTCGCCCCAACGGTGGTCGAGTTGATCACGAGACGTGCCGGCGGGGACGCGCGCAACGCGTTGAACATCCTCGAGCTCGCGGCGTCGACGGCTCGCGCCGAGAACGTCGCGGCGGAGGAGCATCACGTCGAGGACGCGGCACGGAAGCGCCCGCTCGTCTACGACAAGGCCGGCGACGCGCACTACGACTTCATCTCGGCGTGGATCAAGTCCACGCGCGCGGGTGACGTGCAGGCCTCCGTCTACTACCTCGCCGCGATGCTCGAGGCAGGCGAGGATGCCCGCTTCATCGCCCGCCGGATGATCGTGCTCGCCTCCGAGGACGTCGGCAACGCCGACCCGCGCGCGCTCCTCGTCGCCGTCGCCGCCGCGCAGGCGGTCGAGCACGTCGGCTTGCCCGAAGCACGGCTGAACCTCGCGCAGGCTGCGATCTATCTCGCCCGCGCGCCGAAGTCGAACGCGTCCTACGTCGCGATCGGAAGAGCCGCGGAGGACGTCCGCGAGCACGGCAACCTCACGCCCCCGGCGGCGCTGCGGTCCGCCGCCTATCCGGGCGCGCGGCGGCTGGGCCGCGGTCAGGGCTACCTCTACCCTCACGACGACCCGCGCGGGTTCGAGGCCGACTGCCTGCCGGAGCAGCTCGCCGGCCGCGTCTACTTCGAGCCGTCCGGGATCGGCGAAGAGCTGCCGGTCGAGCGCTCGGCGGAAGCGGAGCCGTCAGAGGATCCGCGCGCCTAGCGCGCTGCCGACGAGCTCGACGGCGAGCCTGCCGGTCTCGTTCTCGCGGTCGAGGATGGGGTTCACCTCGACGACGTCCAGCGAATCCAGAAGCCCCGACTCCGCCACGAGCTCGAGGACGAAGTGCGCTTCGCGGTACGACAGCCCGCCGCGCACGGGTGTGCCCACGCCGGGAGCGGTCGTCGGGTCGACCGCGTCCAGATCGAGGCTGACGTGCACGAAGCGGGAGCCGGCGAGGAAGGTCAGCGCCTCGCGCATGACGCGTTCGACGCCGAGCTTGTCGACGTCGCTCATCGTGAACACCTTCACGTCGAGCTCGCGAACGAGCTCGCGTTCCCCCTCGTCGAGCGAGCGGACTCCGACGAGCGCCGCACGTTCGATCGACGGCATCGGAAACCCGTCGCTGCGGAACGCATCGCCGGCGACACCGAGCGCGGCCGCGAGCGGCATACCGTGGACGTTGCCGGTCGGCGACGTCGAAGGCGTGTTCAGATCGCCGTGTGCATCGATCCACAACGCGGCCCCTGGACCGCGCACGGACGCCATCCCGCCGAGCGTCCCCATCGCCACGGAGTGGTCGCCGCCGAGCACGAGCGGGACGTATCCCTCCTCGAGCGCACGGGCGACGAGTCGCGCGACACGCTCGCACGACTCCAGGATCACGTCGAGATAGCGGGCGCTCGGGTCGCCGGACTCGGTCGCTTCGGGCACCGCGGCCCGCACGTCTCCCCAGTCGACGACAGTGCGGCCGAGAGCGTCGATGCGAGCCTCGACCTCTGCGTACCGGATCGCCGACGGGCCCATGTCCACCCCGCGGCGCCCCGCACCGAGATCCAGGCCGGCGCCGATGATCGCAACGGGCGCCGCTGTCTCTGCCTGCGTCACCGCCGGAAACGTATCCGGGAAATGGCGAGGGCCGGACTTGAACCGGCGACACCACGGTTTTCAGCCGTGTGCTCTACCAGCTGAGCTACCTCGCCCCGCGACGACTGAGTGTAGCCGCGAAAAAAGGACGTCCGGACCGGTGCTACCGCGTCGCGAACGTCCCTTGGCCGGAGCTTACGAAAGGGCGCCCTTGACCGCAAGCAGGGACACGCCGGGTCCACCTGCAACCTCCGCAAAGCGCGTGAAACCACGTCGTCCGAGCTCCACGCGTACCGTCTCGAGCGGCACGAAGATCGGCGTCGACGCCCCGCGCGAGGACGCGACGACGACAGAGCCTCCATGCGCGGTCACGCGCGCGAGCTCGTCGAAGAACGGGATCATGTTCAACAGCGTCACGAGGTCGAACTCCTCGTCGCCGAACGGCAGCGCCGATGCGTCGGCGAGCTCGTAACGCTCGCGCGCCGAACCTGCACGCGCGCGCGCTTCGGCGATCATCCCGGGTGAAAGGTCGACGCCCACCACTTCCGCCAGGGGCCAGCGCCGCGCGAGAGACCGAGCGGCGGCACCGGTGCCGGTACCGACGTCGAGTATCCGGGCCGGCGTCTTCTCGAGGCGCTCGAGCGCCGCCTCGAGCGCCGTCATGTGCTCGGGCGAGATGCGCGTCGCGTCCCATTCCGGGGCAAGCGAGTCGAACATCGACGCGAACGACCGGCGAAAGACGCGCCACAGCGCGGGCTGTCTCACGACGACGTCCGTGACGAATCGGGCGAACCGCTGCCGCGCCCTGAGATCGATCATTCGCGGGCGATCCTGAGCTCGTCGCCGGCCCGCACTCCGGTCAGCCGTGCAGCGTTCCCCTGGCTGATCGCGAGCGTGACCATCCCGTTCGAGTCCTCGTAGAGGATCAGCTCGCCCGGCGGCGCATCCGCGAACGTGTTCGCCGCGACCGCGTAATAGCGGTCGAGCGTCAGCCTGATCTCGACGCGGTCGCCGCTCTCGATGCCGAGCGTCTCGAGATGCCGAGCGCGCACGTTCGTGGCGATGTTGCCGAACCGGTCCACTGCCAGCACGACCGCGGCGGCCTGGGCACGGCCCAGCTCCGGCTCGGGGAGACGGAGCCTGACCAGCTCCGCCGAGTCGACCGCCGGACCGAGCTCGTCGACGGCGACTCCGGCCGCGAGATGTGCGGCGGCGGGAGCGAACACGTCGCGCGCGTGGAACGTGCGCGAGACCTCCGGAAGCCTGTAGCGCGAATCGGTCAGCTCGTGCGCCGCCGCGATGCCGAGCTCGTCGGCCGCCAGCATCAGCAAACCGTTGTCCGGTCCGACGAACACGCCGCCGCCGGTGGTGCGAACGGCGATCGCCCGACGGTTACCGCCCACTTCCGGGTCGACGACTGCCAGATGCACGCCTGCGGGAACGTACGACAGCGCGTTGCGCAACACGATCGCTCCTTGCAGAACCGCCTGAGGAGCGATCCCGTGTGTGATGTCGATCACGCGCGCGTCGGGTGCGATCCGCGCGATGACCCCGTGGCAGACCCCGACGAAGTCGTCCTGCAGGCCGAAGTCGCTGAGAAAGGTGACCGTGCCGCTCACAGGACGGAGCGTACGGCAGCGACGAGCCCGTCGAGATCGTGCACCGCCGCCTCGGCCAGCACGCGCAGGCCGAGCGAGCGCGCGACCTTCGACGTCTCGGGGCCGATCGTGACGACCGGTGCGTCGCCGCCGGCGCCCGCGTACGCCCGCGCGGCGGAGCCGGAGGCGAGGACGACCAGGTCACCCTCCGGGAGCTGGGGTGCGAGGAGCTTCGTGCGGTACAGCGCCACGAAGTCGGCGTCGAGGACCTCGTCCGGCCCCCGGCGCGCGCCCTCGGCGGCCGCGAAGAGCACCCGGCCGGCAGGCCGCGGGAGCTCGCGCACGAGTCCGTCCTGGGAGGAGTCCGAAGGCACGAACGCCGGCTCGATGCCGTGGGCGCGGAGACGCTCGGCCGTGCCCGGGCCGACCGCGGCGACCCGCGGCAGATTGACCGCGCGGCGTGCGAGCTCGTCGGCGCCGTTCGCGCTCGTCACGATCACCCAGTCGTAGCCCGCGGCGTCGACCGGATCGTCCGAGACGGGCTCGATCTCGATCAGCGGGCACTCCACGACGTCGACGCCGAGCGAGGCCAGTCGCCCGACGAGCGGCCCCGCCTGTGCCTGCGGGCGCGTGACGATGACCCTCATCGCGCGGCCGTGAGGCCGAGCAGCTCTCGGGCGAGCGCGACCGGATCGTCACCCGAACGGCGCTCGACCCAGGCCCCTTCCTCGTCGGCGATCAACGCGTGCAGGGTCGCTCCGTCGTGATGCGCCGCGACCGGCGCGAGGCACCCGGCGCCGATCTCCGCGACGCACCGGCGCTCCGCCTCGACGCGGCGGCGCGTCTCGACATCGTCGGCCTGTGCGACCAGGGCCTCCTCTCCCGCTCTCACCTGGAGCGCCAGGGCGCCCTGGCCGGCCTCGGGCAAGAGCCGGCCCGGGTCGAAGCGGTGTCCGATCTCGTCTTCGAGGCCCAGGCGGTCGAGCCCGCACGCCGCGAGCACGATCGCGTCCAGTCCGCGCTCGCGCCCCTTCCGCAGTCGTGTGTCGATGTTGCCCCGCAGTGGCTCGATCGACAGCGCCGGCTCGAGCGCGAGCAGCTGGGCGCGACGTCGAGCCGACGCCGTGCCGACACGCATGCCCGGCGACAACCCGCTGGCGCCGACAAGAGCGTCACGAGGGTCGTCGCGAACCGGGTACGCGCCGACGACGAGCCCGGCGACGTCTGTCGACGTCATGTCCTTCGCCGAGTGAACGGCGACGTCGATCCGCCCGGCGAGCAGCGCTTCCTCGAGCTCCTTCACGAAGACGCCGCGCGCGCCGATCTCGCCGAACGCCTTCGTCCGGTCCCGGTCGCCGGCGGTCGTGATCGGCACGAACGCGATCTCGACACCGGGGGCGCGCAGCGCAGACGCCGCCTGCTCGGCCTGCGTGAGCGCGAGCCGCGAGCCGCGCGAGCCGATCCGCAGCAGGGCCACTACTTCTCGTCGAGGCCGAACAGATGACGAACGACGTCCGCGTACGACGCGCCGTCGGCGCCCGCCGCCGCCTCCTTCATGCGCACGGTCGGCAGGTGCAGGAGCTTGTTGAGGATCTGCTGCGTCACGGACTCGAGCGTGCGGCGCTCCCGCTCCGACACCCTGCCCTCGACCTTCGCGAGCTCGCGTTCACGAATCCGCTCGGCATGCGCACGGAGCGAGGTGATCGCCGGAACCACCTCGAGCGACGCACGCCACGTGTGGAAGCGCTCCGCCTCCTCGGCGACGAGGTGCTCCGCCCGCGCGGCCTCGACACGCCGGCCCGCGAGCGTCTCGGCCACGACGGCCTCGAGATCGTCGATGTCGTAGAGGAAACAGCCGTCGAGCTCCTGGATCGCCGGGTCGAGATCACGCGGAACCGCGATGTCGATGAAGAACAACGGCCGGCGGCGGCGCACCGGAACGTCGCCGGCGTGCAGCACGACATCGGCGGCCGCGGTCGCGGAGACGACCACGTCGGCCTCGGCGAGCGCCGTGGGCAGGTCGTCGAGCGCGACCTCGGCCCCGCCGAATCGCCGCGCGAGCGAGCGGGCCGCATCGACGCTCCGGTTGGCGACGAACGCGATCTCCGCGCCGCGCGAGACGAGACTGGCAGCGGTGAGCTCTCCGATCCTGCCTGCGCCGATCAGCAAGACGCGTCTGCCGTCGAGGTCGCCGAAGACCTGCACCGCGAGGGCCGCGGCGGCCGACGAGACGGAGGCCGGGCTCTCGCCGATGGACGTCTCGCTGCGAACCCGCTTGCCGACCGCGAGCGCCTGCCGGAACACACGGCCGAGCAACGGCCCGGTCTGCACGGATTCGTACGCATCGCGCACCTGGCCGAGGATCTCGGCCTCGCCGGGGACGAGCGAGTCGAGCCCGGCCGCGACGCGGAAGAGGTGCAGCGCCGCTGCGTCGTCGTGGAGCCGGTAGAGCACACCGTCGAGCGGGTCTCCCGCCATCTCGGCCAGAGCCTCCGCGGCGCGGTCCACGTCTCCGCCGGCGAGGTACAGCTCCGTTCGGTTGCACGTCGAGAGGCACACCGCGTCGCCCAGCGAGCGTGCGAGCTCCGCGGCGGCGGCGAGATCGAGACTCACACGTTCGCGCAGCTCGACCGGTGCGACGTGGTGCGACAACCCGACCAGCGAGAGCGAGCTCATGCGAAGTGCCCTGCGGAGAGCGCGAGCCGGGCGATGACGACCAGGGTGAACCCGCCGAGCGCAAGATACGCGGCGCGGCGGCCTCCGGGGCGCGCGACGACGAAGGCGCCGTAGACGAGCCAGGTCGCGAGCGTGAGCGCCTCGAGCGCGTCGAGGGAACCGCCGTCCTCGCGAAGGCGGACGACTCCCGCGACGAGCCCGAGCGTCAGGAGCGGCAACGAGACGGAGATCGTGCGTCGCGTCAGCCGCTCGAGCGCCTGCAGCGGCGGCAGCCGCAGCCGCAGGATGTCCGGCGCGCGCCGCTTCAGCCGGCCCTCCTCCCACAAATACAGCGCGGCGAGGGCCGCGGCGAGCGTGAAGCCCGCGAACGCGGCGAGGACGAAGCCGACGTGGAGGACGAGGAATACGTTCGAGTAATGCGAGCGGCCGGGCGCAACCGTGCCGCCGCCGAGGCGCGCGACGACGAACAGCGCCGCGGCGAGCGGCATCACGGCCAGCCCCAGCAACCTGAAGCGAGGCCGGCAGCCCCAGATCAGATACGCGCCTACGACGAGCCAGACGAACAGGTTGAGCGAGCCGCTCCAGCTCGACCACGGGAAACCGTCGGCGTGCACGGCCTGCACCACGAGCAACGCGGTCTGCGCGAGCCACCCGAGCCGCACGCCCCAAGTCGCGGCACGCGACGTGCGCATGGACGCGTACGCGAGCGCGGCCTCGCCGTAGCCGACGAGCGCGGGCCAGAACAGCGCCTCAACCACGGTCGGCCGCCCGTCGTACGAGCTCGGCGAGCTGCCGTTGGAGCCGCTGCAGCTTCGCGCCGATGATCGCGATCCACGCGAGCACGGCGACGAATACGACGAGATATGCGGCGGCGACGTACTGCCACTCGGAAGGCGGGCTCTGCGGCGCGCTCATGAGAGCAGCGCGCGAAGCTCGCGGATGTCCGCATCGGCCCGCTTGCCCGCGAGCTCGACGGCGTACAGCGTCGCGAACAGCGCGAGCATCCCGGCGAGGGACACGCAGAACGTGAAGAACTGCGATCCGGCCATCTGCGGCCCGTGGAGCGTGAACACGACCGGGTGGATGAACTTCTGGGACAGCCTGATCGCGAGGAACGAGATGGGGATCAGCACCACACCGAACAACGCGTAGACCGCGGACATGTTCGCGCGCGAAGGGCCCGGTTCGACCGAGAACCGCAACATGAAGTACGCGCAGTAGAAGAGGAACAACACGAGGAAGAGAACGAGCTGGTTCTCGGACCACGTCCACCAGACGCCCCAGCTCGCCTTGGCCCAGATCGAGCCCGTGAGCAACGTGAGCGCGCCGAAGATCACGCCCTGGTGGATCGCGACGTAGCTCTCGAGATCGGCCGCCTCGTCACGCTTCCAGAGGACGCGCAGCGCCTTCCACGCGCCCCACCCGAAGCATGCGTACGCGGTGAGGGCGACCGGCACGTGGAAGTAGAAGATGCGCTGCGAGAAGCCCTGGTCGGGATCGGTCGGCGCATAGAAGAAGATCAGCGCGACGGCGGATCCCAGCAGCACCGTCGCGAGAAGACCGACCGCGGCGACACGGTTCTGCGCAAGCGTCCGGGACACGACCGCCATCGTAGACAGGGTCTCCGCTCAGACCTCGGCGACGACGTACTCGAAGGCCGCCCACGAGAGCAGGCCGAAGACGGCGTCGTACAGGACGAGGAAGAGCAGGTAGCGCGATCCGGCGCCCGCACTCGCGCCGACACCGCCCACCACGATCGGAATCGCGAGCGGCAGGAAGAGCAGCGGCAGCAGGAGCTCGCGCGCACGGCCCGCGACGGCCATCGCGCCCAGGAGTGTCCCCACGGTACAGATCCCGACGTCGGCGAGCGCGACGGCGAGCACGGTTGCGCCGTCGATGCCCGAGAAGAACAGGGCGAATGCGGGGAGCGCGACCACCTCGGCGGCGACGAGGAACGCGAGGACGGCCACCGTCTTCCCGAGCCAGATCGTGCTGCGGTCGCACGGCGCGAGAACGAGTGCGTCGAAGAGCCCTTGCTCGCGCTCGGCGACGAACGCACGCGTCAGGGCGAGCAGCGCGGTGAAGACGAGTGCGACCCAGAGCAACCCGAGCGCCGCGACGTGTCGCGTCCCATGCGGCACGGCGAAGTGAAAGATGGTCAACGCGGCGATCACGAACACGAGCATCGCCGGCAGCGTCTCCTTCGCGCGCAGCTCGAGCAGGAGGTCTTTCCGGGCGAGCGCACCGACGTCCGCGACGTAGCTCATGCGAATGCCAGGCGTCCCGTCGCGAACCGATCGACGCTCGCCGGATCGTGCGTCGCGACGGCGACGGCGCGGCTCCGGTCGCCGAGGATCTCGCCCAGCAGCTCGAGGCCGTGCGCGTCGAGTGCGTTCGACGGCTCGTCGAGGAGCAACAGCCCCGGCTCGTGGAGCAGCACGCGGCAGAGGCCGAGGCGCTGTTGCATACCGCGTGAGAACGTCGCCACGCGTTCATGTCTGACGTCCCACAGTCCGAAGCGCTCGAGCAACATGCCGGTCCGCTCGCTCCGCTCCGGAATCCGGTACAGGCGGCCGAACAGCGTGAGGTTCTCGAGCGGCGTCAGCTCGCGATAGACGAGCGGCTCGTGACCGAGGTAGCCGACCGTCTCACGCGGGGGCAGGCGAAGCTCGCCGGCGCTGGGCGCCGCCAGGCCCGCGAGCACACGCAACAGCGTCGTCTTGCCTGAACCGTTGGGTCCCGTCACGAGCAGGAAGCCGCCGCGGTCGAGGTCGAGATCGACGCCGGCGAACACGCGGCGCTCGCCGTACCGCTTGCCGAGGCCGCGGGCGCGGATCACGAGCGGTAGACCGCCCCCCATCCGGACGGGGTGCAGCATGCCGACGATCACAGCACGTCGGCGAGCACGAAAACGGCGAAGACCACCGCGATGATCCCGTTCATCGTGAAGAACGCAGCGTCGAGACGGCGCAGGTCGCCGGGCCGGACGAGCAGGTGCTCGTATGTGAGGAGCAACCCGACGGTCGCCAGGCCGAGCCAGTACCCCCAGCCGACGGTGAGGCCGAAGCCCGCCGCCGCGAGCAGCGCCAGCGTGAGCAGGTGGAGGACGCGCGCGCCGATGAACGCTCCCCGCTCGCCGAAGCGCACGGCCACCGAGTGGAGGTGCTGCTCCCGGTCGACCTCGGCGTCGAACAGCGCATAGAAGAGGTCGAAGCCCGCAACCCAGGCCGCGACCGCCCCGCCGAGCACCCATGCCTGCCACGGCAGCGATCCTTTGACCGCCGCCCACGCACCCACGGGCGCGAGACCGTCGACGGCGCCGAGCCAGACGTGGCACAGCCACGTCACGCGCTTCAAGTACGGGTAGACGACGAAACCGACGAGGGGGATCGGCCACAGCCAACGCACGAGTGGATCGAGCTGCCAGACGGCGACGAGGAAGACGATCAGCGACACCGCGCAGAACGCCACGACAGCGCCTGTGCCGAGAACACCGGACGGGATCTCGCGCAACGCGGTGCGCGGGTTCGCCGCGTCGATCTCGGCGTCGATCAGTCGGTTGAGCGCCATCGCGAGCGAGCGTGCTCCGATCATCGCGATCGTGACCCAGAGAAGGTTGTGCGCCGAGGGGACGCGTCCGACCGCCAGCATCGCGCCGACGTACGCGAAGGGCAGCGCGAAGATCGTGTGCTCGATCTTCACGAGCCGCGCGTAGCGGACGGCCAGCGGTGGCAGCGTGGTGTCGCTCACGACCGAAAGCCTAAAGTCGTCACGACTGCACGTGCTCCGTTGACTTATCGGACAACAGCTCGAGGGCGTGCGCGAGCGCGGGTCGCAGCAGGTCGTAGCCGTCCCGGCAGGCGCCGGCGGAGCCCGGGAGATTGATCACGAGCGTGCGGCCGACGACACCGGCGACGCCGCGCGAGAGCATCCCGTGCGGCGTCTTCGTCGTCGAGTCGGCCCTGAGCGCCTCGGCGATCCCCGGCGCTTCGCGCTGAAGGACGGTTCGGGTCGCCTCGGGCGTGACGTCGCGCGGCGCCAGCCCGGTCCCACCCGTGGTGAGCACGAGTTGAGCCGCTGCGGCGAGCTCCTCGATCGTGGCGGCGATCTCGTCGGCCTCGTCGGCGACGACGCGCCGCTCGACGTCGTAGCCGTCGGCGTGCAGACGCGCGGCGAGCAGGTCGCCGCTCGCGTCTTCGGACTCGCCGCGCGAAACACGGTCGGAGACCGTCAACACCGCCGCCCTCATACCCCGCTCGCTCACTCTTTGACCTTCTCGACGAGCGCGACCTCGAAGGTCATCGACTTGTCGACCGCCTTCGCCATGTCGTACACCGTGAGGGCGGCGACCGAGGCGGCGGTCAACGCCTCCATCTCGACCCCGGTCTGCGCTGAAGTGGCAACCTCGGCAACGATCTCGACGCGGTCTTCCTCGACCCGCAGCGTGACGTCGACATGCGCGAGCGGCAACGGGTGACAGAGCGGGATGAGCTCGGCGGTGCGCTTCGCGGCCATGATCCCGGCGAGCTGCGCCGTCGCGAGCGCGTCTCCCTTGGGCAGGTCGCGTAGCCGGCCCGCCGTCTCGGCCGCCATGCGAACGGTTGCACGGGCCACCGCCCGCCTGCGTTGCACCGGCTTGCCGCCGACGTCGACCATCTGCACGGCGCCGGTCACGTCGACGTGGGAGAGCTCATTCATCTGTTTTCTCAACGGACAACGACCCGGCGTCGCGTGATCATGCGCCAAGCGTAGTCCGCGCGCCGCGGAGGTCGCCGAGCTGTGCGTCGATCCAGGCGGCGACGTCGTGCGTGCGGACGTGGGCGCGAATCGCCTCCGCACGAGCACGGCGCTCCTCCGGCTCGAGCATCAGGGCGTCGTGCAGCGCCTCCGCCTGTCCGTCGACGTCGAACGGGTTGACCGTGATCGCCCAAGAAGCAAGCTCCTCGTGAGCGCCGGTGTTCTCCGAGAGCACGAGCACGCCGTCCCGACGGTTCACGAGCGGCCCTTCCTTCGCGACGAGGTTGAGGCCGTCGAAGACGGCGTTCACGAGCAGGACGTCGAAGTCCCTGTACGCGGCGACCGTCTGCGCGAAGTCGTCGCGAATGCGCAGATCGATCGGCAGCCAGCCGTCGTCGGCGTGACGCGCGTTGACGACGGCCGCCTCGCGCTCGATCGCAGCGAGGTACTCGACGTACTCGGGGATGTCCTGCCGGGAGGGGTCGAGCAGCGCGAGCATCGTCACGCGCCCGCGATGCTCCGGATGCCGGTCGAGCAGGGCGCCGAACGCACGAAACCCGCGCACGACGTTCTTCGACGGGTCCGTCCGGTCGACACGGAGGATCACGCGCTCGGGTCGGTCTGCAAAGAGATGCTCGCCCGCCCGTCGCACCGCGTCCGCGCCGGCAAAGTCGTCGAACTCGGCCGGGTCGACGGAGATCGGATGGCTCGCGGTCACCGTTCGCCGACCGGAGACCTCGATCACGTCGCCGTCGACCGTTGCGCCCAGCAGGTCGGCGCAGCTGCCTGCGAAATTGCGCCGCCAGCGCTCGGTATGGAAGCCCACGACGTCGTTCGCGAGCAGTCCCTCGTGCACCTCGTCGCGGCACGCGCTCGGCAGCACGCGCCAGTAGTCGGACTGCGGCCACGGGACGTGCACGAAGTGCGCGAGCGCGGCGTCCGCGCGCGCACGACGAACCATCGCCGGCGCGAGATACAGGTGGTAGTCGTGGAAGAGGACGCCTCCCGCGGAACCACGGTCGAGCTCGTCCACCACGGCGTCCGCGAACCCGCGGTTCACCTCCTCGTACGACGCCCACGCGCGCACGTCGAGCTGCGGCTGCTCGGCGAGCCCCCACAGGTAGTGGTGGAGGAACCAGAGCAACGGGTTGGCGACGGTGTTGTAGTAGCGGTCGTACGCCTGGGGGTCGTGCGCGACGAGCCGCAGCCGATAGCGGGAGCCGTCGTGCCCCGTCTCTTCGATCGCGTTGCCGCGGGCCTCGGCGGCGACGGCGCGGTCCTCCTCGCTGATCGCGCTGGCGATCCACGTCACGTCGTGCCTCGACAGGAGCCCACGCAGCGCGGTCACCAGCCCGCCGCCCCCGCGTTTCGCCGTCCGCCGGCCGTCGTCATCGCGCCCGTAGACGAGCGGGCCGCGATTCGAGACGACGACGAGCTTCATAGCGTCGTGATTGTGCTCCCGCCGATGTCGTTCCCGAGCAGGCAGTTGAACAGCACGAGCCAGTCGCGCAGCAGGCGCGGTGTCAGGAAGCGCTTGCGGACGTGTTCCTTGCCCTTCAGCGCGCGGACGCGGGCCTCGGCGCGGTCGCGGAGGATCTCGATCGTGGCGTGCGCGCACTGTTCGACCGAGTCGACGAGCCAGCCGGTCTCGCCGTCCGTGACCTGCGCCACGATCCCGCCCACGCGCCCCGCCACGACCGGGCGGCCCTTCCAGAGCGCCTCGGTGACCGTCAGACCGAAGCCCTCGCGGATCGATTTCTGGAGAACCGCGCTCGAGTGCACCTGGAAGGCGTTCACCTCGACGGCGCCGACGTTGTTCAGGTTGCTGAAGATGAAGACGTCGGGGTCGCCGGCCGCGTGCTCCACGGTGCGGTTGTAGAACTCCCACCCCTCTGGATCGTCGTGGGCCATGGAGCCGACGAGCGCCAGCTGCGTCGCGGGGAACCGACTCTTCACCTGGCGGTAGGCGTCGATCACCCCGAGCGGGTCCTTCCACGGGTCGAACCGAGACACCTGCGTGATCAGTGGACGCTCGACGTCGATGCCGAACTGGTCGACGATGTACGCGGCGTCCTCGGCCGAGAGCGCCATGTTCTTCGGCATCAACGGGTCGATCGCGGGCGGCCAGATCGCGACGAGGCGCAGCCGGCCCGTCGCGGGCGCGTACTGCGGCATGTGGAAGATCGACGCGTCGTACTGCCGCAGCGACGGGAGCAGCACATCCATGATCTGCGCGTTCGGCGTCGAGAAGTCGATGTGGCCGCGCCAGATCCACTTTGCGCGGCGCGCCGGAAACGAGTCGATCATCGCGGCCGGCTGCGGGTCGTGGACGATCACGAAGTCGTAGTCGTCCGGCGACAGCTCCTCGGCGTTCGCCGCGTTGTAGCGCTCGTAGACCTCCTGCTCCTCCCGCGTCAGGACGCGCGGATCGCCCTGGAGCCCGTTGTGCATCGCCTTCGTGACGTCGAAGAACTCGTCTGCGCCGCGGATGATCCGCCACTCGACCTCCAGCCCCGCCTCGGCCATCAGCGGGACGAGCGTGTAGTTGATCTCGGCCACGCCGCCCCCGAAGGCCGTCGCCGAGACGTGCACCACCTTCTTTCCGGCGAGCGGCTCGGCAAGACGGCGGATCTCGTCCATCAGACCGCGCGAGACGAGCGTGGCGTAGTCGCCGAGCGCCTTGTGGCCGACGTTGACGAGCTGGAGCACCGAGGCTCAGGCAGCCAGTCTCTTGACGAAGCGCAGGTGCGAGCCGCCGGCGTCGCGCTGCGTGATCTCGAACTCGTCCGAGAGCGCCTCGATGATCGCGATGCCGAGCCCGCCCTCCTCGGCGAGCTCGTCCTCGTCCAGCCGCCGCCCGGGCGGTGTGAAGCCGCCGCCCTTGTCGGCGACGACGACCACCAGCTTGTCCGGGTGCAGCTCGTAGACGATCTCGACCGATCCCGTCTCCTCTCCGTACGCATGGCGGACCGAGTTGGTGCACGCCTCGGTGAGCGCGAGCTTCAGGTCGCCCAGCACCTCGGGCGGGAACCCACCGTCGCGCAGGCGCGAGATCCCGGTCAGCGCCAGGCGGCCGAGCGTGATGTATTCCGGCTTGGCCGGAATCGTCAGCCGGATCACGGGCGCGCGCCCGTTCCCACCAGCACTCACCGTGACTGCTCCTCCCCGGGGGTCCATAGAGATTTTCCGTCAGTTCTTCGCGGAGATTCTGCCGAAACGTGGCGAGATCATTCGTCTTGGCAGCGGATACCCCTCCGGCGCGGTTTCGTAACCCGGACGCGCGAGTGCGCCCGAGCACTGTCTCGGGCCGCGGCGATTCTTGTCGCGCCCCCGCGGTTGGCGACCTGTCCCCTTCCGCGTCACCGCCGCGGCCGGCTGCGTGGGGCGTCCGGATCGTACGACGGCGCGGCTCCCTCGCCGTCGCGTGTCACGAACTTGTCGCACTCCCGTGACGCTCTCGTAGGGACGGCTGCCGCCGGACATGCCGCCTCGAGCCACGTCGGTTCGGGACGCGGCTGTGGTACGTGAATGTCACAGGCGTAACCGGGCTCCTTCGACGGCTGCGCGTGGAATCCTCCGCCGACTCGGACGACCCGCAGCGGGGCTCCCCGCGCCCGAGCAGGACGTTTTGGCTCGGCTACAGGGTTTGAGCCGTTTTCACGTTCTTCGCGGGCCGCGGCGGGATCTCGTCCGCTTCGAGATCGGCGCTGAGAACGAGCGTGAACCGCGTCCAACCGTCGGCGACGTCGAGCTCGATGCGGCCCCCCATCAGCTCCGCGAGCTCGCGGGCGATCGCGAGCCCCAGCCCGCTTCCCGACGCGCGCGCGCCCCCGAGCCGGAAGAACCGCTGGAACACCTGCTGTCGGGCCTCGGCGGGAATGCCGGGCCCGTCGTCCGCGATCTCGAGCAACGCGCGGCCCCCGTCGAGGCTCGCGTGCAGCCGCACCGTCGTCCGGGGCGGGGTGTGGACGATGGCGTTCTCCACCAGCACGCGGCCGAGCTGCAGCACCCGCAGGGCGTCCCCGCGCGCAGGGACCGGCGCGTCTGCGTAGACCTCGAGCACGTGGTCGGACGCGCCGGCACGAGGGTCGAACTCGTCGGCCAGCTCGTCGGCGAGCTCGGCCAGGTCGATCGACTCGGCGTTCACGGTCAGCCGCCCCGCGTCGACCCGGGAGAGATCGAGCAGATCCGTGGCGAGCTTCGTCAGCCGGTCGACCTGCTCCCGCATGCGCACGAGGAACTCGCGCCGCGTGGGTTCGTCGAGATCGGGGTCGTCGAGGAGCTCGAGGAAGCCGCCGAGCGAGAAGAGCGGCGTCCGCAGCTCGTGCGACGCGTTCGCGATGAACTCGCCGCGCGCGCGGTCGAGCGTCGCGAGGCGCAGGCGCATGCGCTCGAACGTCCGCGCCAGCTGGCCGAGCTCGTCCGAGCCCGGGTCGACGACCGGCTCGTCGAAATTCCCCGCCGCGATCCGCTCCGCCGCCGCCTCGAGCCGCCTGATCCGGCGGGCGAACATGCTCGCCCCGAGATAGCCCAGGAGCACGGCGAACGCGACCGCGAGGCCGCCGGCGATCGTCACGCGGCGCCGGACGACCGAGACTGTCTCGAGCTGGCTGTCGAGGGACGCGGCGAACATCAGCACCGGCCCCGACGTCGTCAACGGCATCGCGGCCTCCGCGTACAGGACGCCGTTGTGCCTGGCGACGCCGCGCGCCGGCCCGCCTTCCGAGATCGCCCGCAGCGCCACCGGGTCGTTGGTCAGATCGGTGTCGTCGGTCGTCTGGTTCGAATCCGCGAACGGCGTGACCGTCGGCGGGATCGCGGTGTAGTTGAAGACGATCGCCCGCACGCCGTGGTCCTCGCGCATCTGGGTCGTCCAGTCGGGCACCTGCACGGCATCCGCCGGGTACCTCGGCAGCTCGCTGTGAAGCTGGCGCGCGAGGGTCTGTTGCTCGGCGTGCTCGAGCGACGAGCGGTAGAGCGGGACGACGATGAGGTAGACGATCGCCAGCACCCCCGCCACGACGGCGAGCAGCGCGAGCGCGAGCCTGCCGCCGACGCTCCGGAGCGGGCTCATTTCTCGCGGAACCGATACCCGACGCCGCGCACCGTGAGGATGTATTCCGGCGTGCGCGGCTCCGTCTCGAGCTTCTCCCGGAGATGACGCACGTGGACGTCGATGGTGCGTGGGTCTCGGTAGTCGGCGCTCTTCCAGAGGCTCTCGAGCAGCATCCGCCGGCTGAAGACACGGCCCGGGCTGGCCGCCAGCGCCCGCAGGAGCTCGAACTCGACGTACGTGAGCTGGACCGCCTCACCGCGGACCTCCACGGTCCGCCGGGGGAGGTCGATCACGAGCCCGTCGCGCTCGATCCGCTCGTCCTGCTCGGAGTCGGGCACGTGGGGCCGGCGTGCCCGGCGCAGGAGCGCGCGCACACGCGAACGGAACTCGCGGATCGAGAAGGGCTTGGTGATGTAGTCGTCCGCGCCGAGCTCGAGCCCGATCACCTTGTCGAGCTCGTCGTCGCGGGCCGTGAGCATGATGATCGGGACGCTGCTCGTTGCACGGAGGCGCTTGCAGACCTCGAGCCCGTCCAGGCGCGGCAGCATCACGTCGAGGACGACCAGGTCGACGTCCCGCTCCGAGAACCGCTCGAGCGCCTCCTCGCCGTCGGCCGCCTGGACGACCTCGTAGCCGTCCTTCTCCAGCGGGAACGCGAGCACCCGGCGGACGGCGTCCTCGTCGTCGACGAGCAGGATCGTGGGGGAGTCGGCCATCTCGTCGTTCGCCGGACCGGCCTGCAGCGGCCCCGGTTCCTACTATAGCCCTGGCATGGTTGTGACCCGGGCCCCCGCGCGGCGCCGGAGGCCCAGGCGCGGGTCGGTCGTACGCCCCCTCAACGCCCGGCTCTACCGGAGCAGCTTCCTGGTCCTCTCGCTGCCCCTGCTCGTCCTCGCCTTCAGCATCGTGCGGGTCGGCGGACTGCCGCCGCCGCAGCTGCCTCCTGCATTCGACGGAAACGCGGCCCGCCAGCTCGCCGTCGACCTCGCCGCGGCCGCGCCCGACCGGGTTCCCGGCACGGCGGGAGCGGCGAGCGCGGCCGAGTGGTTCCGATCCCAGATGCGCGCCTACGGCCTGCCCGTCGCATCGGACACCTGGCGGCAGCGCGTTCCGGGGCTGGGAACCGTCCGCCTGCAGAACCTGTGGGCGGTGGCGGCCGGGCAGTCCTCGGACGCGATCGTCGTGATGGCGCACCGCGACGATACGGGTGCAGGTCCAGGCGTGAACGACGACGCCTCGGGGACGGCGACGCTGATCGAGCTCGCGCGCGGGTACGCGCAACCCGATACGCCGAGCGCGCAACGGGTCCGCACGGCCCACACGCTCGTGTTCCTCTCGACCGACGGCGGGTCGTTCGGCGGCGTCGGTGCGAAGCGGTTCGTCGACCACCTCCCGTTCCATGTCGTGGCGACGGTCAATCTCGATGCCGTCGGCGGTACCGGGATACCTCGAATCGTCGTCACGGGCGACGCGCCGCGCTCGCCCGCGGCAGCGCTCGTCGAGACTGCCGCAAACCGGGTGCTCGAGCAGACCGGCCGCCGGGTGCGGCGCACCGGCTTCCTGCCGCAGCTGATCGATCTCGGTTTCCCGTTCACGCTCTACGAACAGGGCCCGTTCGTCGCGCAGGGCATCCCGGCGATCACGCTCACGACGGCCGGGGAGCGTCCGCCGCCCGCCTTCCAGGACCAGGCGAACGCGCTCGACGGAGGCACGCTCGCAGCGCTGGGGCGCGCGACGCAGGAGCTGCTCGGCTCCCTGGACCAGGGGCTCGAGCTCGCGCAGGGAACGACGAGCTTCGTGTGGGTCGGCAGCCGGATCGTGCGGGGCTGGGCGATCGAGCTCCTGCTGGCGGGGCTGCTCGTCCCGTACCTCGTCGCCGTGGTCGACCTCTATGCGCGCTGCAGGCGCCGTGGCATTCCGCTGCCTCCCGCATTCCGCTCGCTGCGAAGCCGGCTGGGATTCTGGTTGTTCGCGGGCCTCGCCTTCTACGTGTTCGGCTTGGCCGGCGCCTGGCCGACCGGCCCGTCACGTCCGCCGAATCCCGCAACCGCCGTCGCCGGCACCTGGCCGAAGCTCGGGCTCATCGGCTTCGTGCTCGTCCTGCTGCTCGGCCGGCTCGTCGGCCGCCAGCGGCTCGTCCCCCGCCGGCGTGTCACCGACGAGGAGCGGCTGGCGGGGGAGGCGGCGGCACTCCTGGCGCTGGGCGTGATCGCGTTGCTAACTTTGGCAACAAACCCGTTCGCCTTGCTGTTCGTCCTACCGGCCGCCCACGCGTGGCTCTGGCTGCCGCAGGTGCGGAACCACGCGCCGCCGACGCGGTGGATCGTCCTCGTCGCGGGGCTCGTCGGCCCCGTGCTCGTCCCGCTGTCGCTCGCCCTCCGGTTCGGGCTCGGCTTCGACGCGCCGTGGTACCTGCTCGAGCTCGTGGCAATCGGATACGTGCATCTGCCGGCGGTCGCGATCACGCTCGGCGGTGCGGCCTGCGCGGCGCAGCTCGCCGCGATCTCCGCCGGGCGGTACGCCCCGTATCCGGCCCGTGGCGAGCGCCCGGTCCGGGGACCCATCCGAGGGCTCGTGCGCAGCGTGGTGCTGACGAACCGCGCCCGCCGCCGCGTCCTCGACGATCGCCGGCGTGCCGTTCTCTAGATCGCGAGGTAGTCGACCGGTGAACCGGCGGCGAGCTCGCCCTCGCCGCGCGGGATCAGGACGAGGGCGTCGGCGGCGGCGGCCCGCGCGATCATGTGCGACTCCTGGCCCGACAGCGGCTCGAGCACAACGGCGCCGTCCTCGAGCCGCGTCCGCGCACGAACCAGATCGTCGCGCGCGGGGCTTCGCCGCTGCGCCGTCGCGAGACGACCCGGCAAGTACCGGGGCCGAGGCTCGGCGAGGCCTTGCAGCGCGCCGAGCGCGGGACGGACGAACAGCTCGAACCCGACCAGCGACGAGACGGGGTTGCCCGGCAGCCCGAACACGAGCACGTCGCCGCACACGCCGAAGAACAACGGCTTGCCCGGCCTGATCGCGACGCCCCAGAACACCTCCTCGACGCCGAGGTCGGTGAGAAGGGCACGCACGAGGTCGTGGGGACCGACGGAGACGCCGCCGGAGGTGACGAGCACGTCCGCCTCGAGCCCCTGCTGCAGCGCGGCGCGCAGCACCGCTTCGTCGTCTGGCACCGGGTCGAGCACCTCGGCTGTCGCTCCGGCCGCCGCGGCCTGCGCGGCGGCGAGCAGTCCGTTCGACTCGTAGATCTGCCCCGGCGCGAGGCGCGCGCCGGGAGGACGCAGCTCGCTGCCGGTCGCGAGGATCGCGACGCGCGGACGGCGTGCACACGAGACTGCGGCGACGCCTGCAGCGGCAAGGGCGGCGAGCTGGGTCGGCCCGATGCGCGTGCCGGGTGGTACGACGAGCGAGCCCGCGACGGTATCGCTCCCACGATCACGTACGTTGTCTCCTTTGACAACACGCTCGACCTCGACCTCGCCGTCTCGCACCGACGCTCGTTCCACCGGGACGACCGCGTCGGCCCCCGCCGGCACGACCGCGCCGGTCGAGATCGCGATGGCTTCCCCGTCCTCGAGCCGCTTCTGCGCAGGCCTGCCGGCGGCGGACTGATCGACGACGACGAGCGTCCCCGGCGTGTTCACCGCCCTCACGGCGTACCCGTCCATCGCCGAGCTCGGGAACGGCGGGAGATCGATCGACGCGCTCGCCGGTTCCGCCGTCACGCGTCCGTGCGCCGCGCGGAGATCGACGTCCTCCGCCGCGAGCGGCCGCGCGTGCGCGAGCACGCGGGCGAGCGCATCGTCGATGGCGAGCAGAGCGGCCAACGGCGACCACCATAATCAAGCGATGGCCGAGGACGTGATCGCGGGGCGGTATCGCCTCCTCGAGCCGCTCGGCCGCGGCGCCATGAGCGCCGTCTGGCTCGCGTTCGACACCGAGCTCGAGCGGCGGGTCGCACTCAAGACGCTCGCGCCGACCGCCGACCGGGCGCGGTTTCGTCGCGAGGCACGCGCCGTCGCGGCGCTGTCGCATCCCAACATCTGCGCCCTCTACGACTACGGCGAGTCGGAGGGGAAGCCGTACATGGTCCTCGAGTACCTTCCGGGCGGTTCGCTCGAGGGGCAGCTGGCAGGCGGACGGCCGCTGCCGGACGACGACACGCAGCGGATCGCGGCCGGAATCGCCGCCGGGCTCGCGCACGCACACGAGCGCGCGCTCGTGCATCGCGACCTGAAACCGTCGAACGTGCTCTTCGACGCGGAAGGCAGGCCGAAGATCGCCGACTTCGGAATCGCACGGATGGGCGGCGAGGGAACGCTCACCGAAGCGGGCACGGTGCTCGGGACCGCCGCGTACATCTCGCCCGAGCAGGCCTCGGGTCTGCCGGCAACCGCGGCGAGCGACGTCTACTCGTTCGGCGTCATGCTCTTCCGGATGCTCACGGGGCGGCTGCCGTTCGTCGCCGAGAGCGCCATGGAGCTCGTCCGGCTCAACCGCGACGTCGCCGCGCCGCTCGTCTCGTCACTGCGCCCGGACGCACCGACATACCTCGCACGCACCGCCGATGCTGCGCTTGCGAAGGAGCCGCTCGACCGGCCGGCCGACGGCGCGGCTCTCGTCGCGGCCGTGGCCGGCGTCACCGCACCGGCCGCTCCGCCGCCGCCGCCCGCACCCCCCGAACACGCGACGCAGGTCCTGCCGCAGGTGCAGCATCCGCGGAAACGGACCGGCCTGCTCCTGGCTGCGCTCGCGCTGGGGCTCGCACTGCTCGGCGGCGGTGCCGCCCTCGCGCTCGTCCTGAACGACCGCGGCAGCTCGGGGGGCGGCCCCGGCACGAGCCTTCCCAGCTTGAGCGTGGCGAGCGCGCCGACCGCCGGCTCAGGCTCCACCGCGGCCGAAACCACCGCACCCTCGTCCACGACCACCGAGGCGTCGGTGCCCGGCACGACCGAGGCGACCATCACGACCCCGGCGACGACCGCGCGCACCACCACCGCCCGCACGACGACCGCGCCGACGACGATCCCCGTGACCACGGCGCCGCCGACCACCACGCCGCCGACCACGACGTTCGGGACGACGATCGACACGACGACCGACACCTCGCCGGAGACGACGGGCGCCGCCGCGACGGCCGGGACGACGACCGCGCCCTAGCCGTCTACGGCGGCGGCGGCAGACGCGGCGTCGTGACCGTCGTCGGCGACGGAGCCTGCGCGGGAGGCGGAGCCGTCGTCGTCGTCGGGGCGACCGTGTGCGTCGGAGCGTGGGTCGTCGTCGCGGCGGTGCTCGTCGTCGTGCTCGTGGTCGTCGGCGTCGTCGTGCTCGTGATCGTCGGCGTCGCGAGGTAGCCGTACGAGCGATGCGTGAAGTAGCGGTAGGTCGGATAGTGCTTGGGCAGACCGAACGGCAGCGAGGGCCGGTGCCACAGTGCAGCCGCCATGTATTCGTGCCAGATCGGCACCGGGAACGTCGCTCCCGCGACCTCGACACCGTGAACGTCGAGCATCGGGATCTCACCCTTCGGATACCCCATCCACACGACGGTGCAGAGCTGGCGCGTGTAGCCGTCGAACCACGCATCTGCGTGGTTGTCGGTGGTGCCGGTCTTGCCGGCGTTCACGTGTGTGCCGTCGCCCGAGCCCGCGCCCGTTCCGTAGAGCGCGTTCTGTCCGAGCACGTCGGTGACCTTCCACGCGACCGCGTCCGAGATCACGCGCTTCGTCTGCGGCTTCGACCAGGTCTGGTCGATCTTGCCGCCCGGCAGCACCACCTTGGTGATCGCCCGCGGCTTCGCGTAGATGCCCATCGCAGGAAAGGTCGCGTACGCGGCAGCCATGTCGAGCGGGGAGACCGCGAGCGACCCGAGCCCGATCGAGGCAACCGGCTTGTCGGGTGAGAGGTGCACGCCCAGACGGTGCGCCATGCTCCACACGTACCGCGGGCCGACGTCCAGCGTGAGCTGTGCGAAGACGGTGTTGTCGGACGACAGGGTCGCGCGCGTCACGGAGACCGAACCCAGATAGGTGTCGTCGTACGTGTGGACGTTCCACGGCTGCGTCGGCGAGCACCACGGTGCGGCGGTGCACGTGAACGGCGCCGACGTGTAGTAGGTCGTGTCCGGATCGATGCCCTGCTCGATCGCCGACGCGAGCACGAACGTCTTGAACGTGGATCCGGCCTGCCGCCCGGATTGCGCCGCGAGGTTGAACTGGTTGCCCTTCGTCCGCACGACGGCCGTCATCGCCCGGATAGCGCCGGTGCCCGGCTCGACCGACACGATCGCCGCCGCGGGGTCGGTGCGATACGGAAGGACGTCGAGGATCGCCTTGCGCGCGAGGCGCTGAAGCCTCGGATCGATGGTCGTGTACACCTTCAGGCCGCCCTCACGCACGGTGTTCGCGCCGTACTGCTGCTCGAGCTGGTCGATCACGTACGAGAAGAAGTACGGCTCCTTGATCCGGGAGTAGAACCTCCCGGGCTTCAGACCGAGGCTGCGGATCCGGATCGCCCGGTCGTACTGGGACTGAGTCACGGCGGCGTTCGCGAGCATCGCGCGCAGCACCTCGTCGCGGCGCTGCAGCGCCGCGGCCGGATTGTGGAACGGGTCGTAGACCGACGGCGCCTGGGGCAGCCCTGCGAGCAGGGCGGCCTGCAGAAGCGTGAGCTGCCGGGCGTGCTCCGAGAAGTACGTCTGAGCCGCGGCTTCGATCCCGTACGCGTGATTGCCGTAATAGACGGTGTTCACGTACTCGTTGAGGATCTTCGGCTTCGACCACCTGCGCGCGAGCTTGATCGCAAGGCACGCCTCTTTCAGCTTCCGGCTGAACGTCCGCTCGGACGCCGACCCCGTGTAGAGATTGCGGACGAGTTGCTGCGTGATCGTCGAGCCGCCCTGCACGACCTTGCCGGCGGTGATGTCCGACCAGGCCGCCCGGGCGACGCCGACGTAATCGATCGCGCCGTGCTCCCAGAACCGGCGATCCTCGACCGCGACGGTCGCCTTCGGCAACCACGGCGAGATCTTCCGGGGCGGCACCGGCTCGCGGTTGCGCTCGGCGGGAATCGACCCGAGCAGCGAACCGTCGTCGGCGTACACGAACGAGTTGGCGCCGATGTTCACCGCGCGCAGCGAGTTCAGGGTGCAGCTCGCCGAGAGCGCCGCGCCGGCGCCGAAGCCGACGACGAGAACGACTGCGGTGAGCACCGCGGCGACCGTCCCGACGACGACGCCGGTGCGCCGCCGGCGCCTGATCCTGTCCGCACGCTGTTTCTTCCTCGCGTTATGGCGGAGCACGAACTCGAAGTCGTCGCGGCGGCGAACGGTCACGACTCGATGATGCCTGCCGTCTTGAGCCGTTCGGAGACGAGCACCCGAAGATCACTTGCAGCCGCCTCGAGATGCGAGGCTCCCGGAACCCACTTGCGCAGCACGAGCGTCGCCTTGTCGGACAGATCGCCCACATAGACCTCGTCGGCGTCGTTCTTCAGCGTCGCGACGAGCTGCCGCAGGTCGGCCGTCGAAGGCACCTGGACGCTGATCTCGGCCAGCGTCGTCGAGCTGCGGATCGACGAGTTCAGGATCGAGGTCGCCGCGATGTTCTGGTTCGGGACGACGTAACGATCACCGCTGTGCGTACGGAGCCACGTGTACGTCAGCGCGATCTCCTCGACCACGCCGCGCGTGCCTTCGACCAGCACCTCGTCGCCGATGCGCAACGGCTGCGAGAACGCGATCAGAATCCCGGCGACGGCGTTGCCGATCACCCGCTGGCTCGCGAACCCGATGACGAGCCCCACGACCGCCGACGAGGCGAGCACGCCGCCGGCGATCGCGCGCACCTGCGGGACGACCAGCAGCGCCGAGAGCACGCCGACGAAGACGATCGTCGCGAAGATCGTCCGCCGGAGCACGCGGTAGAGCGTGATCGCCTCGGGTGCGCGCGCGCGGCGCCGGAACCGGCCGTCGACGATCCGTGCGGCCGCGGCCGCGACGACGATCATCGCCGCCGCCACGAGCAGTCGCTGCCAGAATGCAGGCATCGCGGTCGCCTATTCGACCCAGTCGATCGGTTTCCGGCCGGCGAACCCCTGCACGAGGTCGTGCCAGTACCGGACTTCGTCCTCGCCGACCCGCCAGCACAGAAGCACGTCCTCTCCCTCGCGCCGTGCGGGGAAGCCGACGAGGCCCGAGTCGGGGTCCTTCACGATGACGCCGAGCTCGTCGAGCCGCTCGAGGCACGCGCCCGCCGCTCGTCCCAGCGACGTGAGCTCGCCGTGTGCCGCGTCCAGATCGCCGGTGACGTAGCCGCCGCCGTTCCGCCCGATCGCGGTCGTGAGGCTCGCCTGCGCCTCCTCGAGCTCGCGCATGCGACGGCGGAGTGCGACGAGGCGCTCGGCGGCGTCGCGCACCTCGGGAAGGGCGCTGTTAGCCTCGGCCGGAGTGAAGAGGCGATCGGGCACGGCCGAGCCGTACTCTAGGGACGAAGCCGTGCGGCTCGCGCTGTGGCTGGCGCTGGTCGGCCTCCTTGCGGTGGTCGCGTATGCGAGCAGGGCAAGCTCGGGCAAGCCGAGCCCTCAGACGCTGTACGAATGGTCGACCGCCGTCGGAGCCCTGATCCAGGATGCGATCGTCCTCGGCTTCGTTCTTGCGATCGCGGGCTTTCGCCGAGACCTGCTCGCGCTGCGCCGACCGGCCTCGCTCGGCCGGACCGCGCTCGTGCTCGTCGCTGCGCTGGTCGGCATCTATGCCTTCGAGGGCATCTACTCCGCCCTCACCCATCCCGGCAACGAGCAGGGGTTGACGCCCGCCCACTGGGAGCCGCGGCACGCCGCCGCCTACGTCGTCAACAGCGTGGTGATCTGTACGTGGATCCCGTTCGTGGAGGAGCTCACGTACCGCGGCGTCGGCTACTCGCTGCTCGCGCGGCACGGTCGCTGGACGGCGATCGCGGTCGTCGGCCTGCTCTTCGGCCTCGCGCACGGATTGATCGTCTCGCTGCCGATCATCGCCCTCTTCGGCGCGGTGCTCGCGTGGGTGCGCTCGCGGACGAGCAGCGTGCTCCCGGGGATGGCGTTGCACGCTGTGTTCAACCTCGTCGCGCTCGTCGCCGCCGTCACCGTCCACCGATAACCTCGGCCGCTATGCACCGTCTTGCTCTCGTCGCCGTCGTCGCCCTGGTCCTGGTCCCGGCCGCGTCACCCGCCCAGCGGGATGCCTGCAGCGTCACCGCCACGCCCGTCAGGGGTGCAGCGCCGCTGCAGGTCACCTTCACCGCGACGTGCACCTCGTCGAGCTACGCGTGGAGCTTCGGCGACGGGCAGCAGGCGCAAGGAGCATCGGTGGTGCACGACTACGCAGCCGGGCTCTGGGCGCCGGAGCTGACCACGGACGCAGGCCCGCAGACGCTTCCGGCGGTCACGTCGATCTCGCTCGCGCTGACCGGTCCCAAGGTTGCGAAGTACGCGGAGTGGGTCACGCTCCACGCGTCGGTCACGCCGTCGCTGCCGGTCGCCGTTCGCGGGCGTCGTGTCGTGGGCGGGCGGATCCGGTTTCGGGCCCTCTCGACCCAGCCGTACGTCGCCTTCGCCGACGGCGTCCGCTCGGAGCCGTGGCGGATCACGTTGGCGCCGAAGCTCGTGGTGCACGTCGCGCGGATCGCAACCGTCGGGCAGGACGTGAAGGTCCGCGCGTCGCTGCACCCGGCGAGCGCCGGCTCGGTGCGCACCACCACCGTCTCGACCGCGACGCCCGGCACGGTGAAGGTGCTCGTCACGTCGAAGCCGGCCGCCGGCTGGCAGGCCGTCGACACCACGGCCACGGTGGTCGTCGTCCAGCCGACGCTCACCGTGGGCTCGACCGGGCGAAGCGTCGTCGCCCTCGAGCAGGCGCTGGCCGCGGAGCACTACCTCTTGCCCGGGCGTAGCGCCATGTTCTCGGCGGAGTTGACCGACGCGCTGTACGCGTTCCAGAAGGTCAACAGACTGCCGCGCACCGGGATCGCCGACGCCGCGACCTGGCGTGCACTTGCGGCCCCGATCGCCGCACGGCCTCGCTACACGACCCCGTCCTTTCACATCGAGGTGAACAAGCCGCTTCAGGTCCTCTACGTCGTGCGCGACGGCCGGGTCGCGCAGATCGTGCCGATCTCGACCGCCGGACTGCCGGGCCGATTCACTCCCGTGGGCACGTTCGCGGTGTACCGCAAGGTCCTCGGCTTCGATCCGAGTCCGCTCGGAACGCTGTTCGACCCGTCGTACTTCACGGGCGGCTACGCGATTCACGGCAATCCGTCGGTGCCGCCGTATCCCGCTTCACACGGATGCGTGCGCGTGCCGATGTGGGCGGCGCCGCTCCTGTACGACGAGATGCCCTACGGAACCGTCGTGGACGTCTACTGACGATGACCGGCCCGGAGCGCGACCCGGTCGTCGGCGATCTTCGCGAGCAGATCTCCGAGCTCGACCGTTCCATCTTCGACGCGGTCAACCGCCGGCTCGTACTCGTGGCGCAGCTGAAGAAATACAAGGAGGCGCAGGGCTACTCGTTCGTCGACGCGGGAAGGGAGGCGGACATGATCGCGGCGCAGGTCGATGCGAATCCCGGCCCGCTCTCGGACGAGGGCGTGCGCGCGCTCTACAGCGAGCTGCTCGCGCTCACGAAGCGCGAAGTCCGCTAGCTAGTCGTCGTCGGCTTCGCCCTCCGCCTCGGCGAAGTCCTCGGCGGAGACGTGGTCGAGGAAGCTGCGGAACTCGGAGACGATCTCCTCCTCGTTCACCTCGTCGCCCTCCATCTCGATGGCGGACTCGTCGATGACGTCGTCTGCGGCGAAGATGGGCGCGTGCGCCCGGACGGCGACCGCGATCGCGTCGGACGACCGCGAGTCGATCTCGATCTCGTTGCCGTTCTGCGCCACCGTGATCGAGGCATGGAACGTGTTGTCCCGGAGCTCCGTGACGGTGACGCGCACGACGTCGACTTCGAGCTCGCCGAGGATGTTGACGAGCAGGTCGTGCGTCAGCGGCCGGGGTGCTTCGGCGCCCTGGAGCTTCATCAGGATCGCCGCAGCCTCCGAGTGGCCGATCCAGATCGGGAGGTACCGGTTACCCTCGGCTGTCTTCAAAAGCACGATCGGCTGCTTGCCGACGAGGTCGAACGAGACGCCGTAGATCGTCATCTCGACCATTCCCGACTTAGATTACCCGCGCTCTTGGAGGCAAACGCGACGCGGCTACAATCCGGCGGCGCGGGCGATTAGCTCAGCTGGTTAGAGCGCCGCTCTGATAAGGCGGAGGTCCCTGGTTCGAATCCAGGATCGCCCATCCGTGCGTCACGGCGCGCTTCTCGTTGCACTTCTGGCAATGACGGGTTCGCCGAGTTCCGCTCCCGTGCCGAGAGGAACCATCGCGTTCGGCACCGGCCAGTACGTGTTCGCCGTTCACGCGAACGGGACCGGCGGCCACGCCCTCGACGCCGGCGACTACCCCGCGTACTCGCGGGACGGCCGGCGGCTCGCATTCACGTCGAGCGGTGTCTGGACGGCGCGCGCCGACGGGACAGGGAAGCGGCGCATCGTCCCCCACTTCGCCGAGTACGTCACCTACACGGACCCGGCCTGGTCGCCGGACGGCTCCCGGCTCGCGTACATCCGGCTCGACGAGGGCCACCAGACGGCGGAGCTCTGGCTGGTCGACCGCAACGGGAACCGCCTGCACGGGCTCTCGATCGTGCACGTCGCGGATGCACCGTCGTGGTCTCCCTCGGGCAAGTGGATCGCATACGCCGGCGACGGCGGCCTCGCCGAGGTGCTCGCGGACGGAAGCGGCAAGCGGTTGCTGCTCGGCGAACCGGTCGCGGCGCCCGTGTGGTCACCGGCCGGCACAGCGATCGCCTTCGAGGAGCAGGCAGGGGCGCACGTCGAGATCCGGCTGCTCGACCTGACGACGCAACGAGTCCGGCTCGTCGACCGGACCGCCGGACCGCTCGGCCCGTTGGCGTGGTCGCCCGACGGCGCGTGGATCGCATTCGCCGAGCGGACACGCGGCGCCGGCGGCCTCCTCGAGCTCCGCGCGGTGCACGTTCGCGACGGGCGCGAGCGTGCGATCGCCGACACGTTCGCGCAGCAGCTCGACGGTCTGAGCTGGCGGTCCTAGGCGGACGGACGGCGGACCTGGGTCGTCGACACGGCCTGGCGCTCGACCTTCGTCCGGCGCCGCGCTTCGTCGATCGCGGTTCGCGCGTCTCGCGCGCAACGCTCGATCTCGGCGTCGAGCTCGCGCATCCGCCCCCGGAGCTCCTCGACGCGTCCCTCGTCACCCGCGTGCACCGCGCCGCCGAGCTCGTACTGCACGCGCGACCGCTCCCGCGCGAGCTTCTGCGACTCGACGCGTACGCGTGCCGCACGGCTCCCGGCGCCCGCCCACACCTCGACGACCGCACGGGCGAAGCCCACCGCGGCAATCGACCGGTCCGTCGCGAGCGCGGTCGCGCGGTCGACCGACGACGACCGCCTGCGGCGCGCCTGCTCCG
>Ga0209579_10000446_pt1 | contig 42935 bp, 41 predicted proteins | sample Coa_R1_2_FD_187152 | JGI IMG/M metagenome (GOLD analysis project Ga0209579, IMG submission 187152) | Surface soil microbial communities from Centralia Pennsylvania, which are recovering from an underground coalmine fire - Coalmine... | ecosystem: Environmental > Terrestrial > Soil >...
GCCGGTCATCCCCAACAATCCGACCCGCAAGCACCGCTATCCCTTCGATCCGCAGGCCTACAAACTGCGCAACCTGATCGAGCGCATGTTCTGCCGCCTCAAAGACTGGCGCCGCATCGCCACCCGCTACGACAAGCTCGCCGCCAACTTCGCCGCCGCGGTGACCCTCGCCGCCATCGTTATCTGGTGGTTATGATTGAGTCTGGAACCTAAAGGGAGGTGGCGGTTGGTCGGGGGATATCCAAGGCCATTACACACCGAGTTGGACTGAACCTATCAGTGCGTTCAATACCCGCGCAGAAACGCCAGCACCTGCGCGGTCCATTCGGCGGGCTTCTCGAAGGGCGGCCAGTGGCCGCAATTGTTGAGGAGCACGAGGCGCGAATCGGCGATGTGGTTGAGGATCGCGATCGAGACCTCGAACGGCACCATCCGGTCGTAGCGGCCGTGGATCAACAGCACCGGCGCCGCGATGCCGGCGAGCTCGGGCGTGTAATCGTGCGGCAGGCTTACGGATTGCGCTCGGGCCGCGAGGAACTCGGGCGACCAGGTATGCGCGCGGTGGATGTAGTCGACGAGCTCGCCAGTCACCATCGTCTCGTCGTCGATATGCACCCGCAAATAGCGGCGGATGTTCTCTGGGCTCGGGTCGGCGATCGCCTGCTGCGTGGCGCGGCTGCCCTCGGAGGGGCGATTGGCCATCAGGTAGCGGTCGCCGCCGGTGCCGATGTGCGAGCCGCCCATGACAAACCGGGTGACCCGCTCGGGGTAGCTGATCGCCGCCACCATCGCCGACTGGCCGCCCTGCGAGTTGCCGACCCAATGCGCCCGCTCGATCCCGAGCGCGTCGAGCAGCGCGACGGCGGTGCGCGCCTGCAGCGCGTGCACCCCCTCGCGATAGACGACCGGTCCGCTCTTCGAGAAGTTCGGCATGTCAAAAAGAATGCAGCGGTAATGCCGCGACAGCTCGCCGATCGCCTTGTGGAAGGTGATCCAAGCGGTGGTGCCGGGGCCGTAGGAGTGCAGGAAGAGCACCGGCTCGCCCGCGCCCATATCGTGGTAGTGCACGGCGATCCCGCCGGCCGTCACGGTCCTGCTGGTGCCCGCCTCGGTCAGGCCGTTCGAAGCGACGAAGGGCATATGTCCTCCCAGCGCGGTCGCGACCTCAAATCTGCGCGGGCCGGTCGCCGTAAGGGTGGGTGATGATTTCCATCAGATGACCGCTCGGATCGTCGAAATAGACGCCGCGGCCGCCGTGCAGGTGATTGATCTCGCCCGGTTTGGCGCGCCGCGGATCGGCGTAATAGCGGGCGCCCAGGGCGCGGATGCGGGCGAACGCCGCGTCGAACTCGGTATCGCTGACGAGAAAGGCATAATGCCCCGGCCGGAACTCCTCGCGCGTGTCGAAATCGAGGGTCACGCCGTTGGCGGTTTTGACCGGAACGAAATGGCCCCATTCCGGCCCCGCCTCGAGATTGAGGATATCGGCGAGGAACTTGGCCGCAACCCATTTGTCCTTTGCCGGGATGATCGTGTGGTTGAGTTCGACGCTCATCTGCTCCTCCGGTTGATTTCTCATATTACGCGGTTCTGGCGGCTTCCGGCAGACCGCTCAGGCCGAGCGCGACCTCCCAGGCCTGCTGCGTCGCGAGTTCCTGGGTCCACGGGCGCATCAGCGCGGCGGCGCGCGCGTCGCGCGCGTAGCGCTCGAGCGGATAGCGTTTGAGGAAGGCGCGTCCGCCGCCGACCCGGATCGCCTCCTGCGTCACCGCGACCACGGCGCGCTGTATCGTGACGTGCGCCGCCCGGGCGCGCTGCACCGCCTCGAGTGGCGGATCGACCTCGGCCTCCGAAATGGCCCGGTAGAAGAGCGCGCGGGCGCCCTCGAGCGCGAACAGCATTTCGCCGATCGCCGGACCCTTCGCCGCGAGCTCGGCGTGCCGCGCCGGCGCCCCCGGCATCCCCCCGGTCAGGTACGCGATGGCGCCGTCATAGGCCGCCTGCATCAGCCCGAGGAAGGTCGCCGAGAAGGTCAGGAACAGATGGGGGAAGGCGTTGTACATCGCCCCGAAGAGGCCGGGCGGCAGCACTTCCGCGTCATCGGGGACGAACACGTTCTCCAGCGCCATGTCACGGCTGACCGTCGCGCGCATCCCCATCGGATCCCACTCGCCGGGAAAGGACAGCCCGGGCGCGTCTTTTGGCACCTGGAGATACAAGGTGCGCTCGATCCACGGTTCATCGCCAAGCCGGATCGCCGGAGTGGCGTAATACGGGGCGGCGCCCGCCAGGCTGACGAAGAACTTGCGCCCGTTGACCAGATAACCGCCCGCGACCTTGCGCGCCGTCGTGCCGAAGCGCCGGCCGCCGACGGCAAGCGTGCTGTCGGTCACGCCCTGCTCTACCGGCTCGCTGTGGGGTTGCCCGTAGAACGCGCCGTCCTCGACGACCTCCCGGTATTTGATAGCGCGGAGCGTCTCGTGGCGTTCGCGCAGGGCGGGAGGCATCGCCATGGCGTCGGCAATCGGCCCCATCATCAGCATGACGAGGCAATGCATGTTGAAGGTCAGCGCCGTCGAGGCATTGCCCTGCGCCAACTGCTCCGCCACCAGGCAATAGGTTTCATAGTCGGCCCCGAGCCCCCCGTAGCGCTCGGGCACGCACAGGCCTAGGAGGCCCTCGGCACGCAGATCGGCATAATCGTCGAACGGAAAGGTCGCCTCGCGGTCGTGGCGCTCGGCGCGCGGGGCAAAACGCTCGCGGGCCAGGCGGCGGGCAATGGCGATCAACTCGCGCTGTCGGGACGACGGTTGGAGGTGCATCGGAGGCTCCCTGCGCCGACCGCATCTTGCGCCAATAAGCCACTCCCCGAAAGCCAAGTTCAGGGAGCCGGTCAACGCTGGCGGCAGCGCCTGAGGTGCCGCGGTTCGGTCGGCATGCCGCCACTTGCCGTCTACTCTACACGAGAGGCAATGTCGCCATCTCATATCGTCTATTTATTTGAAGAGATTGGCGCGCCCGAGAGGAGTCGAACCCCTAACCCCCAGATCCGTAGTCTGGTGCTCTATCCAGTTGAGCTACGGGCGCATCGCTCGCCGCGGCGGCGCCGCGAGGGCGGCAACAACTACCCCAGCGCTGCCGCCAAGGCAAGGGCCGCCCCGGCGCGGACCGGGCAGGGACCCGGCGGGCTGCCGGTGATCCTGCGGGGCGGCGGAATTGCCGAGAGTATTTGGTGCGGGCCGCGCGCTTGTTGTAGTGCTAACCGCGCGATGTTTGCGGACGCCGGGCCGGGTGGCGGCGCGGCCGGGACACAGCGGGAGAGCGACCAGATGCATTTCGACCTCGGGGCGATCGCGACCAGCGATGCCTACAAGCTGCTCGTCAGCACGGTGGTGCCGCGGCCGATCGCGCTGGTGACGACGGTCGACGCGGCGGGCCGGGTCAATGCCGCGCCGTTCAGCTTTTTCAACGCGGTCAGCTCGGTGCCGCCGGTCGTCGTGCTCGGCATCAGCCCGGGCGACCCGAACGCCGAAATGGGCGATGGCTACAAGGACACCGAGCGCAACATCCGCGACACCGGCGAATTCGTCGTCAATTTGGTCGACGAGGCGTTGGCCGAGCGGATGAACATCTGCGCGGTCGATTTCCCGACCGCGATCGGCGAACTCGAAATGGCCGACCTTCACCCGCTCGCCTCGGCCGGGGTGCGCCCGCCGCGCATCGCCGAGGCGCCGGTCAGCTTCGAGTGCCAGCGCATCACCGGCCTCTCGCTCGGGGCGCGCTCGACCCTCGAAGTCGGCCGGGTGATCCACATCCATATCCGCGACGACCTCGTCGATCCCGAGCGCTATTACGTCGCGACCGACAAGATGCGCCTCATTGGCCGGATGCACGGCCGCGGCTGGTATGCCCGGACCAGCGATCTCTTCCTGATGGACCGCATGAGCCTCGCCGAGTGGAAAGACGCCCAGCGATGAGCCTGCGCGGCCCGGTCCGGCTGATCGCGGCGCTGCTGGCGCTCTGGGTCGTGTCGGCGGTGGCGCCGGCCAGCGCGGTCGAGCCGCCGACCGGATCGCGCAATTTCACCGCGCCGGGCTCGGCCCCCGATTATTTCACCAACGAGAGCGGGCCTTTTCACAGCGGCGCCAACGCGCGCGCCGCCCGGCTGCCGGCCGCCCCGAGCATCGCGCTGCCGGCGCCGCGCCCGAGCGTCGCGCGGCCGCCGCCGCGCCGGCGGGTCGCGGCCAGCGCGCGGCGGTTGGGCCGCCATCATCGGCGGCTGGTCGCGGCACGCGGGCATTATCGACATGGCGAGACGCTGCGGCGGGTGGCGTCGGGGCGCCGGCACCCGGCGCACCTGCAAACCGCACGGCGCGGCGCGCTGCACCATGCGGCGCGCGCCGGACGCCCCCTCGCGACGCATAAGGCCGTCGTCGCGACCGCCAAGCACCGGCCCCCTCCGAGTAAGCTGCGGCACATCACCCGGGTCCGCGGCTGACGGGGTGTGCGGCTGACGGCCCCGCGGGGCGGTGACAGCAAGTTGGACAGGCCCGGCCGCACCGCCATATAAGCGGCGCATGCGCCGCATCCCCTTCCGCAAAATGCACGGGCTCGGCAACGATTTCGTCGTGCTCGACGCGCGCCGTGACCCGCTTGCGATCGACGCCGCGGCGGCGCGCGCGCTGGCCGACCGCCATACCGGCATCGGCTGCGACCAGGTGATCCTTATCGAGCCGCCGCGCCAGCCGGAAGCGGCCGCGCGCTTGCGCATCGTCAACGCCGACGGCAGCGCCGCCGAAGCCTGCGGCAACGCGACCCGCTGCGTCGCTTGGCTGCTCGCCGGCGAGACCGGCGCCCGCCGGGTGCGCCTGGAGACCGCCGCCGGGCTGCTCGACGCCGAAATCCTGAGCCTTGCCCAGATCACCGTCGACATGGGGCCGGCGCGTACTGGCTGGCGCGAGATCCCGCTCGCCCGCGAGGTCGAGACGCTGGCCGTCGATGTCGCCGCCGGGCCGCTGGCGCACCCCTGCTGCAGCAATATCGGCAATCCGCACGCGACGTTTTTTGTCGCCGATGCCGATTCCGTCGACCTGGCGGCGCTCGGCCCCGGGCTCGAGCACGACAAGCTCTTTCCCGAGCGCGCCAATATCGGCGTCGCCAGCCTGCAGGGGCCCGGGCGCATCCGGCTGCGCGTCTGGGAGCGCGGCGCCGGCATCACCCGGGCCTGCGGCAGCGGCGCCTGCGCCGCCGTCGTTGCCGCGCACCGCCTTGGCCTCAGCTTGCGTCAAGCCACGGTGGCGCTCGACGGCGGCGACCTCGAGATCAGCTGGCGCGAGGATGGCCATGTCGTGATGACGGGCCCGGCGGCGCTGAGTTTCGAGGGCACCTTCGCCGCCGCGCTGCTCGGCGGGTGAGCGCGATGGCGGGGGTCGAGATCGTCACCTTTGGCTGCCGCCTCAACGCCTTCGAGAGCGAGCTGATCGGCCGCGCCGCGGCGCAGGCCGGGCTTGCAGACGCGGTCATCGTCAATACCTGCGCGGTGACCGCCGAAGCCGAGCGCCAGGCGCGCCAGGCGATCCGCCGGGCGCGCCGCGAGCATCCCGAGGCGCGGATCATCGTCACCGGCTGCGCCGCAACCTTGGCCCCCGAGCGCTACGCCGCGCTCCCCGAGGTCGACGCCGTGCTCGACAACGAGGCGAAGCTGCGGGCGCAGAGTTATGCCGGAGCGGCCCCTCCGCCCCTCGCTCACCCCCACCCCCACCCTAACCCTCCCCCGCCTGCGGGGGAGGGGATAATGGGGGGCGCCCACCCTAACCCTCCCCCGCCTGCGGGGGAGGGCAGGGTGCGGGTGTTGCCGCAGAGGGAGAGGCCTGCGCCGCGAGCGGTTCCGCTCGCAAGTTCTCCGGGCGCGGCGGCCCGGGTTCGCGCTTATCTGCAGGTGCAGCAGGGCTGCGACCATCGCTGCACCTTCTGCATCATCCCCTATGCGCGGGGCAGCAGCCGCTCGGTGCCGCCCGAGGCGATCGTTACGCAGGCCCGCGCGCTGGTCGCCGGCGGCTGCCGCGAGATCGTCCTGACCGGCGTCGACCTGACCGCCTACGGCGCCGATCTGCCGGGCTGCCCGGGGCTCGGCGCGATGGCGCGCCGGCTCCTGGCGGCGGTGCCCGAATTGCGCCGGCTGCGGCTCTCCTCCCTCGACCCGAGCGAGCTCGACGCCGACCTCTGGGCGCTCCTTGCCGACGAACCGCGCCTGATGCCGCATCTCCACCTGTCGCTGCAATCGGGCGACGATATGATCCTGAAGCGCATGAAGCGGCGGCACAGCCGCGACCAGGCGATCGCCGCCGCGCGCCGCGCCCGCGCGCTGCGCCCGGAGGTCGCGATCGGCGCCGATTTGATCGCCGGCTTCCCGACCGAGAGCGAGGAAATGTTCGGCCGCAGCCTTGCTCTCGTCGGCGAATGCGCGATCGCCTTTCTGCATGTCTTTCCCTATAGCCCGCGGCCGGGGACGCCGGCGGCGCGGATGCCGCAGGTCGATCCCGCGGTGGTGCGCGAGCGCGCCGCCCGGCTGCGGGCGGCGGGCAGCGTCGGGCTCGGCACCGAGCTGGCGGCGCGGGTTGGCTCCGAGAGCGAGGTGCTGGTCGAGCGGCCGGGCATCGGGCGGGCCGCGTTCTACGCCGCGGTCGCGGTCGACCGCGCGCTGGCGGTCGGTTCGGTTCGCCGCATGCGCCTCGTCGCGGCGAGCGCGACCGGGCTCGCCGGGGTCGCGGCGCCATGAGGTTCTGGCGGCGCGGCGTGCCGAGCGACGATGGCGCCGACAGCGACGCGGCTGCAGCGACCGAGCCCGAGGCCGCTCCAGCGCCGCCGCCGGCCAGCGCGGAACCCGGCGGCTGGTTCGGGCGGCTGCGCGCCGGGCTGTCGCGCAGCTCGGCGCGGCTCAACGAGGGCATCAACGCGATCTTTCTGCGCCGCCGGCTCGACGACGCGGCGCTCGCCGAGCTCGAGGAATTGCTGATCGCCAGCGACATGGGCACCGGCGTCGCCGGCGAGGTCGTCCTGGCGCTGCGCCGCGCCCGCTTCGACCAGGAAGTCTCGCCCGAGGAGGTGCGCGCGGCGCTGGCCGACGAGGTCGTCCGACTGGTCGAGCGGGTGCAGTTTCCGTTGCGCGTCGACCCCGAGAAAAAGCCGTTTGCGATCCTCGTCGTCGGGGTCAACGGCAGCGGCAAGACGACGACGATCGGCAAGCTCGCCCGGCAATACCGCGACGAGGGGCTCAGCGTCATGCTGGCCGCCGGCGACACGTTCCGCGCCGCCGCGGTCGAGCAGCTGCAGATCTGGGGCGAGCGCGCCGGCTGCCCGGTCGTGACCCGCCCGACCGGCTCGGACGCCGCCGGCCTCGCCTACGACGCGCTGGTGAAGGCGCGCGAGGAAGCGGTCGATGTCCTCTTGATCGACACCGCCGGGCGGCTCCACAACAAGGCCGATCTGATGGCCGAACTGCAGAAGATCGTGCGCGTTCTGAAGAAGGTCGACGCGGCGGCGCCGCACGCGGTGCTCTTGGTGCTCGACGCGACGGTCGGGCAGAACGCGCACGCGCAGGCCGAGATCTTCCGCTCTGTGGTCGGCGTCACCGGCATCGTGATGACCAAGCTCGACGGCACCGCCAAGGGCGGCGTCCTCGTATCGTTGGCCGAGAAATACGGCATCCCGATCCACCTAATCGGGGTCGGCGAGGGGGCTGAGGACCTGCGCCCGTTCGAAGCCCGCGCCTACGCCCGCAGCCTCGTGGGGCTCGATGCGTAGCTTGCGCGCTACTCGCGTTGCGGCGCGGCGGGGTCGGGCGGCGGGGCGAAGCGGGTGGTGAAATCGCCCGAGCGCTGCGCCTCGCGCTCGTGGTGCAGCGCCCAGCGCACCGACGGGAAGGCGATCTCGCCCCACGGGATCTCATCCCAGCCGAAGAGCGCGACCTCGAGGCTTTCGGCGCCCGCCGCGACCCGCTCGTCAATGAGCCGGGCGCGGTAGATCAGCTGCACCTGGCTGATCCGCGGGATGTCGTAGATCGCCAGCAGGCTCTCGATCGCGATTTTCGCCTGCGCCTCTTCCCAGGCCTCGCGCTCGGCGCCGGCGCTGGTCGCCTCGCCCAGTTCGAGATAGCCGGCCGGCAGGGTCCAATAGCCGCGCCGCGGGTTGATCGCGCGCCGGCACATCAGGATGCGGCCCTCCCAGCGCGCCACCGCGCCGACGACGATCTTGGGATTGTCGTAGAGGATGTAGCCGCACTCGGCGCAGATCATCCGCTCGCGGTTGTCGCCCTCGGGGACGCCGGGCACCGAGGGGCCGCGCGGCAGGCCGGGCTCGCTCATGCCCGAAACGCCCGGTCTAACGCCCGGCCCGACCCCCGGCCCGCTATACGTTTGCGCTGCAACATCGGCCCGATAATGACACTAGAAAATCGTCATTGCGAGCGCAGCGCGGCATCCCCTCGCCCGGCTATGGCAAAAATCACGCCGGAACCGGGATCGCCCGCTGGTTGTACATGCGCTTCCTGATCGCGGCGCGCTCGGCGTCCGAGATCGTCGCCGGATCGGGCGGCAGGTCGGCGCCGACCGCCATCCCGCGCTGCACCGCCGGGCGCGCGCCCAATTCGTCGAACCAGCGCTTGAAATGGGGGAATTCGGCGATGTCCTGGCCCTGCGCCTTCCAGTTGACGGTCCACGGATAGCAGATCATGTCGGCGATCGTGTATTCGTCGCCGGCGACATAGCGGCTCTTGTGGAGCCGGTTGTTGAGGACGCCGTAGAGCCGGTTGGCTTCGTCGGTGAAGCGGTTGACGGCATAGGTCAGGTCGCCCGCCTCGGGGCCGGCGCGGCGGAAATGGCCGCATTCGCCGAGCTTTGGCCCCTGGTTGGCCATCTGCCAGATGACCCACTCGGTGACCGCGTACTTGCCGCGCAGATCCTGCGGCCAGAAGCGCCCGACCTTCTCGGCGATATACATCATGATGGCGCCCGATTCGAAGACCGAGATCGGTCCGCCGCCGCCCGCGGGGGCGTGGTCGACCATCACCGGCATCCGGTGGTTCGGGTTCATCCGCAGGAACTCGGGCGTGAACTGGTCGCCGCGCTGGATGTTGCACGGGACAATTCTGTAGGGAAGAGCGCATTCCTCGAGCAGGATCGTGACTTTCTTGCCGTTTGGCGTCGGCCAATAATGCAGATCGATCATCGCCAATCCCTCGTTCTCTTGGCTGGACGGGTGTGCGCCGGGTCGCGCCCGGCCCAATTGTGCCGCCGCACAGTAACGCATGGGCCGAGGCTTGCCTAGATTGGCCCCCCAGATTACGGCATGCCCATAGACCGCGGATTTTTTGTATAATCGGCGGGTAGACCACGAATGGGCGGGCGCACGGGGCGGAGGCGATGTCCGAAAGCATGTTTGCGGTTGGGCATGAAGGGGGCGCCGCCCCGACAGCTACCCAACCGCTCAAGGTCGGCGTGCTGGTCGACCTCACTCTCTCGGCCGGCGCCGGCGGCCATGTCAAATGCTGGCAGCGCATCGCCGAAGCGGCGGTCGACTATCCCGACCGGCTCGACCTGACGGTGCATTTCAGCGGCCCCGAGCCCCGCCGCATCGAGCTCTCGCCGAGCGTGCGCTACCGGCTGCTGCCGCCGGTCTTCAGCACCGCGCGGCTGATCCGCGAGCTGCCCGACCATACCGACCTGGCGCCGTGGCATCCGCGGCTGGCGCGCGCGCTGCCGGCCTACGATTTGATCCACACGACGGACGCGTTTTTCTGCTACGCGCGCACCGCGACCCGCTTCGGCCGCCGGCACGGCGTCCCGGTGGTCAGCTCGATCCACACCAACACCCCGGAATACGCCCGCATCACCACGGCCAAGCTGCTCGAGCGCCTGCTCGGGCGCGGGCTCGCCTACCACGCCGCCAACGACACCTTGGCGCTGCCGGGCTGCGTCAAGGGGCTGCTCGAACGCCGGCTCGACCGCCACCTCAACCGGGTCGCCGCCGCGATGGAGAGCTATGGCGGCGAGTTCGACGCCCGCTACCGCAGCCGCCATTGCGGCGTCGCGTTGCGCCGCGGGCTCGATCGTGCGCTGTTTTCGCCGGAGCGGCGCGACCGGGCGTGGCTGGACGCCCGTTTCGGGCTGCCCGCCGGCCAGCTGATCGCGCTCTACGCCGGCAAGCTCAACGCCGGCAAGAATGTGCCCCTCCTCGCGCCAATCATCGCCGCGGCGCGGCGGGCGGGGGTGCCGGTGCACCTCTTCTGCGCCGGCAGCGGGGCGGAGCGCGGGATGCTCGAAGCCGCGCTCGGCCCGGCGCTGACCTGCGCCGGCACGCTGAGCCAGGACGAGCTGGCGCGGGCCTATGCGTCGGCCGATCTTTTCCTTTTTCCCTCGGCGATCGACGAGGCCGGCAATGCCGCGGTCGAGGCGCTGGCGTCGGGCCTGCCGGCTTTGCTGGCGGCCGGCAGCGGCGTCGCGACCCGCTTCGCCGATTGCCCGGGGCTGCGCGTCCTGCCGGGCGACGACCCGGCCCCCTGGGCCGCCGCGATCGGCGAACTCGCCGCCCGGCCGCGGCGCCGCGCCAAGATGAGCCAGGCTGCGCGCGCCACGGTCGCGGCGCGGGTCCCGAGCTGGGGCGAGGTCTTGACCGAGGATTTGCTGCCGGTGTGGCAAGCGGCGGCCCAGCGCCGAGTGGCCCAACAGCGGGCGGCGCAGCGGCGCGCGTGATGCCGGGGGCGCGGATCCTGGTGCTGGCGCCGCATCCGGACGATGAGATCGTCGCCTGCGGCATCGCGGCGCTGCGGGCGCGGGCGGCGGGCGCGCGGGTCTTTGTGCTCTATCTGACGAGCGGGGTGCCGGAGCCGGCTACGCTGTGGCGCTGGCAGCGCCCGCGCCACGCGGCGCGCGTCGCCCGCCGCCGCGCCGAAGCCGAGGCCGCCGCCCGTTTCCTCGGGCTGGAGCCGGTCGGCTTCCGCGACACGCCCTCGCGCCGCCTAGTGCATGAGCTCGACCGCGCCGCCGGCGACGTCGCGGCGGCCGTCGCGTCGTGCAGCGCCGAGACGCTGTGGGTCCCGGCCTTCGAGGGCGGCCACCAGGACCATGACGCGGCCAACGCGCTCGCCGCCAAGCTGGGGGCGCCACTGCCGGTCACCGAATTCGCCGCCTATAATTTCGCCGGCGGCAAGGTCACGGCAAACCGCTTTGCGAGCCTGCGCGGCGGCGAAGTCGCGATCGCGGCGACCGAGGCCGAGGCCGAGCGCAAGCGCCGGGCGCTCCGATGCTATGCCTCCGAGCGGGGAAATCTGCGCCATCTCGGCGCGACCCTTGAAGCCTGCCGCCCGCTGCCGGCGCATGATTACGCGGCGCCACCGCACCCCGGGCGCCTGTTTCGCGAGCGCTTCCACTGGGTCCCGTTCCGCCATCCGCGGGTCGATTTCGCGCCGTCCGCCGAAATTTACCGCGCGATCGGCCGTTGGGCCTCGGCCGGCTCGGCGTAGCGCCGGCGGCGCTCGACAACCGCCCAGGCGGCGAGCCCCGGCAGGCCGACCGCGAATTCGCGCGCCCGCTTGACGAGGCCGAGCGCGAGCCCGGTCGCCGCCGGGAGGCCGGTCAGCGCCGCCAGCGCGACGAGCGAAGCTTCCTGCGCGCCCCAGCCGCTCGGGATCAGGAAGGCGGCGCTGCGCGCGGCGAGGCTCAGGCTTTCGAGCAGCGTCGCTTCGGCAAACCCGGTCGGCGTCCCCATCAGCCGTAAGGTCAGCCACAATTCGCCGGCATGGCCGAAGAAGCTCGCGAGGTGCAGCGCGAGCGAGCGGGCGAGGGCGGCGCGGCTGGTGGCGACGAGGGCGAGCGCGCCCCCGAGCGCCTGCAGCGCGAGCGCGATGCGGCGCTGCCCGAGGCGGGCGGCGGCGCGCTCGGCGGCGGCCAGCAGCCGGCGCCGCACCAGGAGCTCCCAGCTTAAGAGCGCGAACAGCGGCACCAGCGCCGCGCAGAAGAGGGCCGGCCACCACGCGGCGGCGGCGCTCAGCCGGGCGAGCAGCACCAAGCCGAGCAGGGTGAAGAGGATCTGCGCGAAAAGGCTTAGCGCGAAATCGACCGCCACCGAGGCCGCCCCGCGGGCCGGCGCCGCAACCCGGCGCTGCAGCAGCCGGGCGCGCACCAGATCGCCGCCGATCTGCGCCGCCGGCAGCGTCGTGTTGATCGCTTCGGCGATCCAGCGCAGCGGCAGCAGCGCCGCGAAACCCGGCCGCTCGCCCTGCGGCACCAGGCAATACCAGGCGGCGCAATCGATGAGGATGGTGGCGCCGCGCGCCGCGACGATCGCGGCGAAGCCCCAGCCGATCCGCATGAGGACGCCGAGGAGCGCCGCGGTGTCGGCGTGCGCCACCAGCCAGAGGACGACCGCGACGCCGAGCCCGAGCCCCAGGAGGCGCAGCGCGAGTTTCACGCCGGCGCGCGCCCGCCGCCGATCGCGTCGAGGCAGCCCTGCAGGATATAGGCGGCGGCGACGCGGTCGACGATCGCGGCGCGGCGCTTCCGGCTCATGTCATGCGCGATCATCGCGCGGGTGACCGCCGCGGTCGACAGCCGCTCGTCCCACAGCGCCGCCGGCATGTCGCGCACCGCCAGGATGTTGCGGGCGAACTGCCGCACCGACTGGGTCATCGGGCTGTCGCCGCCCGACATCGCCAGCGGCAGGCCGATCACGAGGCCGCCGACGCCGTGCCGGTCTATCAGCGCCAGCAGCGCCGCGGCGTCGTCGCGGAAGCGGCCGCGGCGGCGCAGCGTCTCGAGCGGGCTGGCGATCACAAGCCTCGTGTCGGAGAGCGCGACGCCGATCGTCTTGGTCCCGACATCGAGCCCCAGGAGGCGCAAGCCGGGCGGCACCCAATGGCGCAACTCTCGCGGGTCGTCGACGAGCATGGCCGATCCTACTCCCGGGCGCCGCCCAGGGGAGATTGCAGAATTCGCCCGTTCGCGCCATCTCTGAGCGAGCTTTGGGTCACCGCTGACGAGAGAAATGGGATGGCGCTGGATAAGGCCGAAGTCGCGCATATTGCCGCGCTCGCGCGCATTCGACTCGACGAATCCGAGCTCGAACCGCTGGCGGCCCAGTTGACGCGCATCCTCGGCTGGATCGAGCAGCTCGCCGAAGTCGACACCGCCGACGTCGCGCCGATGACCAGCGTCGCGGCGGCGGGCCTGCCGATGCGCGAGGACGCGGTGAGCGATGGCGGGCGCCGCGACGCGATCCTCGGCAACGCGCCGCGCAGCGCTCCCGAGGGGCCGGCACGGGGGTTTTTCGCGGTGCCGAAGGTCGTCGAGTGAGCGCGCTGGCGGCGCTGACCGGGCTGACCGGGCTGACCCTGGCCGAGGCGCGCGCCGGGCTGCGCGCGAGGCGCTTCTCGGCGCACGAATTGGCGGCGGCCTATATCGCGGCGATGGAGCAGGCGCGCCCGCTCAACGCCTACATCACCGAGACGCCGGAGCGCGCGCTTGAGATGGCCGCCGCCGCGGACCGGCGTATCGCGAAAGGCGAGGGGCGCCCGCTCGACGGCATCCCGATCGCGGTCAAGGACCTCTTTTGCACCGCGGGCACCCTCACCACCGCCGCCTCGCACATCCTCGACGGGTTCACCCCGCCCTACGAAGCGACCGTCACCGAAAAACTGTGGGAAGCCGGCGCGGTGCTGCTCGGCAAGACCAATCTCGACGAGTTCGCGATGGGCTCCTCGACCACGACGAGCTTTTACGGCCCGACCGAAAACCCCTGGCGGCGAGCCGGCGACAACCGCCCGCTGGCGCCGGGCGGCTCGTCGGGCGGCTCTGCCGCGGCGGTCGCGGCGCACGCCGCGTTGGGTGCCACCGGCACCGACACCGGCGGCTCGATCCGCCAGCCGGCGAGCTTTTGCGGCATCGTCGGGCTGAAGCCGACCTACGGGCGCTGCTCGCGCTGGGGCGTCGTCGCCTACGCCTCCTCGCTCGACCATCCGGGGCCGCTGGCGCGCAGCGTGCGCGACGCGGCGATCCTATTGGGCGCGATGGCCGGCCACGACCCCAAGGATTCAACCTCGGCGCCGCTGCCGGTGCCCGATTACGAAGCGGCGCTCGGCGGCGGCATAAAGGGCCTCAGGGTCGGCATCCCGCGGGAATACCGCGCCCCCGGCATGCCGGCCGAGATCGAGGCCCTATGGCAGGAGGGCGCCCGGTGGCTGCGCGAAGCCGGCGCCGAGCCGGTCGACGTGAGCCTGAAGCTGAGCCGATACGCGCTGCCGGCCTATTACATCATCGCCCCGGCCGAGGCTTCCTCGAACCTGGCGCGTTATGACGGCGTGCGCTTTGGCCTGCGGGTGCCGGGCGACAGCCTCGACGACATGTACGAATTGACCCGCGCCCAGGGCTTCGGCGCCGAAGTAAAGCGCCGCGTGCTGATCGGCACCTACGTGCTGTCGGCCGGCTATTACGACGCCTATTATCTGAAGGCGCAAAAGGTGCGCGCCTTGATCGCGCGCGATTTCACCGCCGCCTTCGAGCGTGTCGATTGCCTCCTGACCCCAACCGCGCCCTCGGCCGCCTTCGCGATCGGCGACCATAGCGACGACCCGATCGCGATGTATCTGAACGACGTCTTCACGATCCCGGCCAACCTCGCCGGGCTGCCGGCGATCTCGGTGCCGGCCGGCCTCTCGGCCGACGGCTTGCCCTTGGGATTGCAGGTGATCGGCCGCGCCTTCGACGAGGCAACGGTGCTGCGGGTCGGCGAAGCAATCGAACGCGCCGCCCACTTCACCCACCGCCCGAGCTTCATCGCCGGGATGGGCCAGTGAGATCCAATGGCGGCGCGGCTGCCGGCAGATCGCTTGCCAAACCAACGAAGCCGCCGCACGGCTGTACGTGCAACGGTCGCGCCGATGCCGACGATAGCATGCCAGGCAATCTCAGATCGGAAGCCCTATTGTTTGCCTTCGCGACGGTGACCGCCGCCGATTGCGTGATTGCATCCAGAGATGGCAAGCGGGAGGCTACGCGAAGGCTCGCCATGAAGCGGAAGCACGTCAAGTGCCGCTGCACCGAATGACGACGGAGCAAACGTCGATGTCTGAATTTCGACCGGGTGATCGGGTAATCCTGACGTCGGCGCCGGCGTCGCTACTGCGCGGCTTACCCAAAGAGGACCAAAAGGCAATCCGATCGATGGTCGGTCAGCCCGTCACCCTGGCCGGCTTTAGTTATGGCCAGGCCGAATTGGAATTCATCGACGCTCAGGGTGACGACCACACGATCTGGGTTGAGACCGCGTTGATAAGGGCTGCGTGATGTCGGCGCCAAGCCTGATCGAAGGCCGCACCGGCCGCTGGGAAATCGTCATCGGGCTGGAGGTGCACGCCCAGGTGACGGCGCGGGCGAAATTGTTTTCGGGCGCCGCGACGGCGTTCGGCGCCGCGCCCAACACCCAGGTCTCGACGGTCGACGCGGGGTTTCCCGGCATGCTGCCGGTGATCAACCGCCGTGTCGTCGAGCAGGCGGTCAAAACCGGGCTCGGCCTTGACGCCGAAATCAACCTCGTCAGCGTCTTCGACCGCAAGAATTATTTCTATCCTGACCTCCCGGCCGGCTACCAGATTTCGCAGTACCAGCAGCCGGTGGTCGGGCGGGGCCGCGTCGTCCTCGACATGCCGGACGGCAGGGCGCGCACGATCGGCATCACCCGGCTGCACCTCGAGCAGGACGCCGGCAAGAGCCTCCATGACCAGCACCCGCGCGAAACCTATGTCGACCTCAACCGCGCCGGCATCGGGCTGATGGAGATCGTGTCCGAGCCCGATTTGCGCAGCGCCGAGGAGGCCGGCCTCTATCTGCGCAAATTGCGCTCGATCCTCAGATATCTCGGCACCTGCGACGGCAACATGGAAGAGGGCTCGCTGCGCTGCGACTGCAATGTTTCGGTGCGCCATCCGGGTGAGCCCTTGGGCACGCGCTGCGAGATCAAGAATTTGAATTCGGTGCGCTTTGTGATGGCCGCGATCGACTATGAGGCGCGCCGCCAGGTCGAATTGATCGAGGCGGGCGGCGCGGTCGAGCAGCAGACCCGGCTCTGGGACAGCGGCCGCGGCGAGACGCGGCGCATGCGCTCGAAAGAGCACGACCACGATTACCGCTATTTCCCCGACCCCGATCTCTTGCCCCTGGTGCTGGAACAGGCCTGGCTCGACCGGCTGCGCGCCGAATTGCCCGAATTGCCCGATGCGAAAAAGGCGCGCTTCATCGCTGACTTCGGGCTCTCGGCCGAGGATGCCGCGGTGCTGGTCGCCGAGCGCGCCACCGCGGAATATTTCGAGCAGGTCGCCGCGGGGCGCGATGCCAAGGCCGCGGCCAATTGGGTGATGGGCGATCTCTTCGGCGCGCTCAATAGGCTCGGGCTTGGGATCGACGGGTCGCCGGTCGCGGCCGAGCGGCTCGGCGCCCTGATCGACCTGATCGCCGACGGCACGATCTCCGGCCGCATCGCCAAGGACGTCTTCGCCGAGATGATCGAAACCGGCGCGGCGCCGGGCGCGATCGTCGACCAGAAGGGCCTGCGCCAACTCAGCGACGGCGGCATGATCGAAGCCGCGGTCGAGGCCGCGCTGGCGGCCCACCCGGCGCAGGTCGCGCAATACGCGACCAATCCGAAGGTTCTCGGCTTCTTCGTCGGCCAGGTCATGAAGGCCACCGGCGGCAAGGCCAACCCGGCAATCGTCAACCAGCTGTTGACCCGCAAGCTGGCGGGCTGAGCGGGCCGCGGCGGCGCGGCGGCGCGAGGGCTGGAGCGCCTGCTGATTCCCATCAGGAACAGGCGCTGGAGGCGGCTCGGCGCCGGCCGCCGCTCAGCGCCGCGCCAGGCGGTGGATCGCGCGCAGGTTGCGGTACCGCTCGGCGTAGTCCATGCCGTAGCCGACCACGAAATCGTCCGCAATGTCGAACCCGACATAGGCCACCGGGAGATCGAGCGCGGCCGCCGCCGGCTTGCGCAGCAGTGCGCAGAGCGCGAGGCTCGCCGGCGCCTCGCGCCGCAGCCGGTCGAGGACAGCGCAGGCGGTCAGGCCGGTGTCGAGGATGTCCTCGACGACAATGAGGTGCCTGCCCGCCACCGCGAGAGCGTCGCCGCCGCCGAGCGTCACCGCGCCCGAGGATGTCGCGGCGCCGCGATAGGACGAGGCGGCGAGAAAGTCGAGCGTCGCCGGCGTCTCAAGCCGCCGCAGCAAATCGGCGGCAAAAACCGCGGCGCTCTTCAGCACCGCGACGAGCCCCAGGTTCTCGCCACGGTAATCGGCGTCGATCGCGCGCGCCAGCGCGGCGACGCGGGCGCGGATGCGCCGCTCGGAGATTAACGGGCGGGAGATCAACGGGCGGGAGAGCGGCGGGCGGAGGTGCGCTGGCATGGCCGCCATCATGCACCCGGGGCGCCGGCGGCGCCTATGGGCGGCGGCGCTCTCGCCCGGCCGGCGACGGGCTGGACAGGCGCGCCAGACGCTTCTATAAGCGCGCGTTCCCGGCGCCCAGGTAGCTCAGTTGGTAGAGCAACGGACTGAAAATCCGTGTGTCGGTGGTTCAACTCCGCCCCTGGGCACCATCTTTCGATAGTTTGCGGGAAATGCCGCTCCGGCTTGACAGCGGGCGCGCAGGGCGCGCCGCTGGGTGAGCGCGCGAGGGCAGGAAGGCAGGTGGCATGCCGGTGGAGATGATCGGCTGGATCGCGCCGCGGATCGCCTCGGAGCTGGTCGCGCCGTCCGGCCCCCCGTTCGATGCCGGCGTCGTCGCCGAGACCGCGCGCATTCATCAGCGCGCCGGCTTCGACCGGGTGCTGATCGGCTATTTCTCGGATGCGCCCGACGGGTTTCTCGTCGGGGCGCACGCCGCCGCGGTGACCGAGCGGCTGGGGTTTCTGCTGGCGCATCGGCCGGGGTTTGTCGCGCCGCCGCTTGCCGCCCGCAAGCTGGCGACGCTCGACCAATTGAGCCAGGGCCGCCTGGCGGTGCACATCATCGCCGGCGGCAGCGACGCCGATCAGGCCAAGGATGGCGACTGGACCGACCATGCGGCGCGCTATCGCCGCACCGCCGAATACGCCTCGCTGTTGCGCCGCTGCTGGACCGAGCCGGAGCCGTTCGACCACGCCGGCGAATTCTACCGGACCCGCGGGACCTATGCGGAAATCCGCTGCCGGCAGCTGCCGCACATCCCGATATACGGCGGCGGCGGCTCCGACGCGGCGATCCGGGCGCTGGCGCCCTACGTCGATGTCTACATGCTGTGGGGCGAACCGCTGCGGGAGACCGCGCTTTTCATGGACCGCGTGCGGCGCGAGGCCGCGCTCTCCGGCCGCGCCCCGAGCTTCAGCCTGTCGACGCGGCCGATCCTGGGCGACACCGAGGGCGAGGCCTGGGACCGCGCCCGGGCGATCCTCGACCGGGTGCTGGCCAATCGCCGCGGCGCGGCCGCGCCGCAGCGCCAAAACGTCGGCTCGCAACGGCTGCTCGCGGCCGCCGCCACGGCCGAGGTGCACGATAGCTGCTTGTGGACGCCGCTGGCGGTCGCCACCGGCGCCCAGGGCAATTCGACCGCGCTGGTCGGCACGCCCGAAACCGTCGCGCGGGCGATGCTCGAATACTATAAGCTCGGCGCCACCAGCCTATTGATCCGCGGCTACGATCCGCGGCCGGACGCGGTTCAGTATGGCGAGGAGTTGATCCCGCTTCTGCGCGCGCTGGTGGCGGAGCATGACGCCGCCGGCGGCACGCACGCCGCGCCCCGATAGGGAGAGGACCGGACGAATGGCCGATCTGCCGCCGCTGAACGGCCTTCTCGACGAGGCGCGGGAATTGTTGCCGGCCGCGATCGCGTTGCGCCGCCGCATCCATGCGAAGCCCGAGCTCGGGCTGCAACTGCCGCTGACCACCGCGGCGGTGCTCGACGGGCTCGCCGGCCTCGATGTCGCGATCGGCCGGGGGCCCTCGACCTCGGGCCTTGTCGTGTCGCTGAGCGGCACCAGGCCCGGCTCGCAAAGCGGCCGCACGATCCTCCTGCGCGGCGACATGGACGCGCTCCCGATGCCGGAGGAAACCGGGCTCGATTTCGCCAGCGAGATCGCCGGCCGGATGCACGCCTGCGGCCACGATTCCCATACCGCGATGCTGGTGGGGGCGGTGCATCTCCTGCATCGCCACCGCGACGAACTCGCCGGCACCGTCAAATTCATGTTCCAGCCGGGCGAGGAGGGCCATGCCGGGGCGCGGCGGATGATCGAGGACGGCCTCCTCGACGCCGACCCCAAGCCCGACGCCGCCTTCGCGCTGCACATCTTTCCCAATTTCAAGGCGGGCGCGATCGCCAGCCGGGCGGGTGCGATCCTGGCGTCGGTCGATACTTGGCGGATCCAGGTCAAGGGGCGCGGCGGTCACGCCTCGATGCCGCATCTGGCGGTCGACCCGGTGCCTGTCGCCTGCGAGATCGGCCTCGCAATGCATGCGATGATCACCCGCCGGAGCAATATCTTCGATCCGGCGGTCCTGACCTGCGGCAAGATCGCCGCCGGCACCGCCAGCAACGTGATCCCGGAGACGGTGGAGATGCTCGGCACGTTGCGCACCACCTCGGAAGCGGCGCGTGACACCGCGCGCGAGGGCATCCGGCGGGTCGCGACGAATATCGCCGCGGCACATCTGTGCGAAGCCTCGGTCACGATCAACCGCGGCTACCCGGTGACGCTCAACGACCCCGCCTTTGTCGATTTCGCGCGTGGCGTTGCGACCGATTTGATCGGCGCCGACAACTACATCCCGATGCCGGCGCCCTTCATGGGAGCGGAGGATTTCTCCTACGTGCTGCAGCGGATGCCCGGCTGCATGATGTTCCTTGGCGTCATGCCGGAGGGCTGCGACGACCACGACCATGTCGCCTCCTGCCACTCCAACCGCATGATCCTCAACGAAGACGCGATGGCCATCGGCATCGCGATGCACGCCGCAATTGCCCGCCGCTTTCTGGCCGAGAGCCCGCCGGGATGACGGCCGGGGCCATTTTGCGGCGGCGGGGCGCAGCCGGATGAAGCCCTTTCTGCTCGTCGCGCTGCTGCTCCTGGCGCCGGCTGCCGCGGCCGCCGGGGTCGACTGGTCGAAGGCCCGGCCGGTGAGCGTGGTCACCACCGAATACCGCTTTTCGCCAAACCGGCTAAGCTTCCGGCGCGGCGCCGCCTATCGCCTGCACATCGAGAACCACGGCACGGAACTGCACGAGTTCACCGCGCCCGAATTCTTCAAGGCGGTCCAGATGCGCGATCCCGGCGTCTTGAATGCCGACCGCACCGAGATCGCGATCCCACCCGGAAAGACCAAGGATTTCTTGTTCGTGCCACAGCGCCAAGGGCGTTTTCCGCTGCGCTGCGCCGACCACGATTGGGCCGGCATGACCGGCGAGATCACGGTGAAATAGGGGCCGCGGGTTGCCGCGCCGCTGCCGCGCCCCTATCATCGCGGCTTGGCAATAGGGTGGGGATCGTCATGGCAAAGCGGCGCAGCATCGAGGTTTCCGGCGTCAAGCACGTCAACCCGATCCCGGCCGCCTGCCGCAAGGGTCCCTTTGTCGTGTCCGGCGCGATCTCCGGCGCCGATCCGCAGACCGGCGACATCCCGCCCGACCTCGACGGGCAATGCGTTGCGATGTTCGCCAATGTGCGCCGGCTGATGGAAGCGGCCGGCGGCACGCCCGACGACATCGTCAAGATGACGGTGTGGATCGCCGACCGCTCGTTGCGCCCGACCCTCAACACATACTGGGTTGAGATGTTTCCCGACCCGGAATCGCGGCCGGCGCGGCACACCGTCGCCAGCGGCCATCTCGCGCCGCCGATGCAGATCCAGTGCGACCTGCTCGCCGTGATCGGCGAAGGGTGAGGAAAAGCGCATGAAAATCGCCGCCATCCGCACGATCGCGCTGTCCTGCAAGGTCGACCCGCCCTATGCCAGCGCTTCGGGCGTGCAGTCGCGGCGCGGCGGCCTCCTTGTCGAGGTAGAGACCGACAGCGGCATCGTCGGGATCGGCGAAGCCGGGCTCGGCGGCGGCGCCACCGCGACGGTCATCGAGAAGGATCTGGGGCCGCTGCTGATCGGCCAGGACCCGCTGCTGATCGAGGGCTTGTGGCAAAAGATGTTCGCCCGCACCCGGCAATACGGGCGCCGCGGCGTCGTCATGCACGCGATCAGCGGCATCGACATCGCGCTGTGGGACATCGCCGGCAAAATCGCCAAGCTGCCGGTCTATAAGCTGCTGGGCGCCTGCCGCGACCGGGTCGAGGCCTATGCCAGCGGTGGCTTCTACCAGGAGGGCAAGGGGGTCGACGGCATCGCCGGCGAGGCGGAGGGCTACCGCGCCCGCGGCTTCCGCGGCATGAAGATGAAGATCGGCCGCAACCCGTCGACCCAGACCCACCTGCGCGAACTGATCGGCAACAAGGGCTTTTGCGAAGTCGATCCGGGCGAGGATCTCGCGCGGGTCGCGGCGGTGCGCGAGGCCTTGGGGCCGCACGCCAAGCTGATGGTCGACGTCAACTGCGCCTGGAGCCCGGCCTTCGCGATCGAGATGGGCCGCGCGATGGAGCCCTATAACCTTTATTGGATCGAGGAGCCGGTCGCGACCGACGACATCGAGGGCAGCGCCCGGGTCGCCGACGCGCTGGCGACGCCGATCGCCGGCTACGAGACCGAGATGGGGCTTTATGCCTTCCGCGAGCTGATCGGCCGCGGCGCCGTCGACATCGTGCAGCTCGACGTCGCGTGGTCGGGTGGGTTTTCCGAAGGGCGCCGCATCGCCGCCTACGCCCAGGCGCATCACCGCATGGTGGCGCCGCACGCCTTCGCCGGCGCCGTGCTGCTGGTCGCCTCCCTGCATTTCGCCGCGGCGATCCCCAACGGGCTGGTGCTCGAATGGGACCAGAACCCGAACGCGATCCGCGACGAACTATTGCAGGAGCCGCTGCGCCTCGAAAGCGACGGCACCGTCAAAGTCCCCGAGCGGCCCGGCCTCGGCATCGAGCTCGACCGCGCGGCAATCGACCGCTACCGCGTCGGTTGATGCCTCACTCAGCCTCGTCACCCCCGCGTAAGCGAATGCGGGGGTCCAGGGACGCGTTCCGACATTTGCCCCTGGATGTCCGCTTTCGCGGGCATGACGGGAGGTTTGGGTGAATACGCTCTTCACGATCGGCTACGAGAAGGCGCGGCTCGCCGATCTCGTGGCGACGCTCGGCGCCGCCGGCGTCGCGACGCTGATCGACGTGCGCGACCGGCCGATCTCGCGCCGCCCCGGCTTTTCCAAGCGCCAGCTCTCGGCCGCAATCGAGGAAGCCGGCATGCGCTATGTCGGCCTGACTGCGCTTGGCACCCCGCCCGAGGGGCGCCTCGCCGGCCGCCGCGGCGATTGGGACCGCTTCTGGCATATCGTCGAGGACCGGCTGACCAGCGCCGAAGCCGAGCTGGCGCTGGCGCAGGCCGCCGTGATCGCCGCCGCGGCGCCGAGCTGCCTCTTATGCTACGAAGCAGACTGGCGCGGCTGCCACCGCCGCCGGATCGGCGACATCCTGACCGAACGCCGCGGCTTCGCGGTGCAGCACCTGAGCGTCGCCGACGGCTCCAACTGACAGGCCTCACTCGTCGGTGACGCCGGCGCGCTGCTGCTTGAGGCGGGCGCGCTGCGCCTTGTCGGCGAGGCGGCGCCGGCGCGAGGCGGCGGTCGGACGGGTCGGCCGGCGCGGCGGCGGCGGGCTCGCGGCGCGCCGGACCAGCGCGACGAGGCGGTCGAGCGCGTCCTGGCGGTTGCGCTCCTGCGAACGAAAACGCTGCGCCGTAATGACGAGGACGCCGTCCTGCGATACCCGCCGGCCGCCCAATCGCTCGAGCCGCTGGCGGACCGGTTCCGGCAGCGAGGGCGAGCGGCGCACGTCGAAACGCAGCTGTACCGCGCTCGATACCTTGTTGACGTTCTGCCCGCCCGGCCCCGAGGCCCGGATGAAGCTTTCGCCGATTTCGGCATCGTCGAGGGCAATGGTTTCGCTGATCGGGATCATCGGGTCTGCCCAAAAAGATTAGCACTTTGCGCCGGCCGCGCTGGTGGTGTAAGCCAAGAGGGTGCGCCGCCCGGTCACCGCTCGGCGAGGCGGGGGCGCGACCGGATCATTTCAGGAGCGAACATGCCGAGGCTCAATTACACGGCGCCGGCGACGGTCGATGAAGCGGTCAAGGCTTTGGCCGGCGCCGCCGGTTTGGCGAAAGTGCTGTCGGGAGGAACGGACCTCCTGGTGCAGCTGAAAAGCGGGCGGCTGAAGCCCGATCTGATCGTCGATACGAAGCGCATCCCGGGGCTCATCGGGATCCGCGAGGAGGGCGAGTTTTTCGTGATCGGCGCGGCGACGCCGGGCGTCATGATCAGCGCCAACGAAAAGCTCGAACATGCTTGGCCCGGCATCGTCGAGGGGGTCGACCTGATCGGGTCGACGCAGATCCAGGGCCGCTGTTCGATCGCCGGCAATCTGTGCAATGCGTCCCCCGCCGCCGACAGTGTGCCGCCGGTCATCGCGGCGCGCGGGGTCGCGGTCATCGCCGGCCCAAGCGGCAAGCGCGAGGCGCCGGTCGAGGCGATCGTGACGGGGCCGGGGCGCACCTCGCTCGCCAAGGGCGAGTTTGTCGTCGAGTTCAAGATCCCGAAGCCGAAGCCGCGCCAGTCGGACGCCTATCTGCGCTTCATTCCGCGCACCGAGATGGACATCGCGGTTGTGGGCTGCGCCGTCAACGTGACGCTCGACGCCGGCGGCACCTGCACCGATGCGCGCGTCGTGCTCGGCGCTGTCGCGCCGACCCAGCTCGTCGTCGCGGACGCGGCGAAGGCCCTCATCGGCCACAAGCTCGATGCCGCGACGCTGGCGGCGCTCGACGCGGCGGCGCAGGCCGCCTGCAAGCCGATCAGCGACAAGCGCGGCACGATCGAATACCGCACCAAGGTTGCCGGCGTCCTCGCACGCCGGGCCGCCGCCATCGCCTTCGAACGCGCCGCGGCGCGCGCCTAGTTTCAGGAGACTGCATTATGAGCAAGCATCACGTCACAACGGTCATCAACGGCGAGCCGGTCGAGTTTTTGTGCGAGGCACAGCAGACCCTGCTCGATGTGTTGCGCGACGAACTCAACCTGACCGGCTCGAAGGAAGGCTGCGGCTCGGGCGATTGCGGCGCCTGCAGCGTCATCGCCGACGGCAAGGTCGTTTGCTCCTGCCTGATGCTCGGCGTCGAGGCCGAGGGTAAAAGCATCACCACGGTCGAGGGCGTCGCGCAGGGCGACAAGCTGCATCCGGTGCAGCAGAAGTTTTTGGAGCACGCCGCGCTGCAATGCGGCTTCTGCACGCCGGGGTTCATCGTCGCCGCGAAGGCGCTGCTCGACGAGAACAAGAACCCGACCGAGGAAGAGACCCGCTATTGGCTCGCCGGCAATCTGTGCCGCTGCACCGGCTACGACAAGATCGTCCGCGCCGTGCTCGATGCGGCCGCGGTAATGCGCGGCGAAAATCCGCGCTCGCCTGCCGCTTAGCAATTACGCGTCACCCCCGCGAAAGCGGGGTCCAGGGCGAGCGACAACGGAGGTGCGCAATGAGCTATCTCGACAAGGCGACGCTGAAGGTCGTCGGCACCCGGCCGATCCGCCCGGACGGCGTCGACAAGGTCACCGGCCGCGCCAATTTCGGTGCCGACATGGTGATGCCGGGGATGTTGTGGGGTCGCATCAAGCGCAGCCCGCATGCCCATGCCCGCATCGTCTCGATCAATTTCGACAAGGCGCTCGCGCTCCCGGGCGTCAAGGCGGTGATCGCCGGCGGTGATTTCCCGGAGGTGACGCCCGACCGCGCCCATGTCGGCGCGGCGCCGGCCAATCTGCGCGATCTGTCGCGCAACGTCATCGCCCGCGGCAAGGCGCTCTACGAGGGCCACGCGGTGGCGGCGGTCGCGGCGACCTCGCAGGCGATCGCCGAGCAGGCGCTCGACCTGATCGAGGTCGAGTACCAGGTGCTGCCGCATGTGATGGACGTCGAGGCCGCGATGGCCGACGGCGCCCCCATTCTGCATGACGACATGTTCACCGCCGGCGTCGAGCCGAAGCCGACCAAGCCCTCCAACGTCTCGAAGGTCGTGCGGTTCGCCAAGGGCGACGTCGAGGCGGGCTTCGCCGAAGCCGACATCGTCATCGAGCGCCGCTACACGACGCAGCCGGTGCACCAGGGCTATATCGAGCCGCACGCGTGCGTTGTCTCGGTCGGCGCGGACGGCCAGACCACGATCTGGAGTTCAAGCCAGGGCCAGTTCATGGTGCGCGCCTATACCTCGCGCATCGTCGGCGCCGACATCGCCAATATCCGCGCGATCCCGGCCGAGATCGGCGGCGGGTTTGGCGGCAAGACGATCGTCTACCTCGAACCCTTGGCCTACATGCTGTCGAAGAAATCGGGCCGTCCGGTCAAGATGGTGATGAGCCGCGAGGAAGTGTTCCGCGCCACCGGCCCCGCGCCCGGCGCGATCGTCGAAGTCAAGCTCGGCGCCAAGAAGGACGGCCACATCACCGCCGCGCAAAGCATCCTCAAATACCAGGCCGGCGCCTTTCAGGGCTCGCCCGTGCAGCAGGGCTGCATCTGCGGCCTCGCGGTCTACGATTTTCCCAACGCGCTGACCGTCGGCTACGACGTCCTCAGCAACCGGCCGAAGACGGCTGCCTACCGGGCGCCGGGCGCGCCGATCGGCTCCTATGGCGTCGAAAGCTGCATCGATGAACTGGCCGAGGCGCTCGGGATCGAGCCCTTGAAATTGCGCGAGATCAACGGCGCCAAGGACGGCACCAAGGCGACGCACGGCGTCACCTGGAACAATATCGGCTACCAGAAGACGCTGGAGGCGGCGCGCGCCAGCGAGCATCTGAAGGCGCCGCTCGGCCCCAACCAGGGGCGCGGGATCGCCTCGGGCTATTGGCACAACGCCGGCGGCGAGTCGAGCGCGGCGGTGCACGTCAACGAGGACGGCACGGTGACCGTCACCGAGGGCCATCCAGACATCGGCGGCTCGCGCGCCTCGATGGCGATGATGGTGGCCGAGGTGCTCGGCGTACCCTTCGAGAACGTCCGGCCGGTGGTCGGCGACACGACCTCGATCGGCTTCAGCGCCTCGACCGGCGGCAGCCGGGTCACGTTCGCCGGCGGCATGGCGGTGACGCAGGCGGCGCAAAAGGTCGTCGAGGTGCTGAAGCAGCGGGCCGCCGTGATCTGGGACATCAGCCCCGAGGCGGTCGAGTGGCGCGACGGCAAGGCCTATCCCGCCGGCGCCAACGCCGGCAGCTTCGAGCCCCTGGACCTGGCGACGATCGGCAACCGCTCGGCGCGCACCGGTGGCCCGATCTCGGCCGAGGTGCAGATCAACGCGCAAGGGCAAGGGCCCGGCTTCGCGACGCATATCTGCGACGTCGAGGTCGACCGCGAAACCGGCCACGTCAAGATCCTGCGCTACACCGCGATCCAGGATGTCGGCCGCGCCATCCACCCCTCCTATGTCGAAGGGCAGATGCAGGGCGGCGTGACCCAGGGGATCGGCTGGGCGCTGAGCGAGGAATACATCTACGACAAGAATGGGTGTCTCGAGAACCCCGGCTTCCTCGACTACCGCATCCCGGTCGCCTCCGACCTGCCGATGATCGACACGATCATGATCGAGGTGCCGAACCCGCGCCATCCGTTCGGCGCGCGCGGCGTCGGCGAAGTGCCGCTGGTGCCGCCGATGGCGGCGGTCGCCAACGCGATCTTCAATGCGACCGGCATGCGCCTGCGCGACCTGCCGATGTCGCCGCCGAAACTGCGTGCGGCGTTCGACGCCGCGGCGCTGCCGCGGGCGGCGGAATAGGGATGACAGATAATTCAAACGTTTTAGTCATGGAGTAGAGCATGACGTATCTCGACAAAGCCTCCCTCAAGATCGTCGGAACCAGGCCGATCCGGCCCGACGGGGTCGACAAGGTCATTGGCCGGGCCAATTTCGGCGCCGACATGGTGATGCCCGGCATGCTGTGGGGCAAGGTCAAGCGCAGCCCGCATGCCCATGCCCGCATCAAGTCGATCAAGATCGACAAGGCGCTGGCCTTGCCGGGCGTCAAGGCGGTCGTGACCGCGGCCGACTTCCCGATGATCCCGTCGGAGGAGGCATTCGTCGGCGAGGGGCCGATGAACTTCCGCGATCTTTCCTATAATTGCATGGCGCGCGGCAAGGTGCTGTACGACGGCCATGCTGTCGCCGCGGTCGCCGCGACCTCGCCGGCGATCGCCGAGGAGGCGACCGACCTGATCGAGGTCGAGTACGAGGTGCTGCCGCACGTCATCGACGTCGAAGACGCGATGAAGCCCGATGCGCCGGTATTGCACGACGATTTGTTCACCCAGGGGGTCGACCCGAAGCCGGCCAAGGCGTCGAACATCGCCAAACGCGTCGGCTTCGCGAAGGGCGACATCGCGGCGGGCTGGAAAGAGGCCGAGATCACCATCGAGCGCCGCTATACGACCCAGCCGGTGCACCAGGCCTATATCGAGCCGCATGCCTGCGTCGTCTCGGCCGGCAATGACGACCAGTGCACGATCTGGAGCTCGAGCCAGGGGCAGTTCATGGTGCGCGCCTATTGCGCCAAGCTGCTCGGCATCGACATCGCCAACATCCGTGCGATGCCAGCCGAAATCGGCGGTGGCTTCGGCGGCAAGACCCTCGTCTACCTCGAGCCGGTGGCGCTGGCGCTGTCGAAGAAGGCGGGCCGCCCGGTGAAAATCGTGATGAGCCGCGAGGAGGTGTTCCGCGGCACCGGCCCCGCCGCCGGCGGCGTCATCGAAGTCAAGCTCGGCGCCAAGAAGGACGGCCGCATCGTCGCCGCCGAATTGCTGGTCAAGCTGCAAGCCGGCGCTTTTCCGGGCTCGCCGGTCGGCCCGGCCTGCATGTGCGGGCTGGCGATGTACGATATCCCGCACGTCAACATCGTCGGCTACGACGTCGTCAGCAACCGCCCCAAGGTCGCGGCCTACCGCGCGCCCGGTGCGCCGAACTCGACCTTCGGGGTCGAGAGCTGCATCGACGAATTGGCGCTGGAACTGAAGATGGAGCCGCTGCGGCTGCGCGAGATCAACGCCGCCAAGGACGGCACCAAGGCGGCGCACGGGCCGACCTGGGCCAATATCGGTTTTTCCCAGACGCTCGAGGCGGCGCGCGCCAGCGGCCATTTGAGCCGGCCGCTCGGCCCCAACCAAGGGCGCGGCATCGCGACCGGTTTCTGGTTCAACATCGGCGGCGAGTCGAGTGCGGCCGTGCACATCAACGAAGACGGCACCGCCACCGTGGTCGAGGGCAACCCCGACATCGGCGGCACCCGCGCCTCGATGGCGATGATGGCCGCTGAAGTGCTGGGCATTGCCTATGAGCGGGTGCGTCCGGTCGTCGCCGACACCGCCTCGATCGGCTTCAGCTTCCTGACCGGCGGCAGCCGCGTCACCTTCGCCACCGGCATGGCGGTGACCCAGGCGGCCGAGAAGGTCGTCGTCGAACTGAAGAAGCGCGCCGCGATGATCTGGGACATCAGCCCCGACGCGGTCGAATGGACGGACGGCAAGGCCTACCCGGCCGGGCCCAACGCCGGCAGCTTCGAGCCGCTGTCGTTGCAGGAGATCGCGCTCAAATCGGGCCGCACCGGTGGACCGATCTCGGCCGAGGTCGCGATCAACGCGCAGGGCGCCGGCCCCGGCTTCGCGACCCATATCTGCGATGTCGAGGTCGACCGCGAAACCGGCCACGTCAAGATCCTGCGCTACACCGCGATCCAGGATGTCGGCCGCGCCATCCACCCCTCTTATGTCGAAGGGCAGATGCAGGGCGGCGTGACGCAGGGGATCGGCTGGGCGCTCAACGAGGAATACGTCTACGACAAGGAAGGCCGCCTCGATAACCCGGGCTTCCTCGACTATCGCGTGCCGGTCGCCTCCGACCTGCCGATGATCGAGGCGATCATGGTCGAGGTGCCGAACCCGCGCCATCCGTTCGGCGCCAAGGGAGTGGGCGAGGTGCCGATCGTGCCGCCGATGGCGGCGGTCGCCAACGCGATCGCCGACGCGATCGGCATTCGCATGCGCGACCTGCCGATGTCGCCGCCAAAGCTGCGCGCCGCGCTCGACGGGCACGAGCCGCCGCGGCTCGCCGCGGAATAGGGTGCCCAGGGTCGTTCTCGCGGGGGTGGCTGCCCGCCGGTTCACCGGCGGGCAGAGCGAATTCGAGGTCGAGGCCGACACCGTGCGCCGGATGATCGTCGAGCTCGATCGCCGCTTTCCCGGGCTCGGCCAGCAGATCGACGAGAGCATGGCGGTCGCGATCGACGGCGAGATCTTCCAGGACGCCTACATGGCGCAGCTCAACCCCGACAGCGAAATCGTGCTGATCCCGAAGATCGGCGGCGGCTAGCCGCCGCTGTTTCGGGCACCGGCTCGCTTAACGGGCCGGATAGCAGCCGCCGCTGTAAAGGACGTATCCGGGCGCGCAGGCCGGCGCCGGCGGGACGCTGGTGCCATAGACCGGTGCGCCGGCTACCGCATTGGCGGTTCCGGCGATGGTCCCGGTCGCGGCGCCGATCGCTCCGCCAACTACCGCACCGACCGGACCGCCCGTCGCAGCCCCGCTCGCGGCACCCGCCGCCTCGCCCGACACCGCGCCCGACACCGGATTCGATGGCGCGTAGACCGCGCCGGCGATCGGCTGACACACGCCGCCCGATAAGCCGTAGCCTGGCGGACAAGCCTGCGCCATCGCGACGCTCACCGGTAGGGTCGCCAGGGCGGCAACGACCGCCATCGTGCGAAACTTGTTATTCATCGGAAACTCCAGGATTTGAAGCAGAGGACGGCAGGCAATCGGCGACTGCCCCGCAAGCGAAACACCTCGCTCGAAGGCGATGTTCCGCCGAGCAACCGGGTTTCTCCCGAGATGGCCCACAACGCCGGCGGCGCGGCGCCTCCAGGCTTGCCCGGCTGCGTGGCTCGACCGACAATCATCCTAGCGCGCCGTAATCGCGGGCGGGATGTGTGGGGAGCGGCCTGGGATGACGTACGATTACATTATCGTCGGCGGCGGCTCGGCCGGGTCGGTGATGGCCAACCGGCTGTCGGCGAAGAGCTCGAACCAGGTGCTGCTGTGCGAGGCCGGCCAGGACACGCCCGACGGCAAGGTGCCGCCCGAGATCCTCGATTCCTACCCCGGCACCGCTTATTTCGACCCGCGCTTCCACTGGCAGGAATTGAAGGTCCACACCGAGATCGTATCGCACAATCGCCGCGAGGAGCGGCCGGCCCTGCGCAAATACGAGCAGGCGCGGGTGCTCGGCGGCGGCTCGTCGATCAACGGCCAGCTCGCCAACCGTGGCGCGCCGACCGACTACGACGAGTGGGAAGCGCGGGGAGCGCGAGGGTGGAACTGGAACGCGGTGCTGCCCTACTTCAAGAAGGTCGAGCGCGACATGGATTTCGACGGGCCGCTGCACGGCAAGGAGGGCCGCATCCCGGTACGCCGCATCCTGCCCGATCTGTGGTGCGGCCATGCCAAGGCCGTCGCCGAGGCATACAAGGCCGCGGGCTACGACTTCATCGAGGACCAGAACGGCGAGTACCGGGACGGCTATTTCCCGATCACGATCTCCAACCTCTACGATCGCCGCGTGTCGGCGGCGATCGGCTATCTCGACAACGGCACCAGGCGGCGCGCGAACCTGACGATCTCGGCCGAGACCCAGGTCAGCGAGCTGCTGTTCGAGGGCACGCGCTGCGTCGGGGTCAAGGCGCTGGTGCAGGGCCGCGAGACCGAATTGCGCGTAAATTCAGGCCATGGCGAGGTCATCGTCTCCTCGGGCGCGATCCACTCTCCGGCGCATCTGCTGCGCGCCGGCATCGGCCCCGCCGGGGCGCTCAGAGATCTCGGCATCGAGGTCCGCGCCAATCGGCCGGGGGTCGGCCAGCGCCTGATGGACCACCCCTCCGTTTCGGTGTCGTCGTTCATGAAGCCGGACTCGCGGCTCAACGGCAAGACCCGCCGCCACATCCTCCTGGCGCTGCGCTATTCCTCGGGAATTGATGGTGTCGCAGCCGGTGACATGTTTGTCGCGGTGGTCAGCAAATCGGCCTGGCACGCGGTCGGCGAGCAGATCGCCTCGCAGCTGATCTGCGTCTACAAGACCCTGTCGGAGACCGGCCAGGTGCGGCTTGCCTCGGCCGACTGGCGGGCCGAGCCGGTCGTCGAGTTCAACCTTCTGTCCGACCGGCGCGACCTCGACCGGCTGATGGACGGCTTCCGCCGCGTCGGCGAGATGCATCTGCGCGGCGCGCTGGGCGAGGCGGTCAGCGACCCGTTCCCGGCGAGCTACAGCGACCGGGTGCGCCAGATCGGCGTCGTCAACGACAAGAACCGCCGGCTGACCGGCCTCGTCGCCAAATTCCTCGACGGGCCCGATTGGCTGCGGCGCTGGATCATCGACCGCTTCATTGTCGAGGGCTACCGCTTCGACCAGCTGATGACCGACGACGAGGCCTTGGAAGCCTTCATCCGCACCGCGGGGATCGGGGTGTGGCATGCCACCTGCACCTGCCGCATGGGCGCCGACGATGACCCGATGGCGGTGACCGACAATGAGGGGCGGGTGCGCGGCGTCTCGGGGCTGCGCGTCGTCGACGCCTCGCTCTTCCCGTGCGTGCCGTGCGCCAACACCAATTTTCCGACCCTGATGACCGCCGAGAAGATCAGCGACGCGATGCTGGCCGCTTCATAAGCCCGAATCGCCTTCCCTTAAGTGTCATGGCCGGGAGTTTCCCGGCCATCCACGTGGATGCCCAGCACAGGGCCGGGCATGACGGTTGGGGTGATCGGAGCTCATGCGCTCCGCTTTTTCGATATCGCTTGTTGAGCACTGAGCTCCTCAGCCAATTCCACGAACTTGATCAAGAAGCGACGCATGTCGTCTACGGTGATCAGCGATCCCCAAGTTCTTTTTCCTCTGTTCTCGTTCCAAATCCGGAGTGCCCGGATCTCGCCAGCCTGACCTGGCAGGAACTGTGCATTCCCATGTGCAACGGCATTGCGCATCAGCCCGACCAGATCGCCTAGCGAATCGGGATCGCGATCCTTTGGTCGTTCCTTGGTAATATTCGGCCACCCTGCCGCGGCAGCCTCGGCAAGGGATTTGGTACACAGTTCGGCCCGATAAGCCTCCCACGGGTGACAAACGGCTCCCAAGAATGAATTAATTAACTGCGTCACTTCGTAAGGGCCATTTCGGTCCTTGTGCACCTCGATGAACTGTAAATTCGCTATCGTCCGGCGCATGAGATCGCGAACGGGTTCAAAGGGCATCATTGGCGCTGCGCTCCCAGCTGTTCGGCACCCCGGATTGCGCGCCACAGGCGCTCGGGGGTCGCCGGCATCGGCACGTCGCGGACGCCGAGCGGCGCGAGCGCGTCAACCAGCGCGTTGCCGACCGCCGGCATCGCGCCGACCGCGCCCGCTTCGCCGGCGCCCTTGACGCCCAATGGGTTGGTGCCGGTCGGCACCGGGTTGCTCTCGCAATCCATCGCCGGGATGTCGCCGGCGCGCGGCATCGCGTAATCCATGAAGGAGCCGGTGACCAGTTGGCCCGAGCCGGCGTCGAAATGGATGTCCTCCATGACGATCTGCCCGATCCCCTGGGCGATGCCGCCGCGGATCTGGCCTTCGAGCAGCAAGGGGTTCATCACCGTGCCGACATCGTCGACGACGCTGTAGCGCAACAGTTCGATGTCGCCCGTTTCCGGGTCGATCTCCAATTCGCAGATGTGGACGCCGTTGGGGAAATTCTGCTCCTTGGCGCTGTAGGCCGCGGCGGCGACAAGGCCCGGCTCCATGTCCGGCGGCAGGCTCTTCGGTTCCCAGGCCTCGGTGGCGATGTCGCCGATCGACAGCGCGCGGTTCGAGCGCGGCGCGGTGAACATCCCGTCCTCGAACGCCACCTCGGCGATGTCGGCGCCGAGCGCGTGGGCGGCGATCGCCCGCGCCTTGGTAAGGATCTTCTCGGCCGCCAGATGCACCGCCGAGCCGCCCAAGGTCGCCGAGCGCGAGCCGCCCGAACCCTCGCCGATCGCCACCTTGTCGGTGTCGCCCTGGATGTAGGTGACCTGGTCGGGGTGGATGCCAAGCCGGTCGCACATCAGCTGCTTGTAGACCGTTTCATGGCCCATCCCCTGGGTGATCGAGCCGGATACCAGGGTCGCGGTGCCGCCCTTGTCGAAGCGGATCTCGGCCGCCTCGAAGCCGCCGGCGGCGGCGCGCTCGATCGTGTTGGAAAGGCCGATGCCGCGCAATTTGCCGCGCGCTTTCGCCTCGGCGCGGCGTCGCTCGAATCCGGCGAAATCGGCGAGATGCAGCGCGAGGTCGAGGTTCTTGGCGAACTCGCCGCAATCGTAGGTAAAGATGAGCCCGGTCTTGAACGGCATCGCCTCGGGCGGGATCGTGTTGCGGCGGCGCAACTCGATGCGGTCGATGCCGAGTTCGGCCGCTGCTTCGTCGACCATGCGCTCGATGACATAGGCGAATTCCGGCCGGCCGTTGCCGCGGTAGGGCCGCATCGGGTTGGTGTTGGAGAAGACCGCTGTCACCTCGGCGAAGATCGCCGGGGTGCGATAGACGCCGGCCAGGGTGCCGAGGTTCATCACGAAGACGTTGGACCCTTGCTGCGCGTAGGCGCCGACCGCCGCGACTGTCTTGACGCGAAAGCCGAGGAAATGCCCTTCGCGGTCGAGCGCCAGTTCCGCTTCGGTGACGTGGTCGCGCGCCTGCGCGTCGGAGAGGAACGCTTCGGAGCGGGTGCTCGTCCACTTGACCGGCCGGTTGAGCAGCCTGGCGGCGAGCAGCACCAGCGCGACCTCGTTGTAGATCGCCGACTTCATGCCGAAGCTGCCGCCGATGTCGCCGCAAACGACGCGCACCCGGCTCTCCGGCACGTTGAGGATCTCCGCCAAATCGGAACGGTAGGTGTGGGTGCGCTGCAGGGTCGTGTAGATCGTATATCGGCCGTCCGAGGGGTTGTAGTCGCCGATCGAGCCGCGCGGCTCCATCGCGGCCGCCGTCACCCGGTTGACGACGAGGCGGCGCTTGACGACCCGGTCGGCGCGGGAAAACGCGGCTTCGACCGCCGCCTTGTCGCCGACCTCGTGCACAAAGCAGATGTTGTCGGCGCAATCCTCCCACACCAGCGGCGCGCCGGGCGCGAGCGCGCCCTCGCTCGAAACGACGGATGCCAAGGGCTCGTAATCGACTTCGATCAGTTCGGCGGCGTCCATCGCCTGCGCCTTCGTTTCGGCGACGACGAACGCGACATAATCGCCGACCCAGCGCACCCGATCGCTGACCAAAGCGGGAAAGCGCGGCCGGTACATCGCCGCGCCGTCGCGCCGCTTCATGCCCTCCGGCACCGGCAGGTCGCCCCAGCCCGAGGCCACCCAATCCTCGCCGGTCAGCACCGCCAGCACGCCCGGCGCCGCCTTCGCGCGGGCAACGTCGATCGCCCGGATCCGCGCATGCGCGTGCGGCGAGCGCAGCACATGGCCGAACACCATGCGCGGCAACACCATGTCGTCGACATAGCGGCCGCCGCCGCGCAACAGGCGCGGATCCTCGAAGCGCGCTACCGCCTGGCCCAAGGCGAATTCACCCATTGTCGATCTCCCCGGCAAGCATTTCGCGGCCTGCAACTCCGATTGAGCAGGGCATGCCCTGCAGGTAGAATCCACGCTTGGGTTATCGGAGGCGAGCCGGTTGGACGGCAGTCTAGACAAGCCGCAGGCGCTCGGCGAGCCGCCAGCTTCGCCGCCGCCCGGGCAATCGGCTGATGCGCCAGCCGCGAAGCCCGCCTATCCGCCGGCCGCCGCAACGCCGACCCAGAGCGGCCCCAAGGGGCTGCGCTACGATTTCAACGAAGGTTGCCGGGTCATGCTGCCGGAGAGCGACCACCCCTGGCGCGTCCGGATCTCCGATCTCGACACCGGCAACATCCTCTACGAGACCGAAATCAAAGCCGGCCGGGTTGCCAGCACCAAGCGCTATTTCGTTCGCTTCGGCCTCGAAATCTGGCAGCAGGGAGAGAGCCTGTTTACCCACGATTATTCCGCCGCGGAGCGGCCGGTGCTGATCCAGTTTCCGGTCGGCACGCTCGGCGACACGCTCGGCTGGTTTCCCTACGCGGTCAGGTTTCAGGAGCGGCATAACTGTCGGCTTACCTGCGCGATGGCCGAGCGGCTGATCCCGCTGTTCCGCGCGAGCCATCCCGGCATCGAATTCGTGACGCACGAGGCGGTGGACCCCGAACGCTATTACGCGACCTACAGTATCGGGCTGTTCTTCGACGACAAGGATCGCATCTTCCAGCCCTGCGATTTTCGCCAGGTCGGGCTGCATCGAACGGCCGGCTACATCCTCGGGGTCGATCCGACCGAGGCGCCGCCGCGGATTGCGCTCGCCGATGATACCCGCCCAGTGGCCGAGCCCTATGTCTGCATCGCGGTGCAGAGTACGACGCAGAGCAAATGCTGGAACAACCCGCATGGCTGGCACGAGATCGTCCTGTTCCTGAAGACGGCTGGTTACCGGGTCGTCTGCATCGACCAGAAGCCGGTGCACGGTTCGGGGCTCGTGTGGACCCACATCCCGCATGGGGCGGAAGACGAAACCGGCGACCGCCCGCTGCTCGAACGCGCGCGCTGGCTGCGCCATGCCGATTTCTTCGTCGGCCTGTCGAGCGGGCTGGCGTGGCTCGCCTGGGCGGCCGGGGCGCCGGTCGTGCTGATCAGCGGTTTCACCCACCCGACCAACGAATTCACGACCCCCTACCGGGTCATCAACTATCACGCGTGCAACAGCTGCTGGAATGACCCGCGGCATCGCTTTGACCACCGTGACTTCTTGTGGTGTCCGCGCCACGCCGAGACGCCGCGCCAGTTCGAATGCACCCGCCTCATCACCGCCGAGCAAGTGAAGCAGGTCATCCGGAAAATCCCCGGATTCGGGCTGCAGCGTCGCGCTTAGCGCGCTTGCGCCGGCACGCCATTTCGTTTCCTCTCGGTTGATGAAGGGGCCCTACCTTGCCGCGCGGCTCGCGGCGCGCGTGCCGGTCTTCTACGGCTGGATCGTGCTCCTGTGCCTGTGTTGCGCCGGGTTTTCGCGGCAGGGGCCGGCGGTCGCCACGCTGTCGATCTTCGTCGAGCCGTTGACCCGCGAGTTCGGCTGGTCGCGCACGGCCTTGTCGGGCGCGGTGTCGCTGGGCGGCGTTCTGGCGGCGATCACCGCGCCGCTGATCGGCCCGGTGCTCGACCGGCGGGGCTCGCGCCTGGTGCTGTGCGGCGCCGTGCTGATCAACGGCGTCGCACTGATGCTGCTGTCACTGACCAACTCGCTCGCCACATTTTACCTGCTGTTTTGTGCGGCGCGGATGAACTGGGCGGCGGCGTTCGATCTCGGTCTCTACGGCACGCTCAGCAACTGGTTTGTGCGGCGCCGCATTTTTGCCAGCGGCATCGCAACGCTGGCGCAGCAGATCGGGCTTGTCGCGATGCCGCTGATCGCGCAATTCGCCATCCTGCGCGACGGCTGGCGCAGCGGCTGGCTGGCGATCGGCGTGGTGACGCTGGTCGTCGGTCTTGTGCCGACGTGGCTGCTGTTGGTGCGCCGGCCGGAGGATCTCGGCCTGTCGCCCGATGGCGGGCCGTCCGCCGCAAGCGGTGAGGCGGCGACAGAGGGGCGCATTGCGGTCGAGCCGGCCTATTCGCGCCGACAGGCGATCGGCACTGCCTCCTTCTGGTTCCTGTTGCTGTTTACCGCGTTGGTCTACCCGGTGCAGGCCGGCGTCAGCCTGCACCAGGCGCCCTATCTGATCGAGCGCGGCATCGACCCGACGATCGCCGCCACGATCGTCAGCGTCTTCTCGGCGATGTCGGCCGTCGCCACGGTGGCCTGCAGCCTGCTCCCGCCCGCGATCCCGGTCCGCTACAAGCTGGCCGCGACCGGCGCGATCGTGGCGCTCGGGGTCGCGCTGATGCTGGCGGTGGCAACGGCCGCGCAAGGCTATCTGGCGGCCGCGGTTTTTGGCTTCGGTATCGGCGCGGTCTTGACGCTGGTGCCGGTTGCCTGGGCCGATTATTTCGGACGCACGCATTTCGGCGCGATCCGCGGCATCGCGCTCTCGGCGCAGGTTTTAGCGCAGGCCGCGGGGCCCCTCATGTCCGGTGCATTGCGCGACATGACCGGCGACTACCGGCTGTCGCTGCGCTGCTTTCTCGCTTTGGCCGTGCTCAGCGTCGTAGCGGCGCTGGCGGCGCGGCAACCGATGCTGCGCCGCGAGCAACCCTCCCAGGCTGGCGCGGCGCACCCCTCAGGAGACTAGCGGCGCGGCGATGCCGAGCTGGTCGGCGAGGCGCACCAGCTGCGCGACGCCGGCCGCCTGCATCTTTCGCATGACCTGCCGGCGATGCATCTTGATCGTCATCTCGCTGACCCCGAGTTCGCCGGCGATCTGCTTATTGAGCCGACCGGCGACGACGAGCGCCATCACCTGGCGCTCGCGGGCGGTCAGCGAGTCGTATCGGTTGCGCAATTCGGCGAGCTGCATCTCGCCGGCGCGGCGGGCGCGATCGCGCTCGAGCGCGGCGCCGACCGCGTCCAACAGATCCTGGTCGCGAAACGGCTTTGTCAGAAACTCGACGGCGCCAGCCTTCATCGCGCGCACCGACATCGGGATATCGCCATAGCCGGTGATGAAGATGATCGGTAGCTGCATCTTGGCCGTTGCCAAGTCGCGCTGCATGTCGAGGCCGCTGCGCCCGGGGAAGCGGACGTCCAAGACGATACACCCCGGCCGGTCGGGACGCTGGCTTTGCAGAAATTCCTGCGGCGAGGCAAAGAGCTCGACCGCGAAGCCAACCGACTTGAACAGCTTGTCCAAGGCGCCGCGGATCGACTCATCGTCGTCGATGACGACGATGGCGGGCGGCTGCTCGCTGGTGCTTCGGCTTGGCTGGTGCTGTTGTGGCATGTGCGCTCGATTCAACATGCTTTATGGCCGATAGTCCCGCCCATAGCGGGCAAATACGGCGTTGAATTCGCGCACCGCGGCGCGCGGTCCTTGCGGATGTGACCATATTGCGCCGATCACCGCCAGGAAATCGGCGCCGGCCTCGACCAGCGGCGGGCAATTTTCCTGGGTGATGCCGCCGATCGCGCAGCACGGCACCACAGTCGTTTCCGACCAGTCGGCCAACAGTTCCGGGCGGGCGCGGTATTTGGCGCCGGCCTTGGTTGCGCTCGGAAAGAACGCGCCGAACGCGACGTAATCCGCGCCAGCCTCGGCCGCGACGACGGCGCGATGACGGCTGTCGCCGCAGGTCACCCCGACGATGCGCTCCGGCCCCAGCCGCCGCCGCGCTTCGGCATAGGGCATATCCTCCTCGCCGATATGCACCCCGTCGCAATCGAGCTCGGCGGCGAGATCGGGGCGGTCGTTCATGATGAAGGCGACGCCCTTTCCTTGGGCGAGCGGCTGCAGGATTCTGGCGGCGCGCCGGACGACGTCGTCACCCACATCCTTGAGGCGCAGCTGCAGGCATGCAACATCGCCCCCGGCGAGCGCCTCCTCGAGGTCCTTGGCAAAACGGTCAGGGTCGAGCGCGGGCGGCGTAATCAGGTAAAGCCGCGTCGTCGCCCGCGTTTCCTGTTTGTCATTGCGAGGAGCCGAAGGCGACGACGCAATCTCGATGGGCTGTCGCATCGTGGTCATGGGATTGCTTCGCTATGCTCGCAATGACGCCGGGACCCGGGTCAATCCTTTCCCAGGTAAATCTTGATGATCCGGTTCAGCATGTCGAGCGCCTCGGCCTTCGGCCGCTGGAAGGTGTTGCGGCCGATGATCGAGCCGTTGCCGCCGCCCTGATAGACCGCCCGCACCTCGTCGAGCACGCCGTCGAGGTCCTTCGCCTCGCCACCCGAGAAGACGACGATGCGCCTGCCGTTGAACGCCGACTGCACGACGTGACCGATGCGCGCCGCTGGGGTCGAGATGTCGATCTGCTGCTTTTCATACACCGTCTTTGCTGCGGCGAGTTCAAGGTGGGCGGTAGGCGGTTTGACCTTGATGATGTGGGCGCCGAGCTGGGCCGCGAGCTGCGCGGCGTAGGCGCAGATGTCGATCGCGGTCTCGCCCTCGCGCGACAGGTTGCCGCCGCGCGGATAGGACCAGATCACGACGGCAAGGCCGACCGATTTGGCCTCGCGCCCCATCTCGGCGATTTCCTCCATCATGTCGTAGGCGGCGTCCGAGCCGGGATAGATCGTGAAGCCGATCGCCGAGCAGCCGAGCCGCAGCGCGTCCTTGACGCTGGCGGTGACCGCCTGGCTGGCGTTCTCCTTCGCCCGCGACATGCTGTTGGCGCTGTTGGCCTTGAGGATCAGCGGAATCTGGCCGGCATAGGTCCCGGCGCCGGCCTCGATAAAGCCGAGTGGCGCGGCGTAGGCGCTGAGCCCGGCTTCGATCGCCAGCTGGAAATGGTAATGCGGGTCGTAGGCCGCCGGGTTCGGCGCGAAGCTGCGCGCCGGGCCGTGTTCGTTCCCCTGATCGACCGGCAGGATCAACAGCTTCCCGGTGCCGCCGAGCTTGCCGTGCATCAGGATGCGGGCGAGGTTGGCCTTGGTCCCGGGGTTGTCGCTCTCGTAGTTGCTGAGGATCTTGTGGACCTGACCGTTGATCTTCATCGCGGCGCTCCTCATGGCGGGCGAGGGGGGAACACCTTTTAGCAAAACACCGCCGACGAGGCGAGGACGTCGGCGCAATGCCGGCGCAGGGCCTCGGGCGAATCAAGGAACGCAACCGCCAGATCGAGCGCGGCGACTGGCTGCCGCGGGACCAGCCTGACGCCGCATTGTCGAGCGATGTCGGTGAGGCGATCGGCGATCTCCGCCCGGCCGGTGAAGACGACGGCCTCGATCCCGGCGCGGATCGCCGCCTGGGCCGCGCCGGCGTCATCGCCGCAATCGAGGAGGCAAGTGCTGTGCGCGGCCGGAACCGCGGCGCGGGCCTGCGCGATCAGCGCGCCGAACCAGCCAGGGCCGGCGGCGCGCCCGGCGCCGGGCGCGCTGGCGAGGATGACCGAACGCCCCGCCGCGACCGCCGCGCTCAGCGCCGCGACCGCGTGCGCCAGCGAATGGACGATGATGACCGGTGCGCCTGCGCCCATCGCACGGTACCCGAGTTAATCGCGGCCCGCCGGTCCGGAAGGGCCGGCGGCTCGAAGAGCTTAAGCCGCCGCGCGGCGTTGACCTACGGCCGTTGCGCGATAATTCCGCGCAATGCGGCAGCCACGCGCTCGAACACCTCGCCCCAATCCCCTGGTTGCAGCTGCCGGAACAGCCGCGCCGTCGGATACCACGGCGAATCCGCGCGCTCCAGCATCCAGCGCCAGTCGGGGACATGTCTGAGCACCACCCATACCGGGCGTCCCAGGGCGCCGGCCAGATGCGCGATCGACGTATCCGACGTGATCACCAGATCGAGATTGGCGATGATCGCGGCGGTGTCGACGAGGGCGTCGGGTCCAGCATCGACGTCCGTGCCAAGGGTCTCCACCGTCATTTCGGCCGGCAGGGTCGAAAGTTGCTCGAGGCCATGCGTCCGCTGCAGCGAGATCAAACGCGCACCATCGATCGCCGCGAGCGGGCGAAAACAGCGCAGCGGGATCGAGCGGCCGAAATCGACTTTGGCCGACGGGTTGCCCTGCCAGCAGATGCCGATCTTCAATCCGGAATCGCCGATGCGCTGCCGCCACTTGGCGAAAAGCGGCTCTTCCGGCCGCAAATATGGAACATCTGACGGCACGGTGGTCAGCGTCGTGCCAAAGGCCCAGGGCAGGCTCATCAGAGCAATCTGATAGTCGAAAGCTTGGCCCGGGGGCGGCGTATCGCAAAATTGAACGGTCGAAGCGAGGGAGCGCAACAATCTGTGCATCGAAGAGCGCACCAGGAACGTGATTTCGGCCCCCAATGCGCCAAGCAGCGGCAAAAACCGCGAGAATTGAATGATGTCGCCGAGACCCTGCTCTTCATAGACGATGATGCGTTGCTTCCGAAGGTCCTGGCCGTGCCAAACCGGATATCCGGCGATCAGCCGCCGCTGTGGTGCGCCCGCGCGGCCCCAGCGGTGCTCGTGGCCCGCCCAACCGGTGGCGAAATCGCCCAGCGCCAGCGCGACCAACCCGCGGTTGTTGAGTGCGCTGGCATAATCGGGCCGGATCGCGAGCGCCATGTCGTAGCTGGCGAGCGCCTCCTCGGGGCGCTTGAGATCCTGCAGGGCGGCGCCGCGGTTGTTGAGCGCCTCGGCGTAGCGGGGCCGGACCGCAAGCGCCCGATTGTAGCTCGCGATCGCTTCGGTCGGTCGGCCGAGCTCACGCAGCGCGATGCCGCGATTGTTGAGTGCCTCGGGATGATCCGGCCGAACCGCGAGCGCCTTGTCATAATTTGACAGCGCCTCCTCGAACCGGCCCAGCCCGGCGAGCACCCGCCCCAAATTCGACAATGCCGCCGCGCTCGTCGGGTTCAGCTTCAGGGACGCCCGAATTTTTTCCAGGCCTTCGTCGTGGCGCCCCTGCTGAAATCGAACGACGCCCAGCAAATGCAATGCATCAAAGTGATCGGGCTCTTCGCTGAGGATCGCGGCGTAATGCAGCGCCGCTTCCTCCAAGCGCCCTTCGTGGTGCAAGGCGAAACCGCTGTCGAGCTCGGCGGCGATCCGTTCAACCTCAGGTTTTGATGGCGGTCCGGGGGGCGCAAGAGGGGCATCGCTCACCGCATCGCGGCGCGCCACGCGGCAGAGGAAATTCTCCAATGCCGCGATGCATTCCCGGTCGCGATAGACGCGATGCTTGTTTTCGGCCATTCGCTGCCGCACCGCGTCGCGCCACGACGGATCGCGAGCCAATCGAACGGCGATCGATACGTAATCGTCGAGCGTGCCGGCGACCGTTTCGGTCACTCCCATCATCTGCAGTACCGCGGTCGTTTGGCGGCCGCGCATCAGCCGGCCGGGCATCGTCACGATCGGGATGCCATGAGTGAGACAATCCAAGGTTGTGCCGCCGCCGGTAAACCCGAGGCTGTCGAGCGCGATGTCGCAAAGCCCGATCGTGGCAACGAACCGTTCAACATCGAGCCGCGGCACTATCAAGCAGTAATCAGCCGCCTTCAGGCCGAACTCGGCAAAGGCGCGTTCGAGCCGGCGTTTGAAGAGCGCCGTCACGGCGCGGCTCTGAGCGGCTTCGAAGAATACGAACTGGCAGTCGCCGACCTGACCGGCGATCCGCGGGAACACCTCGTCGAATTGCGGCAGGTACTTGAACAGCGACTGGCCGCACCAAAAAACCGGGACCCCGGATCGGAGGCCTAGCTCGGCGCGATCGAGCGTGACCGCTTGAGGTGCCGGCGGATCATAGTAGATCGATAGATTGGGCAGGCGTACCAGCCGCTCGGTGTAATGATCCTCGCCGTCGGGCGGCTCCATCAGGACGCTGCTGAGGAAGTAATCGATGGTCGGATATCCGGTGGTGTTGGGATGACCGTAGGAAACGCATTGCACTGGGGCCAGGCGTTGCGCCGCAAGCTGGGCCGACCCGCTATCCATACCGATCTCGGGATAGATCAGCACATGCGGGGCGTCGGCCAGGATCTCCTCGCGCCAGCGGGCGAGCGACAGCGGCGCCCGCACGAACCGGTCGCAGATTGCCGCTGCGAA
>Ga0209579_10000447_pt1 | contig 42846 bp, 26 predicted proteins | sample Coa_R1_2_FD_187152 | JGI IMG/M metagenome (GOLD analysis project Ga0209579, IMG submission 187152) | Surface soil microbial communities from Centralia Pennsylvania, which are recovering from an underground coalmine fire - Coalmine... | ecosystem: Environmental > Terrestrial > Soil >...
TCGATTCGAGACGATGATGTTCACAGTCAAGCCTCCTTTTGGATCGCAGATTCAAGTTCGCCAAACTTTGAATCGTCCAAAAAGGAGGCTTTCTATTTTTCATTTTTTACTTAAAGAAGCAGCATTGGGCCACCTGCATTTCCTCACGTTTTCATGCTACCTTCGTCGGCCGCTGCTGACAAACGACCTTTTCCGAACGTGGCTTTCCGAGACGTTAAACAAGACACTCGCCGCTCACGATTTTCAACTCTGTGGTTTTGTCTACATGCCGGAACATGTCCATATGTTGGTGTGGCCTCAGAAGGGAGTCTATTCGATTGCCGCGTTTCAACACGCCTTCAAGCGGCCATACTCGCTGCGCATCAAAAATCATTTGAAGAAATTGAACAGTCCGTTGCTTCAGGAATTGACGATTCGCGAACGGCCCGGAAAGTTGACGTTTCGATTCTGGCAGGAAGGCGGCGGGCACGATTTGAATGTGTGGTCGGAACGGTATTTTTGGACGAAACTGGAGTATATGCACAATAATCCTGTGCAACGAAAGTTGGTAAATTCCCCGGACGAGTGGCGGTGGTCAAGTTGGCGGCGCTGGCATCAGCCTGAATCGCCGATTGATCCGGCGTTGCCGGTAGTGACTGTGGTGAAATATTGAATCGGCGTTTTTGGTGCCGACGGGAGGGCGACGACATGCGGGCGCGCGTTTTCGATCCGCACTGGATAGGGGTACCTACCAGTGGCACCCCCGGTGGTGGTGAAATACTGAAGTGTGAAATTTTTCGTGCCGGCGGGAGTTCGGAGAATGTGCGGGCGCGCGTTGCCGATCCGCACTGGTAGGAGTACCTACCAGTGGCACCCGCCATCACTTCAACGCCTTCACCAGCCACTTGCCCCCATCCTCCCCGCTCTTCGCCGAAACCATTAATCGCCCCGGAGCCCCCACATACGCCCGCAGCGCCAGCCCCAATGCGCGCTGCAATTCCGCCTCGTCCACCACACAATCGCGCCCATCCAACGTTCCGCCATGCGCAGCGGCACCGGCGCCAGCGCGCCGGCCACGTCGCACAGATCGCCCATCGTCATCGCGCCGGGCACGATGCTGTCGCGCGGCACGTAACAAAAATGCGAGCGAAACACCGCTTCGAACGAAACCAACCCGCGCCGGACCAAGGGCCGCGCGTCCTGTACCGGTTTGTTCGCGGAATTGTTCTAATCTTATTCCTCTGTGTCCCTCTGTGCGCTCCGTGGCAAAAAGAGAGTTCGCAAAAAATGACCACTCATTCTGGATGATGGGGCCGACATTTCACAATTTGACATTGCCCCTCTTTTCGATAAACCCAGCATCACTATGAAAAACACATTCCTTCTACCCGCCTTTATTGCGCTCGCCGTTTTTTCAACGTTCGCCGCGGACACTCCCCCGCTTGAACGCATGACTTGGCAACTCGACGGCGTCACGCGCGAAGCGCTCGTCTACTTCCCGGTGTCCGCGAAGACGCAGGACTCGCCGCTGCTCTTCGATTTTCACGGCCACGGCGGCACCGCACGCTTCGCGGCCACGCGCCACAATTTTCAGAAACTCTGGCCCGAAGCGATTTGCGTCTACATGCAAGGATTGCCCGCCGCCGGCAAGACCGATCCCGAAGGAACGAAGAACGGCTGGCAGCAGAAAGTCGGCGATCTCAACGACCGCGATCTCAAATTCTTCGATGCGGTGCTCGCGACGATGCAGAAGGATTACAAGATCGATTCCAAGCGTATTTATTGCACCGGCCATTCCAACGGCGCGGTCTTCACCTACGATTTATGGCAGGCGCGCGGTGACGTTTTCGCCGCCGTCGCGCCCGTGGCGGGCGTGGCGCTGGCGGGGATCAAAGCGTTCAAGCCGCTTCCCGCGCTGCACATCGCCGGCGAGAAAGACGCCATCGTGCCGTTCAAATTTCAGTCGCTCACCATGGAAGGCGTGCGCAAAGTCAACGGCTGCGAGAGCGAAGGCAAGCCCTGGGCGACGGCGGGCGATTTGGTCGGGACGATTTACGCGTCGAAAACGGGGACGCCGTTCGTGTCGGTGATTTATCCCGGCGGCCACACCTTTCCCGACGAAGCGCCCGGGTTGATCGTGAAATTCTTCAAAGATCAGCACAAGGAATGAGAATCCTGCGCATCGTGCGCAGCAGCAGGAGCGGCGGCACTCTTGCCGCCGTTGTTAGCCGGAAAGGCATTCTCGGCGGCAAGAGTGCCGCCGCTCCTAAACGCCACCGGATCGATTTTCAACTTTTTCCCGTTTTTTATTTTTTCATTGCAGCAATCCGCACCCTCGCAAGACCTAATCTGGTCAACACAAAAATCCTGAGTCCTGAGTGCCGAGTCCTGAGAATGCAAGCGCGAAGCGCTTGTCCGCCGTTTCTCGGCACTCAGGACTCAGCACTCAGGACTGAAGACTCAGCACTTAATTTGTCACAAACGCCTTGACGGAAAACAAAAAGCCGTTAGAGTTAAGGAAGTTTCCATAAATGGATTTGCAACGCGCATTACCGTGTCACTGCGGTTTTTGCGCAGGCTCATGCAGAAAGGACGGCGCGGTCGAATGAGACGATTGCGTACGCTTGCCGGTTTAGCCTGTGTCGCGGGAGTTTTCGCGGGGCTGACCAGTTGTGCAAATAAGAAGGGCGACCTTGGAGCGGACCTCGATACGCCTCCCGTGGTGGCCAACGGCGGTGCCGGGCGTTCGGTGCTGGACATCACTTCACCGGCTGACATCCCCACCGGCGAAGCCGTGGATCTGAGCAGAATCGATCCGGCGGCAAAACCTGTCTCTGCTAATCGGGAAGCGACCATTGCCGCTTTAGCGAAATCCGACGCGGCCAAAGCTGCTGAAGGCGCCGCGAAAGCCATCGCCGACGTCAAGCTCGCGCCGAAAGGCGACACCGTTGACATCCCCAAAGCGGACACGAAGCCCGAAGCCAAAAAAGAAATTGCCGTGCCCGCACCGATTGCGCCGGCCATTGCGCCCGCAATAGAAGGTGCCGCCGCCGCCATCGCCAATGTGAAGCTCGAACCCGTGATTCTGCCCGCGGTTGCGCCCGCGTTCGAAGGCGCTGCCAAGGCCATCGCCGATGTGAAAATCATTCCCGTCGTCATTCCCGAAGTGGCGCCTGCATTGGAAGGCGCTGCCAAGGCCATCGCCGATGTGAAACTCGTTCCGGTTGTGACGCCGGATGTGGCTCCGGCGCTTGAAGGCGCGGCCTCAGCCATTGCCAGCGTCAAAATCATTCCGGTTGTCGCGCCCGAAGCGGCGCCGGTGCTCGCCGGCGCAGCGAAGGCCATCGCCGACGTGAAAATCGCAACACCCAGGAACGACACGTTTGTAGTCCCGCCTTCAGGCGGAAAGACTGTCGCATCCGAACCGGTTCCGTCTAAAGGCGGGACTACGAACGTCGAAGAAAAGGCCAAAGTCGCCAACGAATTGTTGAGCAAGGAAGCCGAATCCGGCGTGCGCTGGACTCCGATCAAAGCCGATGCCGGAAAGACCGCCGTCGCGCCTGCCGATTCAGCTACGCCCAACGCCAACTCCAACGTGGCGCTGGTCGCCGACGACGACAACAAGAACCCGCCGCCGCCGCCGAAACCCGAAACGCCCGAAGAAAAGCGCCTGCGCGAAGCGGCGAAATTGCAAAGCATTGAAATGCAGGCCAAACGTGCCGAAGCCGAACAGGCCTATCAGACCGGCTTGCGCCTCTTCAACGATTGGGAATACGAAAAGGCCAAGCAATATTTTGTGCGCGCGCTGCAGCTAGACCCGCTCCACGAAGGCGCCCAGGAAAAACTGCGCACCGTCAACGCGCTGCTCAACATCGACGTCAACCCCATCGCTGCCATTGCGCGCCAGATGGTCAACGAAGAGAAAGTGAAGATGCAGGAGCAGACCATTCTGCTCAGCCACCTGCTCGACGAAGCCCAAACGTTCGAAAACCGCGGCACCGAAGAATCGCTGGCGACCGACCCGGAGCATCGCATCCGTTCGCTCGGCGAACAGTTGATCAATCTGGAAACCGCCCAAGGCCGCTACGAGCGCGTGCTCACCATCATCAATTACATGCCCCCGTCCGCCGAATGGCCCTCGATGCGCAAGCGCGTGCAGGAAGCGCTCACCCGCGTCGCCGGAAAGATACAAAAGGTCAACGAAGCCATTTCGTTCAACAACCGAACCATTGCGATGCAGCAAAACGAATTGGTGCGGACGCGCCAGACCGAGCTTTACAGGATCCGCATCAACAAGATGCTCGAAGCCGTCAAAGCGCTTTACGACATGCAGCAGTACCACGACGCCGAACAGATGGCCATGCGCGTGCTGATCGCCGACCCGCTCAACGCCGCCGCCGAAAGCTGGAAGCGCAAAGCGCGCTCGGCCTATCACTCCAAAGAGAAGATCGATTTCCGCGCGGACTTTGCCGAAGAGTACCGCCAAAGCATGTTGGACGTGGACGAAGCCTCAATCGCCACCGCGCCGCTGATTCAATACCCGCCCAACTGGGATCAGATTTCCAAGCGCTCCGACACCGCGATTGGAAAGAAGATCAGCGAAGAGCCGTGGAAAGCCGACATCCGCAAAAAGCTTCAGCGCAAAGTCTCCTTCGAGTTCGTGGACACGCCACTGGCCGACGCCGTGGAATTCCTGCGCCACTTGGCCAATGTGACCATGATCATCGACCCAAAGGTGCTTGCCGCACAGCCGCCGCAGATCAACCTCCGCGTCACCGACATGAACCTGGATTTGGCGCTGGAATGGATTCTGAAACTGGCCGAACTCGAATACGCGCTGCAAGACAATGCGATCTTCATCAGCAAGCCGCAGACGCTGCTGCCGCAGGTCGAAATGCGCATCTACGACGTGAGCGATTTGACGCAAAGCATTCAGGACTTCCCCGGCCCCGAATTCCAGATCACCGTGGCCGGCGACAAAGGCGCCGCGCCCGGCGCCGGCGGCGCGGGACCCTTTGGCGGCGGTGCTCCTAAGACCACTCCGCCCACCAACGCCACCATTCAAGAAATGATTAAGACCCGCATCCGTCCCGACACGTGGGACCCGGCGCAAGGCACCTCGATTGAAGAAAAGGGCGGCAAATTGGTGGTGACGCAGCGCCCTGAAGTGCACAAGCTCATCGACCAATTGCTCAGCAACTTCCGCTCGACGCAGAAGATGATGATCAACATCGAGTCGCGCTTCCTGAATATCCGCGAAGCATACCTCGAAGAGACCGGCGTCGAATTCCAGGGCCTCGATCCGAACGTGCTGACCGGCGACTTCGGCGATTTGCGCCGCCTCGGCGCGCCCACCGGCTTCATCCAGCCGCGCGTGCCCGGCTCGGGCGAATCGTCGCCCGGCAATATACCCTTCCCCGGCTTCGTCAACGGCCCCGACACCGTCAACGGCGGCGCGCTCTCCGAAGTCGGCTCGATCGTCAATCACTTCATCAACTTTTTCCCCAACGATCCCGATACTATTTCCGCCCAGGATACCACCAACACCGTGCGCCAGGGCGGCTTGTCCGCTCAGGTCACGATCCTCAACAACGCGCAGATGCAGGCCTTCATCCGCGCGCTGGCCGTGCGTGAAAACTCCAGCACGCTGGTCGCCCCGCGCCTGACGGTCTTCAACACGCAGCGCGCGAACATGTTCGTGGCCCGCCAGCAGTCCTATGTGGCCGACTACGAAATCTCCGGCGACAGCTACGACCCCGTCATCCGCCAGTTCCTGGTCGGCGTGGTGCTGGACGTCAAGCCCATCGTCTCCAGCGACCGCCGCTACGTCACGCTGGAACTGCGTCCGACGGTTACCGACCTGGTGAACTTCGTGACCCGCCAGATCGACGCCTTCACCATTAATAACGGTGCCAACGTCGCCATCATCATCATGCTCTCTTTCCCGATCCAGTTCCCCGAACTGGCCATCCGCCGCGTCCGCACCACGGCCACGGTGCCCGACGGCGGCATCATGCTCGTCGGCGGTTTGTACAAAAACCTGAAGTTCAACGCCGAGAACGGCGTGCCGTTCCTCAGCGATCTGCCCGTGATCGGCCGCTTGTTCCGCTGGAACACCGTGGACAACGTCAAGACCAACCTGGCGATCCTGATCAGCCCGCGCATCATTCTGTTCAACGAAGAGGAAGAAAAGCTGCTGGATAATCCAGCGCCCGGCCCGATGTACCCGATCGAACGGAAGGAAGAGTCAAAGGAAAAGGTTAAGTGCAAATGAGCGAGTTGTGGGTTGCGCGAAGCGCAACGCCGCAGTTGCCCTCTCCCCTTGGGGGAGAGGGCCGACGAGCGTACTCGCTCGCGGGGTGAGGGGAAGGTTCTACTTGGAGATGCGTACGATGATTGTTCCAGTCAATGCGGCATGGTTGAAGTGCCTCGCAACGGCGCTGCTGGCCTTCGCGCTCTGCGCGCCCGCGCTCGCCGGCGAAGCCGTCGCGCCGGAGGCCGAGGACAAGGCCAAAAAGCTGCTCGAACAGGAAGCCATCACTCAGGCCAAGCTCAAGGCCGAGATTAGGGCCGAAGTCGAGGCGCACTACGAAGCCGGCAAGCGGCTCTACGACAATTTCGATTTCGAAGGCGCCAAGCGCGAACTGGAATATGCCGCCAAACTCGATCCTGAAAATGGCAAGGTCCGCGGTCTGTTGATTCAAGTCCGCGACAAGTTCCAGCACCGCGACGCCCGCATCCGTTCCGCGCTGCAGAACGTGGCCGAATACCTTCAGGCCAAAACGCAGGCCGATCTCGTCGAACTCGACAACCGCATCGACCGCGGCAAGAAATACATGCAGGAAGCCAAGGACGATTCGCATTTGAGCCCCGCCGAGCGCAAGATCAAGTACGAAAACGCAATGGTGGAATTCGAAAAAGCGCGTGAGATCATCAAATATCTCCCCGTCGTGGTCGTCACGGGCGAGCAGGAAGCCGAAGTAAAATCGCTCTACAACGAATGCGAAAAGGCCGTCGCCGGCCTTAAACAGAGCGTGCTGCAATCAGCCCAGAGCGAAGCGGCGGCCGCCGCTCAAAAAGAACTCGATCGCCGCCGGCGAGACGACGAGCGCAAGCTCAACATGGCTCTCGATGCGGCCCGCACCGCCTTCGACACCGGCCGCTACTCATTGGCCAAGGAACAAGCCGAAAAAGTGCTGGAACTCGATCCGGGTAATCCCGACGCCAGCGCGATCAAGATCAAGACACAGGATAAATTCTACGAAACGCGCAAGAAGGACATCGACGAGGAATACCGCGAACAGTTCCTGCTCAGCCGCGAACGCGCGGACCGCTACAACATTCCGCACAGCGATTACCTGATCTACCCGGACGATTGGCGCCAGATCGCCCAGCGCACTTCACAGGAAACGCGCCGCCGCGCCGAAGAGCCGTGGAAAGAGGAAATCCGCAAAAAAATGAAGCGCCTGGTCTCGTTCGAATTCGTGGACACGCCGCTGGTGGAAGCGCTCAAATTCCTCAATACGCTGACCAAGGTCACCATCATTCTCGACCCGAAAGCGGTGGCCGAAGGCGCCGACAAGACGCCGATTAACCTGCGCGTGCAGGACATGCCGCTGGAACTGGCGCTGAAGTGGGTGCTCAAACTCGCCGAGCTCGAATACGATCTGCGCCAGCAGGCCGTCTTCATCACCAAGAAAGCCGACGCCGCCGCGACAGGCGAGCTTGAAATCTACGACATCCGCGATTTGACCACGACCATCACCGATTTCCCCGGCCCGCGCATCGACGTCGGTGCGTCCGCCAGCGGTCAGCAGGTCGATCCGTTCCAGCAAACCACACCGGTCACGCAGTTGCAGGACGTCGATCTGGCTTCGCTGATTAAGGACAAAATCCTCGCCGCTGAATTCACCGACCCGCAGTTCACCATCGACGTGAGCAACGGCAAACTGGTGGTCTTCCAGCGCCCTGAAGTTCACGAGCGCATCCGCCAGTTGCTGCGCAGCTTCCGTGAAACGCAGACCATCCAGGTGCTGACCCAAGTCCGCTTCGTGGACGTGACCGATAACTTCCTCGAAAACATCGGCGTCAGCCTGACCGGCTTGGACTCGGCGCCCAACGAACCCGGCTTGGCCAACGCGGCCGTCGATCCGCTCAACCAGCCCTCGCGCTACGGCTTGTTCCCCGCGGGCGGCGGGCCGGGCCTCGCGCCGCCGCTTCCGTCGGACGTTCAGTCGTCGCCGGCGTTCCAGTTCCAGCACTTCATTCCGACGCCGCCTTTCGTGAACCGCGCCGCAAACGCGCCAATCCTGTTGCTCCATCCGCGCCTGGATTCGAACTTCCCCAACCAGGGCAATCCGGACACCGGTCCTGCGCTGGCGCCGGCCGGCTTCCGCAAGCAATGGTATTCCAAAATCTTCGGCTCGCCGGTGCTCGTCCAAGGCCTTACGCAGGGCATCCTCCCGGCCAATCCGCTCTCCTCGCCCTTGGGCCAATCGATTCAAAGCAACCCCGGGCAGGGCGCGCTCTTCCAGTTCCGCTTCCTGCAAGCGCTCCAAACCAGCGCCGTGCTGCAAGCCGTGCGCAAGGACCAGACCGCCGACCAATTGCTCGCGCCCAAGCTGATGCAGTTCAACAACCAGCGCGCGCACGTCATGGTCGCTCAGCAGCGTTCGTACATCAAGGACTACGACGTTTCCGGCGCTGTTTACGATCCGGTCATCGGCAGCTTCCTCACCGGCGTGGTGCTCGAAGTCAAGCCCACTGTGTCGAACGACAAGCGCTACATCACCTTGGAACTGCATCCGGGAACGGCCATCGAACTGACGCCGCCGATCATCGTCTTCATCACCAACAGCGGCAACATCAACTCCGGAACGGGCACAATTAATTTGCCCATCGAACTGCCCAACCTGGAACTGCGCTCGATCAGCACCACGGTCACCATTCCCGACAATGGCACCATGCTCTTTTCCGGGTTGATCAACGACCAAAAGATCGACACCAAGACCGGCATTCCCATGCTTTCCGACCTGCCGGTCGTCGGGCGTTTATTCTCGACCAACAGCAAAGAACGCGTGCGCCGCAACCTGCTCGTGCTGGTCAACGCGCGCATCATCCTCTTCGACGAAGAAGAAGCCAACATCAGCGAGAGGAGCGCGCCGCTGCCCAGGTACCCCAAGCCGGCGGAGGCCAAAGTCGAAAAGTGCCGCGCAAGCTGCCCGTGCCCGTAAAGCTGTACCGCCGGCCTCTCCCTTGCGTTTTGTCCCGTGGTGCAGGCGTCCCGCCTGCATTTGACGCGCGAAGCGCGTCACCGCTGTTGCCCTCTCCCTCCGGGAGAGGGCCGACGGGCGTACCCGCCTGCGGGGTGAGGGGAATTGCGCGGACTAAATTGGGTGCCCTTGAAATAAACCGCGCAATCGAGTAATAAAGATCGGTCCAAGCCAACGTTTGGGCCGATTTTTATTGGAGACGCCCCGATTTGCCGCTTACTGGCATGCGTGGCTCCGGAATTTGCAAGTTTTCCCATGCTCATTCGTTGACAAAGTAGGACGAGCCTCCGAGCCCGTCCAAATTTAACGCCATCGTCCACAGAGGACCTCCCGCATGAAACTCATCCCTCGCATTTTTAGCGCAATCGCCATCACGATTCTGGCTTGCGCGGCGCGCGCCGAATCCGATTACGAATATGCCAAGATGTTGATCCAGGACATCAACTCGGCCAGTTTCTCGACCGACGACCTGGTCGAACGCATGGCCGCGCGCCTCGCCGAATCGCCCAACCCACAAACCAAGCTCGAATCGAAGCTGATCCAGGCCACACTGTTGCGCCGCCAGGCCGCCGACGCGCCGGCCGACAAGCGCGTTGAGAAACTGAAGCAGGCCAACGTCATTTACAAGGACATCGTGTCGCTTCCCGCCGATGAAAAGAAAAAGTTCCGCCTCATCGGCATCGCCGAAAAGGATGCCGAGGCAATCGAATCCGATATCCTGCGCGCGGGCCGTCTCGCCGCGAAGGGCAATCCGGAATTGGAGAAGAAATTGAGCGCCGAAGCCGGCGCGATCTTCGAGAAACGCGCCGCTCAATTCAAGGACGCCGCCGACAAACTCGAACCCGAGTTCAAAGCCGCCTTCGACCGCTTCAACAAGGAGAAGACGCGCCTCAATCCGCCGGACGGCATCGGCGACCACGTCCCCGGCCGCGAAATCCTCGAACCGCTCGACCGCCTTTTCGATGCCTGGATCACCGCGGACCAAAAATACGTCGCGGCCAAAGTCGAGCAGGTCGAAGCGCTGGACGAAAGCGATGCCAATCGCAAGAAAGTCGCCGAAGAAACAATCGCCCACTGCCAGAAACAAATCGACAACGAAATCATCGCCGATTGGGCCGCCGTCAGCGCGCGCTATTCGTACTTGCAGGGCCGCGTCTACGCCGACATCGGCAACGAGGACGGCGCGTCGAAAGCCTGGAACGACGTGCTGGAAGTGGAATTGGGCCAGCTTCCCGACTACGTGAAGAAGTCCATCATCGCCATTGACAAAATGATCATCGCCGATCTTGTTCGGATGAAAATGAAAAACAAAAAGTATTCGGACGTGGAGGATATTTTCCTGAGCATCCGCACCAAGGGGATTCTGCGCGGAATATTCGACGAGGACATCGGCAAACAGCTCGTGGTCGAATACGTCCGCGCGCTGACCATCCCCGCCGAAACGGCCGCCGAATACGAGAAGGCCGTGAAGGAGCTGCGCGACGCGATCGCCAAAGAGCCGCAGGCCAATTCGATGTGGGCCAATTCCTTCGCGCGCGCCATGGCCGAAATCCTGATCGACGCCCGCTCCAAGCGCCTCAACCCGCACCTCAACGCGCGCGAATGGTACGACGCCGCCCACGGCATGCATCTGGTGGGCCGCTACATTTACACGCAGGAATACGAGAAGCTCGCGAAATCCAGCGACCCCGCGGACAAGGAAAAAGCCAAAGCGAAATTCGACGAAGCGTACAAGGAATTCGCCAACGCCGTCGATTACTACCGCCGCGCGATCAGCGAAGCCCGCCGCCCCGACCACACCGATCTGGCCACGCGCCTGGATATTGAGCCGAAGTCGTGGTTTGAAATGGGAATCTGCTACAACCGCATGAAGCACGACTACGAGGCGATCGTCACGTACAAAGCGCTGCGCGATACGTTCCTTCCGGAAAATCGCACGAAGTGGATGACCGACACGAAGAAACTCCCGCCAGGGACAGCTCAGGCGATCAAGGTCGCGCTCACAACGCTCGACTTGCCGCGCGAGAAGGGTGGCATGTTGGCAGCGTCAATGCAAAACATCATGGTTGCGCTCGAAAGCAATGAAAAAGTCCACAAAGACCCTTGGAACGTCAATTTGCGTGCGAAGATACTCGGTTTGCTCACGGTAAGTCCTCTCGATCCCAAAGATAGTTTAAACGATTCCGTGTACACGATTGCAGATGGCGATTTGAAGCTCGCGCGCAGCCTTGCCGACGCCGCGAAAAAGGAACAAAGCAATCCTGCCGTCGCGATGGACAATTGGAATCAGGCCTTCAACAAATACCTCTCCGCCGCGGACAAATTTACGAAGGTAAGCGCTTCGTCGCCAGCCTATGAATACGCGCTTGTGAATTACGCCAATTCGTTGACGCAGGCTCAGGCCATTCTCGGCGAAGGCCGCGTAACGTCGAAAGACCCGAAAGTTCAAGACGACTTCAACGCGCAAAGCAAGGATTTGGTCACCAAGTCGCTCGCTGGTTATCAGAAGTTCGAGGACTTTGTTGACAAAAATCCAAGCAATGATGAGAAGACTTTGACTCGGCGCAAAGCCGTGCAGGGCGTGATTCTGCTCGCGAAAAACTCGCTGTACGTCGGCGCCGGCGAATGGAAGAAAGCCGTAGAAACCTCCGACCAATACATCGCGTGGGAATCTGAAAATCCGCAGCAGACCAGCGCCGCGAACATCGCCTACCTGAACAAATTCCGCGCCCTGATTGCACAGGCGGCCGTACCCGCCCCGCAGAGCGATCCGTTCCTGAAGGAAGCGCTGGTTACGCTTCGCGACTTGCGGAAAGTGAAGCAGGATTCCCGCACCGATTTGTTCCTGTTGAAGGTTCTCTCTGACCGCTTCGCCAGCGCCGCGTATCAGCTTGACAAGAAGCGCAAAGAGGGAGGCAGTCAACTTTCGAAAGAGGAAATCGAAAAGCTTGAAGAACAAGTTCGCGAGTACGAAGTTACCGTCGCCAAATTGGAAGGCGAACGTATCGGTTTGGCCGAAGAAGCGCGCAACGACCTGGGCTTGGACGACTACAGCCGCCTCGTGTATTTGCAAAACCTGGCGGGGGAGACCAAGGATGCCGCCGATTCCGCGGTTAAGCTGCTCAAGAAATTCGATCCGACCAACAAGAACCAGCGCATCCCGGACGACGAGAAAATCTGGAAGCAGATTCTCGCCGAAATGCTGCCGAGCATCAGCTACTCGTCGATCACCAAAAACGACCGCTGCATCGCCGAACACCGCGTGCTGGTCGATTTAATGTACGACACCGACGCCGGCGCGACGCGCCCCGAAGGCGACCCGCAGCGCCCGCCGAACGACCTGTACAACCAGAACATGGAGAAGGCGCTGGCCAAGCTTGAGTCGATCAAGAACAAGGACGGCGAGTTCAAGGACGTCGCCACGCTGCGCGTCGGCCCCAAGCCCGATGGCGAAGCGTACAAGTCGCTCGTCGCCGCGGGCATCGACCCGGCGGGCAAATCCTGGCTGGCGATCATTGAAGAGGAAATCCAATACCGCCGCAAAGTCGAAGCCGCGCGCGACCTGCTCGCCGATCTGGCGCTCGAAGTCGCGCGGAAACTCGGCATCGACGCGGGCGGCGACGAATACATGAAGATCGCCAAGGAGCAGATCGAAATCCTGAAAGCGCGCAAAGGCGAATCGACCGCGATCGAAATCAAAGTCGCCGAAATCGATATCGCGCTGGGCAAAGTCGAAGACGCGCTGCAGCGATTGTTCAACATCCTGCCCAACCTCGATCCCAGTTCCGAACGCTACTTCTACGTGAAACGCCGCATCTCCGAAATCTACTTCGATCAGAAGAAGTGGAAGGACGCGGCGGAATATCCGGAGTTCGTGGCGGTGACGCAGGGCTTCAACAGCGATCTGGTCAAGAAGCGCTGGCCGAACATGAAGTCGTTCCTGAAAAGCTGCTACGACAACGGCGCGGTCATGCCCTCGACGCTGAAGAAAAAATTCGAAACCGACACGCAGCCGGATGCGACGAAGACCGACGCCGCCAAGCCCGACGCAACAAAACCGGAAGCGCCCAAGCCCGACGAAAAGAAAGCGCCCGAAGCAAAGTAGACGTAAAGTAGAACGGAGCTCTGCTCCGTTCAATATTGCATTTGAATGAAACACCGAAAGATGAACGGAGCGGAGCCGAAAGATGAACGGAGCGGAGCTCCGTTCTACTTACGACAGGAGAGCGATCAAATGAAGACAATGCGAACAATGGCGATGGTTCTTTTTGCGATGCTATTCACGGCTCCCGCCTGGGCCGCCGGCGAAGCCGTTCAGGAAGAAGACCTCGACGTGCTGATGCAATGGAACGACAACGCGCCGCCGATTCCGCCGACCAAAGTCACGCAGGACAATTACCTGCACGTGATCGGCTCGTACCATAATCAGCAGATCAAAAAAGAAGCGTACTTGATCAAGGAGATCGTGTACGCCGACAAGGACGCCAACTACGCGCTGGCGCGCGAAAAGCGCGACGAAGGCCGCTACACGCTGGCCGCGTTTTATTTCGCCGAAGCGCTCGATTCGCTCAAGGACCACAAGTGGGCGCCCGAGTTGTGCAATTACGGCATCGGCAACGCCTTTTTCACCGCGGGAATTTTCGACGGCTACAAGGGAAAGCAGCGCCAGTACGTTCCAGCGGTGGAATATTTCAAGAAGGCGCTCGATGCCAATCCCAAGTCGCGCTACATGCTCGACATCGTCACCAAAATGCCCGAATGCTACGCCGAGATGAGCGAAGACAAACTCACTGAAGCCGAAGCCGCGGTGAAGGACGCCGAAGAGCGCATCAAAAAATACCGCGACGAAACCGGCAAAGTCGCGCAGGGGATGGGCTACAGCGAAAATGCCGACAAGGCGCTGGTTCAATTGTCGATTTCAAAAGCCGTCATCGCCGAAAAATCCGCCATCCGCGAAAAGCCAGGCAAGACATGGCAGCAGGCCGCGGCGCTCTGGCACGAAGCGCGCACCAAGGCGAAGAAATACCCGGAATTCGCCGGCACGTGCGTCGAAGGTGAATTGCGCGCGCTGATCGAAATGAAGGATTACAACAAAGCCGAACAGGAAGCCAATTTCATTATCGACAGCTACAACAAAAATTCAGATTACGCGCTCATCCCGCAGCTTCCCGCCGCGTACATGTCACTGGGCCGCGCGAATATGGCGGAAGCCGTGCAATTCGAAACCGGCGGGAACGTGCCGCGCGCGAACAATTCATACGCCGAAGCGCGCTGGGCTTTCCTGAACGTGATCGTGCAATTCTCCGGCAACGACGACTACGTCGCACAGGCGCATTACCTCTCCGGCCTGTGCTACGACAAACTCAAGGACGTCGAGAAGGAAGACGCGCAGAGCAAAGCGATCAAGGAATGGCAGTCGGTCGTCGCCAATTTCCCGAAGAGCGAATACCGCGACAAAGCCGCCAAGAAACTCGAAGGCTACGGCATCAAAATCGAAGCGCCGCCGCCGCCCGCGCCCAAAGCCGCCGATACGTCGCCGCCGAAGGAGCCGAAAGACACAAAGAAGCCGGCCAAGGGGAAATAAAGCAGCGTCGCGAAGGCGAGGCGCGAATTTTCAAACTTGTTTTGGTCATTGATGTTGACGGCGCTTCTCGCTAAATTCGCCGGCATCACTCCGAGGAGCCAGCGCCATGAACACCCCCGCAATCGGCATCAAACCCGACGTGCTGGCTGAACTGCAACGGCAGATGAATCAGGAATTGAGTTCGTCGCACGCTTATTTGGCGCTGGCGGTGTGGTGCGAGTTGCAAAACTTCAAGGGCTTCGCGCGCTATTTCTCCAAGCAGGCGGCGGAAGAACGCGTTCATGCGCAGCGCTTCGTCAAGCATCTGCTGGACCGCGGCGTGCTGCCCGCGCTGGCCGCGCTACCGGCGCCCGCCGCGAAACTCAAATCGCTGATGGACGTGGCGCACCACGCTCAAGACATGGAACGCAAAAACACCGCGGGAATCAACGCGGCCTACGAGGCCGCGCTGCGCACCAACGATTACCCCGCGCAAGTGCTGCTGCACGCCTTCATCAGCGAGCAGGTGGAAGAAGAAGATTGGGCCGACGAGATGGTCGATCGTGTCGAAACGGCGTCGTGCGCGGGAGGCGTCAGCGATCTGGACCGGCACATTGAACGCTACCTGACCGACGACGCGGCGAATGTGGCAATGGCGGCGGAAGGGCCGAAGTCCTGAGTGCTGAGTAACGGCGACGAGGCGTTTCGCGCTCCATGACTCAGGACTCAGCACTACTCCTGACCCACACCTGACCCCTGACCCCTGACCCCTGACCCCTGACCCCTGACTCCTGACCCCTGACTCCTGTCTTACTGGCCGTCCGTTTCTTTTTTCAGATCCTCAAAATCCTGCCGCATCTGCTCCAAGCGCTGGTGGTATTGCTCGGCGTCACCGTAATCGAAAAATTTCTGGTAACGGCTGTGGGTGGTCTTCAGGTGCAGCGCGTGTTTAATCGGACACCAATATTGTTCGGTGCGCCCGGCGATCTCCGTCGCATAGGCGAGAAAGCCGTTGACATAGCCGCAATAGGCGCAGTTGAGCCGTTCGAAAAAGTTGAGGTAGCCGAGTTTGTGGCGGTCGATGACGATGTAATCGGCGCGGCGGACTTTTGGGATGCCATAAATCGGAAAGCAGAAGAACTGATAGAACGTGCAGACCACATCCATGAGCAGGACGGGGAAGAGGCAGGACCAGATCACGGGCGCTGAAAGAAGGCTGAAGAATGTGGATTCGTGGATGTAACGCGCCCATTTCATGGCGAGTTTTTTATTGTGTGCCTTGACGACTGCGGTAAAGCGGACTTTCTTCTCGCGAATCGTGTAGCCGAACTGCGTCTGCTTCTTTTGAATTTCGGCGAGCAGTTCGTGCTCGAGCACCTTGATTTTGGCGAGCAGTGCGGCAAGTTTGTCGGTCATGGCGGAGTCCTCGGTTGGGTTCGTCACCAGACCGGAGGGAGGGGTGGCGGGAATATCGAGTGAGTGTAATTGGGAAGGGGTGGAAAAGCTACCGGGAAAGAGTTATTGCATCCGCCGAGTTCAAAATCGAGCGCGGTATGGCGTTTGCACAATATGTCGCACGAAGTGCGAGGTGGATTCTCGCCTATAGGAATTGAGTTTCGTTGTCTAACATTTGGGAATACGCTTCGCAGATTTGGGTTAAGCGGCGAAAGTATCGAATGTCCGGCCTGCAGTTAGAAAGGTATCTGTTAAATGAAGATTCAATCGAATTTTGCCGTGCTTTTTATTGCCTTACTCTTAATCAATTTTTGTTCACAAGCCACGGAAATCTCAGCGGATGTGTCGCAACCTTCCTTGCCAGAAATAAAACTGGGAATGTCTACGGCGCTGAGCGGGCCTACCGCCAACCTTGGATTAGAGATGCGCCAGGGTGTGCTTGCGGGTTTCGAGCGGGCTAACCGCGCGGGCGGGATACACGGGCGGCGTCTCCGGCTCATCGCGCTCGACGACGGTTACGAGCCGCATCGCACCGCGCCGAATATGCGTTCTCTGGTGGAAAAGGAAAACGTCCTCGCCGTAATTGGCAACGTGGGAACGCCCACGGCCATCGCAGCGCTCCCTATTGCGCTTGAGCGAAAGACGCTCTTCGTTGCGCCTGTTACTGGAGCGGGCGTGTTGCGGAATACTCCGCCGGATCGCTATGTAATCAACTACCGGGCCAGCTACGCAGAAGAGATTGGCGCGATGATCGATGCGTTGATCGATCGCGGCGGATTGAAGATTGAGGACATCGCCTTCTTTACTCAGCGCGACGGGTACGGCGATTCCGGCTTCGGCGGCGGGATTGAAGCGTTGAAGCGCCACGGGTTGACAGACGAAACCCAGGTGCTGCATACACGCTACGAACGCAACACGTCTGCAGTCGAAAATGCGTTGGCGGCCATGATCATCGCAAAGCACGAACCACGCGCAGTGATCATGGTTGGCGCGTACGGGCCGTGTGTGAAGTTTATAAAGCTTGCCGATAAGGCGGGGTTAAAGTCGATCTTCCTGTGCGTCTCCTTTGTCGGCAGCAACTCGTTGCTCAAAGAACTGGGGGATCAACAGGCCCCGGTCATCGTCACGCAGATCGTGCCCAATCCAACGCAGCCTGACTTGCCGATCGTGGCCGATTACTTGTCCGATCTGAAATTGTGCGGTGGAGGCGCCGAGCCGGGCTATGGCTCGCTCGAAGGGTATATCGCCGCGCGCATGCTCTGCCTGGGGCTTGAACACGTGTCCGGAGCGCCCACGCGTGAGAGCCTTATCGATGCTTTGGAGAGTTTGGGGAAATTCGACTTGGGAACAGGCGCGGCATTGCAGTTGGATCCAAAGGAGCATCAGGCCAGTCATACTGTCTGGCCGAGTCTGATCAAAAATGGCGTCTTAACTCCGTTCGCATGGGCGGACATTGCGGCGTTGTTGGACAAGCGAGGTGCGCCATGAGAATGCCGCGGCAGGGTCATCGCATAGTCTGGCTGGTTCGGCTGCTGACTGCCGTCAGCGTACTGCTTGTGGCTGTCAACGCGGGGCTGATTGGCTGGAAATTGTCGGCCGTGCGGCGGAATCGCGAACGGGCGGCGGTTGAGCAAAGGCAAATGGACGAGGTCGCGCAGGACTTACGCGAACGAATCGTCGATAACGAAAACCACCTTCAAGCGGTCCTGAACGAAAGGGCCGAAATATCCGGCTTGAAAAGCACCGACGCCGGCGTGATCGAATACATTCGCGCTCATTTCACCGCGCAGGCCGGACCGATTTACGCGGGGCAGCTCGAACAGTTCAATCCGCTTATTGGCCGGCTGGACTCATTGACCGTACGGGCGAACGGCTGGCGCGCGCAGTACGACGATGTATTGGACGATCTCAAGCAGCAGCGGAGTGTGGGCGGAGTTCGCGACTTGATTCTGAAAATGCACGCGGCAGTGGAATCGAGAATTGGCGAGGGCCGGATCAACGAAGCGGTTCTTCTCAAGCGCTGGCGCGCGGCGTCAGGCGATGAAGCCAGCCGTCTGGCGCAGACGCTGGTGAAGTTACGGGCCGGCGCACTAAGCGCGCGCATGAACGATGTGCAGAATGCGCTTTCCGATTTGTCGCGGCTGGTCGAACTTCTGGGCGGGGAGGAGCAGCTCGACAACTTTGCGGACATCCGGGAAAACAAACTTGAGCCGGCGCTACGAAATTTGAAACAAAGCGTAGCGGCATACGGCGCCGTGAGTTTGGATCAGGTCGATTTTCCGCCACGCTCCGTCGAGGAACTAGAGACTGCTCTTTTCGGGCCAGTGCAGGGCCATGCCAATTCCGTGCGTCCGGGCGGATTGTTTGCGCTGCGCCACGACGCGCTGCGCTTGCGCGAGGAGCAGATTGAGTTGCGCAGCCAATTAACTGCATTGTTCGACAAAATCGAAGCCGTGGGAATTGCCTTTGACAAAGCAGTTCAATCCAACGCCGAGGCGTTAACGGGACAGTTGGAGCTGGGATTCGCCTCAGTCTGGCGGCAACTGATGTTCGTTGGAGGCGGATGCCTGGTGCTGCTGCTGGTGTTGGCGATCCTCATCTCGCGGGGTGTTCGCGGCCAGGTTACCGCGCTTGAAATTGCGCGTGCAAACGCAGAGAGCGGACGCTTGTCCGCACAGAGAAGCATGCTGAGTCAGCAGGTCGCGGTTCAGGATCGGCTGAACTTGGAGACCAGGCTCTCCAAGTTGGCCGGCACGGCGCCCGGAATACTCTACGCTTTTAGGAGGATGCCGGATGGGAAATATTGCATGCCTTACGCCAGTCCAAAGCTGGAGGAATTCTTTGGCGTCAAGCCGGAGGAGGTGACTGATGACGCGAGCCGTGCGTTTGCGCGGGTGCATCCGGAGGATTTAGGACCCCTGCTTGCGTCCATCGAACGTTCCGCGCAATCCACCGGGTATTGGACGCACATCTTCCGGACTCAACACCGCACGAAAGGCACGATTTGGATCGAAGGCCGATCGCAGCCGGAACGCCAGCCGGACGGATCGACCCTTTGGCACGGTTTCCTGCTCGACGTGACGCAGCGAAAGCAGGCGGAGGAGAAGCTGAATCTGTTTCGCGCATTAGTCGATCGGTCTTTCGATTCGATCGAAGTGATTCATCCCGAAACGGGGCGCTTTCTGGACGTTAACGAAAAAGCCTGTGCCGAACACGGTTATGCTCGGGACGAGTTGCTGGCGCTGACAGTTTTTGACATCGACGCCCAACTCAATTACGAGCGCTTCCGAAAGAATGACACGACTCTGCGATCGACCAAACGGATGTCGTTTGAAAGCATGCATCGCCGAAAAGATGGAACGACGTTTCCGGTCGAAGTGAACGTTACCCTGGTGCAGTTGGACCGCGAATACTTGGTTGCTGCGGTGCGAGACATCACAGACCGTAAGCGGGCGGATGCGCAGCGCGAGCGGTTGGCGGCACTCGTTGAAGCCAGCACAGACTTTATTGGCTTCGCAGACCCGAAGACCATGCAAATCCAATATATTAATTCTCACGGACGGAGAATGTGCGGAATTGGAAAAGACGAGGACCTTAGTAAAATCAAAATTAACGACGTGCATCCGGATTGGATGAACAAGCGTATTACCGAGGTCGTTTTGCCTGCGGCAGACCGCGATGGATTTTGGGAGGGCGAAGGGGCGTTTTTGCGCCGAGACGGTCGCGAGATCCCAGTCTTGATGACTTTGCAGGTTCTCAAAGCCGCCAACGGTGAAGCGGACATATTCTACACGGTTTCGCGCGATATCACCGAGCGAAAGCAGGCCGAGGAGGCCGCGCACCTACAAAGCACTGCGCTGAACGCGGCAGGCAACGCCATTGTCATTACCAACCGCGAAGGCATGATCGTCTGGAGCAATCCGGCATTCACTACCTTAACGGGATATGCGCTGGGCGAATCAGTTGGGAAGAACCCGCGCGACTTGGTTAAATCCGGCCGGCAGGACCCCGCCGTTTACAGGCAGATGTGGGAGACGATTCTGTCCGGGCGAACGTGGTGGGGCCAATTGGAGAACCGTCGCAAGGACGGCAGCTATTATCACGAGGAGCAGACGATCACGCCGGTGCGCGGCCCGGACGGTGAAATCACCCATTTTATCGCGATCAAACAGGACCTCACCGAGCGCAAGCAGGCCGAGGAAGATTCGAAGCAGCGCAATACCTTCATTGAAACGATTCTGGAGAATGCGCCAATTGGATTTGGGGTCAATACGATCGATGACGGCAAAGCCGTCTTTGTCAGCCACAAATTTGAATCCATTTATGGAGTCTCCGCGGGAAGCCTCGGCAGCGTGGACGACTTTTTTGAAAAGGTCTATACCGATCCGAAATTCCGCGCGGAAATGCGCGCGCGCGTCGTGGCCGACATGGCCAGCGGTGACCCATCGCGGATGCGCTGGGAGAATATCCCGATTACGACGGCGGAGGGCGAGCAGCGCATCGTCACGGCGCTTAATATTCCGCTGGTTGAGCAAAATCTGATGATCTCGACGGTGCAGGATGTGACGGAGCGCTGGCGCGCCGAATACGCGCTGCGCGAGAGCGAGTTGCGCCTGCGGAAGATGCTCGAAAACCTGAAGCTGATCGCGATGACGCTGGACAAAAAAGGCACGATCACCTTCTGCAACGATTACCTGCTGCAGTTGACGGGATGGACGCATAAAGACGTCATTGGCACGAACTGGTTCGAGAAATTCATTCCCGAATCGGACGTGGCGACGAAGAAACTATTCTTCGACACGATCGAAAACGGCGAAATTCCGGCGCATCATGAGAATCCGATCAGAACTCGGGCGGGCGAGTTGCGCATGGTGTTCTGGAACAACACGATGTTGCGCGACGCCGCGGGAAACGTGACGGGTGTAGCCAGCATCGCCGAGGACATTACGGAACGCAAGGAATCGGAACTGGCGCTGCGCGAGAGCGAAGCGCGCTTCCGGCAGTTTGCCGAGAATATCGAAGAAGTGTTCTGGATGAGCAGTCCGGCCAGCAATCAGATCCTGTACGTCAGCCCCGCGTATGAAAAGATATGGGGACGTCCCTGCGACGCTTTGTATCAATCGCCGCGAACGTGGCTAGAAGCCATCCATCCGGACGACCGCGATCAAATCCAACAAGCCGCGGCGACCAAACAAGACCGGGGCGAATACGACGAAACCTACCGCGTCGTTCGGCCGGACGGATCGCTGCGCTGGATTCACGACCGCGCGTTCCCGATTCGCAACGCGGCGGGCGAAGTTTATCGCATCGTCGGGACGGCCTCGGACATCACCGCGCAGCGAAATTTGGAGCAGCAATTCCGGCAGTCGCAGAAGATGGAAGCCTTTGGCTTGCTGGCCGGCGGCGTCGCGCACGATTTCAACAATCTGCTGGGCGTCGTGATTGGCTACTGCGATATCTGGCTGATGAAACTGCCCGCCGACGCGCCGATCCGCAACCCGCTCAAGTCGATCAAACACGCCGGCGAACGCGCGTCGGCGCTGACCAAACAACTGCTGGCTTTTAGCCGGCAGACAGTGTTGGAACCGAAAATCCTGGATTTGAACACCGTGGTCCGCGAGACCGAGAAAATGCTGGGGCGTTTGATTGGCGAAGATATCCAGTTCATGTCGATTCTCGATCCGGCGATTCCGCGCGTGAAAGTCGATCCCGGACAAATCGGGCAAGTGCTTTTGAACCTCGCGGTCAACGCGCGCGACGCGATGCCGCAGGGCGGGAGCCTGACGATCGAGACTGGCACGGCGAAGTTCGACGCGGCGTACGTGCGCGCGCATCCCGGCGCGCAATTGGGGCGGCAAGTGATGCTCAGCGTCAGCGACACCGGCTGCGGGATGTCACCGGAGATCATGGCGCGCATCTTCGAGCCGTTCTTCACGACAAAAGGAGTCGGCAAGGGCACGGGGCTGGGGCTGGCCGTGGTCCACGGCGTAGTCATGCAAAGCGGCGGAACGATTGAAGTAGAGAGCAAGCTGGGAGCCGGAACGACATTCAAGTTGTACTTCCCCATGACGCTGGAGCAGGTGCAGTCGGCGGACAGATCAGGGCAGATGATTGCGCAGGCCGGCGTTGAAACGATTCTGGTGGTGGAAGACGAAACCAATTTGCGCGAAATGATCGACGAGAATCTATGTTCATTGGGCTATCACGTGCTGACGGCGCGAAACGGGAACGAGGCGCTGGAAATTGTCCGCGCGAACGAAGGCCAGATCGACTTGATGCTCACCGACGTGGTAATGCCGGGCATCAGCGGGCGCGAATTGGCGGACACGCTCGAGCGCGAGGAGCGGCCGATGAATGTGCTCTTCATGAGCGGCTACACGGACGACGCGGTGGTGCGGCACGGTATTCATCAGGAGAAAGTCGCATTTTTGCAGAAGCCGTTCGCGCCGTTTGAATTGTTGAAGAAGATTCGGCAGGTGTTGGATGCGGGCGCGGCGCATGAAATCACGGGACAAGTGAATTCGCACCGCAAGGGGACGTAATACGATGTTCCGCCGCCGGATTACTTCGCCATCCCGCTCCGCCCGGCTTTAGCGGCGTAATGGAGCGTCACCGATGTTTTGAAGAGCAGTTGGTTGAAAATGAGAGTGACGGGGAGCTTGACCGTTGTGCTGGTGGACGCGTTGACCAGACCGTAGGGTTGCAGGACTTCGGCGTAGGTTCCATTCTCGAGGATTTCCGCGAGATCGACATAGGCATCGTGGAGATTGATCGCGAACTGAGCGTTTTGCGCGGTGGCGACGACGCCGTTCGTGGTTTTGACTTTGATCGCGAGCGGTACGCCGGTTGTCGTGAGCGTCTTTCCGTTGGAATTAAGCGAGAGGCCCTCGTAGACGCCACCAAGGATCAGGACGAGCACTTTGCCGCCGAGGTTGGTGCCGGCGGGGATGGGCAAGGTGCCGCTGAGCGTAATTGTATCGCGATATTTTTTAGTGAAGTTGAGTCTGATCTGCATTTTTGTGATGTTCAAGGGCGTCGGCGGTGCGGTGATATCCGCGACGGGCGTGCCGTTGGGATCGTAGGGGCATACGCCGGCGAGATCGTCGATGTCGTCGGAAATTCCGTTGCCGTTGCTGTCGAGGCCAACGCCGATCAGCGGAGCGTTGACCGTAACAGTGACGGAGCCGCTGATGGTTTGGTTCGTGACATCGGTGACGGCGACAGTGGCGGTATAGATCCCCGCGGACATGTAGGTGTGCGTCGGGGATTGGGTCGTGTCGGTGGCGCCATCGCCGAAATCCCACGCGAATGTGAGCGCGCCGTTTCCGGCCGCGGCGCAAGAGAAGACGACGGGTTCGCCGGGGCCCGCGGGCGGCGTGGCCGAGAGCCGCGCTGGCAATTGCACGTCGCAATCGTCGCAGGGCGGCGGGTAACAGAGGAGCACATTAGGCGTGGGTGTGGCCGTGGGCGGCGAGATGAAGGCCAGCGGCGTCGCTTGAGCGACGGCGACTTGCAGGGTGAGCGTGTGCGATTGGTTTGCGGAATCGGTGACGAGCAGCGAGACGGTGAAACTGCCGGCGACGATGAAGGCGTGGACGGGATTGGGCACGGTGTCGGTGGCGCCGTCGGCGAAGTTCCAGGCGTAAGTATACGGCGGCACTCCGCCGGAGATGTTCGACGTGAATTGAACGTTGATGCCGGTGAAAGTGGGAGTGGGGGCGGCAGTGGGGTCGGGGGTAATCAGAGGGGGATTGGCGGCGGAGACGCAGGTGGCGAGCGCGCAGAGGAAAAAGATGATCGAGAGTTTCTTTAGGGACATGATGAAAATCCTCGTGTTGGTATTCAATCCTTCCCCTCATCCCGCGGGCGAGTACGCGCGTCGGCCCTCTCCCGGAGTAGGAGAGGGAAACTGCCGCGCACGCCTTAATGCTTCGCAGTGCCGCTCCTGCCGGCCGTGGCTTTGTAATTGAGCGTCACGGTTGTTTTCAAAAGAACATTGTCGAAGATGAACGTGATCGGCATGTGGACTTGCGTCTGGGTCGTGGCATTGACCAGACCGTAGGGTTGAAAATTAGTTACGAAGTTGAAGGTTTGATACGCCAGAAGATCCCCAATTTTCATTGAGAATTGAGCGGTCTGCGCGGTTACGATGCCATTTGTTTTCTTAAGCTTAAGGGAAGTTGAGCCTTGTCCCAGAAAAAGGCTGTCGCCCAAGTCTCCAATCAGGAAAACGAGCTGCTGAATTCTGGGGTCCGCGCCGGCGGGAACGGGGAGCGTGCCGCTGATCGTCAAGATATCGCGTTCGTACTTGGCGAAATTGAGATTGATCTGCATTTTTGAAATGTTCAGCGGCGTGGGCGGAGCATTTGGATTGGTCAGCGGCGTGTCGGTGGGGTCGTAGGGGCAGGTGCCGGCGAGATCTTCGATGTAATCGGAGATTCCGTCGCCGTCGCTGTCGAAGCCGGTGCCTACTATCGGCGCATTCACTTCGACGATGAGCGGGCCGGAGATGGTTTGTTGGGTAGCGTCGGTTACCGTCACTGTGACGGGGAACGTCCCGGCGGTGATGTAGGTATGGCTGGGGTTTTGTGTGGAGTCGGTGGAACCGTCGCCGAAATCCCAGGCGAAAGTCAGCGCGCCGTTTCCCACCGCCGCGCAGGTGAAGACGACGGGTTCGCCGGGGCCAATGTTTTGATCTGTGGATATGCGTTTCGGTTTGAAGACGCGAGCATCGCTGTTGTCGATGCACGGGCCAAAGCCCAAGGGGCTTGGCGTGGCGGTCGGCGGGGACGTGAACGCCAGCGGGGTTGATTGGATCACGACGATTTGCGTGGTGAGGCTTTTCGATTGTGACGCGGAATCGGAAACGAGCAGAGTGATCGTGATCGATCCGGGAACCGTGTAGGTATGGATTGGATCTGCGGACGTGTCGGTGCCGCCGTCGTTGAAGGTCCACGCATACGTATACGGCGGGACGCCACCGGAGATATTCGAGGTGAATTGGACGCTGTAACCCGTGTACGTCGGATTAGGCGCGGCCATCGGATCGGGCGTGACCAACGGCGGCGGCGCGGATGCGAATGCTGAAATTGCGCCACAGAGAATCACGGCAAAGCAAGTCTTGCAAGCAAGCATGGAACAATCCTCCGCAATCGTTATGGGTGCCAAGGCCGGACGCGGAATGCGTCCGAACACAAGTGGGCGAGAGACGATCAGTGGAGGCTAAGTATTACGGCGGCAATGCAACAGGAGGATGAGCGTGGAATTGCGCGACGCGGCGGCGCTGCCGGTTAAATCAGCACTTGCTGCGGCAGAATTCTTTAGCTGCAGCGGCGTTTGTATGGAAATTATGCGGCCATCGGTTTCGCTGCGCTGCGGCGGAAGGGAGAAGTTCCGCCGGGTCAGGCGCACGCGCTGGCCGGATTGCGGGCAGTCGATGCGCGCGCTGTCGAATTGCGCAAATTGGACTGCCGTCTCGCGCGACGGAATGGCCAGGATTCTGGGCGTCAGCGCATTGACGATCAGCGCTACGGCCGCGAAGACATGCAGAGTGGGTCGATGCATGGTGTCACCCGCTTTGAACGATTGACGATTCAGCCCCGCGATCCATTCAATCTCGATCAGGGCTGCTACAGGAATAAGGACGAGGCGGCGGAAAGTTGCTGAAAATGTTTGGAAAATATGGAACGCTATTCCGATTCGCTTCACTCCATCACCGCCCCCGACACCAATTCCAGCACGCGGCGGATCCCGTCGTCGCCGCCTAGCGAACCCTCGTTGAACGGCCCGCGCGGAATCGGCTTCCAATTGTCGCGCGAACCGTCATATTTAAAATCCTGCGGCAGGCCGGTGAGTTCCGGCTTGTACTGGCCGTCGTTGCCGCCCATTTTGTAGATGACCAGATCGAGCGACGGGACCACGATCAGCGCGAAGCCGCCCGCGCCGGATTTCCAAAACGCGTCGCGCGGCGCGGCGATGACGTGGCCGTCGGCGTTGACTTCGAACATCAGACTGTACGGCGAGTGCGGGTTGTACGGCGAGGGCTTGCCGCAGAGCGCGACGTAATCGGCGGGCACCAGTTGCTTGCCGTCCCATTGCCCGCGATGCAGCAGGCAATACCCGAAGCGCAGCGCGTCGGTCGCGTGGACGGCGATGCTGCCCGCGCCGTTGGCGTGCGGCAAATTAATCTGCCCGCGATGCAGGCAATAACCCCACGCGCCCCAGCCCATCGGCTTGGCAAGGCGCTCGTTGATGTAGTCCTGCAATTCCATGCCGGTAACGTGGCGCAGCACGATCGACGCGATGTGCGGCGCCGGCGATGAGTACGAGTATCCCGCGCCCGGTTTCGTCCACAACACCGTATGAATCGAACTGCCGTCGAGGTCGCGCAGGTCCTGGCCGGGGACAGGCTTGAGCGGCACGACTTCGCCGTTGATAATCCCCGGCGCGGTCCCTTCGCCGTGATAGCCGGCGCTCATGCACAGCAACTGGCCGAGCGTGATCTCGGCTTTGCGCGGGTCGTCGAGCGGGAAAGCTTCGGGCAGGTACTTTTCGGTGAACACTTTCTGATCGAGGCCATCCGGGATGGCGTCGTGCTTTTCGGCGAGCATGATTCCGCAGGCGATGCTGGTGTACGCTTTGCCCGTCGAAGCCATGTCGGGGTTGGCGTTGCGGTGCGCGCGGCCCACGTATTTTTCAAACACAAGATACCCATGCCGCACAACCAGCAGCCCGCCATTCTGCGTCCCGCGCTGCACGATTTCAAACGCGGTATCAAGCCGCTTCAAATCCACGCCGGCCAGCGCGCGAATTTGCGCGGCGTCGCCGAGCGCGCGCCAGCCGCCGGCGCTGTCCGGCGGCGGGAAGTAATCCGCCCCACTGGCCGACGAAATAATCAGAACTACGAAAATCAGACGGTCAAGTTGCGGCATGGACGCGGCTCCTACAGTCTCTCACCGACCACCTCTGGGAAAAAGGTGCACATAGTTCGTAGTCCCGCCTTCAGGCGGAACAGGTTCGCGCGAATTCGTTGCAAAAGTTGCACATGTGCGCACTCAAGCTACCATTTCACTCCGAATCCCGCAATCCTCCTTTCAATCAAATTCGCGCATTTCATCCAAAACCCGTTGCAAAAGTTGCACATTGTTCGTAATCCCGCCTTCAGACGGAACAGGCCCACGCCGCATCGCCGACAAAAGTTGCACACGTGCGTAACAACGCCCCGCCTTAACACGAGCCTCGCTTCGTCGCCAAAACTCGTTACAAGAATTGCACATTATGTGCAACGCCACCGGTTCGTATCTCCGGATCTCCTCATCAAAAACGCTGCAAAACTTGCACGATGTGCCTTATTACCCTAATATCGACGATGGCCGTTAACCTAACTCACTCTACCTCATCCCCGCTTAAAGTCAACCTGCGAACCCAAATATTTCCAAAGTTATAGAGCGGATTTCAAATCTGTGACGACATATTTCGCGAAGCGAAACGCCGCCGTTTTCCCCGAAGGGGAAGCAGATGGTAGCCGGGGGTTGAGGCATACCCCCGGTTAATCGCACACTCACGACTCCTGCACCCTGAAAGGGTGCCAGAGGGCACCCCGCAGCGCGTCCTCGCGAACTCGAAACGCGCTCCAACCACCAAAGGTAACCGTTCAATCCATCCCGTATTCGCTCCGTGCCCTCTGCGTGCTCCGCCGCGAAAAAAGGAACATCACTTTTGCCACGCCCTCACAACGCCGCGTCCGTGTCATCTTGGTTGCATTTGCCTTCAGCGCCAACGGCGCGAACTTCGAAAGCCCAAGGCGAAGCGTACTCGCGAAGCCCTGGGTATGCGGCCTACGGAATCCCAAAAGCCCCAACGGGGCGAACTAATGGGCTTGCAACCAAAGCCGACACACGCTCGAAAAGCCACGTGCGGAAAAGATCGTTTGTCAGCAGAGGCCGACAAAGGTAGCATGAGAACGTCAGAAAATGCAGAGTGACGGGGGTTCGTTGTAGTGCGTCGGAATTCCGGAACAGACGGGCATGGCACATAGTTAAGCACTTTTCACACGTGCATTTCAGCCGAGGTTCATTCGGCGGGTCTAGCCCAACGCACATGTGCGCATCCCTTAAGTATGCGCCATTCGAGACTGTCCCTGTTTCGCGGGAATGATTTTAAGTCAAAAAAGGAGGACGAGCGTGAATAAGTTTTTCAGTTTTCCGATCACCGTCGCTTTTATTGTCACTTTTGCGAGGTCATATGGCGAGGATGTTCTTCGCAAAGAGTGTGCAGATCTCAGCCAAGACTTTTTAAAATCGAACGTCGGAAAGACGATTGTGGCAACAGGATCGATTAACATGATTACTGACGTTGATCCGATTCTTTGTCCAACGAAACCGGGGTCACATACCTTTGTGCGATTGTTTGGGTTGAGTCGAGAAAAGAAATTTAAGAATCAATCAACAGAAATCACTGCTGTTATTATTTATATTAATCCAGAAAAAACTATCAAAAAATATTATATACAACAGACGGCGGCGATTACTATGCACTCAAAGTAGTCAAATTTATCTTGACTGGTGATACGCCGGCGATCCCTCCCAAAGGGACGGGTGAGCGAAACAAACAAGACGTTCCAAAGCGAGTGGAATAATTGATAATAAGCATTGAGCGGAAAAATCGGGGACAGAAAAATCGGGGAAAAAGCGGGGACAATCGATATGAGCGGCGGCGCAAGTACCCGGCACTCAGCCAGCCACAGCCAAGAAGGAGCTCAAGCTGCCGCTCCCTTTTTTGGCGGCGCTGAAGCTGCTGACGGGAATCTGGGGGATCAGCGCAGCGCTGAGAACATTCTGGCGGAAATTGGGACGGACATGAGCCAGTTTGAAACGGACCGGCATATTGCATCGTGGGCGGGCATGTGTCCCGGGAATCATCTGAGCGCAGGACGAAGCACCCACGGCACGACAAACAAAGGCAACCGATGGCTGAGACGTGCACTCACACAGGCCGCATGGGCAGCATCGCGTGCGAAGAAAAGCTATCTGTCCGCGATGTTCAAGCGCTTGATCAAACACCGGGGCGCGCAACGTACGATCGTTGCTGTAGGCCACAGCATCCTGATCTCAATTTACCACATGCTGAAAGAGCATGCGGAATACCGCGATCTGGGTCCGGATTATTACCTGAAGAATGGAAAGGCCGTGGAACGGACGTTGGTTAAGAATCTGGAACGCCTCGGCTACAAGGTCACATTGGAAAAGGCCGCGTGAGTTGCATTTTCAGAGCAGACCCCGCCAGTAAATAGCAGACACGGCGCTCGGCGCGGGTTCCACCGCGACGTATGCGTTCAATAAGAATAAGACGTATTTGATCGATTGGGGGGTCGTGAAGAAGTAAAATGCCGCTATTTCGCCGCGCCACTCTTCCCTTTTTTCGCGGTGTACCGACATGGTTTGCACTTTCTGCAGCGTCGAACCATTAAAGCAGCGGGGCTTTCACAGTGACTTGCGCCGTGCCGGAGGTTGTTCCGCCGACCCCGTCGCTGACCGTTATTGTCGCGGTGTAGGGACCCGCGGCCATCTATCGGATGGATACGACGCAACTGTGCCCTTTTCTTGCAGCGTGTGAATTCAGTGCAACGGCGCGAAGCTCAGCCGGATGATGTCGAAACGATGAAGAAGGTCATCGAATTCGGGCGGTTTTCAAGAGCCTGGGATTATTTGCATTCTTGGGTGGCTTGAGCGCGGGACGCCGGATCCGGATTTCCCATTGCTCGCAACCAGCGATAGTGCGAAACCAGACCCGCCCAGATGGTTTTGTGCTCCGCGTATTTTACGCCATATTCCTGGCAGGTGTTTTCCACCAGTTTGGTGATGGCCGGGTAGTTGACGTTGCAGATCTGCGGCAGCAGGTGGTGCTCGATTTGAAAGTTCAATCCGCCGAGCAGCCACGACGCCACTCTGCTGCCTCGCGCAAAATCGACTGTGGTTTCGGCCTGATGGATAGCCCACGCGTTTTCAATGCGCCCGCTCTCGCCGGGCGGCGGCACAAATACCGCTTCCTCCACACAATGCGCCAGTTGAAAGACAATGCTCATCGTAACGCCCATGACGCTCGCTGCGATGGCATAGCACACGGCGACCTTCCACACGGGGTGGAACAGGATTGGAATCACAAACGCGATCGTAATGAAGAATACTTTGCCGGCAATGAAGACGGCCAAATCCCAGCCTTTCGGCCGCACAAAACGCGGCCCGCCGGCGCCGATGGTCCCGGCCACGAGATCGCGGTAGTCTCCGAACAAATGCCACCGCAGCACCATGAATCCATAGAGCGGCCACAGATAAAACTGTTGCCAGCGGTGAAATGGAAGGCGCTTCTGATAAGGAGACAAGCGCGCCATTGCGCCGAAATCGATGTCGGTGTCATGTCCGGCGATGTTGACGTACGTGTGATGAAAAACGGCGTGCTTCCAGCGCCAGCAATACGAACTCCCGCCGATCATGTCCAGCGTCATCGCCGCCAGCGCATTGATCCAGCCATGTTTCGAATAAGCCTTATGCCCGCCATCGTGCTGAATGTTGAGCCCGATGCCCGAGGCGAGAAAGCCCAGCAGGACCGCCAGCGGAACCGCCTGCCATCCCGTTTTTGCGACAAACACCAGGAGCACATAGACCGCCACAAAGCACGTCAGGATCAGTGTACTCTTCAGGTACATCGCGAAACAATCGCGGGCCCGCAGTCCATGTGTGTGCAAGTAATCGTCCACGCGCCGGCGCAATTCGATTTGGAAGGAATTGTTTGGCGCGAATTTCAATTTTACGTCGGATTCACAGTGCGAATGCTCTTCGCGTACCATTTTCATGACATCGCCCTTTGTGTCGGACAAATTGCAATTCGGGTGCCAATTATGGGCCTTCAACCGTCCGATTGGGTGGTGTGAAGAAGTGAGGTAAAATGCAAAATCAACAATGCAACAATAATCCGGCTTTAACAATGCGACGCGCCGTGAGCACGCCCTTCGACGTCTCAGAACCGCCCATTATACATTGAACATTTTATATTTGAAATTCTAAATTTTCACTCCGCGCTGTTGCCCAGTTCTTCAATTTTGGCCCCTATTCTCCTTAATCTGGTCGAATCGACAACACCGGCACGGTGCTGCTTCGCACGACGCGCTCAGCCACGGACCCGGATAGCAGGTGCGAAAATCCGGTGCGGCCGTGCGTCGCCAGAACGATCAGGTCCGCCTGTTTTTTTCGCGCAATTCCGGCGATCTGCTCCGCGGCCTGGCCACTTTCCAGCGCCGTTTCGACTCGCATTTCGCTTTGTGCGGCGAGTTTTTTTGCGGCGGCCGCAAGCTGAGTTTCAAGACCCTCTTTCACGTACCGCATCCACGCTCCAGCTTCCGGACCGATGAAGTAATTCGGCGGCTCGGCCGGATAATAAACAGAGTCTTCGATCACGTGAACCAGAAGCAGCTTTCCGCCGTTCTGCCGGGCCATTTCAATGGCCAAGGGCAGTGCTTTTTCAGAGTTCTCCGAAAAATCGGTTGGCACTAAAACTGTATTGAATGCAATAACGGACGACGTGTGCGCCTCCGGTCTGATGGTCAGCACGGGAATCGGGCTGAGTCGCACAATCTTTTCCGCCACCGACCCCAGGAACCATTGCGCCAAGCCGGTGCGCCCTCGCGTGGAGAGCACAACCAGGTCGGCATGCACATCCTGAGCAGCCTTGATTGCCTGAATCGCGGGATTTCCGTACACGCATATCGGTGAGACCTTCACTTCCTTCTCTGCAATGAGCTTCGCCAGATCATTCAGTCTCGTCTCTTGTTGTTGCTGTTCAGTCGTTCGCCACGCCAACACGCCCGTTGGAATTCCAGCCGCAAGCGCATCGCCCACTTCGTTTGCGATGGCGTGAAAAAGATGAATTGTTCCGCCCGATTGTTTTGCAAGCGCAACCGCGTAGGGCAGGGCGGCCTCGGCGTTTTTGGAAAAATCAGTCGTTAACAGAATGTGTTTGAACGTATTCATTGCTCACCGCTCCAATCTATGTATTTTGGCGCCCGCTACATCCCTAAGTTGGGCAACACTCGTGCCACGATAAGAAACGGAAGATGACGATTGAGCCGGCCTCTTCAACCGCGGCCGAATCGGCGCGAGCGCCAATGAATATAACGTGGAGCCGACTCGGAGGCTTGAGTTCGACGAAGCTGCCGATGTAGCCAGATCGAGACTTTTTCGCAGTTCTGATCTTTGGATTCGCCAATATGCGAAAAGAGAAGAAATCAGCTGGAGATTCGGAGGCGTCCGCAAAACTTTGTTCGCGCACGCAATGCTCGGCGATTATTCTGAAACAACCCAGGCAGTGCCTACGGGATCGAAGACGGAAGGGTGGTTGAGCGTGTTGCCGCGGTCGCTTTGATAGATCACGCCGGCGCTGCTGGTGATGAACGAATTTCGGCCGGAGCTGTCGTAGCCTTGCGGAATGGCGCTGAAAGCGAAGCCCAGCGTCATGTGCGTGCCGGCGGGAAGAAAGCCGGGGTTGGCGATGAGGCCGTTGCTCAGGTAGCTTTTCGCGGGGCCAGTGGGGTCGCGGTATTCGTACAGCACGGCGAAGACATAACCGGCTTTGGGGGTCGGAACCGCGACGGCTCCGCCGCCGCCTTGCCAGCCAAGGTTGACGTTGCCTTCGGCGTTTCCAAAGGCGGCGTCGATCAAGCTGATGTCGTGAGCGCCGGTGGAATTCTCAAGCAGGCTGTTGGCGCCGTGGAGGAACGTGGCGTATTCGAGGATTCCGTCGTGGTTGTAGTCGGTGCGGCGGTAAACGTTCTCGGCGGTGCAGAAAGCTTTGCATGCGGCGATGGCGGCGGATTCGTTGGCGGCCATGCGGCTGCGCAGCAAATTTGGAATGGCAATCGCGGCGATGATAGCAATGATGGCGACGACGATCATCAATTCGATCAGTGTAAATCCGGGACGAGTACGCATAGGGCGGCTCCCCAAAACGATACCGAGACGATGACAAGCAACGTGAAGGCCAATTGGAAACGGTGCGCAAGTGCGTAACGAGAGCTATAATGCAGCTATTTATGAGACAAAAGATGTCAGTGGCAGACTGGAAATTGACAGAATTTCGGGGACGCGTACGAATCAGTACATGCCTCTTTTTTGGAGCTGACGGCGGCGGCGCTTTGTGTGAATGTTTGGGCGCAGTGATTTAGTAATCCCGCACGCTGCCATCCGGCGCTTTCGGCTGCGGCCATTTGTATTTTCGCTTCGGGTCCGCGTTTACTTTTTCGAACATCGACTCATCCACCTCCACGCCCAGCCCCGGCCCTTGCGGCAGCGAGGCGTAGCCGTCTTTGTCCACGTCCCAATTTTTCTTCGCCACGCCGGGCGGCATGATGTGGCCGTCGAGGTAACATTCGTGGATCAGGAAATGCGCGGCGGCCAGCGTCGCGTGGAAACTCGCGGTCACGCCCAGCTCCGAACACGTGTTGTGCGGCGCGATCGGCACGCCGTAAACTTCGCACAGCGTCGAAATTTTGTGCAACTGGCTGATCCCGCCGGTCTGTCCGACATCCGGCTGGAAAATGTCGATGCACTTTTCCTGCAAATAGGGAATCAAGCCCCAAATCGTGCGGTCGCGCTCGCCGGTCGCGATGGGAATTTTGATCGCGGCCTTCAAGCGCTTGAAGGTTTCGATGTTGCCGGGCACGGCGGGTTCTTCGAGCCACAGCACGTCATACGCTTTGATCGCGTCGGCGAATTGGAGCAATAAAGGAGGCGGAATCGCGCAATGGCAGTCGAACATCACGCTGCCGTCCGGCCCGACTTTCTTGCGCGCGTCCTCGACCATCTTCACCAACTGTTGAACGTCGTGCGGATCGCCCGACCACGGATGCGGCCCGCCGGTGCCGGGCTTCTGCGCCTTCGCCGACGGGTACGTGCGAATCTTGTCGCGCACCGGCCCGCCCAGCAGCCGATACACGGGCACGCCGTACAATTTTCCGGTGATGTCCCACAGCGCCATGTCGATCGCGGAGAGCGTATCGACCATGTACGGCCCGCCGCGCTGGTCGCGGTGCGAACGGAAAATCTTCTGCCAGAGGTATTCGACGCGCGTGGGATTTTCGTCGTTCAGCAATTCAAAAAGCGACTCCGCCAGCGTGCACGCCACCTTCGGGTCGAGGCCGGTGACCTCGCCCCAGCCGAAGACGTTCATGTTCGTTTCGATTTTGACGAACGCTTTCGGCCCGACGACAAATGCTTTGAGCTTGTTGATGCGAATCGCCGAGCCGCGGTCTTCGATTTTGGGGTCGTCGGCCTTCACGTCGCGCAGCAGGGCCAACCCCGCCGCGGCGGCGCCGAACATTGACGCGTGAAGAAACGAACGCCGGGAATCTGAATCTTTTTTCATGCAATTCTGCTCCACATTTGCGCTTTTCTCTGGCATTGGCGGTTTACTCTAAATACAAAGACGGAACGAAAATAGTACGGATAATTCGGAATGACGCCTCTTCGCCTGATTGCCATCGCCGCCGCGTTCTGCGTTCTCGTCGCAGTGGTCGGCTTCGGCCTCTTGCGTTTTTCGAATCGCCCCAAAACCACGCCGCTGGTCAGCGCCAACAACGGGAAGCCGCCCGCGCCGCTGCCGAAGGACGCGATCGTTCTCACCGCATCCGACGGCGCGGAAGTCGAGGCGCCGTTTCTGATCCACGACGAAGCCGGCGCTGTCGGCGGCATCGCGGCGTTTCAGCCCAAAGGCACACGCACCGAGGAGCACAAAGGCAAAGTCAAATTCAACGCCAACGCCAACGACGCCGGCGAGTACCTCGGCTGGGTGCACGGCAAATGGCGCGACACGTGCAGCAACTCCTGCGGCTTGAAAGCCGGCAGCGGCACTGAAATCACCGCCGGCAACGACGATGTCTTTAACGTCTGGCACTGGGTTCCTGCCGGCAAACACAAGCTTGAAAAGGGCGCGAACGCCGTCGCCATCGTCGAACGCGAAGACGGCATCTTCGTCGATCAAGTGCTCTTCACCAAAGATGCCGCCTACACCCCCACCGGCGCGATCAGCACCGCCGGAGTCCTGCGGGACATCCGCCGCTTCGCGGACACGTTCACTCGCTCGCCCGGCCACGGCAACGAAGGCTGGGAATTCGAAGGCAAAGGCAAATTCGACATCGCCTTCAGCTTCGACCCGAACCGGATTCCGAATCAATACGCGCTGACTGGCGATGCAACGGCGGGGCCGTGCTACGCGTTTGTGAAGGGCGCGCCGTGGTACGGGTGCAAAATCAGTTTCAGTTTTATGCCGACGAGCGACGGGAAATATGGTTGCGTTCTGGATTCAGATGGAAAGGAAAATCAGATACGCGCTGGGTTTGAAATGAAGGAAGGAAAAGTACGCGCATTTATCGAGGACCAATCTCCTCGAGCTTTCGTTCCGGATGAAACAAAACTCAGACTTAATCAATGGCATCGTGTCGTTATTGAGCATTGGGCGTGGATCACACGAATTTGCCTTGATGGAAAGGAGACCGAGCGATGGTACGGTTTTAAAACCAAGGCCGGCAAAGCGGGATTGTTCGTCGAGTCCGGAACTGCCGTCTTCGATGATTTCGAAATCGAGGAGATTCCCTGGATGGCCGACGATGGTGCGGATCTAAAAATCGACTGGACTCAAAATGACGGCGCAGATTGGTATCGGACAAGTTTTTCTTCCGGTGCTCGAATGACCGGGAAAAGTGGAGCAATTAAAGCCGGTCTAGGCGGAATTCCCTTGGAAGAAATTGTTTTGGATGAGCGAGAGTTGGATTCAAGTGATGGATACGAGGTCATGAAGAAAGGACTGAAACAATGTGTCATTGGCGCACCGGGTTTGAAAGAAATTCAAACGACGCCGGGAACTGAGCGCGTCTTTCGGCTTCCGGAAAGCGCCGAAGGCTCCTGCACGCACGCCACTTTCACCGCCGCACAACCCGACACGGGTTTCCGCCGCGTCGCCCTCCGCTTCGGCCGCCACACCCCGCCCATCCACAACATCGGCCCCTACACTTTCTCTTCGCGCGAAATTGAAGACCCTTCCGATTACCTCGACTTCACCGAAGAAGAGTACAAGAAGATGGCGCAGTCACCCGAAGCCGCGAAGCTGCAGCGCCACGCCAAGCTCAAGCCGATCATCGGCAACGGCACTGAGGACGACGAAGGCCCGTGGCTCTACATGGGCGGCTCGTGGAACATCGACGTGCGCGAAGGCTGTCTCAAAGGCCGCGGTTCCAATTCGCTGCTGCGCCACACGCAGGAAATTTCCAACGACATGGAGATGCGTTTTAAAATTCGGCTCAACGACGCGACGACGACCGCCGAAGTGGAATTGTACGCCAGCTCAGAACCGGGTTTGCGCGTGCAATTCACTCCGCCAGCGCCCGCAACTAAACCGACTGGAGCGCCGGCTTCCAGCCGGCTGGAAGCCGGCGCTCCGGTGAAACTCCCGCCGGGAGTGGCAATGCGGCTCGATGTCGCCAACGACAAGCAGTGGCACGAAGTTTCGCTGCGCGTGGACGGATCGAAGCTTTCCGCGAAGCTGGATCGCGCGCCACTTCAGGAAGCCACGTTCAAACGCGGCGAAGGCGACCGCATTAATTTGAAAATCGTCAAAGGCGTCGCCGATTTCGACGACATCGAATTCATCGTCCAGCGCGATTCGAACAAAGGCGTGCTGTACGCCTTCAACCAGCCTGAGCCGGATTGGTGGCGCGAACCCGCGGAGAATTGGGTCGATCACGGCGGCATCGCCTGCGTGCTCGCGTCAAGCTGGGTCTCGCTGGTCGCTCCCGATTCGAAAGGCATGTTGTGGAACAAGCGGACGTTTGGCGCGGATACGCTCGTTGCGTTCAACGTCGAGGAGAATTCCGAATGGTACGGCTGGGACAAATGGCCTAACCACACGCATTTTCCGTTCGACAACATCACCGTCACTCTCGCCAACGACAAAGACGCGAAGACCAATTACACGCTGGTGGTCAACGGCGAACGCCACACCACCACAATGCTCTATCGCAACGACAAGGAAGTCGCGCGCATCCGCCAGGACAGCAAATTCCCGATGCGCTACATCGGCTCGCACATGCCTTTTTTGCCGCGCGTCAACCGAGTCAGTTTGATCAAACGCGGTGGCGCGATTCGCGGCATTGTCAACGGCAAGGAAGTGATCGCGTTCAACGATCCCAATCCGCTCGACGTATCGAAAGTAGGGATCGGGGGCGAGCACACGCGGATTAATTTCAGCCACGTCGAAATCCGCGATTTGGCATCCGATTCGCCAACTGCTCCTGCGAGTGGCGCGAACAGCGCCAGTGAGAAGTAGGATTGCAACGCCCGAAAATAGGACCTATAAGACCTATAGGGCCTATAACGCATACTGGGCTTCTGATTGTGTGTCAGTCAAAGGGAGTATCCCGATGCCGAACGAACCAAACGCGAAGCTCTTTCTCGAACGCGCCCTGCGCCTGCGCTGCCCGGAGTGCGGCGAATCGCACATTTTTGCGCCGCTCCGCGACACGCGCACGCTCAGCCAATGGATGCACCCGTTGGATAGCTGTCCGCGCTGCGGCTACCGCTATGAACGCGAAGCCGGGTATTTCTTGCTGGCGACGTGGGCGCTGAATTATGGGATCGTCGGCGGGCTGGGTTTGCTCGCGGCGTTTTACGCTGAATGGGTATGGCATCCGCCACTGTGGAAGACGCTGCTCTGCGTCGCGATTCCAGTGGTCGTGAGCAATTTTCTTTTTGTGCGGCATTCGAAGGCGCTGTTTCTCGCTTTCGACCATTACATCGATCCGCATGTGAAGGCGGGGAAGTAGCTGCGCGAGAAACGCAATCAACGGCGCGTTATTTTTTCAAATGCGCGTCGAAGAATTCGAGCGCTTCTTTCATCGTGCGAGTTTTGTCTTCCCCGCCCCAGCCGTGGCCTTTGCCTTCGAGCACTTCGAGTTTTTCTTCGACGCCGGCTTTCTTCAATTTTTCGTGCAGCGTCTTTGAGACGGACAACGGCACCAGCGGGTCCTTTGAGCCGTGAAACGTCAGCACCGGTGGGTCGCTCTTGTCGATGTAGGTTTGCGGCGAGGCCTGTTTGACGATGGGATTCGTGGGATCCGTCGTGCCGAGGAAATTGTGAATTAATGTCTTCGCCGCGATTTCCGATACCGCATCGTCGAACTTGGTCGCCGCATCGAAATCGCCGGGACCGTAAAAATTTACGACTGCCTGGACTTTGCTCGATTGTTCGGGGCAACCGCCGTCGCCTTCGCAGCCGTCTTCCTTATTCATCAAGCCCAACATGAGCGCAAGGTGGCCGCCCGCGGAATCGCCGAGCGCTCCGAATTTGTCGGCGTTGATGTGCAACTCTTTGGCGTGCGCGCGCAGGTAGCGCACGGCGCATTTGCAGTCTTCGACTTGCGCGGGGAATTTGTATTTCGGGCAGAAGCGGTATTCGAGGGTCGCGGCGACGTAGCCGTGTTTGGCGAAATCCCGAATAGCGCCGTCGTAGCCGGTTTTGGTTCCGAAGCTCCAGCCGCCGCCATGAATGAAGACGAGACACGGGAAGGGGCCGTCGCCGGACGGGCGCGCGAGGTCGAGCTTTAATTCAACGTCGCCCGTTGTGCCGTAGACGACGTCTTTCTCGAGCTTGGGGACGTCTTCGGCGCGGGCGAGGAGGGCGAAGGTGAAGAGGATTGGGAGGAGAAGGCGGGGCATTTTTTCTTTAGTCTCCGAATTATTTTGGAACCGAGATTACGAGTGAAGCCGACCCTCACCCCCGGCCCCTCTCCCCCAAGGGGAGAGGGGAGAACGGCGGCGCTTCGCTTCGCGAAACACGTGCAGGCGGGACGCCTGCGCTACGGGACAATCATTTATCCGCATCGTCGCTGGAATTCAAGTCGGAGTCGGGGCGGCCGGTGACGGAGGTGAACATGGCTTGCGCGGCGCGCAGCGGGCCTTCGGACATGCGGCGCAGGATCAGCGTGCCGGGGCCGGCGGCGCGTTGGCGTTCGCAAGCGGGGAGCAATACGGCGAGGGCCAGCGCGGCGGCGCGCAGCGCGAAGCAGATCCACATCACGCCGAAGTAGACGGCGACGCTGTCATGACGGTAATTCGCGGCGCCGCTGGCGGCGTTGAAGGCGCCGGCGGTCCAGCGGAAGATGTGCTGGTCGGCGAGGACGCACGCGGCGAAACTCACGATGCTCAGCAGGCCCGTGAACGCGGCCATGCCGACGGCGCGCCCGCCGCCTTTGCCTTTTGTGTAATCGATCAGCAGCGGGAACATAAATAAATTGACGCCGCCATAACCGATTTGTTCGAGCGTCGAGGCGGTTGTGGTCAGAGTGGTTGAGCCGGGTTTGCAAAAAATGTAAAAAAATGTGCAGACATTTTGGATGATTAGACAGGCGATCACGGCGCGGCGGTGGCCTTCGCGGTTTCCGAAATTGCCCCAATAGAGACTGGAGAGCGCGTAGGCGACCATCGAGATGGTCATGCAGAGGGAGATGTCCCACGGGCCCATCTGCACGTATTCGCGCATGAAATAATAAATCGTCGGCGCCATGATCAAGTTGGCGGCATTCCACAAGAGGTACACGCCGCAGAGGCGGCGGAAGGGAAGGTCTTTGAGACGCTTGAGCGATTCTTTGAGGATGCTGCGGCGCGCGGTGACCAGCGCGGGGCTGCGGTGTTCGACGAAGGCGTAGCAGGCCACGTCAATGACGCCGGTGAGCGCGGCGATGCCGAAGATGATCGCGTAGGCGGTGTTGTTGCGTTGGTGTTCGAGGAATGCGCCGAAGCCGATGCGCGCGGCCGCGCTGCTGCCAGTCGTAAAGACCTGCCGCCAGCTCCAGAAGCGCGTCTGGTAACGCGGCGGGACGAGATCGGACATCCACGTCAGCCAGGCGTTGGCGCCGACGGAGTGAACGAAATAGAAGAAGAAAATCAGAAACGAAAACCAGCCGAAAAGTCCGCCGCCGATTTTGCTTTGCGGAAAAATAATTGGCAGAAGGCCGACGAGCAGCCAGGTCAATCGCGTTATGCCGCAGCACGTAAACATCAATAGGCGGCGATGGCCCCAGCGTTCCTGAATCCACGAACCCAAAATCGAGCCGATGCCGGCGAGCCATTGCAAGCCGAAGAACCACGGGATGCGTTCCTTCAGGCCCATGTCTTCCATGAAAAAATTGAAGGGCGTCTGCTGGACGGCGGTGAACATGACCATGCCGACAGTGCTGCCGAGGCCGGTGATCAACATGCTGCGGATAAGTTTTGTGTGCGGGATTTCCTGATGAAAGGCCTGCGAGGTGGCGCTGTGAATGCTGGGCGCTTGGGCGGATTTGTTATAGTCGGCGGGGCGCGGAGCGTCCGCCGAGGAGGGTGCATCCATTACGGGTGAATCCAGATAAGTGCTGATAACTTAATCGGCAGATGCAAGATTTGGAACAACGAATCGCGCGAAATTTAAACGCCGTTGGCGTTCAAGGGCGGAGGCGTGCTTCGCTTGCCGAAAAACTTACAGCCCCGCGTGCTTGCCTTCGGTGACGGGGACAGGCACGACGCGGCCGACGGTGCGGTTTTCTTTGGTCAGGTATTTTTTGGCCATGGCGGTGACTTGCTCGGGCGTGACAGCGCTGATTTGCTGGATTTCACGGAAGAGCGCGTGCCAGTCGCCGGCGATGGCCTGGTAGTCGGCGAGTTCTTGGGCGAGGCTCAGGTTCGATTTCATTTCGCGCAGCACGGCGGAACGATAGCGCGTGATCACGCGCTTCATTTCTTCGGGCGTGGGCGTTTCGGTTTTTAGCTTTTCGATTTCGACGAACAAATTGGCTTCGAGGTCGTTGAGCGCTTTGAGTTGCTGCGTGTAGACTTCCTGCGGGTCGGCGTTGGGATTCTGCTGCGCGGCGACTTCGGCGTCGAAGAAAATCAGGCGCGGGTAGCGTTCGCCCGGTCCAAGCCACGAACCGACGGAGTTGGCTTTTTTTGTTTTGACCAAATCTGTTTCGAGACGCGAGGTGCGGCCGGAGGTGGCGATTTCGCTGAGCATCACCAGCGCGGGCGTGTCGGGGTGATTGCGTTCGGGGACGTGGTAGCCGAGAAGCAAGAGCGGATTTGCTGGGAATTCAACTTCGAGGCGGCGTTCGCCTTCCTGCGCGGGTTCGACGGTGACCAGCGGGCCGGGGTTGGGCGCGGCGGGGATGCGGCCGAAATAATCGGTGAGCAATTTTTTGGCGGCGGGCACATCGATGTCGCCGACGACCGCGACGATCGTTTCGCCGGGCACGTAATGCGTGCGGTAAAATTCGCCGATTTTTGGGCGGCTGTATTCGAGAATATCGCTGCGGTTGCCGATTACGGCGGTGCCGTAGGGGTGCGCTTGAAACGCGACGCCGAGAAACGATTCATAGAGTTTGCCGAAGGGGCTTGAATCGGTTCTCATGCGGCGCTCTTCCAGTACGACTTGCTTTTCCTTTTCCAGTTGGCGCGGGACGGTGTTCATAAAGCGGTCGGATTCGAGCGAGGCCCACAATTCCAAACGATTGGCGGGCAGCGAGACGTGGAAGACGGTGCGGTCGTCGGAAGTGAAGGCGTTCAACCCTGTTCCGCCGGCGCGGTCGATCAGGTTCGAGTACTGATTTTGCTCGACGTATTTTTCTGCGTCCTGCACTTTCGCCGCATACGTGACGACGAGGTCCGTGAGTTTTTTCTGGTCCGCTTCGGAGAGTGTGACGCCGGCTTTCTTCCAGGAATCCATCAAATCTTTGGCCTGCTTGATCATGATTTGCTGCGCGTGCTGTACGTCTTTTCCGCGCGCTGAACCAGTGCTGGTGACTTGCGCCAGCAGCGTCAGAAATCCGTCGCGCATGTCGGCGGGGACTTTTTGTTCGAGCTCCTGGATGGTGCCGTAAAGTTTGTCGATCTCGCTGAGCGCGGCTTTCTCGGCCTCGTAGTCTTTCGTGCCGACGTAGGGCGTGCCTTTGAAGGCGAGATGTTCGAGCTGGTGGGCGATGCCGGTGATGCCGACGTGTTCGTCGGTCGAGCCGGCTTTGACGTAGGTGACGCAGGAGATGACGGGGGCGTCGCCGCGCGGGTAGAGGATGATGGTGAGGCCGTTGGGGAGGACGAACGATTCGATCTTTTTGGTGAATTCAGAGAATTCTTCGTCGGCGGAGAAGGCGGCGAAGCAGAGAAGGATGAGGCAGAGGGGGAGGGTGAGGAGTTTCATTTTTGCAATAGCTCCGTGAATTCTATTCGAGTACGCGAGAACAACAATTTGTGCCGCCCTTTCAGGGCTTTTCAAATCACGCTGCGGAAAACCCAGGGCTTACGCCATAGGTATCTACACATCTTTGGTTGGCATTTTCAGTCCGACCAAAACGAAGAAAGGACGATGAAAGACGTCTTGATGAGTTTGGCATCCACCCGTTCGCAATGTGATTTTTCTTGCGGCCGGTTTAACACGCTCTCTGTGAAAAGCAGTCTCCTATTCTAAATTTCTTTTATCTCATAGGAGAAAAAAGATGTGTAGATACCAATG
>Ga0209579_10000448_pt1 | contig 42753 bp, 42 predicted proteins | sample Coa_R1_2_FD_187152 | JGI IMG/M metagenome (GOLD analysis project Ga0209579, IMG submission 187152) | Surface soil microbial communities from Centralia Pennsylvania, which are recovering from an underground coalmine fire - Coalmine... | ecosystem: Environmental > Terrestrial > Soil >...
CGGCCAGGAGCATGCCCGGGACGAACGCGTACACGACGAACGGGTACGAGCCGCTCAGCCATTCGGTGCTTGAGTTCAGGTTGAGCCGCAGGAGGATCGCCAGCACCACCGACCCGAGCGCCAGCCACGCCAGCGTCGCGATCTCGCGGCCTCGGGCGGCCCGGGCGATGAGCGGCAGGGTGACGTAGAAGAGGAGCTCGGCCGAGAGCGTCCAGGCGGACCCGAGAAAGCCGCGCAGCGGAATGCTGTAGGTGGCCGTGAAGGTCAGGTACTGGAACAGGTGGCTCGTCGGGAGGGCGCTGCCGGTGAGGATCGTCAGCCCCAGCAGCGCGACGTAGTAGCCCGGCAGGATCCGCGCGGCGCGCTTGATCGCGTAGCTCCGCAGGTCGACCTCCCGGTCGATGAATGGCCGGTACAGCAGGTAGCCCGACAGGGCGAAGAAGATGTAGACCCCGTCGTCCCCGCCCCGGATGAGCGGATCGAGCGGCCCGAAGCCGATGCCGGCCACCGTGTCGAGGTGGAAGGCGACGACGAGCAGGCAGGCGACCGCGCGCAGGAGGTCGAGCCCGGCCGATCGTTCGGCGGTGGCCCGTGCAGACCCGGCGGTCATCGGGCGCTCGACACGTAGGCCTCGGCCGCGGTCGGCAGCCGGTCTGGCTCGGGGTCGCCCGAGATGTGCGGCGTCCGGACGGCAGCGAGCAGCCCGGTCAGCATGTAGACGAGCAGGCGGGGCGGCGAGAGCGTGCCCAGGAAGACGGCCGCGGCCCAGCCCCAGCGGGTTCGGGCGAGCGCCACGGTGACGAGCATCCCGACGAGGAGGAACGCCGCCCACGCCTCCGGCGAGGCCCACGCGTACGGCGAGATGTTCCGGACGTCGCCGAGCTGGCCGAAGCCGATCGCGCCGCGGAGGAAGGCGAGCGTGCCGGTCGGCTCGAGGACCAGCTGGACGATCCCGAAGATGAGCAGCCAGCCCGCGAAGGCGATGACCGACTGGAATTCCTTCCTGCCCACCCACCACAGCGCGATGAGGGCCGGGAACAGCTTGATGTTCGTGGCCAGGGCGATCGACCACGGCTGGCCGATGGCGAGCAGCAGCGTCATCGGGATGTGGGCCTGCGCGACGCCGAGGGCCCAGCCGATCGGGATGCCGAGGATGCCGATCGCGATGTACACCCGGGAGCCGCCGCCGAGCTGCCGGATCGTCAGCAGGAACGAGCCGACGACGACGATCTCCCAGGTCAGCGCGAACGCGTAGTAGGGCAGCAGGGCGAGAGGCCGGAAGACGATGGCCAGGAGCGGCGGGTACAGGTAGATCGTGTTGTGGGTCGCGTCCGCGTTCGCCGGGTAGAGCGGCTGGCCGTGGTTCAGGCGGTCGGCCGCCTGGTAGTAGGCGTTCGCGTCGGCGAGCGGGTCGCCGGTGATGTGCATCCAGAGGACCCAGGCGCCGAGCAGGCCGCCGATGACGGCGAGCGCGAACGCAAGCAGCCGCAGGGCGTGCCAGGCGCGCGGGTAGCGCTCGATCTGCCGGTCCAGGAGCCCCCGTCGCGCCTGCTGAGCGAGCGACAGGTCCCCGACGCCGAGCCGCGTCCGGCTGGTCACGCGGGCTCCGGCACGGCCGGCTCGGAACGTGCCAGCGGCGCGGGCCGTTGCCGGCTCGGGGTCCGCTCCCGGAGCTCGGGTCGATCGAGCGCCGGGATTGCCGCGAGCACCGACAGGGCCGAGAACCAGAGCACAGGCATGGCCAGCGCGGCGGCGGCCGGCACGGTCCAGCGGCGGTCGGTCCGAGCGCCCCAGATCACGACGATCGCGGCGGCGGGCAGCCGGAGGAGCAGCGGGATCGGCAGCTGCGGCTGGTCGGGCGGCCGGTTCAGCGAGACGAGCAGCTCCCTATCGATCCACTGCGCCCACAGCCCGCCGTCGACGGTGAGCGAGACGGCCACGAGGACGGCCGTCAACCCGAGGGCGATCGCGAGCGAGCGCCACTCGCGGCGGACGGCGAACCACAGCAGGCCGACGCCCGGCGTGACCTTCGAGAGCAGCACGAACGACCAGGTCGCCGGCCAGCGGAACCCGAGGGCGATGGCCAGGGCGATGAGGAGGTGGACGTTGCCGTGGTACAGCTCGACGGCGACCGGCGGGAAGGCCAGGACGTACAGCCAGCCGAAGCGTCGCCAGCCCGTCCCGCGCCAGCCACCGAGCCAGACCACGGTCGCGAGGAGGGCCGCCGTCCAGAAGTACAGGAACGTCCACCAGTCGAGGCTCGAGAACGGCGCGAACAGCCGGGCGACGACCGGCGAGTACACGAACGAGCCGAGCGTGCCGTGGGTCAGGGCATACGGGTCGGCCATCGTGTAGTCCCAGTACGAGCGCGCGTCGAAGCCGAACGTGCCCGCCGCCGGGGCGATGACGAGGAACAGGTAGACGGCGAACAGGAGCCCCGCGATGAGCAGGCCATCGCGCAGCGCGGCGACGCGTCGGGACATTTCGGCGAAGCGTACGGCCCGTCCCGGCCCGTTTCCACAGGACCGACGCCGATCGATGCTGGGAGCAACGGGGGGTGGGTTGGGCGGTGCGTCCGCGCGCCATACTCCCGCCCGATGCAATCCCGAGGCGTGCGGACGCCGGTGGCGCTGTACCTGCTCGCCCTCGGGGTCCGCGCCGCGCTCATGGTCTCGTTCCCGGACCCGGCCTACCCCGACTCCTACTACTACGCCGACGTCGCCCGGCAGATCGCCTCGGGCCACGGCCTGACCGTCCCGTTCATCTGGATCTTCGCCGAGGTCGGGAACCGGCTCCCGAACCCGGCCGTGCTGCCGGTCCCGTCGAACGCCCACTGGCTGCCGCTCGCGAGCTTCATCCAGGCGCCGTTCGTGTCGCTGCTCGGCCCGACGGCCTACGCCAACGACATCCCGATGATCCTCATCGGCGCGCTGGCGGCACCGCTGACCTGGCTCATCGCCCGGGACGCGGGGGCGCGGCCGCTGGTCGCGGCCGCGGCCGGCGTACTGTCCGCGGTCCCGGGCGCGGTGGCCGTCTTCCTCGCCCAGCCCGAGAACTTCGCGATCCTCCAGCCGCTCGTCGCGGCGACGCTGTGGCTCGTCGCCCGGGGCCTCCGCGGCGACGGCCGGTCGTTCGCGGTCGCCGGGTTCCTGGCCGGCCTGGCGTCCCTCGCCCGCAATGACGGCGTCCTGCTCGCCGGCGCCGTCGGCCTCGTGTGGCTGGCCGACCGGGTCCGCTGGTGGCGGGCCCGTCGCGGCGGCCGGGGCTGGAGCCACGTCGACGATCGCCAGCCGATCTCGTGGTTCGCCGGGTTCCTCGCGCTCGTCGGGTTCTTCGTCGTGATGGGCCCCTGGTGGGCCCGCCAGCTGGCGACGTTCGGCTCGATCTCCCCGACTTCCTCGAGCGGGGCTGCCCTGTGGCTCCGGAGCATCTCGGAGTGGAACTCGATCACCGCCCACCCGACACTCCAGTCCTGGCTGGCCCAGGGCTTCGCGACGATCGCCGCCCACGATCTCAGCGGGCTCAGCTGGGCGCTCGGCAACTTCGTCGTGTTCATCTGCGGCGTCGTGCTGCTGCCGTTCCTGATCGTCGGCGCGCTCGCCCGACGCCACTCGTTCGACTTCCAGCCGTGGTTCGTCTACGCGTTCGTCGCCTTCGCCGGCGCGACGTTCATCTATCCCCTGCACGTCCCGGGCGGGGCCTTCATCCACACGGCCATCGGCCTGGCGCCGCACGCCGCGATCCTGTCCGTCGAAGGCGTCCTCCTCGTCGTCGGCTGGGTCTCCGGGCGGCGACGGCGGTGGGCCGAGGGCCAGGCGGGCGCGGTGCTGGTCTGGGGCATCGTCGGGATCGTGGCCCTGAGCTCGGTGCCATTCGCCCTCCAGGTCGAGGCCGGCTGGGATGCCGTCCGGCAGCCGCGCGAGGCGCTCGCCGCGAAGCTCGACCAGCTGGAGGCCGATCCCTCGACGGGCGCCACCGCCGCCGACCGGATCATGTCGATCGACGCGGCGGGGATCTGGTACTTCACGGGTCACCCGGGCGTCGTCAGCCCGGATGATCCCATCGACACGATCCAGGCCGTGGCCACGGCCTACGACATCCGCTGGCTCGTCGTAGAGCGCGACGACGCGGCCCGGGCCCTGGGCCCGGTGCTGGCCGGGCAGCGGCCGCCCTGGATCGGGCCGCCGGTGTTCACGGTGCCGGCCGCCGACGGCGGCCTGCCACGGCTCGCCCTGTTCCCCGTCTGCACTTCGCCGGGTGATCCGCGATGCAGCGGCGGATGAGTCGGCGATGACGCGGAGATGACCCGGCGATGAGCCGCCGCGAAGCCTGGCTCTCGGCGGTCGCCGTCTTCGGCGTTGCGCTGGCGATCCGGATCTGGGCCGCCAGCTTCGTCGTGTTCCCGCGTCCCGAGGACGCTGCCTACTACGTCTCCGTGGCCCAGAGCCTCGTCCAGGGGCACGGCCTCTTCAGCCAGGCGATCTGGAGCTATCAGACGCCGCCGCTCACCTTCCCACGGCCGGCGTTCGAAGTCTGGCTGCCGCTGCCGAGCTTCCTGATGGCGATCCCGATGCTCGTCCTCGGGCCGACGCTCATCGCGGCGCAGGCCGCCGCCGTCCTCCTCGGATCCCTGACGGCGGTGCTCGCCTGGCGCCTGGCGCTCGACGTCGCCGAGCAGCAGGCGTTTCCGCGCGGGCGTGCGCTCGCCCTAACGCTCGGGGTCGGGCTCGCCAGTGCGGCGTACCTGCCCCTGGTGCTCGCGTCGGTCGAGCCCGACTCGACCGCCCCCTTCACGGCCATCGTCCTCGGCGCGTTCGTGCTGACCGGGCGGATCGTCCGGGCGCCGTCGAACCGCCGGCTCGTCGCCCTCGGCCTCCTTATCGGCCTCGCCGGGCTCACCCGTAACGAGGCCGTCTGGCTCGGCCTCGCGTGGGCGGTGGTGGCGCTCGGGATCGCGCTGCGCGAGGTGCCCGGGCACGGCCGGCGGCGCCTGACGTGGGCTCGGCTCGTGGCCGTTCCGGGGGTGGTCGCCCTGGCCGTCTACGCGCCGTGGGCGATCCGCGACTGGCTGACGTTCGGGACGCCGTTGCCCGGCCAGGCCCTGGCGAACGCCCTCAGTCTGCAGGGGACCGACATTTTCGCCTGGTCGAACCCGCCGACCCTGTCCCGGTACCTTGGCGCCGGCCTCGGGACGCTCCTCGATCTCCGGGTCACCGGGTTCGTCCACAACCTGGTCGAGGTTCTGCTGCTCCTCGGGATCCCAGTCTCGGCGGTCGGCCTGCTCGCGCTGCCGTGGACCGTCCGGGCGCCGACGATCCGGCCGCTCCTCCTCTTCTCGATCCTCGTCTTCGCCGAGACGACCCTCATCTTCCCGGTCGCCACGACGTGGGGCACGTTCCTCCACGCCGCCGGTCCCGCCGAGGTGCTGCTGCTCCTCTCGGCCGGCCTCGGCCTCGACCGGCTGATCGATCGCGTCCGCGCCGCCCGTGGATGGACGCGACCGGTGGCCTGGCTCGGGCCCGCGTTCACGATCTCGGCCGCGGCCGTCCTGACGCTCGCGCTCCTGCCGTCGGAGGGCGCCACGGCGAAGGCGTCCGAGGCCCGCTATTCGGCGCTCCCCGTCGCCCTCGCCGACGCCGGCGTCTCGCTCGACTCGCTCCCGGGCCCGATCATCACCGACACCCCAATCTGGTTCGCGACGACGACCGGCCACGCGGCCATCGCCTTCCCCCACGAGGACTCGACGAGCGTCCTCGACCTGGCCGACTACTTCGGCTCGACGCTGCTGGTACTGGACAGCCAGACCGCTGCCGCGTGGGCCGGCCCGCAGGGGCCACCCGCAACGTGCTTCACCCCACTTGTCCTGACCCATTTGGGGGATGACCCGGACCCCCTCGCGGGTGTCACGGTCTACCGGATTCGGTGCCCGTGAGCATCGGCTGGTGGGCCAAAGACGGCCCATATACTCGCGTGCGGAGTGAGGGACCGGCTTGGATAGTCGAACCAGCGTGAGCGCTCCGGGGGCCAGGGCAGCAGCCGCGCCAAGCTCGACCAGTCGCCGGACCACGCAGCCAGCCACCGACGGGGAGGCGGCCGCCCGCGCCCTCCTCGAGGAGGCCAAGGCCGCGGTCTCGACCGGCGCCAACGCGCTGCGCGACGTCCGCGAGCGGTACCGCGCCGCCCACACCGCCCAGCTCGCCCGCTGGGAGGGCCTGCGCTCGCGCGTGGGCAAGTCGGGCCGCCGGAACGGCACCGCGAGCGAGGGCCTCCGGCGCGAGGAGGCGGTTGCCGGCCGCGAGGTCGGCACGGAGCGCTCGGGGCTCGCCCGGATCGATCTCGCTGTCCGCTCCCTCGAGAACGCCTGGCTGTTCCTCAACCGTGAGGACGACAGCCTCGTGATGGATCCGACCGACCCGGCCTCCGCGACCGACGCCCAGATGCGGATCGTCGAGGCCCAGGAATCGGAGCGCTCGCGACTCGCCCGGGAGGTCCACGACGGGCCGGCTCAGGCCCTCGCCAACGGCATCTTCCAGGTCGAGGTGGTCGAGCGCCTGCTCGACCGGGACGAGATGCTGGCCCGGGCCGAGCTGCGCCTGCTGCGCGACATCCTGAACCGCGAGCTCCGGAGCGTCCGGGCCTATCTCAGCCAGCTCCGGCCGCCGCTACTCGCCGATCTCGGCCTCTCCGGGGCCATCTCCGATGCCGCCCAGCAGGTAGGCAACATCATCGGCGTGCCGATCGCGGTCGACCTCGACGACGGCCTGGACGAGCTGTCCGAGACCGTCCAGATCGTCATCCTGCGCGTCGTCCAGGAGGCCCTCCAGAACGTCCGCAAGCACGCCGGCGCGACGAGCGTCCGCGTGCGGGTGACTCGCGAGGGCCCGCTCTGGACGGTCGAGGTCCGCGACGACGGCCGCGGCTTCGATCCGGATGCCACCCCGGTGTCCGGCCGTCGGAACTTCGGGCTCCAGTTCATGCGCGAGCGGGCGGACCTGATCGGCGCCCGATTCGAAGTACGATCGCGTCCGGACCTCGGCACCGTCGTGCGCATGGCCATCCCAGCCCAAGTGGAGGACAGCTGATGACCGACACGGAGACCGCGGAGCGTCGCCGGGGGGCCGTCGCCGACCGCATTCGCATCCTGATCGTCGACGACCACGCCCTGTTCCGCGCCGGCATCTCGAACGTCCTCGTCCACGAGAAGGACTTCGAGGTCGTCGGGGAGGCCGCCGATGGCCGCTCCGCGATCGAGGCGGCGAACGCCCTGTCGCCGAACATCGTCCTCATGGACCTGTCGCTGCCCCAGCCGGGCGGCATCGAGACGACCCAGCGGATCCGGCGCGAGCTGCCGGCGACCGCCGTCGTCGTCATGGCCCAGGACGAGGACGAGGAGTCGCTCTTCGCCTCGATCAAGGCCGGCGCGGCGGCGTTCATCATCAAGGACGTCAGCCCGGACGATCTCGTCCAGATCATGCGCCGAGTCTCCAAGGGCGAGTTCCTCATCAACGACAAGGTCTTCGCCAAGCCGGCCGTCGCCTCGCGCGTCCTCAAGGAGTTCCGCGAGCTCGCCGTCTACGGCCAGGAGGCCCAGCCGATCTTCGCGCCGCTCTCGCCGCGCGAGGTCGAGATCCTCGACAACATCGCTCAGGGCATGACCAACAAGCAGGTCGCCTACGCCCTCTCGATCTCCGAGCAGACCGTCAAGAACCACATGAGCTCGATCCTCCGGAAGCTCGCCGTGAACGACCGGACCCAGGCCGTCGTCTATGCGATGCGCCAGGGCTGGATCAAGATGCCGGAGGACTGAGGTCCTCAGGAGCGCGCCCGCCCAGGCTGCACGCACGCCGGAGGAGCTGACCGGTCGTCTCGTCGCGGAAGCGGAGGCCGTCCAGAGCGAGATCGACGAGATCGAGCTCCTGATCAGCCAGGCCCGGACGGAGGCCGCTCGTCACGAATCCCGCCGCCAGGCCGCGTCTGACAAGCTGGCCTCCGCCGCCGAGAAGCTGGCGATCGCTGCCGGCGGGAATGGGGGCACGGCCAAGGAGGTCTCCGACGCGGCCAACACCCTGGTGAACGTGGCTCGCAAGGCGGCGCTCATGGAGGCCCAGATCGACCTCCTCGAGGGCAAGCGCAAGAGCGTCGGGCGCCTCCACGCCTCGATCCTCGAACATGCCGCCAGCGTCCGCGCCCTCCCCGGCGGGGGCTCGGCCGGCAAGTCCGGGCTGGACGGCGATGGCGAGGCGACGACCGGCAAGCAGGCCCTCGAGAACCTCGGCCAGATGGTCGAGTCCGGGGCCATGCCGCCGGCGGTCTCGCGCCTCGTGCTCTCGGTCCAGGAGGACCTCCGCCGCGAGATCGCCCGGCAGATGCACGATGGGCCGGCTCAGAGCCTGACGAACATCGTCCTGCAGGCCCAGATCGTGGAGCGCCTGCTCTCAAAGGACCCCGACAAGGCGGCCCCCGAGGTAGAGGCCCTGGTCTCGATGGTCCAGCGGACGCTCGAGGCGACGAAGACGTTCATCTTCGACGTCCGGCCGATGGTCCTCGACGACCTCGGGCTCGTGCCGACGCTACGCAAGTCGAGCCGCGATCGCGGCCAGCGGGCCGGCGTCAAGGTCGAGTTCGAGTCGGTCGGTGTCGACCGGCGCCTGCCGATGGAGCTCGAGTCCGGCCTGTTCCGCATCATCGACGATGCGATGGCGGCCCACCTTGCCGGCAAACCCGAGACGCTGGCCCTGCGGATGGATTGGAGCGACAAGCTCGAGGTCGAGCTCACCGCCGGCAAGAGCGCCGTCGCCGTGGAGGCGCTCGACCTGCCGGCTGACGGCGCCGAGCTGCCGCCGGCCCTGGCCTCGATGGTCGAGGAGCGCCGGGCCGCCCATCGCGTCGCGATCGAGGAGGCCCGCCTGGCCGGCCTGGCGCGGCTGCCGGAGCGGATCTGGCGCGAGGTGTCAGGCCGGGCCGAGACGCTCGGCATCCAGGCCGAGCTGCTCGACGAGGGCGCCCGCCTGCGGCTCATGGTGGTGCTGCCCGACGCGGCCCATTCCGCGGGCCTCGGGCACCCCTCACCCGAGGCGGTCCTGGCGGGTTCCGGGAAGAAGTAACAACGCCATTTCGACCGGTCCTAATTCGACCCCGGACCATCGGGCCATACAGGAGTTACAGCTCCCTGCAATACCGTGTTCGACGTACCTGCCCAACATGGTGGGTGGGGCGGTCGTTTACCGGAGGACGGTCCACATGGCCCTCATCTCGACGCTCCTCGCGGCGCTCCGGCGCGACGACGAGGAAGGCCAGGGTCTCGCGGAGTACGCGCTGATCCTCGCCCTCATCGCGATCGTCGCGATCGTGGCCCTCCTGTTCCTGGGCGGCGCGATCAGCGGCATCCTTTCAACGGTCGGCTCATCGATCTGACGCAGACCCGCACCGAGCTCCCCTGGGCCCAAGCCGGGGGAGCGCTCGGGGGGTCGAGCGGCCCGTCGGCCCAACGGCACCTGTGGTTGACAGGCCCCCGATGCCCCGATTACGGTCTGCGCCCGACTCCTCAGGGTTGAGGAGATCTCCGAAGAAAGGAGGTACCCAAGGGAATGTCGTTCATCACTGCTCTCATCCATTCTTTCAAGCGTGACGAGGAAGGCCAGGGTCTCGCGGAGTACGCGCTGATCCTCGCCCTCATCGCCATCGTCGCGATCGTGGCCCTCCTGTTCCTGGGCGGCGCGATCAGCGGCATCCTGAGCACGGTCGGCTCGTCCATCTGACGACCCTTCCACCGTTCCAGCGGGCAACCGCCGGCTGCCGAGAGGCGCCGGCGGTTGCGTTTCCAGCGGCTGTCAGCCACCTTGCAGAATCCCTTGCGGCGTGCAGGAACTCTTGCATTTTCTTGCCACCGGTCATGGGCCATTCGTATAGTCGTCGCTCGTAGGACGGGTGCTAGAGTGGTGCCACCTGTCACCCAGACAGGTCACCCGCCAGCGCCCCCGGGAGGGTCCACATCTTGCGTCGCACCAGTCGGCTTGTCCTGCTCGCCGGCGTGTTCCTGGCAGCGCTGACGTTCATCGTCATCATCCTGCTGCTCCAGAACCCGGGGAACAATGGCGGGGTCGTCGGCCAGTCCGCCGCCCCGACGACCCGCACTGTCGTCGTCGCAGCTGTCGACATCCCGCTCGGGACCACGATCACCGCCGCCCAGGTGTCGACCAGCACCGTCCCGATCAGCGTGGCCCTGAACGGGGCCTTCCAGGATCCGTCGCAGGTCATCGGCCAGCGGAACGTCGTGCCGATCACCTCGGGCGCCCAGATCACGAGCGACATGTTCCAGGTTGGCCAGCAGAAGCCGATTCCGCCGACAGGGATGCGCGCCTTCGCGATCGAGGTCAACGAGCTGACCGGCGTCGGCAACCTGGTCAGCACCGGCGACTACGTCGACGTCCTCATCAGCGAGAACGTCACCGTGGTCCAGAAGAACCCGGACGGCACCGTGTCCACGATCCCCGGCATCCAGAACGCCCTGACCGTGAAGATGCCGCTCCTCCTCGAGAACATCCAGGTCATCGGCGAGATCGACCAGGCCGCCGCCGCTCCGGCGTCGGGCTCCAACGGCCAGCCGGCGGCGTCCGCCGCACCCACCCTGACCGGTGCCAGCAAGCTCCTGATCCTGGCCGTGACGCCCGAGCAGGCGGAAGTCCTGCTGTTCGCCCGGACCAGTGGAACTATCGACGTGGTCTACCGGGCGCCGCAGGATACGGCCACCGTCACGACCGACGGCGTGATCCTCAAGACCCTCATCGACAAGTACGGCGTGCTCCCGCCCAGCGTGATCCTCGCTCAGACCGGCCAGTGAGCCCCCGGAGACCTCGAACCGCCCATGGCTGATCGCATCAAGGTCCTGATCGTCGACGACATCCCGGAGACGCGCGATCACCTCTCGAAGCTGTTGGGCTTCGAGACGGACGTCGAGGTCGTCGGGGCCGCCGCGGGCGGGCTCGAGGCCATCGAGATGGCGACGAAGCTCCATCCGGACGTGGTCCTGATGGACATCAACATGCCGGGCATGGACGGGATCACCGCCACCGAGCAGCTGGCGGCCCAGGTCCCGACCACGGCGGTCGTGATGATGTCCGTCCAGGGCGAGGCCGACTACCTCCGCCGCTCGATGCTGGCTGGCGCCCGCGAGTTCCTCGTCAAGCCGTTCAGCTCGGACGAGCTGACCGCCTCGATCCGCCAGGTCTACGCCCGCGAGAAGGAGAAGCTCTCGCGGATGGCCCCCGTCGTCGCCCCGGGCGGACCGGCGGGCGCGGCGTCCTCGGCCGACGGCACGGGCCCCCAGCCGGCCATGGTCATCGCGGTCTTCAGCCCGAAGGGCGGCGTGGGCCGGACCACCGTGGCGGTCAACATGGCCGTGGCGGCGGCCACGCTCGGCCGGAAGGTCGCCCTCGTCGACGCGTCGTTCCAGTTCGGCGACGTCGGCGTGCTCCTCAACCTGAACCCGCGCAACAAGTCGATCGGCGACCTCTCGGCGGAGCTCCAGGCGGGCGAGGCCGAGTCGCTCGACACGTTCATGATCACCCACTCCTCCGGGGTCAAGGTCCTGCTGGCCCCGCCGAGCCCGGAGCAGGCCGAGCTCATCGGGCCGCTCGCGGTCAAAAAGGTCCTCCAGCGGCTCCGCCAGGACAACGAGCTCGTCGTCGTCGACTGCCCGGCCACGTTCAACGAGCCGACGCTCGCGGTCCTCGACGAGGCCGACGTGATCCTCACGCTCCTCAGCCTCGAAATCACGAGCGTGAAGAACATGCGCCTGTTCCTCGAGGTCTCGGACCAGCTCGGCTACGGGGCCGACAAGATCCGCCTCGTCCTCAACCGGGCCGACTCCACGCTCGGCATTCGGGTCGCGGACGTCGAGCACTCGATCGGCCGCAAGGTCGACCACACGATCGTCAGCGATGGCCGGAGCGTGGTCTACGCGCTGAACCGGGGCGTGCCGTTCTTCCTGAGCAACCGCGAGGCACAGGTGTCGCAGGACATCCTGCGACTGGCCCAGGCGATGACGGGACCGGCCGCGGCGGCCGTCCCGACCCGCGTCGGCGAGAAGGTCGCCAAGGGCCCGGCTGCCAAGAAGTCGCTGTTCTCGTTCCGGTCATGAGGGGGAACCGCTAGATGTCCCTGCTGAAGCGCATCGAGTCCGCCCGGCCAGGCGCCGCGCCGGCCGAGGAGCGTCTGCCCGTCCCGACCGGACCCGGCGGCAGCGGCCGCGACATCGTCCCGCCGACCCAGGACGTCACGCGGACCCCGCCGACGCCGCGGCTCATGACCCAGGCGCCCGCCCGGGAGTCGTTCCGGGACGTCAAGTTCCGGATTCAGAACCGGGTCATCCAGGACCTCGACCCGAAGCTCGACCTGTCCAACCAGGTCGAGGTCCGGCGTCAGATCGAGGAGATCTTCAGCCGGGTCATCGACGAGGAGGGCCTCGCCCTCACCCGCGCCGAGCGGGTCCGGATGCTCGAGCAGATCACAGACGAGATCATCGGCCTCGGTCCCCTCGAGCCGCTCCTCCGTGACGACTCCATCTCGGAGATCATGGTCAACGGCCCCCGCCAGATCTACATCGAGCGGGCCGGCAAGCTCGAGCTGACGAACGTGGTCTTCCAGAACGACGACCACGTCATGCGGATCATCGACCGGATCATCGCCCCGATCGGCCGGCGCGTCGACGAGTCGAGCCCGATGGTCGACGCCCGCCTCACCGACGGCTCCCGCGTCAACGCGATCATCCCGCCGCTGTCCCTCGTCGGACCGGTCATCACGATCCGGAAGTTCGCCGCAAGCCCGTTCACCGTCGACGACCTCGTCCGGTTCGGCACGGCGACCCCGGACATGTTCGAGTTCCTCCGCGCCTGCGTGGAGGCCCGCCTGAACATCTTCGTGTCCGGCGGCACCGGCTCCGGCAAGACGACGACGCTCAACGTCCTGTCGTCGTTCATCCCGAACGACGAGCGGATCGTGACGATCGAGGATGCCGCCGAGCTCCAGCTCCGCCAGGAGCACGTGGTCACGCTCGAGGCGCGGCCGCCCAACATCGAGGGCCGCGGCGCCATCCCGATCCGCGAGCTCGTCCGGAACGCCCTCCGAATGCGCCCCGACCGCATCGTCGTCGGGGAGTGCCGTTCGGGCGAGGCGCTCGACATGCTGCAGGCCATGAACACCGGCCACGACGGGTCGCTCTCGACGGGCCACGCCAACAGCCCGCGCGACATGCTCGCCCGTCTCGAGACGATGGTCCTCATGGCCGGCGTCGACCTGCCGGTCCGGGCCATCCGCGAGCAGATCGCCTCGGCGGTCGACCTCATCGTCCACCAGTCGCGCCTCAAGGACGGCACCCGCAAGATCACCGCGATCACCGAGGTCCAGGGCATGGAAGGCGACGTCATCGTCATGCAGGACGTCTTCCAGTTCGAGCAGACCGGGGTCATCGACGGCAAGATCCAGGGCCGCCTGAAGGCCACTGGCATCCGCCCGAAGTTCGTCGAGACCTTCGACCAGCAGGGCATCCATCTGCCGAACGGCATCTTCGGCTTCGCGTTCTAGGACCCGGGGAAGGACACCATGGGCGTCACACTGATCGTCGCCGCCGCCGCCGCGATCTCGATCGTCCTGATCGCGTTCGGCATCGCGAATGCGGGCGGCAGCCCCGTGACCATCGAGCGCCTCGAGCGCTACGCCGCGACCGCGCGGAGCGCCGTCCCGGGCCAGAAGGGCGACGGCATCGCCGAGCTCGTCGCCCAGTCGGCGGCGTTCGCCGCGGTCAACCGGGCGGTCGAGAAGCGCGACTTCGGGGCGAACCTCCTGCGCGAGCTGGGCGCCGCCGACCTCGCCCTGAAGCCGTCCGAGTACCTCGCAATCTGGGCCGGCGCCATCGTCGGCCTGCCGATCGCGTTCTACGTCGTCGGCTTCGTGTTCACCTCGCTCCAGAACCCGCTGATGCTGATCTTGGCGGCCCTGCTCGGGTTCCTCCTGCCGCGGTTCTGGCTGAACCGCCGCAAGTCCTCGCGCCTGAACGCCTTCAACAAGATGCTGCCGGACACGATCACCCTCATCGCCAACGCGCTGCGGGCCGGCTCGTCGTTCCTGCAGGCCATCGAGCTCGTCGTCCGCGAGTCGCGGCCGCCGGTCACCACCGAGTTCGGCCGGGTGATCCGCGAGGTCAACCTCGGCCTGCCGTTCGACACGGCCCTCGAGAACATGGTCCGCCGGGTGAAGTCCGACGACTTCGAGCTGATGGCGACCGCCATCTCGATCCAGCACCAGGTCGGCGGCAACCTCGCCGAGATCCTCGACTCGATCGCCTTCACGATCCGCGAGCGCGTCCGCATCAAGGGCGAGATCCGGACCCTGACGGCCCAGCAGCGCCTGTCCGGCTACGTCGTCGCCGGCCTGCCGATCGGCCTCGCGGGCATCCTCTTCATCATCGCGCCGACGTTCTTCCAGCCGATGTTCGACAAGCCACCGGATGTCCTCGGGATCCCGCTCGGCGTGATCTTGCTGGCCACCGGCGGGATCGCGATGTTCACCGGCTTCCAGGTCATCCGCAAGATCGTGGACATCGAGGTCTAGCGATGGCATTCGCAATCGTCGTCGGCCTCGTCGCCGCCATCGCCGTCGTCCTCATCGTTCTCGGCCTCGCCGGCTCCGGCCGGGAGGATCCGCTCCGTGCCCGCCTGAATCAGCTGGGCGCGATGACGGCCAAGGACCTCCAGGAGCTGGAGCTCCAGCAGCCGTTCTTCGACCGGACCATCCGGCCGGTGGCCGTGCGCCTGTCTGGCGCCGTCGCCCGGATCACCTCGAGCTCCTTCACGGAACGGACCGAGAAGCGCCTGGCGATGGCCGGCAATCCCGGCGACATGCGGGTCAGCGACTGGCTCGGCATCAAGGCGATCGGCGCGGCCGTCGGCGGGGCGCTCTTCTTCCTCGTGTTCGGCGTCCTCGGCAAGGACATCGTCCTCGGTGTCCTGCTGGCGATCGTCGGCCTCGGGATCGGCTACATCGGGCCGGAGTTCTGGCTCGGGCGGCGCGTCCGCGGCCGGCAGAAGAAGATCCTCGTCGGGATCCCCGACGCGCTCGACCTCCTCACGATCTCCGTCCGGGCCGGCCTCGGCTTCGATGCCGCGCTCGGCAAGGTCGTCGAGAAGATGAAGGGCCCGCTCGTCGACGAGTTCCGACGCGCGCTGGCCGAGGTCCGGGTCGGCAAGACCCGGCGCGATGCCCTCCGGGACATCATCCCGCGGACCGAGGTCCAGCCGCTCACGAACTTCATCGGGGCGATCATCCAGGCCGAGCAGCTCGGCGTGTCAATCTCGAAGGTGCTCCAGGTCCAGTCGGAGCAGCTCCGGATCGAGCGCCGGCAGCGCGCCGAGGAGCAGGCCGCCCAGGCGCCGATCAAGATGCTGTTCCCGCTCGTCGGCTGCATCTTCCCGTCGCTGTTCATCGTCATCCTCGGGCCCGCGATCATCCTGATCGTCGAGAACCTCGCGGTCTGACCGTGGCTGCGGGCCGCGGGGACGCGGGCCGCGTGGTGGCCCGCAACGAGACGCGGGGGACGGTCCTCGCCGAGCAAGTCGAGGTCGGCGACTCGTTCTGGGCCAAGTTCATGGGCCTGATGGGCCGTGCGTCGCTGGCCGATCGCGCGGCCCTCTGGCTGCCCGGCGACAACGGCATCCACATGTTCTTCATGCGCTTCGCGATCGATGCCGTGTTCGTCGGGCGGGCGGCGTCCGATGGCGCGCGACCCGTGCTGTCGGTGCACCGGGCGCTGCGGCCGTGGACCGGGATGGTGCCCCTGGTGCGGGGCGCCGACGGGGTCCTGGAGCTGCCGACCGGCACGCTCGACGCCACGGGCACGGAGCCGGGTGATGTCGTCCGCATCGGCTGACCGGCGGCCCGGATCGGGTGGTCCGGGGCACAGATCTCCTGGCTCGGCGCCGTCCCCCGCCGACTGGCGGTCCAGGGTGTCTGACTGGCTGTCGGACGCCTTCAGCCGTCCGATGCAGATCGGGCGGCGGACATTCCCGCCGGTCGGGGTCGTCCTCCTCGCGGTCGTCGGGCTGACCCTGCTCCTCGTCGTCGCCCAGACGTCGTGGCAGGTGGGCAGCGACGAGCTGTCGTACTGGGGCGGTGGGCAACGACTCGCGGCGGGCCAGCCGCTCTACAACCCGCTCCAGGCCCCCAACACGCCCTACGCCTACTGGTACACGCCGGACGTCGCTCAGCTGTTGGCGCCGTTCACGGGCCTGATCGCGCCGAACGTGTTCACGGTGATCTGGACGGTCTTCCTGCTCGGCTGCCTGTGGTGGCTGGCCGGGCGGGACGTCGTGGTCGCGCTCGCCCTGATCGCGTTCCTCCCGGTTGCGGTCGAGCTCCGGACCCGGAACGTGCACCTCGTGCTGGCCGTGCTCGCCGTGCTGGCCCTGCGTCGATCGTGGGTCTTCTGGGTGATCGGCGCGGCCATCAAGATCACCCCCGTGCTCGGCGCGGTCTACCTCGTGGCCGCGCGGCGATATCGCGAGGCGCTGGCGGTCGTCGTGGTAGGGGCGCTGATCCTCGGGGTGAGCGTCGTACTGGCGCCCGGCGCCTGGCACGACTGGCTGGCGGTGGCCGTGCCGAGGATCACCGCCGAGAACGGTGGTGTGGTGCCAGTGCCGTTCGGGTTGCGGTTCGCGGTTGCGTTCGTGATGGCCGCGGTCGCCGGGCGGATGAGCGGCCGACGCGGCGAGGTGCTGATGATCGTGGCGCTGACGGTGGGCAATCCGACTTGGTGGGTCACGGCGTTCAGCCTGTTGATCGCGATCGTCCCGATCTGGAGAACGGCGCCGCGGGTAGTACGGCACGCGACGGCGATTCCAGGCCCGGGCCCGGTCGCGTCGGAGGCGCCCACCGCGGCGTACGCTCGAGGGCAGCCATGAAGATCGCGATCATCGGCGCCGGGAGCGTCGGCGGAGCGCTCGCGGCGGCGCTTTCCGCCGTCGGCCACTCGGTCGTGTTCGGCGTCCGCGATCCCGACAGCGATAAGTGCCGGACGGCGCTGGCCGGCGCGCCGGGATCCGCGGCCATGCTGCCGGCCGAGGCTGTCGTGGGCGCGGACCTCGTCGCCTTCGCCCTCCGGCCCGACGCCGTGCCTGAGACCGTGGCCGCCCTGCCGTCCATGGATGGCCGCGTCGTTATCGACGCGATGAACCGGCTGGGTGGCGATCCAGCTCGCAGCACGAGCCAGGACCTCGTCGAGTTGCTGCCGGGAGCCCGAGTCATCAAGGCCTTCAACACGATTGGCTTCGAGAACCTTGCGACCGCACGGGGGCGCGCGGTCCCGGCGGCGATGTTCGTCGCCGGCGACGACCCCGAAGCGAAGGCGACGGTCCTCGCCCTCGCTGCTGAGTTCGGCTTCCGGGCGGAGGACGCCGGCCCGCTCGCCAACGCCAAGGCGCTCGAGGAGATGGTCCGGATCTGGCTCGCCCTGGCGCGCCAGCACGGCCGGCGGATCGGGTTCGCGATCTCGGACGGCTAGCCGGCGACGGCGCGGTCCGCACGACTGCCCATGGGGCATGTGCCCCAACAGCCCCTGGCATGTGCGCGCTAGGTCGGGGGCGAATCCGCAGCGAGGAGCATCGCCTTTTCGCGCACTTCGGGTGAACGCGAGTCGCCGCGTCGATGCGGCCGAGGCCGGTTCGAGTTGGGATCGATGACGCTCATCCGGTGATCTCGGCGCGGTCTGCATGGACCGCCGCGACGAGGAGCGCGCCGACGAGCCAGACCGCCACGAGCACGAGCGCCTGATTCTGCGGGAGAGTCGTCTGGACCGGCCCGAACCCGCCGCTGCCGGCCCCGGTCGCCGCCCGGGCGACGGCGAACGGAAGGTACTTGACGACGTCGGGGAGGAAGGCCCCGGCGAATGTCTCGCCGAAGAAGAAGGCGAGCCCGATGCCGATCCCGGCGAGCTGGCTTCGGGCGAGCGAGGCGATCGCGAATCCGATGGCGCCCACCTCGAGGATCCCAAGCCAGCCCCGGAGAGCCTCCAGGGGCAGCTGCGAGAGCGTCGCCTGGTCGCCGATGCCGGCGGTCGAGATCCCTGCCACGTGGGCGGCCGCGTACGCCGCAGCCACCCCCACGGCGAACGTGATGGACAGACCGACCGCGATCACGACCGCGATCGCCGCGTACGACCCGAGCACGTAGCGCCAGCGGCTCTCGCCTCTCGATACGGCGACCTTGAACGTCCCCCAAGTCCACTCCGAGCCGGCGATGGCGGCCCCGTACACGACCCCGAGCAGGCCGCCGAACCCGAACATGAACGTGAGGATGCGGTCGTAGGCGCCGGGGAAGGTCAGGAGGGCGCGCCCGGGCGGCTCCGCGCCCGCCGGGGCGACGCCCTGGTTCGGCGCCGTCCCGACCGCACCGATGATGAGCACGAGCAGACCGGTCAGGAGTGCGCCCGTGACCCAGGTGGCGGGCCGGCGCGCCAGCTTGCGGAGGCTCGAGCGGAGGATCCTCATCGGGCCCCGTCACCCCGCGGGCGCGGAGCGGCAGCAGCCGCGCGCTGACGCCCGAACGCGCCATCCTCGGCCGCGGTCTGACCCGCCGTGAGCTCCAGGAACAGCATCTCGAGGTCCGTGCCGGCTTCGAGCTCTGAGGCGTAGATGCCCTGCCCGGCGAGGACCCGGCTGACCTCCTCGGCGCGATGCGGCTCGACGTGGACGAGGAGCCAGCCAGGCCCGTCGTCGCCGGAGGGGAGGGCCTCGGCCGGGGCGAGCGTGGAGGCGGCCGCCACGGCGCTCGAGACGAGCTCCGGCCTGACGCGCACCCTCACCGTCCCTTCGACGGTGAGCATCTCCCTGAGGGGCCCCTCGCGGACGAGACGCCCCGCGGCGATGATCCCGACGACGTCGGCCACGGCCTGGACCTCGGCAAGCAGGTGGCTCGAGACGAAGACGGTCCTGCCCTGGGCGGCCAACTCGCGAAGCGTGTCGCGCACCGCCACAATCCCGGCCGGATCGAGGCCGTTGGCCGGCTCGTCAAGGAGCAGCAGTCGGGGATCGCTCAACAGCGCCACGGCGATCGCGAGCCGCTGCTTCATCCCGAGCGAGTAGTCCTGCACCCGGTCATCCGCTCGGTCCCGCAGGCCGACGAGCTCGAGCAGCTCGTCGCTTCGCCCCGCGCCCACCGGGGCGCCCGCGGCCGCGAACTCGCGCAGGTTCGCCCTGCCGCTCAGGTACGGGTAGAACGAGGGCGCCTCGATAAGCGCCCCGATGTCGAACAGGCGGCGACGATCTCCGCGCCCGAACGGCCGTCCGAGCAGCTCGATCCGACCGGCGTCAGGGCGGATCAGACCGGTGAGTAGGCGCATCGTCGTGGTCTTCCCGGCGCCGTTGGGCCCGAGAAACCCGTAGACGATGCCCGGCGGGACCGAGAGGTCCAGCCCGTCGAGGGCTCGTCGCGACCCGTAGCTCTTCGTGAGTCCGCGGGTCGCGAGCGCATAATCGGCGGGTTCGGACATCGCGCGATTGTCGCATCGTGCGTGGGCTGTCCCGCCGAGTATCCGGGTGCCGCGATCGGCGCATCACGCGCTCGCGAGCCACTCGCAAGGCACGGGCGGCTCGGCGAAGCGCATGGCTACAAGGTCGAAGGTCGCGGGGCAACCCCAGTCGGACCGCCGCTACTCATCCTTCGCGCCTTCACCCTCGGGCTCGGGCAGCCGCGGGCCGAGGATCCAGACGTCCAACGTCGCCGACCAGACCAGCCGAGGCGGTGGATGCGCTGGCAGGCCGGGCAGCAGCTGCCCATCACCGCCATTAGGTCGTTGACTGCATGCAGCCCGTACCCGGGGCCACAGGCGGTGGTCGAGCCCGGGAGCCGGTGTGGATCGGACCAGCGCGCCGTCATGGCCTCAAGGGTGACGGCGGCGAACCCCAGTTCCTAGTTGGCCGATTGGGCCATGTCGCCTAGTGGCGCCGAGGCTCACTCCCGACGACGCGCTTGGATGCGACCGGACTGTGTCGTAGACCGGCGATACGAACCGATGGCATCACACGACGGCGAACGCGGCGGCTGTCAAGGACCCCGCGTCACACCTTGCGGCGGTGTGCAGATAGGAACTCCCAGCTGACCCGGGTGGCGTCGATGGAGCGGCTCACACGGCCGAGGTGCGGCGGCAGCCACACGCGGGCCCCGGGCCAGGTGTGTCCGCCGCCCTCGACCCGATAGAAGGCGAGGTCGGAGGCGGCGGACGGCCCGGTCGCGGCCGAGATCGTCGCTTATCTGCGGCTTACCCGGCTCGCCTTAGACTGCGGCGAGCAAGCGGCACCGAGGAGCGACCTGTGGGCGCGACGCACGGGCAGGCACCACTGATGAGCAGCCCGGCCGGGCGCGGTGGTTCACTCCGCGCCCTCGCGTGGCTCGCCGCCGCCGTCGTCGTCCTGCTCGTTGGCGCCGCGTTCACGGCGGTGCCCACCGGTGACCCGCTCCAGGTGCTCGGCGTGGTAGCAGCTCTCGTGGCAGGGCTGACGCTGACCCTCACTGGCGCGGTGCTCGTCAGTCGCCTGCCCAGCCATCCCATCGGCTGGTTGCTATCGATCGGCGGCCTGCTGTTCACGTTCGCCAATAGTGGGCTGGCGCTGGCGGCGACCTTCTTCGACCGCGGAATCCCCCTTGCGATCTGGATGGCCTGGCTCGCCGGGCTGTGTTGGGTACCGGCGGTCGTCTGCGTGGCGGCGCTCACCCCCCTCGTGTTCCCGACCGGGCATCTGCCATCGCGCCGGTGGCGCATCGTCGTGGGTGTTGCCCTGGCGTCGATCGTCCTGAGCACGATCCAGAACGCCTTCAGCGCCTATAGCCCGGGCTCGGTTCCCACGGGGCTCTCGAACCCCCTCGCCGTGACCGGCTCAGTCGCGGACGTCCTTGGGCTCCTCGGCGGCCTGTCGAGTCTCGGCGGCGTTGTGTGTCTGCCGCTCGTCGCCGCCTCCCTCGTCAGCCGCTATCGACAGGCAGCCGGGATCGAGCGAGCCCAGCTCCGATGGTTCGCCGCCGTCGTCGCGATCATCGGACCGGCGTTCGCCATCGGGATCGCGCTTGGCCAGCCGACCACCGAGCCCGCCATGACGGTTGCCGACTTCGCCTTCGTCATCACGTTCGTGGGCTTCGCCCTGCTACCGGTCGCGATCGGGATCGCCATCCTGCGGTATCGCCTCTATGACATCGATCTGATCGTCCGTCGGACGGCCGTGTACGTGCCGCTCACGGCGATCTTGGCGGGTCTCTACGCGGCGTCGATCGCGCTCCTGCAGCGCCTCTTCATCGCGGCAACCGGCGGGCCGTCCGATGGCGCGGTCATCCTGAGCACCCTGATCTTGGCAACGACGTTCACCCCGATCCGGAGCTGGCTCCAGGGCAACGTCGATCGCCGTTTCGGGGACGCCGGCGACGGCGAGCACCTGCTGCAGAAGTTCGTGGCCGACACTGAGACGGCCCCGTGGGCGCTGGATCCGACTCGGACGATGCGAGCGTTTCTTACTGTCTGCGTCAGGGCGGTCGGCGCGGGGGGCGGGACCGCGTACGTCGGTGCCGGGGAGGGCGAGCGCGGAGCGGGCCGCGTCGGAACCTCATCCGATGTCGGTGTGCTCACGGTCCCCGTCGAGACCGCGGGCCACCGAGTCGGGCGGATCGAGTTGGCCGAACGTCCGGGAAAGCGGGCCTACAGCGATCGGGACGTGGCAATGCTCGGTCGAACGGCCGCCGAGCTCGCCGCGGTCGTCGAGCCCACGGGCTTGCCCTGAATCGGGTGCAGGCCTGGACTGGATCACCGCATCGTCCACGCCATCTCCCTCGCCTAGCGGTGTGGGGCACGCCAGTAGAGCGTTACGGGCCAGCGCGGGGTACGGGCCCCGGTCGCCCGCCGCTCGTCTGGCCGGAAGACGCTCTCACGCGGACCGCCGGGATCGAGTGCGACGGCGCGTTGCCGGGGCCGTGGCGAGCCTCGCTAGATCGATCGCTCCTGTCCGGTTCGCCCATCCGGTCGGGACCCTGGATCGCTGGGTCGTCCTCGTCGACGACGTCGTGACGACCGGCTCGACGCTCGCGGACCGCGCGACGCACTACTGGAAGGAGGTGCGGCCGCGGTCGCGGCGGTGAAGGTCGCCAGGGAACGCTAGGCGCGGGTAGGATCGACGCCCAGGGGGAGTCGATCATGCGGATCCTCGTCAAAGGGAAGAACTACGAGGTCCCCGAGCGGGACCGGGCCTACGCGGAGCGGAAGCTCGGCCGCCTCGAGCGTCTCGACGAACGGGGCGACGCCACCGTTGAGCTGTCCGTCGAACAGCACCGGAACGCCTCCGACTCGCACATCGTCGAGGTGACGCTCGTGATCGACGGGCGGACGCTCCGGGGCACGTCGGCGGCGCCGACCCATCGCGCGGGGATCGACGACGTGCTCGACAAGATCGAGCGGCGGACGGTCCAGCTCAAGGAGACGAGCCGTGTCCGGAAGTCGGCGGAGACGGTGCGGCACGCGGGCGAGGCGCTCGCGGCGGGCGAGGCGCTCCCGGCGGGCGAGACGGGTGCGGCCGGGCCTGGCATGACGGCCGCGAGTCGGAAGGTCGCGGCCGCGAGTGGGAAGGTCGCGGCCGCTGGGACGGCCGAGGCGGACGACGCCCGCGGCCGGGTCGTGAAGCTCAAGCGGTTCGGGATCGAGCCGATGTTCGAGGAGGACGCGGTCTCGCGGATGGAGGAGCTCGGCCACGCGTTCTTCGTCTTCGTGAACGCCGAGAACGAGCGGATCGCGATCCTCTATCGGCGCGATGACGGCGATTACGGCCTCATCGAGCCCGTGGTCGGCGGACCTTATGCGAAGGGCGGCGCCTCGTCGCCCTTGTCGCCCTCGCGCCGCGCGGGGAGCGGCAGCGCCCGGCGATAGCGCTGGCCCTCGCGGATGACGAAGCCGGCGTCGACGAGGTAGCGCCGGAGCGCCGAGACGTCCGGGTTCCAGATCGCGAGTCGCATGTTCACGTCGCGCTCGTCGAGCGGATCCATGTCCGGGAAGGCATGGTCGAGGAGCCAGCGCAGGATCACCCGCTTCTTCCGCTCGCGCGCGGGGATGCTGACGAGGCGCCCGCCACGGACGAAGGCGCGGAGGACCTTTTGCTCATAGGCTGGGTCCTCGATCGGCGGGATGTCGTCCATGTTCCGCATCGTACGATGGCCCGGTGCTTCCCCCGGCTCCGCGTCTCGGCGTCCACCTGCCCCTCGCAAACGGGCTCCTGAAGGCGGCGGACCGGGCCGGCGCCATCGGCGCGGACACGATCCAGGTCTTCGTCGACAACCCGACGGCGTGGAAGCGCCGGGCGAACCCGCCCCGCCACCTGGACGAGTTCCGGAACCGACTCGGCGAGCTCGGGATCCAGCCGGTCGCCGTCCACGCCTCGTACCTGGTGAACCTCGCCGGGCCTGACAAGGCCTTCCGGGCGGCCTCGATCGACGTCCTCGCCTCGGACCTGCGGGCGGCGTCCGGCTATGGCGCCAGCGTCGTGAACGTCCACACCGGCTCGCATCGCGACACCTCCGCCGATGCCGGGATCCGGCTCATCGCCTCGGGGGTCGCCAAGGTTCTTGAGGAGGCCGGTGAGGACGCTGACGGCGTCTCGCTCGCGCTCGAGAACGCGGCGGGCGGCGGCTGGACCGTCGGTGTGACAATCGACGAGCTGGCCCGGATCGCGGACGCGGCGGCCGCGCACCACGTCCTGGCGGAGCGGCTCGGCTTCTGCCTCGACACCGCCCACGCCTGGGGCGCGGGCACGGCCCTGAACAAGCCCGACGACATCGACGGGTGGCTTCGCGAGTTCGACGCGAAGGTCGGCCTCGGGCGGCTGCGGATGGTCCACCTCAACGACTCGCGATCGGAACGCGGTGCCCGCCAGGATCGACACGAGCACATCGGCGCCGGGATGATCGGCGAGCGCGGGCTCCGACACCTGCTGCTCCACGAACAGCTCCGGAACGTCCCGTTCATCCTTGAGACACCGGGCATGGACTCGGGCTACGACGCGATCAACCTCGCCCGCTGCCGCGCCCTGATCGCCGGCGAGCCGCTGGAGACGCTCCCGCCGGAGGCCTTCGACGTGTCGAGCGGCGGTCACCGCAGCGCGGCACCCGACTGATGGCGGCCGAAGGAGCGACGCGCCCGGCCGAGGCGCCGGCAGCCGGGGCGCTCGCAGCCGACGCCCCCGGAGCCGTCACGCGAGACTCGGATCAGGCGTCCGGCGCCGGCCTCGCGGGACTACTCGCCGGGCTCCTGGCCCGTGACTGGCTGGTCCTCGGCGCTCTGCTCGTGCTGGCCGCGGCGGTTCGCCTGCCCGGGTTGCCGAATCGCGGCGACTTCAACGGTGACCAGGGCCACGACATGCTGACCCTCCTCCGTTTCACCCGCGATGGGGTGTTCCCGCTGCTTGGTCCGCCGACCTCGATCGGCGACTTCCACCACGGCGCCTTCTACTACCTGCTCCTCGCGCCAGCCGCCGCGATCTCGAACGATGACCCGGTCGCCGTCGTGACCTGGATCGCCCTCCTGGGGATCGCTGCGGTCGGGGTCGCCTGGTGGCTCGGCCGGTTGATGTGCGGCCGGCTCGCCGGCCTCCTCGCGGGCGCGATCCTGGCCCTCTCGCCCGCGGCGATCTCCGAGTCGACCTTCATCTGGAACCCGAACCCGATCCCGCTGTTCGCCGGCCTCGCCCTGGCGACCGCGTGGCGCGCCCGCCAGACCGGCCATGCCCGGTGGTGGCTGGCGGCGCTGCTCTGCGCGGGGATCGTGTTCCAGCTGCACGTCCTCGGGATCGTGTTCCTGCCGCCGATCCTGGCGCTCCTCGTCGTCGAGTGGCGGGCGGCCCATCGCCGGGGCGACACGGGCCTCGCCGATCGGACGATCTGGGCGTTCCTCGGCGGCCTCGCGCTCATCGCCCTCCTGTTCGTGCCGCTGCTCATCCACGAGCTGCAGTTCGACTGGAGCGAGACGCGCAACGCGATCGCCTACTTCACCTCGGGCTCCTCGACCCCCGGCGAGCTGAGCCTGCCCGGCCGGCTGCTGTTCACGCTCCTCCGGGTGGTCGGGTGGCCGCTCGTCGGCCTCGTCACGAACGCGCCGGCTGGCGCTTCGATCGCCCTCGCGCTCGTTGTCATCAGCGCGATCTGGGCTTCGATCGTCGCCCAGGGCGACCAGCGCGTCGCGATCCGCTGGCTCGCCGGGACCGTGGCCTGGAGCTCGATCGCCCTCGCCATCCTCGCACCGTCGCTCCAGACGGTCGTGGCGGGCCTGCCGAACGACCACTACCACGCCTTCCTCGACCCAGTCGTGGTCGTCCTGCTCGTCCTCAGCCTGATCGCGATCGCGGGCCCGAACAGCTCGATCGCCGCCCGCGCAGCCACGACTGACCCCGACCAGGCATCGGCGCAGCGGGTCCTGCCGGTCGTTCGTGTGGCGTTCGGCGTGGCCCTTCTCGCGGTCGTCGGGATCGGCGTGACGCAGTGGCCCGCTCCCGACCCGAACGGCGGCTGGCCCGCCGCCCAGGCCGCCGGCGCCAGGGTCGTCGCGATCACCGGCACGAACCCGGTCTGGACGTTCGACGTCCCGACGTTCAAGACGGCCGATCTGATCGGCTTCCCGATCGCCTACGCCGGCGGCACGGTGGTCGGCACCAGCGCCCCGGCGCTCGACCCGGCGAACGGCAGTCCGCTCAACGCGACCTACTGGGTCGTCGCTTGTGACCGGCTCTTCGAGCCGGTCGTCGGCAAGGCGTGCGGGGGACCCGCCGAGGACGCGACCGTCGATCCCATCGGTGCCGATCTCCTGATGCCGACCCCGGCCCGGACACTGGTCACCCGCTTCGACAGCTCGCCGCGGACCGCGATCTCGGTGTACGGCCCATGACCGGCATCGAGCTCGCCGTCGAGCGCGCGATCCATCACGCCCTGGTTCCGATCCTCGCCCTCCGCGACCGGGTCCCGAAGCGCCGACGCCGAGCGATCGACCTCGGCGCCCGGGCCGGCTTCGTCGTCGCGCTCGTGCTGTTCGCCATCTACCGGCCCGTGCCGGCCGCCGACGCCCACGCCTACTGGGTCGTCGACCTCGCAAACCCGTACACCCGGCCGATCTCGACCGCGGACGCCTTCACGTATACACCGCCGGCGGCGATCGCCTTCTCGATCCTCGGCCACCTGCCGTGGCCGGTCTTCCAGGCCGGCTGGACCCTCCTGATCGGCGGCGCGCTGCTGTGGCTCGCCGGCCCCTGGTCGATCCTCTTCCTCGCGCTGCTGCCCGTCTCCTCGGACCTGTACCTCGGCAACATCCACATCCTGCTCGCGGCGGCGATCGTGGCCGGCTTCCGGCGTCCCGGCTGGTGGGCGTTCGTCCTGCTCACGAAGCCGTCGGTCGGGCTTGGCCTGCTGTGGTTCCTTTTCCGCCGCGAGTGGCGCCAGCTCGGGATCGCGGTGGGCGTCACGGCCGCGCTCGCGATCGTGGCCGCCGTCCTGCAGCCGACCCTCTGGCCCGCCTGGATGGGCTACATCCTCGACACCGGGATCTCGCCGACGATCGGGCCGCTGGCGTCGTGGATCCCGATCCCGATCCTCGTCCGGTTCCCGGCCGCGATCCTCCTCGTCGGCTGGGGCGCGCGGACGAACCGCGCCTGGACCGTGCCGATCGCCGCGATGCTGGCGCTGCCGGTCCTTTGGACGGTCGGCCTGTCGATGATCCTCGGCTCGATCGCGATCCTGCGGCGGCCGGGCCTGATCACGGGCGTGCCCGCGCCGAGCGCCGCCGCGGACCCAACGGCGGGCACGGTCCGAACGGCGGGCACGGTCCCGACGGCGGGCACGGTCCCGACGGCGGGCACAAATCGAACGCCGGCGCCTCGGACGCCGGCGTTCGATGCCCCTGATGACCGAAGCGTGGAGGTCGCTTCGGATCAGCCCGTGTGAATCAGCTGGGGCTGACGTGCCCCGTGACTAGGTGCGGTCGTCAGCGTGCGTCATCGCATCTTCCTCAGTAGCCGTTCTGGTTCCGAAGGGGCCGGAGCGCGCGCGGCACCGGGGTGACCATCGCGACGCGGCCGCCCGAGGCGGCCATGGCCTGGCTCTGGTAGGGAGCCCCGTTCGCCCGGACGACCGGGGCGGGCTCGACGCGCCGGAGCTGGCTCGGCTCGGTCCCGTACGTGCGGGCGAGACGGCGCATCCGGACCGCGAGGTAGTACTCCATGACCTGGCGGACCTGCGGCTCCGACAGCGCATCGTCGGCGCGGAGCGAGTACTCGACGCGAGCGGTCGGGTTCTGCGTCGCGCCACCGAGCAGGCCGATGTACTGCGGCCCGTCGTCGGTCTCGCTGATCTCGCGCAGCCCGCGAGCGAGCTTCGTCGCAGTACCCAGGGATGGCATCCGGTCGCCGCGAACGAGGCGGGAGATCGTCGAGTGATCGACACCCGACTGCTGCGCCAGCTGGCGCTGCGACATCTTCTTCGCCTTGAGCTGCGCCCGCAGCCACTCGTTGAACGCGCGACCGTTGGTCGAGGCCATGAGCGAACTATCAGAAATCGGGCCCGCTGGCCATATCCCTCGTTCGTCCGTGGGACCGCGCCGACCCCTCGCGCGCGCCCAACGCGCGAGGCCCGCGACGGGGTGGGGTCGGGTGCGGAGGAGTGCGGTCCGTGGTCATGTCGGGCGGTGGTACTGCCCCTCAGGTTGCGATTTCGATGCCTAACGGCGACCGCGGCGGATCGTTAGACAAGCGTTCCACCGTCTCCGAACCGGAGGTTCCGTTCCGTCATGCTGATCACGAAGACCCGCGTCCGAGCGGCCCTGCTCGGCACCGGCGCGGTCGCCCTCTCGGCGTCCGTCGCCCTCGCCAGCCAGTCATCCACGGCCCTCTCGACGGCGAGCTCGAACATCCAGACGAAGCTCGCGGCCGCGTCCGGCCACGTCAGCAGCTCGACCGCCCAGGCGGCCATCGGGCGGGCGGCCAACCGGGCCGCCAGCGGCATCGGGAATGCCGCCGCGCACGGCAATGCCCCGACGTCGAGTCACCCGACCGGCGCGTCGACCGCGCTGGCCAACGCCCTCGCGGCGGCCGACGCCGGCCTGGCCAAGGCGTCGAAGGCCTTGGCGAACAACCCGACGTCCGCCGACTCCGGCGGGGCCGCGGGCATCGCCACCGCCCTTGCGGCGGTCGCGGCCGGGATCGCAAAGGCCGAGTCGCACCACTGATCCGCGGGGGCATCGCCCCCGCCCTCCTGCCCACCGGACGACCCCCGCTCACCGGGGGTCGTTCGATTCCTGGCCGGCGCTCTCGCGCCCTCCAGCCGCGACCGAGGCTACGTCGCGGCCGTCTCCGGGTCGTGCGTCAGGCCCTGGCCGCGGCGCTTGCCCGAGATCGCATAGGCGATCGAGCCGAGGATGATGATCGACAGGACGGAGATCGCCCGGTCGACGAGGGTGATCGCCAGGGCGTCGGTCTGCGGCACGCCGTAGACGATCGTCAGCAGCCCGACCACGCCGCTCTCGACGAACCCGATCCCCGCCGGCGTCAGCGGCACGGCTGTCAGCAGCGACGCGGACAGGGCCACAAAGAACGCGCCGCTGACCCCGATGTGGATCGGGAAGCCAAGAGCGTTCACGACCAGCAGCAGGCGCGTCGCCTCGGTGCTCCAGGCGAGGCCCGTGATGAGCCCGAGGACCGGCAGGGTCCGCAGGTCGATCGACGAGAAGACGCCCTCCTCGAACCGGTCGTACAGGTCGAGGACCCGGTGCGGCAGCGGCAGGCGGAGGATGATCCGGCGGCCGAAGTTGCGGAGCGTCAGGAGCCCGAGGGCGAGGAGCCCGACGAACCCGATGCCGACCGCGAACACGATCTGGACGTCGGGCGGCAGGCCGTCGCGAAAGGACCAATAGCCGGCCGCGAGGCCCAGCACGACGATCGCGAACAGGTCGAGGATCCGCTCGATGAACACGGTCCCGAACGTCTTCGAGAGCGACACGGAGCTGTTGATCTTCAGGAGGTACGCCCGGTAGACGTCGCCGAGCTTGGCCGGGACGAGGCAGTTGACGAGCCACGACAGGAAGATGATCTCGGTCGAGTCGCGGACGCCGAGGTCGAAGCCGGTCTTGCGGACGAGGATCGCCCAGCGCAGGCCCCGGAGCGGGAAGCCCAGGTAGAAGATCGCGAACGCGGCCAGGAGCAGCCAGAGATTCGCCCGGGCGATGTCGCCAGGGAGCTCGTCGAGCCGGAAGCCGGGGAGGCTCCGGACGAACAGGACGAGCAGGCCGATCGGCAGGACCAGCGAGATGATCGTTCGCGGCTGGCGCAGCCGACGACCGAGGGAGATCTCCTCGGCGACCTCGCTGTCCTTGTCGGCCTGGGCCGCCGTCCGCAGCTCGGCCGGCGTGTCGACGTGGTGCCTGGGCGGCTCGGTCATCCGCGTACCCGGGTCACGCGTGGACCCGGCCGCGGCCACGGAGCCCCTGGACGACCTTCGCCGCCGGCGTGACGAGCCGGGCGTAGACCGAGCCGCGGCCGGTGATCAGCTCGCGTCTCCCGGCGAGCGCCTCGCGGAGGCCCTCGGGGGTCGAGGGGTCGCCGATCAGGACCGTCGCCGCGATCCCGACCTCGAGCGTCGTGTGCGCGTCCGAGACCGCGACCCCGGGGACCCCGACCTCGATCGCGAGCTCGGCCGCCCGGGCATTGCCGTTGCCGAGCATGACGCGCGCGTTCCAGGCCTCGATCCAGTCGACGGACGCCGCCATCTCCTCGAGGGTGGTGTCGCTGGATGAGGATCGGCTGAGAGACGTCGGCCGGCCGCCGTCGAATGGATGCGGGATCCCGACCAGCCCGCCCTGGGCGTGGACCGCGGCGATCGTCTCCGGGCCGGACAGGCCGGGCGGGACGGCGTCGGTCAGGAAGACGCCGATGAGGTCGCCGTCGCGGCTCTTGATCTCCTCGCCGACCAGGACCGTCAGGCCCAGCGACTCGCGCTCAGCCGCCGCACGGGCGGCGAGCGCGCCGGAGATCCGGTCGTGATCGGTGATCGCGAGATGGGTCAGTCCCCGGCCGGCGGCGGCCCGGACGACCGCCTCGGGCGAGGCCAGCGAGTCGAAGCTCGCGGAGGTATGGCAGTGCAGGTCGACGAATGCCCGGGGGGAGGCCACGGCGGGCGGCGTGGCCTCGCCTAGAAGCTCTGCACGAGCGACTTCTTGAAGAAGTCGTAGTGCTTGAGCGCTTCCCCCGTCCCGAGCGCGACGCAGTTCAGGGCGTTCTCCGCGACGTGGCACGGGACGCCGGTGACCTGGGTCAGCAGCTTGTCGATGTTGCGCAGCAGGGCGCCGCCGCCGGACATGACCATGCCCTTGTCGATGATGTCGGAGGAGAGCTCCGGGGGCGTCTGCTCGAGGACGCTCCGGACCGCCGCGACGAGCTGCTGGAGCGGCAGCTCGATGGCCTCCATGACCTCGGACGAGGTGATCGGGATGGTCCGCGGCAGGCCGGCGATGAGATCGCGCCCGCGGACCTCCATCGACAGCTCGCGCTCCAGTGGCAGCGCCGTCCCGATCGTGATCTTCACGTCCTCGGCGGTCCGCTCGCCGATCATCAGGTTGTACTTCTTGCGGATGTACGAGGTGATCGCCTCGTCGAAGCGGTTCCCGCCGACGCGCAACGAGGTCGAGACGACGATGCCGCCGAGGGCGATGACCGCGATCTCGCTGGTCCCGCCGCCGATGTCGATGACCAAGTTCCCGGACGGCCCGGAGATCGGGACGTTGGCCCCGATCGCGGCGGCCAGCGGCTCCTCGATCAGAAATGCCTCGCGGGCCCCGGCCTTGAGCGCCGCGTCCTTGACGGCCCGCTTCTCGACCGAGGTCACGCCGGCGGGGACGCTGATCATGACGGCCGGGCCCTGGAGGCGGAGCTTCATCCGGCCCTGCATCGCCTTGGCGATGAAGAACCGGAGCATGGCCTCGGTGATGACGTAGTCGGCGATGACGCCATCCTTCATCGGCCGGATCGCATGGATGTTGCCGGGCGTCCGGCCGATCATCTCGCGGGCCTCCTCGCCCACGGCCCGGATCCGGCCGTCATCGTCGACCGCGACCACGGACGGCTCCTGGATGACGATCCCGCGACCCTCGACGTGGACCAGGACGTTGGCCGTGCCGAGATCGATGCCGATGTTCATGCGGGTTGGGCCGACTCCCCTTCCTGGACGCGCTCGATCCTGGCGCCGAGGTCCAGGAACTTCCGTTCGATGTTCTCATACCCCCGCTGAACGTGGTGTGCGCCCCGAATCGACGAGGTCCCGTCGGCGACGAGCGCGGCGAGGATCAGCGAGGCGCCGGCGCGCAGGTCGCTGATCTCGACGTCGGCGGCGTGGAGCCGGGCCGGGCCGCGGATGATCGCCCGCTGGGGGCCCTTCAGCTCGAACGTCGCGCCCATCTTCCGGAGCTCGCCCATCCACTCGAGGCGGTCCTCGAAGATCGCCTCGTGGACCCGGGACGTGCCGTCGGCCTGGGTGAGCAGGACCGCCGTGGGCGGCTGGATGTCCGTGGCGAGGCCCGGGTATGGGCCGGTCTCGATGTCGACTGGGGTGAAGCGGCCCGGTCCGACGGCCCGCGCATCCACCTCCATCCGGCCCGGTGCGCAGCTCACCGCGAGCCCGGCCTGGCCGAGGACCTGGACGAGCGCGTCCATCGTCTCGCAGGCCGCCTGCTCCAAGACGACGTGGCCGCCGGAGATCCCGCCCGCGATCGCGAACGTGCCCGCCTCGATCCGGTCCGGCATGACCCGATGATCCGCGCCGCGGAGGCGCTTCTTGCCCTGGACCTCGATCGTATCGGGGTAGGTCCGGACCACCTCGGCGCCCATCTTCTGGAGGAACGCGATGAGGTCGTCGGTCTCGGGCTCCTGGGCCGCGGGCCGGATGACGGTGTGGCCGTCGGCGAGCGTGGCCGCGAGCATCGCGTTCTCGGTGCCCATCACGGACACGGTCGGGAAGCGAACCTCCGTCCCCCGGAGGCGGCCGGGCGCCTTCGCGTAGTAGTAGCCGTAGCGGTACTCGATCTCCGCGCCGAGGGCCTTCATCGCGTCGACGTGGAGGTTCACCGGCCGCCGCCCGATCCGGTCCCCGCCCGGGTTACTGATCACGACCTCGCCGAAGCGGGCGAGGAGCGGGCCCAGGAGCATGAAGCTGGCGCGCATCTTGGCCGCGGCCTCGAGCGGCACGAACAGCCAGTCGACGTCGCCCGCCGAGACCTCGTACGTGTTCGGCTCGGGATGGTCGACGACGACGCCGAGGTCCCGGAGCGTCTCGGCCATGACCCGGACGTCCTCGATCTCGGGCATGTTCGTGAACCGGCACCGTTCGCCAGTCAGGGTCGCCGCCGCGAGGAGCTTCAGGGCCGAGTTCTTCGCCCCGCTGATCGCGATCGTGCCCTCGAGCGGCACGCCGCCCGTGACGATGTAGCGCTCCCGCGGGACTGCGGGGGCGTCGTACTCCCAGTGGAACGGCCGGGCATCAGCCATCGGGCAACCTCGGGCCGATCCTAGGCCCGATGGCGGGGGCCTTCGCGGTGCCGCCGCTCCGCCACGCGGATCCGAAGGAGCGCCTGCTGGAGCGCAGCCCGGGCCAGGCTCAGGTCGGCGCCCTCGTGGTAGCCGGTCTCGAGGGCCCGCTCCGCCTCGCGCCGGGCCTCCTGGGCCTTCTCGAGGTCGATGTCCGAGGCCATGTCGGCCTCCTCGGCCATCACCACGACCTTGTCCGGCCGGACCTGGAGGAACCCGCCCGCGATCGCGAACGATTCCTCTGTCCCGCCCTTCTTGATCCGCAGCTCCCCGACGCCGAGCGTCGAGATGAGGGGCGCATGGTGGGGCAGGACCCCGAGCTCGCCGTCGCCGCCGGGGACGACGACCTCGTCGACGTCGTCGCTGTAGGCGAGCCGCTCGGGCGTGACGATCTCGAGCCGGAGCGGCACGTCAGGCGCTCAGCTTCGAGGCGTTCTCGCGGACGTCGTCGAGGGTGCCGGCCAGGAAGAACGCCTGCTCCGGGAGGGTGTCGACGCTGCCCTCGAGGATCTCCTTGAACGACGTCACGGTGTCCTTGATCGGCACGTACTTGCCGGACCGGCCGGTGAAGACCTCGGCGACGAAGAACGGCTGGCTCATGAACCGCTGCAGGCGCCGGGCCCGGGCCACGGTCGACTTGTCGTCCTCGGACAGCTCGTCGATCCCGAGGATCGCGATGATCTGCTCGAGGTCGCGGTAGCGCTGCAGGACGCGCTGCGTCTCGCGGGCCACGTCGTAGTGCTCCTGGCCCACGACGAGCGGGTCGAGGACGCGCGAGGTGGAGGTCAGCGGGTCGACGGCCGGGTAGATCCCCAGCTCGGCGATGGATCGCTCGAGGCGGATCGTCGAGTCGAGGTGGCCGAACGTCGTGGCCGGGGCCGGGTCGGTGTAGTCGTCGGCCGGAACGAACACGGCCTGGAGGGACGTGATCGAGCCCTTCTTCGTCGAGGTGATCCGCTCTTGGAGGGCGGCCATCTCGGTCGCGAGGTTCGGCTGGTAGCCGACCGCCGACGGCATCCGGCCGAGGAGCGCCGAGACCTCCGAGCCGGCCTGGGTGAACCGGAAGATGTTGTCGATGAAGAGGAGGACGTCGCGGCCTTCCTCGTCTCGGAAGTACTCGGCCATCGTCAGGGCGGTCAGGCCGACCCGCAGGCGGGCGCCCGGCGGCTCGTTCATCTGGCCGAAGACGAAGGCCGTCTTGGCGATGACGCCCGAGTCGGTCATCTCCTTGATGAGGTCGTTGCCCTCGCGTGATCGCTCGCCGACGCCGGCGAACACCGACACGCCGGCGTGCTCCTGGGCGACGTTCCGGATCAGCTCCTGGATGATGACCGTCTTGCCGACGCCGGCGCCGCCGAAGATCCCGATCTTGCCGCCCTTGCGGAACGGGCAGATGAGGTCGATGACCTTGAGGCCCGTCTCGAAGACCTCGACGTCGGTCGACTGCTCGTCGAAGGCCGGCGGCGCGCGATGGATCGGCAGCGTCTTCTCGGCGTCCACGGCGCCCTTGCCGTCGATCGCCTTGCCGAGGACGTCGAACACGCGGCCGAGGGTCACGTCGCCGACCGGGACGCTGATCGCGTGGCCGGTGTCGCGGGCGGCGCCGCCGCGCGGCAGCCCGTCGGTGGTCGTCATCGCGACGGCCCGGATCCAGTTGTTGCCGAGGTGCTGCTGGACCTCGCAGACGAGCGGCTCGTGGCCCTCGCGGAGGATCTCGACGGCGTTGTAGATCGAGGGCAGCTCGCCAGCCGGGAACTCGATGTCGACGACCGGTCCGGTGATCTGGATGACCCGGCCGATGCCGGGAGCGGTGGCGGTGGCCATGGTCTGTCGGTCTCCTATTGGGCGTTCGCGCCGGTCGCGATCTCGATCATCTCGCGGGTGATGTTGGCCTGGCGGACCTTGTTGTAGGCGAGGGTGTAGTCGGCGATGAGGTCGTCGGCGTTCTCGGTCGCATTCTTCATGGCGACCATCCGCGACGACTCCTCCGACGCCTTCGCCTCGAGGACCGCCTGGAAGAGCTGGGTCGCGACGTAGCGCGGCAGCAGCTGCTCCAGCACCGTCGAGGCGGTCGGCTCGAAGATGAACTGGTTGCCGGGGATGCCCTCGGTATCGGCGGCCGGCTCGATCGGCAGGAGCTGCTCGATCGTGGCCCGCTGGACGAGGGTCGAGACGAAACGCGGGTAGATGATGTCGACCCGGCCGAAGTCGCCGCCGACGTAGCCATCCGTCACGAGCCGGGCGAGGGGCAGGACGTCGGCGAACGAGGGTCGGTCGCCGAACCCGGCAAAGTGGGCCTCCATCGGGACCCGGGCCCGGCGCATCGCGTCGCGGCCCTTGCGGCCGACGGTCACGACGGCCAGGTCGCCGGGGGCCTCGGTGATCGTCCGGGCGGCGAAGCGGATCGTGTTCGTGTTGAGCGGGCCGGCGAGGCCGCGGTCGCTGGTCACGAGGATCAGGAGCCGCTTGCCGCCCTCGCGGACTGCCAGCAGCGGATGATCCTCGCCGTTCAGGACCGAGGCGAGGTCGGCGAGGACCTCATCGATCTTGTCGCTGTACGGCCGGGCCTGGAGCGTCGCGTCCTGGGCGCGCTTGAGCTTCGAGGCAGCCACGAACTGCATCGCCCGGGTGATCTGCTTGATCCGGCCGACGTCGCGGATGCGACGGCGGAGATCCCGGACGCTCGCCACGGCTCAGGCCAGGAACGACTGGCGGAAGGCGTCGATCGCCTCGTCGAGGGCGTCGGCGATCTCGTCGGAGAGGGCCTTCGTCTCGGCGAGGGTCGTCAGGATCTTCGGCCGCTCGGTCTCGAGGAACCGGTAGAACTGCGCCTCGAAGTCGCGGACGCGCGGCGTCGGGACGTCGTCGAGCTTGCCCTTCGTCGCGGCGTAGAGGATGGCGACCTGCTTCTCGACCGGCATCGGCTGGTACTGCGGCTGCTTGGTGACCTCGGAGAGCTTCTCGCCGCGGGTCAGCTGGTCGCGGGTCGCCTTGTCCAGGTCGGAGGCGAACTGGGCGAACGCCGCGAGGGCGCGGTACTGGGCGAGATCGAGCTTGAGCGGGCCGGCGACCTTGCGCATCGCCTTCGTCTGGGCCGCCGAGCCGACGCGCGACACCGAGATGCCGATGTTCAGCGCGGGCCGCTGGCCGGCGTTGAAGAGGTCCGTCTCGAGGAACAGCTGGCCGTCGGTGATCGAGATCACGTTCGTCGGGATGTAGGCCGACACGTCGCCAGCCTGGGTCTCGATGATCGGCAGGGCCGTGAGGGAGCCGCCGCCGTTCGCCTCGTTCAGGCGGGCGGCCCGCTCGAGCAGGCGGGAGTGGAGGTAGAAGACGTCGCCCGGGTACGCCTCGCGGCCCGGCGGCCGGCGGAGGAGGAGGGCCATCTCGCGATAGGCCCAGGCGTGCTTCGACAGGTCGTCGTAGACGCACAGCGCGTCCTTGACGGTCTTCCCGTCGATCTCGACGCCGTTCTCCATGACCTCCTCGCCCATCGCCACGCCCGAATACGGGGCGAGGTACTGGAGCGGGGCGGCATCCTCGGCACCGGCGACGACGATGATCGTGTGCGCCATCGCACCGTATTTCTCGAGCGTCGCGACGGTGTTCGCGACGGTCGAGAGCTTCTGGCCGATCGCGACGTAGATGCAGACGAGCCCCTGGCCCTTCTGGTTGATGATCGTGTCGATCGCGATCGCGGTCTTGCCGGTCTGGCGGTCGCCGATGATCAGCTCGCGCTGGCCGCGGCCGATCGGGATGAGGGCGTCGATGGCTTTGATGCCCGTCTGGACCGGCGTGTCGACGCCCTGCCGGACGATGACGCCCGGGGCGATCCGCTCGGCGGGGCGGGTCTTCGTGGCCTTGATCGGGCCCTTGTCGTCGAGCGGCCGTCCGAGCGGGTCCACGACCCGGCCGAGGAGTGCCTGGCCGACGGGCACCTCGACGACCCGGCCGGTCGTCTTGACGGTGTCGCCCTCCTTGATCGCGGTCGCGTCACCGAGGATGACCGCGCCGACCGTCTCCTCCTCGAGGTTCAGGGCCATGCCCATGACCCCGCCCGGGAACTCGAGCAGCTCGGAGGCCAGAGCACCCTCGAGTCCATAGACCTGGGCGATGCCGTCGCCGACCTCGATGACCGTGCCGACGTTGCGGGTCTCGGCCTCGGCGTCGAACGCGTCGATCTGGCTCTTGATGATGTTGACGATCTCGTCGGAACGAATGGCCATCGGATCTCCCGGTTATCTGGCGGTGGCGAGGAGCTGCTCGCGCAGCCGCTCGAGGCGACCGCGGACGCTGGCGTCGTAGAGGGTGTCGCCGATCCGGACGGTGAGGCCGCCGATCAGCTCGGTGTCGACCGCGGTCCTGAGCTCGACCGAGGCGGAGGTCATCTGCTCGACCTTGTGGCGGACGGCGGCGACGTCGTCCGCGGCGAGCGGCGACGCGCTCGTGACGAGCGCCTCGACGATCCCGCGCCGCCGGTTCAGCAGCCGGTGGTACTCCGACGCGATCGGCCCGAGGCGGGCCGCCGCGCGCCGCTGGGCGAGCACCTTGGCGAGGCGGACGACGCCGTCCGGCCGTCCATGCAGGACGCGTTCCACAGCCGCGAGGCGATCCTTGAGCGGGACCGCGGGGTTGTCGAGGAAGGTCGCGACCTGGTCGTCGGCGACCGCGGCCGCGGCCGCGTCCAGCCCGTCGGCCCACGCGTCGAGCGCGCCGTCACGGTCGGCCAGCTCGAAGGCCGCCTCCGCGTAGCGGCGCGCTGCGGTCGTGGGCCGGGCCATCAGTTCTTCCCGTCGCCCGTCGCCGGCGTCGCGAGGAAGTCCTCGACGAGCTTGCGCTGGCGGGCGTCGGTCATCGACTCGCCGAGGACCTTGCCGGCCGCGGCGAGGGCGAGGTCGGCGACCTCCGAACGGAGCGTCGCCAGGGCCCGGGCCTTCTCGGCCTCGATCTCCTGGGTCGCCGTGGTCCGGAGCCGCTCCAGCTCGGCGCGCGTGGCCGCGATATCGGCGTCGCGCGTCTCCTGGGCGACCTTCTGGGCCCGGGCGAGGATGTCGTTCGACTCGCGGCGGGCCTCGGCCAGCGTCGCCAGCCGGTCCTGCTCCGCCGTCTCGCGGTCCTTACGGGCCTGCTCGGCGTCGGCCAGCCCCTGCTCGATCCGCTGGCGGCGGCTTTCGAGCATGGTGCTCACCGTTCGGCCGAACGCGAGGTACAGCACGACCGCGAACACGATGAAGTTCAGCGAGGCGACGATGATCCAGAACAGGTTGATCGCGAGGCCGCCGCCCTCGGTCGTCGCCGCGAGCACGTGCCCCGCAGCGACGCCTGCGACGAGTGCGTGGAGCGTCGTGGCCATGTGAATCCGGATCGCCCTACTTCAGGACGATCGCCAGGATCGCGACGACGATCGCGAGCACGCCGAGCCCTTCGGCGAATGCCGCGCCGAGGATGAACTGCGCACGAATTGCGGGAGTCGCGTCGGGGTTGCGACCGATGGCCGTCGCGGCGAGACCGGTCAGTATGCCAATGCCGATGCCGGGGCCGATCACCCCGAGGGCCGCGAGACCAGCGCCGATGTGATCCATGGAACCTGAACCCTCCTGTGCCTCGTTGCTTTGTGGCTAGTGACCCGGTGAATGCATTGCCTGGAGAGGCGGCCCGAGGTTGCCCTCAGGGTCGCTGGAATAGGCGGGCGCCGCATGCTCCTCGGCGCCATGGCTTTCCACGGCGATGATCGTGTACATGAGCATGAGCGTCGAGAAGATCAGGGCCTGAACGAAATTCAGAAGGCCCTCGAGCAGCAGCATCGCCGCCGGGACGAGCGCGATCGTCAGTGCCGTGATCACGCCTAGCGCGACCTCGCCGCCGAAGATGTTGCCGAAGAGACGCATCGCCAGCGTGATGGGCTTGATGAACTCGAGCATGAACTCGATCAGCCCGACGAACAGGTCGATGGCGCCGGACGCGAGCCCGTGCTTGAACCCGCTGAACACGAAGAACTTGCCCAGATAGCCTCTGATGCCGAGACGGCGGAAGCCCTGGTAGTTGAAGTAGACGAACACGACGAGTGCGAGTCCGATCGTGACGTTGACGTCGCTCGTCGGGGCCCGGAACAGCTCGATCTTGCCGAAGAACGGCAGGAGCCCGCTCCAGTTCGAGAACAAGATGAAGAGGAAGAAAGCGACAAACAACGGGACGTGCTGGCGGGCCCCTTCGCCCCCGAGCGACGTCGCCCAGTTCTCGAGCGACTCCCACGCAAACTCGACAGCGTTCTGGGCTCGGCCAGGGACCATCTTCATTCCGCGCGAGGCCAGGAACGCGACGATGACGATGAATGCGATCACGAACCACATCGTGAACAGCGGCGCCGAGATACTGGGATGGAAGAAAACGATCGCGCTGGTGTCGACCGGGTGGCTCGGGTCGAGGTCGGCCACGATGTTCGGTGAGGGGAACTCGAGGTTCGCCGCGATGAGGTCGCCGATGCTCGAGGCCGGTTGCGACGGATCGGTCGGGTTGAACGGCGGGACGACGAAGTAGGCGGCGGCGTCGAGGACGAGGACCGCGACAATCAGCAGGATGACGTTCCGACGACGGTTGGATTTCGTCGCCGGCGCCACGTCACCAGGCGCGGCCGCGGGCGTCGCGGGCTCGGGCGGCTTGGTCACCGCCGGGTCGGTCGACACGGTCCCTCCGAGGTCCTGGCCACGGCGCGGGCTAGCGCGCCTTGTTCGTGCGGTCTGTCTCGTCGTCGAATGTTGCGAGGAACCGGGTGATGAGTCGATAGACGGCCACCGCGCCGGCTCCCATGCCGAGCAGTAGCCCGACGAGCAGGAGCAAGGGGTTCAACCCGAGCTGCAGATCGAGCCAGTGACCGGCGAGTGAGCCTCCCAGAGTCGTCGCGAGGAGGATGAGCCCGATCTCCGAGAATAGGGCGAGGTATGCCCCAAACCGGCCGGGTTCGATCACACGCGCCCTGGCAAAGCCACGGGAGTATAGCCGACCGGCATCTCGGCCGGCCATTGCGTCAGCGGAAGGCGAGGAAGCAGTCGAGATCGATCCGAGCTCCCCCGACGGCCACGATCTTGATCGTATGCGTGCCCAGGCTCGAGTAGTGCCGCTGCCATAGGACGCGCCGGTACAGGGTGCTCGACGTGCGCTCGCTGATCGTAGCCACGAGGACACCATCGACGTAGATCCGGAGGCTCCCGCGGGTGCTGCTCGTCGGTGAGACGAACGCGAAGTCGCGACCGTAGAAGGCGAACGTGGCGTACCGCCCGGCCGTCGACGTGTAGTGGGTCGTGCCCCCCGAGTTGTTCACGTTGGAGGACGAGGTCCAGGTCCCGCCGTAGTGGACAGCGGTGTTCGTGTCCTGATACAGGTAGGTGTGGAACGCCGGCCCGTAGATGATCGTGCTGACGTTGCCGTTGAAGTCCGTCGCCCGAGCGCGGTAGCGGTAGGTGTGCCCGAACGAGAGTGACTGCGAGACCGCCGCGGTCGTCGCCGTCGGCAGCGAGAGCAAGGTCCACGAGCCCCCGTCGACCTGGCGCCAGACCTCGTACTTCACGACGCCCGTCCCCGGATCCACCGCACTCCACGAGATGCGTGTCGCGACCGTCGACGTCCCGATGGACGTCCCGGTGTAGATCTGCTCGACCGGCGCGGCCTCGACGGGCGGCGTCGCGTCCTTCGACACGGTCACGACCACCGTGGCGTCGGCCGTCAGGGCGCCATGCGTGATTCGGTACGTGAACAGGTCCGATCCGAAGTACCGCGCACTGGGTTTGTAGGTAAGCCCGGTTCCGCCGCCTGTGATGGCAACGGTGCCGTGAGTGGGCGCCGTCGGGATCGCAGTGATGGTGAGCGTCACAGGAGGGTTCAGGCTGGGGTCGTCATTTGCCAAGACAGGGATCGCCGTTGCCGGTGCTCCCTCGGGAATGGTCGCCGAGTCGTTGTGGGCCGCAAGATTCGTGACGGTGATCGTGAACTGCTGGGTGGCGCTCGTGTCGACCCCGCCGTTGGCCGTCCCGCCGTTGTCCTGGATGTCGAGGGTGACCGTGGCTGATCCGGTCGTCCCGGCGATCGTATAGCTCAGGGTGCCGCCGGCGGCGACCGCCGGCGCGACCGAGAACAGACCAGGATTCGAGTTGTTCGTGACGTTGAAGTGGACCGTCTGGCTCGACTCGTTCGAGGGACCGGGTGAGATGGCGGAGGCCCACGCAGGGACGGAGACCGCTGACGCATCCGTGAGCACGACCTGGTCGGCGCCCTTGCTGAAGCTCGGCGCGTCGTTGACGAAGTTGACGGTGATCGTGAACTGCTGGGTGGCGCTCGTGTCGACCCCGCCGTTGGCCGTCCCGCCGTTGTCCTGAATGTCGAGGGTGACCGTCGAGGAGCCGCTCGTGTCGGCCGCCGGGGTGTAGCTCAGGGTGCCGTCGGCCGCGACCGCGGGCGCGACCGAGAACAGGCCCGGGGTCCCGACGTTGGTGATGTTGAAGTGGACGGTCTGGCTCGACTCGTTCGAGGGACCGGGGCTGATCGAGGTCGCCCAGCCCGGGACCGACTGGGCCCCGGCGTCCTCGTTGATCGTCTGGTCGGCGCCCTTGCTGAAGCTCGGCGCGTCGTTGACGAAGTTGACGGTGATGGACACCGTCGCCGCCAGGGAGTCGACCGAGCCGTCGTTGGTGGTGTACGTGAACGAGTCAGACCCAGAGAAGTCCGCGTTCGGCGTGTAGTCGACCGTCTCGGTGCAGGACGAAGGGGTGTTCCCGTCGCAGAGGGGCGTCCCGAAGTTCGACAGGCTTCCGTTTGTGGGACCCGTTCCAATGTTGAAGGTCAGCGCGGCGCCTTCGGTATCGCCCCCCGACATCGTGATCGTGACGGGGGTGCCCTCGAGCGTCGCCTCGGACGGTTTGTCGTCGGCCGTCGGGGCATCTGCAAAGACAGACGCGGGAAACACGAGCGCAAGGGCGAATGCGAGCGGTGCTGCCCAGCGGACCACTGCGAGTGCTCGCGGCATTAACAATTCACCATCTGTGTCGGCGTGACGTAGAAGAGTCCGCTCTTATCCGTCACTTTCACGAACACGTTCCAGGGTCCCGCGGTCAGGAAAGTGTGGTCGATCGGGTTCGTCGTCCCAGTCGATCCGTCGTCGAAGTTCCACTCGTACAGTATCGGCCCACCTGCTGAACCCGCGGTCGCGGTGGCCACGAAGTGCGCCATCGCCGTGCCCGTGCAGGAGAAGGTGAACGTCGCGTGCGGCGGCGTTGGCGTAGCGCTCGTCGTGGGCCTGGGCGTTGGCTTGGGTGTTGGCTTCGGGGTCGACCCGGGGGCGGTCGTCGGGGACGCGGTCGGGCGCGGCGTCGCGGGCGGCAGGGTGATGAGCGGCGGCAGTGTTGGGGTCGCCCTGAGATCGATGCTCGGATTGACGATCCCGCCGATCGTTGGGGCAGCCGAGAACTGGATCCCGGTGACCGCGGGCTCGGACCCGATGGCGACCTGCGATTCGCTCACGATGGGCGTGGCCGTCGACGTAGCCGCAGACGGGCTGGTTGGAAGCACGAAACGAAACACGAGCAGCGCCAGCACGACCCCGATCAGAATCGTCGCCGAGTCGCGCCATAGGATCATCCGACGGTTTCCGGGCACCGGTCGGACGCGCTGAACCGGTGCCGCCGCCCGTCGGCCCGAGCGTGACCGCTCGCGAGCGCCGATGCGTCGCTCGACGTCGGCGAGGGACATCTCCGGGACGTCGTCGATGACGTCCGTCACCTCGCCGTGCGGATCGATCAGCCCGGCCGGAGTGATGAGCTCGGCCGGCACCGACTCGTCGAGCGACAGCTGCTCGGGTGCCTGAGCCTTGGGTTGCATCGGTTGGGCGTCTTCGTCCAGGTGGGCGTCCTCGGCCGGCTGGCCCATCTCACCGGAGGGATCGGAGCCGCGCGGGTTGCGCGGCGGCCGACCGTTTCGAGGCCCACTCACGATGCAGCTCCGTCACCGTTCGGCCCCGCCGTCACGGCCCGCCGCCCAAGCAGGAAGACGAGCAGCCCGAAGCCAACGAGGGCGGCCACGAACGTCAGCAGACCGGTTTCGACCGGCACGGCCAGCGACATCAGGCCGAGCGTCGCGCACA